>Ga0116231_10002283_pt1 | contig 40053 bp, 40 predicted proteins | sample S1TSphgellanicum_2_FD_89695 | JGI IMG/M metagenome (GOLD analysis project Ga0116231, IMG submission 89695) | Host-associated microbial communities from peat moss isolated from Minnesota, USA - S1T2_Fd - Sphagnum magellanicum MG | ecosystem: Host-associated > Plants > Peat moss > Unclassified...
GAGCACCCACCCCAGACCCTTGGCCTTGGACACCACCAGCCTCAGTGCCTGGCCAGGTGCAGGACGATGTAGAAGACGAGGAAGACGATCGCCAGCGCGATGGCCATCGGGCCGCCCTGGGTCTTGCGCGCCGAGGCGGCGCTGGAACCGGCGATGTTGATCGTGGTGCCGAGCGAATCGGAGGCATCGACGAAGGTATCGCGGTCCTGCAGCACGGCCTGCGGCGGCAGCGCGTCGGATCGGGTCTTCACGCCGGCGACCTTCCTGACCGCGGTGCCGATGGCCATGAACTCGACCAGCCCGCCGCCCAGGTCGTAGATGTGGGTCTTCACGCCCACGACCTCGTCGGCGCCGCAGCGCTCGGCATCGGCCTCGATGCGCGCCAGGGCCTTCTCGCGCGCCTCGTACAGGATCTCCGTCAGGCCCGCCACCTCGCCGCCGCCCAGCGACTGCAGCGCCGAGAAGACGCCGCCGGTGAAGCCCAGCGAATAGACGGAGACGCCCATCACCAGGCGGATCGGCAGGAAGCCGACATTGACCATGTTCCACATCTCCTCGTTGGTCATGTCGCTGGTGACGGGCTTGAGATCGAACGCGTCGATGGCCGGGTGGTGCGAGGCCGTGCCGATCATGATCATCTCCTGCGCGCCCAGCAGCGGCGAGATCGTGGTCTCGATGCCGACGACGGCGTTGGCGCCGCAGCGCTTGGCCTCGTCCGTGATGCGGGTGAGCGCCAGGTGGCGGGTCTTGTCGAAGATGTCGGTGTACTGCGCGACCTCGCCGCGGGCCAGGCTCTTGAAGCCGCCGGCGATGCTGCCGCCCAGGCCGATCGAGTACGCGACGTTGCCGAACACGAACTTGATCGGGCGAAAGCCCGCGTCCACCTGGCAGAAGAGCTTGGCGACGTCGGCCGAGGTCGAAAAGCGCAGCGTCTCGGCCTGGTCGTCGGCGGCCCGGCGGATGGCCGAGCCGACCGTGATGAACTCCAGGTTGCCGCCGTGGTTGATGACGTCGAAGGACACGCCGGTCAGGCCGATGCCGCCATAGCGCGCGGACTCCTCCATCATGCGGTCGAAGGCCCGCGTGCGGCCGTCGTGGACCAGCCGCGTCACCTCGGCGATCTCGCCGCCGCCCAGCGTGGAGAGCCCGGCGCCGATGCCGCGGGCCACGCCCAGCGCGACGACGCTGTTGCCCACGCACAGTTGCCCCGGGCGATAGCCCATGCGCTCGAGGAAATAGATCTCGTTGCCGGAGAGTCCGGAGATGCGCTTGTGTTCCTGGACCATGACTTGCCCCTCGGTTTTCGCGCCAAGCCGCGGCGCGTGCGCGCCGCCCGGATGCCGCCGGCGATCATATCCCCACGACGTGGCCGCGGCGCGGCGACGCGGGCACCGCGCAAGGCGCGTAGCATCGCCCTTCCTTCCCCCAGCGATCGACCTGCCGCAGACGGAGGCGGCCAGCCATGAAGCTCTATTACTCCCCCGGCGCCTGTTCGCTGTCGCCGCACATCGCCCTGCTGGAGGGCGGCATCACGGCCGAACTGGTCAAGGTCGACCTGAGCACCAAGCGCACGTCCGGCGGCACCGACTACCGCACGGTCAACGCCAAGGGCTACGTGCCGACGCTGGAGCTCGACGATGGCCAGCGCCTGACCGAGGGGCCGGCCATCGTGCAATACATCGCCGACCACGCGCCGGTGCGCGGCCTGGCGCCGGCAGCCGGGACGATGGAGCGCTATCGGCTGCTGGAGTGGCTCGCGTTCATCTCGTCCGAGCTGCACAAGCAGTTCGGACCGCTGTTCGATCCGGCCGCCGATGCCGCGGCCAAGGCGCGCCAGCGCGAGCGCCTGGGCGCACGGCTGGCTTGGCTGGCGCAGGACCTGGGCACGCGCCCGTACCTGATGGGTCCGGCATTCACGGTAGCCGACGCCTACCTGTTCACGGTGCTGCGCTGGGCGCCCGGGGTCGGCGTGGAACTGACGCCCTGGCCGGCGCTCGCGGCCTACGTCGAGCGCGTCGGCGCCCGGCCCAAGGTGCGCGAGGCGCTGCAGGCCGAAGGACTGTAGGAGCCGGCGCGGCGCGCCATGGCCCCGGCGCAGCGCGCTACGGCCCCGGCGCGGCGGCCAGCGGCAACGCGAAGCGGATGACCCCCGGGTCGTCCGGATCGCGCCGGGCCTGGTAGCCGCGCGCGACCATCATGCCGCGCATCGAGTCGTTCTCGGCCAGCACGTAGCCGAAGATCTGCGAGACGCCGCGCGCGCGCGCGCAGGATTCGATCGCCTCCATCATCGCCAAGCCCAGGCCGTGACCCTGCCAGCTGTCCTCGACGGCGATGCCGAACTCGGCGTCGTCGCCGCCGGATACGCGGTTGTACTGCGCAAAGCCGCGGATCTCCTCCTGCGCACCGGCGGTGTCGATGGCCACGAAGGCCATCTCGCGGTCGTAGTCGATCTGCGTGAAGCGCACCAGCCGGTCCAGCGTGAGTTCGCGCACCGGGGCGTGGAAGCGCCGGTACAGCGTCAGGTCCGACAGCCGGGCGACGAAGCGCTGCTCGGCCTCGGCATCCTCGGGGCGCACCGGGCGCAGGTTCAGGACCGCCCCGTCGGACAGCCGCAACGGGCGCTCCAGCGCCTTGGGAAACGGATGGATCGCCAGGTGGGAGTAGACGGGATCGGGCGCGAGCGGCCGCTGGTCGATCACCACGCGCGCATCGAGCGCGATCACGCCGCGGTCGTCGGCCAGCAGGGGATTGATGTCCAGCTCGGACAGGCAGGGGAACTCGCAGGCCAGTTCGGAGACGCGCAGCAGCGCATCGATCAGGCTGTCCCTGTCGACCGCCGGCAGGCCGCGGAAGGCCGTGAGCATCCGCGCCACCCGGGTGCGGTCGATCAGGTCGGCGGCCAGCATGCGGTTGAGCGGCGGCAGCGCGAGCGCCGAATCGCGCACGATCTCCACGGCGATGCCGCCCATGCCGAAGCTGATGACCGGCCCGAACGACGGATCGCGGGCGATGCCGATGATCAGCTCGCGCCCGTCGGGCCGCACCACCATGCTCTGCACGAGCACGCCGCGGAAGCGGGCCGCGGGCAGGCGCGCGGCGACGCGGGTGCGGATCAACTCGAATCCGCGGCCGACCTCCTCGGGCGTCTTCAGGTCCAGCAGCACGCCGCCGACGTCGCTCTTGTGGGTGACGCCCTCGGCACGCACCTTGAGCACGACCGGATAGCCGATGCGAGCGGCGACTTCCCGGGCCTGGGCGCCGCTGCTTGCCAGGACCCCCTGGACGACCTCGATGCCGCAGAGCGCGAGCACGGACTTGGCCTCGTCCTCGGCCAGCAGCGTGCGTCCCTCGGATTGCACCTGGGTCAGGATCGCGCGCACCGCCTCGATCTGCAGCGGCCGGGCGCCCTCGGCATCGCGGCTGATCGGCGGGGGCAGCTGCAGGCGCAGCTCGCGGTGGCGCACGAACTGCGCCAGGTAGGAAAAGGACTCTATGCCCTGCTCCGGGCTGCGCATCGCCGCGTAGCCGGCCTGCCGGAGGATGGCCCGGCCCTGCGCCGCGTCGGCCTCGCCCAGCCATGCCGACACGACGGGCTTGCTGCTGGCCGCGGCCAGCGGCAGCAGCGCCTGGGCGAGCTCGGCGGCGCCCAGGCGGATCGTCGGGCAGAACAGCACCAGCACCCCGTCGTTGGCATCGTCGGCGAGCAGCGCCTCGAACGCGCGCGCAAAACGGGCGCAGTCGGCGTCGCCGATGATGTCGACGGGGTTGGCCTTGGACCAGGTCGAGGGCAAGACCGCGTCGAGCGCCCGGCGCGCCTCGGCACCCACCGACGCCAGCGCCAGGCCGGCGTCGGAGGCCGCGTCCGCCGCCAGCACGCCGGGGCCGCCGCCATTGGTCAGTATCGACAGCCGGGACCCGCGCGGGAAACGCCCGCTCAGCAGCGCTTCGGAGGCGGAGAACAGCTGGGCGTACTTGGAGATGCGGATGGCGCCGGTGCGCCGCAGCGCGGTATCGAAGACCGCATCGTCGCCGGCCATCGCGCCGGTGTGGCTCAGGGCGGCCTTCGAACCGCTGGCATGGCGGCCCGCCTTGAGGACGATGACCGGCTTGATGCTGGCGGCCGCGCGCAGGCTCGACAGGAACTGGCGCGGCCGGGAGACGCCCTCGACGTACAGGACGATGCTGCGCGTCTGGGCGTCGAGGGCGAGGAAATCGAGCAGCTCGGCGAACTCGACATCGGCCCCGTCGCCGATGGTCACCACGGACGAGAACCCGAAGCCGGCCGACCACGCGTAGTCGAGCAGCGCGGCGGCCACGGCGCCGGACTGGGAGATGAGCCCGATGTTGCCCGGGCGGGCGGCGGTGCGCGCGAAGGTGGCGTTGAGGCCGATGGCAGGGCGCATCAGGCCGAGGCAATTGGGGCCGATGAGGCGCAGCCCCGAGGCGCGCGCCAGGGCCAGCGTGCGCTGCTGGAGCGCCGCCCCCTCGGGGCCGATCTCGGCGAACCCGGCCGACAGCACGAGGGCGCCGGCACAGCCGCGGGCGGCGGCATCCTGGACGACGGCGGGAACCGCCGCGGCCGGCGTCACGACGACCACGAGCTCGGGCACCGAGGGCAGGTCGGCCAGCCGGGCATAGCAGCGCATTGCACCGATGTGCCGGTGCTTGGGGTTGACGGCGTAGACCTCGCCGTGGAATCCTGCGGCCAGCACGTTGTTGAGGACGTCGCGGCCGAGCGCGCCGAGGCGCTCGGTGGCGCCCACGACCGCGATGGACCGGGGGATCAGCGCAGCGCGTACATTTTGTGCAAGGGTCTGCATGTTTTTCTGCGGGTCAACCTTACTCCCAATCGGAGCCTGACGAGCACGGATGGGTCCATCCCCTATTTGATGGGGCGCAAACCGGCCCGAGAATCGGTATCGTCCCTCCTGATGCCCCGGTATTTTTTTCCCATTCCACCCGGCCGGCCGTGCCCGGCCCGGCTGCCCGGGCGCGGCGCGCGGCCGGTTCGCCGCGCCGGCGCGGGCCTCGCATGACACCCTCGCTGCGCTGGCCCGCGCAAACCATCTGCAACGACACCGAGCGCGCGCCCGTCGGCGAGGTCTGCGCCACGCTCTGGCCCACGCGCTCGCTCAAGACGCCGCTGCGCTGGTTCGACGAACTCTACCTCTGGACCGAAGGCTTCGAGCCGACGCCGGTACAGTGGTCGCGCATCCAGCTGCTGGGCCTGAACCGCGGCCTCGTGATGCTCGGGGAGGAGCAGGCCGAGAGCGTGGCGGTCACCCTCTCCTTTCGCACCGTGCAGCGCTACGACGAGCGCATCTATGCGCAACTGCGCGCGCATGCGCTGGTGGCGCACCGCCTGGTGGTCATGCTGCGCGGTTCGGCCGAGCGCCTGCGCTCCGGTTACCGCGTGCGCGCGTTCGTCGATTACCTGCGCTCGCAGCAGATACCGGTGGGCCTGCGCGTCACCTCGCCGCGCCTGGCCATGGAGCTGAGCGCCTTCGATGCGGTGCGCCCGGATTTCGCCAAGATCCTGGCGCCGGCCTCCAAGCTCAGCGAGAGCTGGGAGAACCTCGTGCTCGAAGCGCGCGTCGCCGGCATCTCCGAAGACTGGCTGATCGTCGCCGGGCTGCAGACGCAGGACCAGGTGGTGCGTGCCGTCCGGGCCGGCATCGGTTTCGGGCAGGGCAGCGCCGTGCGCCCGGCGCAACAACCGGCGCGGGAGCGGCCCGGCCGGCCCGCGGCGGCCCCGGCGCCGCCGCGGCGCACCAGCGAAAGAGCTTGAAGCCTGGGCGTGTCCGCAGCGGCGCCCTCCGGTATCAGCGCGAGCGCGCGAGCAGCGCCGCGGCGCGCCGTGCCCTGGCCACCTGCCGCTGCGCCTGGGTCCGTGCCCAGCCGCCGCAGGCCGCGCGCAGCGCGGCCGAGCGCGTCAGGCGCCCGACCATGGCCTGCGCCTGCGCGCCGTCGCGCACCGCACCGGTCGCGCGCTGAAACCGCGCCAGCGCGCGCTGGTCGGCGCGCCATGGGCGCCGGGGCAGCACCCCGCGCAGCATCTCCAGCGCGTAGCGCAGGCGCTTGGCCTCGATGCGCAGCTTGTGCTGGCGCTCCTCGGACAGGCGGGCGAATGCGCGCGCCGCACGGGCCAGGCGCTGCAGCCGCGCGTCCAGGCGCCGGGGCGCCGCTTCGCCCAGGCGCTTGCCCGCCCGGGCCGGCGTGCCCATGCTCCACTGCAACAGCCGCAGCGCGAACTCGGCAAACGCCGGCTCGTCGAGCTGGCGCCGCAGGCGCGCGCGCGCGGCCGCCTGGCGCCGCGCCGCGGCAGCGATCACGCGCGGCCACGCGCGCGCGTCGGCGTCGGCCACCCGGGACGCCAGTGCCGGCAGTTGCTCGGCGCACAGCACATCCCAGTCGCGCACCGCGCCCAGCCGCTCGGTCCAGCGCTTGAGGCCGCCGGCCAGCGCGGGCGGCAGGTCCTCGGGCGCGAGCAGATCGAGGCCCGAGCGCATGCGCCGCAGGGCGACGCGTGCCTGGTGGACGAACTCCGGGTCGGCGCTGGATGCGATGCCCTCCATGTTGGCCAGCAGTGCCGGCATCCCGGTGGCCACCCAGTGCCGCGCCGCCAGCGCCATGCCCATCCGGGGTTCGAAGACCTGCTCCGGCGGGGCCGCAGGGGGCGCGAGCGGGCCGGGCGCGCTGCCCTGCGCGAGGCGGTAGCCGCGCGCCGCCTTGGAGTCGCCATAGGGCAGCAGCCGCAGGTCGGCGCGGCGCCGGCCGGTGGCACCGGCCAACTCCTGCGCGAGGGCGAGCAGCGCCCCCGCCGGCCCGTCCAGCAGTTCGAGCTCGAGCTCGCAGATCGGCTCGGCCGCGGCACCGGCCTCGATTTGGCCCAGGTCGAGCGCGGCCTCGATGCGCGCGCCGTGGGCCTCGATCTGCCAGGTGGTGCGCTCGAAGACCGTCCGGAACACCGGGCCCAGCAGCGCCGCGCCCGCCTGCGGTCCGAGCAGGCGCTCCAGCGGCGCGTCGGCCAGGCGCGCGAGATCGATCGCCCCGCTGCGCAGCGGGGTCTCCCACTCGCCGCGCACCGAAAGCGCCGCCGCGGCGTCTTCGGTCTTGAGCGTCTGCACCCAGCGGGAACGGCCGCCGTGCTCGATGCGGCGCAGCCGCAGCGCCGCCCGGTTCGCGGCCAGGCGCCGGTCGGGCGTATCGAGGTACACGTTGTCGATGCGCTGGCGCCGCCCCTCGCCCCGGGACGCCAGGCGCCCGCGCAGCGGTGCGAGGTCCTGCGCGCGCAGGCGCAGCTTGAGCTCGATCTCGCGTGGCCGCCCGGGGTCGGCGGCGGCGGGGGGGAGCCGCTTCACCCCGGGGTGGATGCGTGCCTTGCGGGCGGCGGCAGGCTCAGCCATGCAAAGATCGTTCCGAAGTGGCAATATGTGCGGATGCGCGGCACCGACTACCCCCCTCGCATTCTGATCGTCGACTCCCACGGTCAACCCGTGCGGTGGGCCGCGCTCACGCGCGCGGCCAGATACTACGCCTCCGGCAAGGTGGTCAACGACCTGGGCGAGAGCCGCTTCTGCATGAACGGCGGCCTGCAGGATGTCTCCGGCGCGCGTTCGCTGGTCGTGAGCAGCTCGATCGTCATGATCCGCGGGCGCCACCGCAGCCCCAGCGGGCGCGGGCACGTCGGCCTGAGCAAGCACCGCCTGTTCGCCCGCGACCGGCACGTCTGCGCCTACTGCGGCACGCACTGCAACGAGGCCGACCTGACGGTGGAGCACATCGTCCCGGTATCGCGCGGCGGCCGCCACGAATGGACCAACGTGGTCACCGCCTGCCGCTCCTGCAATACGCGCAAGGGCAACCGGCGTCCCGAGGAGGCGCACATGCCGCTGCTCTACGTCCCCTACGCGGTGTGCCGCAACGAGGGCTTCATCCTGAGCAACCGGCGCATCCTGGCCGACCAGATGGCGTTCCTGCAGGCCTCGCTGCCGCGGCACTCGCGCTGGGCGCACGAGTAGCCCAGCGGCGCCGCAACGGCCGGCGCCACCCCCCCATAGGCAAAAAGAAAAAACCCGCCGGGCGGCTTGCCGGGCGGGCTGTGCTGCGGCGGGGTGCTGCGCCGGCACCGGAGCATGGTGCAGTCTCCGGCGCCGCTGCCGGCGCTCGATGCAGGCGCTTACTTCAGGTTCTTGCTGACGTACTTGGTCAGGTCGAACATCGACACCTGCGCCTTGCCACCGAACAGCGGCTTGAGCTTGTCGTCGGCGTTGATGTTGCGGCGGTTCACCGAATCCTGCAGCTTGTTCTTCTTGATGTACGCCCAGATCTTGCTCGTGACTTCCGTGCGCGGCAGCGGCGTGGCGCCGATGACGGCGGCCAGCGGACCGATCGGGGTGAGCGGCTTCATGAATGCCGCGTTGGGCTTGCGTGCGACCTTGCTCTTCGCAGCCTTCTTGGCCGGCGCCTTCTTGGCGACCTTCTTGGCCGGTGCCTTCTTCGCCGCGACCTTCTTCACGGCCTTCTTGGCGGGGGCCTTCTTTGCTGCTTTTTTTGCCTTCTTGGCAGTAGCCATCAACTATCTCCTGTGGGGGAACGATTTTTACAGCGACAGCGTTCTTGATCGTTCTCTGGTACTCGAAGAGCGCTCTCGTTGCGTGACCGCAATACTAGGCGATCTGCGACGAGAATCAAGGGCTTTCAGAGGAGAAAAGCCCGAAATCTTGCGTCCCGCCGACGATTCTCAGAGGAGAATCGGGGCCGCGTTGCTCCGATGGCCGCACCGCCTGCGCAGCAAGGAATACAACCTATGGGCTCTGCGGGACGATGGACACCACCGCTTGTGGATTTGCCGCGGCGCCGTGCCCGGCATGCGCGTGCCGGACCGGCCCCGTCGCGCACCCACGGGAACCGGGGAGGGCCCCAGTAGAATCGCGGTTCGATGCAGCGCGCCTACACCCTTCGCCTGACGGCCCTCGCCGGCCTCTGCGCGCTTGCCGCCGTCCTGCTGGCCCTGGCCGGGCTCGATCGCCCGTGTTTCCTCGCCCTCGACCACGCCGCCGCGCGCTACCTGCCGCCGCCCTTGCCCAGCAGCCTCACGCTGCTGGGCAACGGGCTGGCGGCCGTGGCGCTGCTGGCGCCGTGCCTGCGCAGCGCGCCGGCGGTGCTCGTCGCCGCCCTCTACGCGGCCCCGCTCGCGGGCGTCCTCTCGCGCCTGGGCAAGCGGCTGGCCGAGCGGCCGCGCCCGGCCGCGGTGCTCGACCCGGCGCTGCTCGACGTCCAGGGCCCGTGGCTCAGCGGGCACAATTCCTTTCCCTCGGGGCATTCGATCACCATCTTCGTCGCCGCCACGGTGCTGATCCTGGGTGCGGCAGCGGTGCGCGCGCGGCCGCTGGCCGTGCTCGGCGTGCTGGGCCTGGCCGCGCTGGTGGCCGCCTCGCGCGTGATGGTCGGCGCGCACTGGCCCTCCGATGCGCTGGGCGGCGCGGCGCTGGGCATCCTCGCCGGCGTGGCCGGCACCGCGGCGGCCGCGCGCTGGCCCTGGTACCCGCTGACGCGCTGGCGCCATGCGCCGCTGCTGCGCGCGGCCATCGTGCTCTGCTGCGCGCTCGCGCTGGCCGGCGATGACGCCGGCTATCCGCTGGCGCAGGCCGCGCAATGGGGCCTCGCGCTGCTCGGCGCCGGCTTTGCCTTGTACGCGATGGTGCGCGGCGCACCGGCAGCCGCCGGCGCGCCGCCCCCATGACGGCGGCGACCCGGCGCGGCCACGGCGCGACGGCCGCCACCGTGGCGCTGCTGCTGGCGCTGGCGGTGCTGCTGCTGCCGTCGCTGGGCCTGTTCCCGCTGTTCGACGTCGACGAGGGCGCGTTCTCCGAGGCCACGCGCGAGATGCTGCAGAGCGGCGACTGGCTCTCGACCACGCTCAACGGCGCGCCGCGCTGGGACAAGCCGATCCTCGTCTACTGGCTGCAGGCGGCGAGCGTGACGGCCTTCGGCCTGGACGAGTTCGCGCTGCGCCTGCCCTCCGCGCTGGCGGCGCTGGCCTGGGCGCTGGCCATCGCGCGCTTCGCCATCCCGCGCCTGGGCGCCTCGACGGCGCTGCTCGCGGCGTGGATCGCCGCGTCGAGCCTGGGCGTGCTCGTGATGGCGCATGCGGCCACGGCCGATGCGCTGCTCAACGCGCTGCTGGCGGCCATGATGTTCGACCTGTGGCGCCACCTGGAGGACCCGGCCGAGGCCGGACGCGCGGCGCTGCGGCGCACCTACCTCTGGATGGCGCTGGGCGTGCTGGCCAAGGGTCCGATCGCGATCCTGATCGCGGGCGCGGTCAGCCTGGCCTATTGCGCCTCGGCAGGGCGCTGGCGCGACTGGCTGCGCACGGTCGTCGATCCGCTGGGCTGGGTGATACTGCTCGCCGTGGCCGGACCCTGGTACGGCGCGCAGCTCGTGCTCCACGGGCGCGATTTCATCGACGGCTTCATCGTGCGCCACAACCTGGAGCGCTTCCACGGCACGCTCGAGGGCCACGGCGGCAGCCTGGCCTACTACCTCGTGGTCGCGCCGCTGCTGCTGCTGCCCTGGTCGGGCATGCTCTGGCAGACCGCGCGGCGCCTGCCCGAATACTGGCGCGATCCGCTGCCGCGCTACCTGGTGCTGTGGTTCGCGTTCGTCTTCGCGTTCTTCTCGCTGTCCGGGACCAAGCTGCCGCACTACCTGCTCTACGGCATGACGCCGGTGTTCCTGCTGGTGGCCGGCCGCGTGCGCGCCGATGGCACGCCCCGCAATCTGCTGCTGCTGCCCGGCCTGCTGCTGGCCGCGCTGCCGTTCGTGCCGGCGGCCTTGCAGCGCTGGAGCGCGCGCACCACGATCACGCCGCTGCCCTTCTACGCGGCGCAGGCACGCCGCGCACTCGAGGCGGCGGGCCCGGCGTATTACGTCGTGACGATCGGCTGCGCCGCGGCGCTGGCGGCGCTGCTGGCGGCGACGCGCCGCGGCCGGTACCGATCGGCGCAGGGTCACGGGGCGGCGCAGCCGCCCTGGCGCCAGGCCCTGGCCGCCAGCGCGCTGCTCGCCGTCGCGCTGGGATACGGCCTGGCGCCCTGGCTGGGCGCCGTCCTGAATGCGCCGGTGCGCGATGCGGCGCGGCGCGCCGCCGGCCTGCCCGGCACGGCGGTGCAGTGGGACTTCGCCGCACCGAGCTTCAGCGTGTACCGGCGCCAGATCACGCCCGCACGGCCGCCGGAGCCCGGCGAACTGGCGATCACGCGCACCGACCGCCTCGCGGCGGACGCGCCAGTGCAGCGGATCTTCGAGGAAGGCGGCGTGGCGCTGGTGCGCCGCCGATGAGCGCGGTTGCCCGCCCGGCCGCGCGTCGCGCGGCAGAGCGGAGCGGGAGGCGCCCGGATACCTACAACTCCAGGTCGGCTATCAACGGCGCGTGGTCGGAGCAGCGCGCCCAGTTGCGCCCGCGCGGGACGTGCGAGCTGCGCGCCTTGATTCCGCGCAGGTAGATGCGGTCGAGCGTCAGCCAGGGGGCCAGGCTGGGAAAGGTGCGCGCCACGTGGACCGGCCGGCGCCACACCATCAGCCGGTCCATCCAGCCGCGGTCGGCGTCGGAACCGGAGACGTCGTGCATGCCCAGTCGCTTGCGCAGCTGGGCGTCGACGCCGCGCTGCCAGTCGTTGAAGTCGCCGGCCAGGATCAGCGGCGCCGAGGCGGGGATCTCGCGCTCGATGAAGCGCGCGACCCAGTCGGCCTGGCGCGTGCGGCTGCCCTTGACCAGGCCGAAATGCGCACAGATGAGGTGGATGCGAGGTGCCTGCGCCCCGGGCAGGCGCGCCACCGCGTGCAGCATGCCGCGCTTCTCGAGCATGTGGTCGGATATGTCGTGGTTGGCGAAGTGCTCGATCGGCAGGCGCGAGAGGATGGCGTTGCCGTGGTTGCCGTGCGGATAGATCGCGTTGACGCCATAGGCGCGGTGCTCGTAGCCGCTGCCGGCCAGCGCCTCGAGCTGGGAGTGGGACTCCTGCGCCAGGCGCCGGGCCAGGCGCTCGTTGCGGTCCTGCACCTCCTGCAGGAACACGATGTCGGCGCCGATGCGGTGCAGCGCGGTGCGCAGCTCGGAGACGCGCGAGTGCCGCCCAAAGGCGGTGACACCCTTGTGGATGTTGTAGGTGGCGACGCGCAGGCGCAAGGCATCCATCAGCCGTTGCGCTCCCGGAGCCGGAGCCGGAGCCGGGGCAGGCGCAGGCCGCTGCCGGCGCGCCGGGCGTCGCGCACCGGCGGCTCAGGCCGGGTTCTTGGGCTCGGCACGGCGCACGCGGATGTGCAGCTCGCGCAGCTGCCGTTCGTCGACCGGCGACGGCGCCTGGGTGAGCAGACATTGCGCGCGCTGGGTCTTGGGGAAGGCGATGACATCGCGGATCGATTCGGCACCGGCCATCATGGTGACGATGCGGTCGAGCCCGAACGCGATCCCGCCGTGCGGCGGTGCGCCGTACTGCAGCGCATCGAGCAGGAAGCCGAACTTGTTGCGCGCCTCCTCGGCGCCGATCTTGAGCGCGCGGAAGACCTTGCTCTGCACCTCCTCGCGGTGGATACGCACCGAGCCGCCGCCGATCTCCCAGCCGTTGAGCGCCAGGTCGTAGGCCTTGGCCAGGCAGCGCCCCGGGTCGGTCACCAGGAAATCCTCGTGGCCGTCCTTGGGCGCCGTGAACGGATGGTGCGCGGCGACCCAGCGCTGCTCCTGCTCGTCGAACTCGAACATCGGAAAATCGACCACCCAGACCGGCTTCCAGCCGGCCTCGAACAGGCCGTTGGCGCGGCCGAAGTCGGAGTGGCCGATGCGCACGCGCAGCGCGCCGAGGCTGTCGGCGACCACCTTGGCGCGGTCGGCGCCGAAGAAGATGAGGTCGCCGTCCTGGGCGCCCGTGCGCTCCAGGATGGCGGCGAGCGCGGCGTCGTGCAGGCTCTTGACGATCGGCGACTGCAGGCCGTCGCGGCCCTGGGCGCGCTGGTTGACCTTGATGTAGGCCAGGCCCTTGGCGCCGTAGATGCCGACGAACTGGGTGTAGGCGTCGATCTCGGAGCGGGCCATCGCGCCGCCGCCCGGGACCCGCAGCGCGACCACGCGGCCGTCCTTGAGCTCGGTGGCGGCGCGGAAGATCTTGAAGTCGACATCGGCCATCAGGTCGGTGAGCTCGGTCAGCTGCAGGCGCACGCGCAGGTCGGGCTTGTCGGAGCCGTACAGCGCCATCGACTCGGCATGGCGGATCACCGGGAACGGATCGGGCAGGGCCACGTCCAGGACCTCGCGGAAGACCTCGCGCACCATCACCTCCATCAGGTCGCGGATCTGCTGCTCGTCGAGGAAGGAGGTCTCGACGTCGATCTGCGTGAACTCGGGCTGGCGGTCGGCGCGCAGGTCCTCGTCGCGGAAGCACTTGACGATCTGGTAGTAGCGGTCGTAGCCGGCGACCATCAGCAGCTGCTTGAACAGCTGGGGCGACTGGGGCAGCGCGAAGAACATGCCCTCGTGGACGCGCGAGGGCACGAGGTAGTCGCGCGCGCCCTCGGGCGTGCTCTTGGTCAGCATCGGCGTCTCGATGTCGAGGAAGCCCTTGGCGTCGAGGTAGCGGCGCACGGCCATGGCCACGCGGTAGCGCAGGCGCAGGTTGTTCTGCATGGCCGGGCGGCGCAGGTCGAGCACGCGGTGCGTGAGCCGCGTGGTCTCGGAGAGGTCGTCGTCGTCGAGCTGGAACGGGATCGGCACCGAGGGGTTGAGCACCGTGAGCGAGCGGCACAGCACCTCGATGCCGCCGGAGGTCAGCGACGCGTTGGCGGTTCCCGGCGGGCGCGGCCGCACGAGGCCGGTGAGCTGGACGCAGAATTCGCTGCGCAGCGCCTCGGCCGTGCCGAACACCTGCGCCGCATCCGGGTCGCACACCACCTGGACGATACCCTCGCGGTCGCGCAGGTCGATGAAGATCACCCCGCCGTGGTCGCGGCGCCGGTGCACCCAACCGTACAGCGTGACCTCGCGGCCGATAAACCGCTCGTCCACCAAGCCGCAATACTCCGTGCGCATAAACTCTCCGTGAGCTGTGTTCGGAAAAAGGCGCCGGCGGGTGATGCCCCGGCGCGCGTGGGGGCCCGGCGCCTCAGGCCTTCCCGGCTGCCGCGCGCGCGCCGCGGTCCGCGGGAAGCACCGCGGCCCGGGACGGCGGCGGCGGTGGCGGGTTGGGCGGCAGGCCGGTCGGGGCGGCGGCGTGCGCGGGCGGCGTCACGACGCCCATCGAGATGACGAACTTGAGCGCCTCGTCGACGCTCATGTCGACGTCGTGCACTTCGTCGGGCGCGACGATCAGCGTGTAGCCGGAGGTCGGATTGGGCGCGGTGGGCACGTAGACGGTCAGCGCGCCCGGATCGAGGTGGCGGGCGATGCGCGCACCGGCCGTGCCGACGACGAATCCCACGGCCCACTGCCCGCGCTGGGGGAACTGCACCAGGACCGCGCGGCCGAACGAATGGCCGTCCGGCGCCAGCAGCGTGTCCGAGACCTGCTTCACGCTGCGGTAGATGTTGGACACGATCGGTATGCGCCCGAGCGCCGATTCCCACCAGAGGACGAGGCGCTGGCCGATGATGTTGGCCGCCAGCATGCCGGTCAGCAGCAGCACGATGAGCGTGAGGACCAGGCCGGCGCCGGGGAGGTGGAAACCCAGCCACTGCTCGGGACGCCACGCCGGCGGCAGCCACAGCAGCCACTGGTCCATGAAGACGAAGATGAAGTTGATCACCCAGATCGTCAGGGCCAGCGGGATCCACACCAGCAATCCCGTCATGATGTAACGCTTGAACATCGGCTGTCCGGTGGGCCGCGCGGTGGCGCTCAGGTGCCCGTCGCCGTGCTGCCGGTGGCCGGCGCCGCGGGGGCGGCCGGCGTCGCGGGAGCCGGGTCCTTGCTGCCGGCGGCCTTGGCATCGGCCGCAGGCGCCCCATCCTTGGGGGCGGCCGGGGCAGCGGCACCCGCAGCCGGTGCGCCCTCGGCCGGCTTGGCGTCGGCCTTGGCCTTGGCCGGACCGTTCTTGAAGTCGGTGGCGTACCAGCCGCTGCCCTTGAGCTGGAAGCCGGCTGCCGTGAGCTGCTTGACGAGCGCCGGCGCGCCGCACTGCGGGCAGTCCGTCAGCGGCGCATCGGAGATCTTCTGCAGCGCATCGACCTCGTGCTGGCAGGACGAACATTTGTAGGCGTAAATCGGCATCGCAGGTCTCGCTTCTAGTAGCCCGATGTCCGGGGGCCGGAGCCGGGCATCGCTGACGCCCCGGTGACGCAATTATAAGGGGCGGCCCCCGGGGACCTCTGTTGGCTGCGTCACGGTGGGGTCCATCCTACAGTTCAATGCGTGCACCCAGCTCGACGATGCGGTTGCGCGGGATGCGGAAGAACTCGGTGGCGTCGGTGGCATTGCGATGCATCCACGCGAACAGGCGCCGTTCCAGCCCCTGGAAGCGGCGCCCGCGCCGGGCCACCCCGACCGTCTCGCGCGACACGAAGAAGGTCGTGCGCATCATGTCGAAGCCCTCGCCGTCGAGCGTGCAGAAGGTCAGCGCCGCGGGCAGGTCGGGGTTCTCCATGAAGCCGTAGCGCAGGATCACGCGGTAGAAACCGCTGCCCAGCGGGCTGCTCTGGATGCGGTCGCGCGGCGATACGCGCGGGACCTGGTCGGTCACCACGTGCAGGATGACGTTGCGCTCGTGCAGCACGGCGTAGTGCTTGAGGCTGTGCAGCAGGGCCAGCGGCACGATGTCCAGGCGCCGGGCCAGGTAGACGGCGGTGCCCGGCACGCGGCTGATGTCGGCCACCGAGCCCAGGAAGGCGACCAGCGGCAGGGTCTCGCGCTCGAGCTGGCGCAGTATCGCCTTGCGCCCCGCGCGCCAGGCCTGCATCACCAGGTAGATGCACGCCGCCGCGACCAGCGGCACCCAGCCGCCCTGGCGCACCTTGGTGAGGTTGGCCAGCGCGAACGAGGCATCGACGACGAACAGCGGGCCGGCGATGGCGATGACCAGCGCCAGGCTCCAGCGCCATTGCTCGTGCATCACGCGGAAGATCAGCAGGGTCGTGAGCAGCATGGTGATCGAGACGGCGATGCCGTATGCCGCCGACAGGTTGTCCGAGCTGCCGAAGCCCAGCGTGAGGCCGACCGTGAAGAGCATCAGCATCCAGTTGACCGAGCCGATGTAGATCTGGCCGTAGCCGACCTCGGAAGTCTGGGTGACGCCCAGGCGCGGGCACAGGTCGAGCTGGATCGCCTGGCGCGTCATCGAGAACACGCCGCTGATGATGGCCTGGCTGGCGATGATCGTGGCCAGCGTGGCGAGCACGACCAGCGGCAGCTGCGCCCAGCCGGGCGCGAGCAGGAAGAAGGGGTTGGCATCGCCGGCCAGCCCCTGGTCGACGACCAGCGCGGTCTGGCCGGCATAGCTGAGCACCAGCGCGGGAAACACCAGCGAATACCAGCCGACGCGGATCGGATGCGCGCCGAAGTGGCCCATGTCGGCATACAGGGCCTCGGCGCCGGTGGCGCAGAGGAACACCGAGCCCAGCACCGAAAAGCCCGTGAAGCCGTGCGCGACCAGGTAATGCACCGCGTAGCCCGGCCACAGGGCCTTGAGCACGCCCGGATGCTGGGCGATGGAGATGGCGCCCAGCAGCGCGATGAGCGCGAACCACACGACCATCACCGGTCCGAACAGCCGGCCGATGACGGCGGTGCCGTTGCGCTGGACGGCGAACAGCGCGAGCAGGATCACCAGCGCCAGCGGCAGCACGTAGGGCGACAGCGCCGGTACCGGCAGCTTGAGCCCCTCGAGCGCGCTCAGCACCGAGATGGCCGGCGTGATGGCGCCATCGCCATAGAGCAGCGCAGCGCCCAGGATGCCGATGGCCATGACCGCCGGGCGCTGCCGCCCCTTGAGGGCCAGGTGCGCCATCAGCGCCAGGATGCCGCCCTCGCCGTGGTTGTCGGCGCGCATCACCAGGGCGACGTACTTGATCGAGGTGGTGATGACCAGGGTCCAGATGATCAGCGAGAGCAGGCCCAGGGCCACGTCGGCCGAGGAGCCGCCGGCCGACTGGTAGGCCGTCTTGAGCGTGTACAGGGGGCTCGTGCCGATGTCGCCGTAGACGACGCCCAGCGCGCCGAGGATCAGCGTGCCGCGCGCGGACGCGACGCCGGGACGCATCGGCCCGCGCGGGGCGAGTACCGAATCCGGGTCCTGCGGTCCCGCGGCCCCGTCGCCGGGGCTCAGTTCCAACTGCCTGCCAGACTGCGTCGACATCTCGGAATGCATGGTCGGGAAAGGAGGGACTGGGCAGCCGCCGCCATCGTCAAGGACGGCCTCCGCAGCCGCCGCCATCTTTTGTGCGCCGCACAGTGTAAGCCGGTTGGCGCGCCCGCGGCGCCGCAGCCTCTGCTTGCATGGCCCGCGCATCGCCGCGGGGCCTGGCGTGCACAATGCGCCCCGGGGAGGGGATCCGCACCATGTCATGGCAGCATTACAGCGCCGCGCTCGACGGCGCCGAGGAACGCGAGTTCGTGCCGTTCGTGCACGAGCTGATCGGCTGCGCGTTCGAGCGCATCGCGCCGCTGTTCCTGGCGGACATCGCCGTCGCGCACAAGGCCGACGCCAGTCCGGTCACGGCGGCCGACCGGGGCGCCGAGCAGGCGCTGCGCCGCCGGATCGAGCGGCGCTACCCGGACCACGGCATCGTCGGCGAGGAACTGGGCGAGCGCCCGGGACGGCGCTACCGCTGGATCCTGGACCCGGTCGACGGCACGCGCGCGTTCGTCAGCAACTGCTTCCTGTTCGGCACGCTGATCGCGCTCGAGCGCGACGACGGCGCGGGATTCCGGCCCGTGCTCGGGTGCATCGCCCACGCCGCTGCCCGGGTCGCGCTGGTCGGGCACGGCCGTGGCACCACGCTGTACCGCGGCGACGGCTCGCAGCGCCGCGCCCAGGTGCGTGCAGCCCGCCCGCTGGCCGATGCCACGGTGCTGTGCACCTGCCTGCCCGGCAGCCCGGAACAGGGGGCCGATCCCGCGGTCGGGCGCATCGTGGCGGCCGCCGCCATGGCGCGCACCTGGGGCGACTGCTTCGGCTACTTCTCGCTCGCCACCGGCGGTGCCGATGCGATGCTCGATCCGCAACTCTCGTACTGGGACATCGCCGCCATCGTGCCGGTGGTCGAGGGCGCCGGCGGCCGCGTCAGCGGCTGGCGCGGCGGCGACCCGCTGGCCGAGCGCTCGCTGCTCGCCTCCACCGGCACGCTGCACGACGAACTGCGGGTGATGATCGACGCGCACTGAGCGGGCACACGCGGACGCGAAACCCCCGGCAAGGACGGACAGCGATGCAAGCAGGAGAAGTACCTGGGACCGTGAGCGCAGCGCAGCTGCAGCGCCTGGTCGCGATCGCGCGGGAGGCAGGCCGCGCGGTGATGGCGGTGTACGAGGCCAGCGCCGCGACCGGCGCCGCGGTCCGTACCAAGGCCGATGCGACGCCGCTCACCGAGGCCGACCTGCAGGCCGACGCGCTGATCCTGGCCGCGCTGGCGCGCGACTTCCCCGGCATCGGTGTCGTGTCCGAGGAATCGGGGCCTGCGCGCAGCAGCGGCGCGCCCGGCGACCGCTGCTTCCTGGTCGATCCGCTCGACGGCACGCGCGAGTTCCTGGCGCGCAACGGCGAGTTCACCGTCAACATCGCGCTGGTCGCCGGCGGCGCGGTGCTGGCGGGCGTGGTACTCGCGCCGGCCCTGGGCAGCTGCTACTTCGCCGCACGGGGCCTGGGGGCCTGGAAGACGCAAAGCCTTGCCGGCGGGAGCGCCGGCGCACCGGTAGCCCTGCACGTGCGCCCGCGCGCGCCGGGCGCACCGCTGCGCATCGTCGCCAGCCGCTCGCACGGCGGCGAGCGGCTCGATGCGCACATCGGCAAGCTGCGCCTGCCCTACACGCTCGTCCCGGTCGGCAGCTCGCTCAAGTTCTGCGTGGTGGCCGAAGGACAGGCCGACGTGTACCCGCGCTTCGGTCCGACCAGCCAGTGGGATACGGCCGCCGCGCAATGCGTGCTGGAGGCCGCCGGTGGCCGGGTGCTCGACCGGGGTGGCCAGCCGCTGCGCTACGGCGCCGATCGGCCGCTGCTCAACCCCGAGTTCGTGGCGCTGGGCGACGCCACCCTGCTCGCGCTGTTCGCCTGAGCCGGCCGGGGCGCCGCCGGGTCTGCGGCGTAGGTCGCGCCGTTGCGCGCTATGCTCACCGGCATGACACTCGAAGCGCTGGAAATCGAGCCCGCCGGCACCGCCGTGGCGAGCATCGTCGTGCTGCACGGCCTGGGGGCCGACGGCAATGATTTCGTGCCCATCGCCCAGGAGCTGGACCTGTCCGCGGTCGGTCCGGTGCGTTTCGTCTTTCCGCACGCACCGGTGCGTCCGGTGACGATCAACGGCGGCTACCGGATGCGGGCCTGGTACGACATCCTCGATCCGGATTTCGCCGGGCGCGAGGACGAGCCGGGCCTGCGCGCCTCGGCCGCCGAGATCCTGGCGCTGCTGGCGCGCGAGGCGGCGCGGGGGGTGGCGCCGGAACGCACGGTGCTGATGGGCTTCTCCCAGGGTTGCGCGATGACCCTGCTCGCCGGGCTGCGCGCGCCGCAGCGGCTGGCCGGCCTGGCCGGGCTCTCGGGCTACCTGCCGCTGGCGGGCGCGACGGCTGCGGAGGCGAGCGCGGCCAACCGGGACGTGCCCGTCTTCCTCGCCCATGGCCGCTCCGACCCGATCGTCGGCTACGCGCGCGGCACCGCGTCGCGCGACGCGCTGGCAGCGCTGGGTTATCCCGTGGAGTGGCACGACTACCCGATGCAGCACTCGGTGTGCCCGCAGGAGGTCGTCGACCTGAACCGCTGGCTGCTGCGCGTGCTCGCCGGCCGCTGAGCCGGGCCACGACCCGCGCCGGGCGCCGCCGGCCGGGCACGCTGCCCGGCTCAATCGGCCGCCGGCGACCGCGCGAGGCGTTCGCGCACCAGGCGCATGTGCTCGCGCAGCACGTAGAGCTGGTTGGCGAAGGCGGGCGGGATCTTCATGGTGATCACGGCCTGCTCGATGTCCTCCAGGCGCGTCAGGATCGCGGCACGCTCCTCATCGGTGTTGTCCATCAGCGTGGCGCGCTCGAGCGACATCAGGTCGGCGTAGCGGCGGTGGATGCGGCGCCGGACGCGCCAGTTGTAGAGCGCCGGGATCAGCCGCAGCGCGGGCACCAGCACGATGATCGAGGGCACCAGGACGACCAGGATGCGATCGACCAGGCTGGCCAGCCAGAACGGCATGTAGCGGTACGAGAGGCTCTTGCCGGACTTGTAGAAGCGGGCCGCATCGTCGCTGATCGGGTACTCGTGTTCCCGGGGGGCGGGGAACTCGCCGGCCGTGCGCAGCAGACCGGCGCGGCCATGGACCTCGCGCGCGGCCTCGATCAGCAGATCCGAGAGCGCCGGGTGCAGGCCGGACCGCGCCACGAGCTCGACCGTCGAGGCCAGCAGCGTGAGATGCGCGGGCGGGATGTCGGCCCCGAGGTCGAAGGTGCCCGGATCCAGGTCGAGCTTGCTCAGGTAGCGGAAATGGCGCAGGTAGCCGTCGGCCTCGGTGCAGTCGAAGATGCGCACGTCGGCGCTGTGCAGCAGCGTACGCACGTCCTGGGCGTCCGCGGAGTCGCTCATCACGAAGGCGGCATCGATGCGGTGGCCGAGCAGCGCCCGGACCGCGTCGGCGCCGCCCAGGTCGTTCAGGTGGGCCGCCTCCTTGCCCCCGATGCCGTTGGCACCGAGCAGCGACAGCGCCAGCGCGTGCGTGCCGCTGCCGTCGGGCCCGATCGCGATGCGCTGGCCGCGCAGTTCGGACAGGTGGCGCATCGGCGCCGGGGCACGGTAGACGACATAGAGCGGCTCGTAGAACAGGCTGCCCAGCGAGACCAGCCCGTCGATGTGGTCCGGGTCGGCCAGGCCGCCTTGCACGAAACCGATGTCGGCCGGCGATGACGGATCGAGCAGCCGGTGCAGGTTCTGCTGCGAGCCCTCGGAGGGCAGCACCCGCAGCGTGACGCCGTTGCGCGCCAGGATCTGCCGGTAGCGATCGGCGTAGCGGCGAAACGAGCTGCCGTCGGGGCCGCTGGTGATCGTCAGCGTGGTCGGCGGCGCCGGCCGCAGGAAATGGACGGTGACCAGCGCCGCCACGAGGAAGGCGAGCACGAACGGGGCCGCCGTGGTGGCCAGGTCGCGCCAGGAGATGCGCGAGACCGCGAGGGGCTTGGGCGTCATGGTGGACTGCCGGTGCGGATGTTGGTGGGGCCGGGACGCGCGATGGGCAAGGGCCTGCGCCATGCACGCCAGGGCCGTCGCGAAACGGGTGGGTCGGAGCCTAGAGGTCTTCCTTGACCCACGAGAGAGCGACCGCGCCCTTGTTGCCGGACTTGCGGGTCCGCAGCACGGCGTCGAACGCCTGGCGCCCGCCATTCCAGATGCTGGTGAGCAGTCCTTCGAGATCGGCCGGTGTCAGGTGCTGCGCCTCGGCGTGGAATTGCTTGAACACCTTGGCCAGGGCCGCCCTCGGGGCCGACTGGTGCGTCGCCACCGCGACGAGCATCGCGACGAACAGATCCGGGAACAACTGGCAGATGATTTCCAGGCGACGGACCGCACTCTTGGCCGAACCCTGCCACTGGGGGGACAGCCACGACAGGTCGGCAGGCTCCGACTCCCGTTCGGCCTCCAGCACGCGGATGTAATCGAGCAGGAAACTGCCGTCGCCGGCCTGCGCGGCAGCAGCGGCCGCCTGGTGCAGCGATGTGCCGGCGCCATAGGCATCCGCACCGCGGCGCGCGAGTTCGGCCCTTGGGTCTGGCGCGATCGGCGGCACGCCCTGGGCCGAATCGCCGTTCATGATCGGATGACTTGCTGCGGTTGTTTCAAGACGGCTTCCGGCGCGGCCAAAATTGCCTCAACGATATTTGCGATGCGATTTCGCCAAGTCGATAAAAACCAGCCCTTTACCTTGCATTTACCTTGCCTTTACCTTGCAATTGGCGATGCGCGCCAGAAGGGCGGCATCGGGCGCGGATCGGCAAGGCGCTGAGCGTCGCATCGGGCAATGCTAGAACGGGATGTCATCGTCCAGGTCGGCCACGCCGCCGCCTGCCGGCTCCTTGGGTGCCGACTTGGCAGCGGGGCCGCCCGCCGGGCGGGCGGCCGGCGCGCGCGGCGCGCGCGCTTCGTCGTCCATCGGGGCGCCACCCATTCCACCGCCGCCGCCGCCGCGGGAGCCGAGCATCTGCATCACGTCGGCCACGATCTCCGTCGAGTAACGGTCCTGGCCGGATTCCTTGTCCTGCCACTTGCGCGTGCGCAGGCGGCCTTCGACGTAGACCTGCGAGCCCTTGCGCAGGTATTCGCTGGCGATCTCGGCCAGGCGCCCGAAGAAGGCCACGCGGTGCCATTCGGTTTCCTCGCGCTTTTCACCGGTGGTCTTGTCCTTCCATTGCGAGGTGGTGGCGATGGAGACGTTGGTCAGCGCCGCGCCATCGGGGCTGTAGCGGGTTTCCGGATCCCGGCCGAGATTGCCGACAATGATTACCTTGTTCACCGATGCCATGTGATCCTCCCCTCGATTGCACCCGCATGCCGTTGATATGGAAAGCCTGTGTCCGCCCGCCGGGCAGCGCGCCGCGGTGCGCGCCGCCGCCGCCGCGGCGTGGCGCGCGGCACGCCCGCGCACCGGCATCCCGTGCAGCCATAATACATACCACGACGTTTGCAATCCGCGCTGCGCTGCGGGCGGTAGCCCGGCGCCCCGGGCAAGCCGCGGACCGCCCCCACGCACCGCCACCGGACCGACCATGACCGACACGCCTGCCAGAGCGATCGTCCTCTTTGCCCACGGTGCGCGCGACGCGCGCTGGGGACAATCGCTCGACGCGCTGCGCGCCCAGATCGCGCTGCGCCAGCCCGGAGTGGCGCTGCGCATCGCCTTCCTGGAACTGCAGGAACCCGGGCTGCCGCAGACCCTGGCCGCACTGGCCGCCGAGGGCGTGAACGCCGTCGACATCGCGCCGATCTTCTGGTCCAAGGGCGGCCACATCGTCCGCGACCTCCCCGCGCTGGTCGAGGCCTTCGCCGCCGGCCATCCGGGCGTGCGCGTGCGCGTGCTGCCGGTGCTCGCCGAACTGCCCGGGATGCACGCGTTCGTCGCCGCCGCCATCGCCACAGCGATCGGCGCGCACGGCGACGCGGCGGGATCGGCCTAGCGATGCAGGACCCGGCGGCGGTGCCGTTCCTGGCGGCGCCCTACCTGCGCGAGATCGGCCGCGGCAAGGACGGCGCGCGGGCACTGGCCCCCGATCGGGCGCGCGAGTTGATGGCGGCCATCCTCGAGGGCCGGGTGCAGGACCTGGCGCTGGGCGGCGTCCTGCTGGCGCTGCGCATGAAGGGCGAGCAGGCCGGGGAGATCGCCGGGTTTCTCGCCGCGCTGGAGCCGCACCTGGTGCGCTCCCCGGCGGTGGCACCCGGCTGGATCGTCATCCCGAGCTACAACGGCGCGCGCACGATCGCCAACCTGGTACCGCTGCTGGCGCTGCTGCTGGCGCGGGCGGGCCTGCCCGTGCTGGTGCACGGGCAGGAATCGGAGCCGGCCGCGGCGCGTTCGCGCGTCACGAGCGCCGCCATCTTCGCCGCCCTGGAGGTGCCGCCCTGCGCGACGATGGCCGAGGCGGCCGCGCGCGCGGCCGCCGGTGTCCCGGCGGTGGTGGCCCTGCCCACCTGCGCGCCCGCACTGGCCCGGCTCATCGCCCTGCGCGCGGTGCTGGGCGTGCGCAATGTCGCCCATACCCTGGCCAAGCTGGTGCGACCGGTGGAGGGCGCGTCGCTGCTGATATCGAGCTACACCCACCCGGATTTCGGCCGCCTGCAGGCCGAGCTCTTCCGGACCACGGCGGCGCACGCGATGACGATGCGGGCCACCGACGGCGAGGCGGTCATCAGCGCGCGCCGCGCCCAGGGCATCGACCTCTGGAAGGGCGGAGCGTGCCAGACGGTGGTCGCGGCGCAGGACGTCGCGCGCACCGGCGCGGCGCTGCCCGATCCCGATGCCGCGAGCACGGCGGCGTGGACGCGGGCGGTCCTGGCCGGCGAGGCGCCGGTGCCCGAGTCGATCGGCGCGCAGTTCGAGGCGATCCGCGCGGCGGTCCAGGCGGGCATCGGCGCCACCGCGCCGGCGTGAAGCGGGAAGCGGGAAGCGGGGGCCAGCAGCCGACCCGGGCGGCGAGCGGGTGCTCGTTTTTCATATATCGATGCTGCATAAGCGCATAGCCAACGGGTCGTTCCTTAGGCGCGCCGATGCCCGTACGCTCGGCTTGCCGATGGTGGCAGGGAGCCAGGCCGGGACCCGCAGCTTCGATATGCGCGGCACTTCGGCGGCACTTCCGCGGCGCTTTCGAGTCGCTTCCGGGGCACAATTGCATTCCCGCCCGGCGCCGGAGCGCGCCGGGGACGGGCAGTGCGGCAGCGCCGGCCGGCTGCCGTTCATCGTATTTCCAGGAGCATTCCCCTTGCTCGTGCAATTCATCGTCAGCGGAGCCCTGGTCGGGTTCATCGTCGGCGCAACCGGTGTCGGTGGCGGCTCGCTCATGACCCCTCTACTGACCTTGGCATTCGGCGTGCCGGCGCAGGTCGCCGTGGGCACGGACCTGCTTTTCGCGGCCGTCACCAAGGCCGGTGGCGCCATCGCCTACGCGCGCCGCGGCCAGATTCCGTGGGGGATCGTCACCTGGCTGTCGCTGGGCTCGGTGCCGGCCTCGGTGGCGACGCTGGCGGCGCTGCATCAGTGGCACCCGGACCCGGTGCAGTTCAGCGCCCTGGTGCGTCCGGCCCTCGGTTTCGCGCTGGTGCTGACGGCCGCTGCGCTGGCGTTCCGGGCGCAGATCCAGTCGCTGGGACGGCGCGCCGCCGCGGCCACCGCGGGCGAGCCGCCGGCGGCCGCGCCGCTGCCCGGCGCCGCGGAGGCGCCCCGGCCGCTGCGCACGCTGGCGATCGGCGCCGTGATCGGCGTGCTGGTGACGCTCAGCTCGGTGGGTGCCGGCGCCATCGGCGTCGTGGCCCTGTATTTTCTCTACCCGGCCCTGGCGGCGCGCAAGCTGGTGGGCGCCGACATCGTGCACGCGGTGCCCCTGACCCTGGTGGCCGGGCTCGGGCATGCGGCGCTGGGCACGGTCGACTGGCGCATGCTGCTGGGGCTGCTGATCGGCTCGCTGCCGGCCATCCACCTGGGCGCGGCCCTGGCCGGGCGCCTGCGCGAAGGCGCTCTGCGCGCGCTGCTGGCCACGATGCTGCTGCTCGTGGGCGGGCGCCTCATCTGGATCTGACGGAGCAGGACGGACGCATGTACCGCTACACCGAATTCGACCAACGCATGGTGGACGAGCGCGTCGCCCAGTTCCGCGACCAGGTCGCGCGCTGGAAGAGCGGCAGCCTGAGCGACGACGAGCTGCGGCCGCTGCGCCTGCAAAACGGCCTGTACATCCAGCGCCATGCGCCGATGCTGCGCGTGGCCATCCCGTACGGCCTGCTCTCGAGCGCGCAGCTGCGCGCGCTGGCGCACATCGCGCGCACCTGGGACCGCGGCTACGGGCACTTCAGCACGCGCCAGAACATCCAGTTCAACTGGATCCAGATCGAGCAGGCGCCCGACGTGCTGGCGGCCCTGGCCGCCGTGCAGATGCACGCCATCCAGACCTCGGGCAACTGCGTGCGCAACATCACCAGCGACCCGTACGCGGGCGTGGCGCCGGACGAGGCCGTCGATCCGCGCCCGTACTGCGAGCTGATGCGCCAGTGGAGCACCTTCCACCCCGAGTTCTCGTTCCTGCCGCGCAAGTTCAAGATCGCGTTCAGCGCCTCGGCGCGCGAGGACCGGGCCGCCACGGCCATGCACGACCTGGGCTTCTACCTGCGGCGCGAGGCCGACGGCCAGGTCGTCGCCGACGTGCTCGCCGGCGGCGGCATGGGCCGCACGCCGCTGGTCGGCGCGATGGTGCGCCACGGCCTGCCCTGGCGCCACCTGGCGACCTACACCGAGGCGCTGCTGCGGGTCTACAACCGCTACGGCCGCCGCGACAACATGTACAAGGCGCGCATCAAGATCCTGGTGCGGGCGCTGGGCGCGGCGGCCTTCGCGCAGGAGGTCGAGGCGGAATTCGCCCACCTGGTCGACGGTCCGGGCACGTTCACCGAGGCCGAGCTGGCGCGCGTCGCCGCCGGCTTCGCGCCCCCGCCCTATGCGCCAGCCGCCGATGCGCAGGCCGATGCGTCACCGGACGCCGCCGCGCCGGCGCTGCGCCAGGCGCTGGCCGCGCACCCGGGGTTCGCGCGCTGGCACGGGCGCAGCGTGCGTGCCCACCGCGTCGCCGGCTACGCGGCCGTCACCCTGTCGCTCAAGCGCAGCGGCGTGGCCCCCGGCGACGTCGATGCCGGCACGCTGGACGCGCTGGCCGAGCTGGCCGAGCGCTACAGCTTCGGCGAACTGCGCGTCACGCACGAACAGAACGTGGTGCTGGCCGACGTCGCCCAGCACGAGCTGTTCGCGCTCTGGACGCGCGCCCGGGACCTGGGGCTGGCCACCGCCAACATCGGGCTGCTGACGGACATGATCTGCTGCCCCGGGGGCGATTTCTGCTCGCTGGCCAACGCCAAGTCGCTGCCGATCGCCCAGGCGATCCACGACCGCTTCGACGACCTCGACTACCTGCACGACCTGGGCGAGCTCAGCTTGAACATCTCCGGCTGCATCAACTCCTGCGGCCACCACCACGTCGGCAACATCGGCATCCTGGGCGTGGACAAGCAGGGCGCGGAGTTCTACCAGGTGACGCTGGGCGGCACGGTCGGCCCCGACGCGGCGCGCACGGCCATCGGCGGCGTCATCGGCCGCGCGTTCGCCGCCGCCGAGATCCCCGGCGTGGTCGCCACCATCCTGGACCAGTACGTGGCCCTGCGCGAGGACGGCGAGCGCTTCATCGATACCTACGCGCGCGTCGGCATGGCACCGTTCAAGGCCGCGGTGTACCCGGCGCACGACCCGGCGGTGGAGCTCCAGAATGCCTGAAGCGCCCCGCCTGATCCGCATCGTCGACGGCGCGGCGCGGGTCGTCGAAGACCGCTGGCAGGTCATCGACGACGCCGCGGCGCTGGAGGCTGCGCGCGCCGCCGCCAGCAGTGCGCCGGACGCGCCGCACGCGCCGGACGGCGGCCTGCTGCTGCCGCTGGGCCTGGCGCTGGCGCAAGGCGAGCAGCTGCGCGCGCTGGGCCGCGTCGGCGTATGGCTCGCGCCGGCCGACGACCCGGCCCTGGCGGTGCCCTTGTTCGGCGCCATCGCCCTGATCGGCGTGCAGTTTCCCAAGTTCACCGATGGCCGCGGCTACTCGAGCGCCGTGCTGCTGCGCACGCGCCTGGGCTGGCGCGGCGAGCTGCGCGCGCTGGGCGACGTGCTCCAGGACCAGCTGTTCGCGCTGCGCCGCGTCGGCTTCGACAGCTTCGCGCTGCGCGCCGACCGCGACCCGGTGGCGGCCCTGGCGGCCTTCGGCACCTTCTCCGGCGTGTACCAGGGCTCGGTGGAACCCGCGCTGCCCCCTTATGCCAGCCCGGCCAGCCCGGCCACCCCGAACAGCCCGGCCCGCGCGGCCGGCACGCGATGAACCACGCCGACCTCCCTGCCGGCCAGCTGCCGGACGAATCGCTGGTGGCCTCGGCCCGCGCGCTGCTGCACGCTGCCGCGGGCCTGGCCCCGGCGGCGTTCTCGACCAGCTTCGGTGCCGAGGACATGGTGCTGCTCGACCTGATCCGCACCGAGGGCCTGCCGATCGGCATCTTCACGCTGGACACCGGGCGACTGCCGCCCGAGACCTACGACCTGATGCAGCAGGTCGAGCAACGCTATGGGCGCTGCGTCGACACGCTCTACCCCCAGGCCGACGCGCTGCAGGCCCTGGTGGCACGCGACGGCATCAACGGCTTCACCGCCTCGGTGGACAAGCGCAAGGCCTGCTGCGGCGTGCGCAAGGTCGAACCGCTGCGCCGCGGCCTGGCGGGCAAGCGCGCCTGGGTGACCGGGCTGCGCGCGCAGCAATCGGCCACGCGGGCGCAGATCGGCGCACGCGCGCACGATGCGGAGCACGGGCTGGAGAAGTTCAACCCGCTGCACGACTGGAGCGAGGCCCAGGTCTGGGCCTACCTGCGCAGCCGCGCCGTACCGTACAACGCGCTGCACGACCGCTTCTACCCGAGCATCGGCTGCGCGCCCTGCACGCGCGCGGTGGCGGTCGGCGAGGACGTGCGCGCCGGGCGCTGGTGGTGGGAGAACGCCGACACCAAGGAGTGCGGCCTGCACCCCGTCGCCGCCCAGCCGCTCGTCTTCCAGGAGAGAAAATGAACGCGCCCAATGGCGTGCCGGGCGTGCCCGGCACCGCCCGTCTGAGCCACCTCGACTGGCTCGAGTCCGAAGCCATCCACATCCTGCGCGAGGTCGCCGGCCAGTGCGCGCAGCCGGCGCTGCTGTTCTCGGGCGGCAAGGATTCGATCGTGCTGCTGCACCTGGCGACCAAGGCGTTCCGGCCGGCGCGCTTCCCGTTCCCGCTGCTGCACGTCGACACCGGGCACAACTTCCCGGAGGTGATCGCCTTTCGCGACCGGCGCGCGGCGGAACTGGGCGAACGGCTCATCGTGCGCACGATCGACGAATCGATCGCCCGCGGCCGCATCGTGCTGCGCAGCCCCGATGAATCGCGCAACAAGCACCAGTCGGTGACGCTCCTCGACGCCATCGCCGAGTTCGGCTTCGACGCCTGCATCGGCGGCGCCCGGCGCGACGAGGAGAAGGCGCGGGCCAAGGAGCGGGTCTTCAGCTTCCGCGACGGCTGGGGCCAGTGGGACCCGAAGAACCAGCGCCCCGAGCTCTGGAACCTCTACAACGCGCGCGTCGCCCCCGGCGAGAACATGCGCGTGTTCCCGATCAGCAACTGGACCGAGACCGACGTCTGGCAGTACATCGCGCGCGAAGGCCTCGCCGTGCCCTCGTTGTACTTCGCCCACGAGCGGGCGGTGGTGCGGCGCAACGGCGCGCTGCTGCCGGTGACCGCGCTCACGCCGGCACGCGCGGGCGAGACGGTGGAGACGCTGAGCGTGCGTTTTCGCACCGTGGGCGACATCTCCTGCACCTGCCCGGTGGAGTCGACGGCCGCCGACTGCGAGCAGATCATCCGCGAGACCGCCGGGGCCACGCTCACCGAGCGCGGCGCCACGCGCATGGACGACCAGACCTCCGAGGCATCGATGGAACAGCGCAAGCGCGAAGGATACTTCTGAGATGGGCGCCGCCGAGGACCTGGGCGTATTGCGCTTCCTCACCTGCGGCAGCGTCGACGACGGCAAGAGCACGCTGATCGGGCGCCTGCTGTACGACACCAAGGCGCTGCTCGACGACACGCTGGCCAACCTGGAGCGCAACGCCCAGCGCCGCGGCCTGTCGGCCGTCGACCTCTCGCTGCTGACCGACGGCCTGGTGGCAGAGCGCGAACAGGGCATCACGATCGACGTCGCCTACCGCTACTTCGCCACCGCGCGGCGCAAGTTCATCATCGCCGACAGCCCGGGCCACGTGCAGTACACGCGCAACATGGTGACGGCGGCCTCGACCGCGGACGCGGCCGTGCTGCTGGTGGATGCGCGCAAGGGCATCCTGGCGCAGACGCGCCGCCACGCCACGATCGCCGGCCTGCTGGGCGTCGGAAGGCTGATCGTCGCGGTCAACAAGATGGACCAGGTCGATTTTGCCGCCGCGCGCTTCCACGCCATCGTCGACGAGTTCCGCGCCTGGCTCGAGCGCCAGCCGGCCCTGCACGTGCAGGTCGACTACCTGCCGCTCTCGGCGCTGGAAGGGGCCAACGTCGTCGACCGCGACCCGCGCCTGGCCTGGTTCGCCGGGCCGACGCTGATCGAGCTGCTGGAGAGCGCGCCGGCCTACGCGGCCGACGCGGCCGCGCCGCTGCGCCTGCCGGTGCAGTGGGTCTGCCGCCCCGCGCAGGCCGACTTCCGCGGCTACGCCGGCCGCATCGAGGCCGGCAGCGTCGCGGTGGGCGACCCGATCGCGGTGTTCCCCTCGAACCGGCGATCGCGCGTGCGCACGCTGGCGATCGGCACCCAGGCGCGCAGCCGGGCGGTGGTGGGCGAATCGGTCATGCTGACGCTGGACGATGACATCGACATCTCGCGCGGCGACCTGCTCGCGGCCGCCGAAGCGCCGCCGGCGGCCAGCACCCGCCTGGAGGCCACCGTGTGCTGGCTGAGCCAGCAGGCGATGGAGCCGCGCCGCGAATACCTGCTGCGCCAGGCCACGCGCGAGACGCGGGTGCGGGTGGGCGCCGTGCGCGCGCGGCTGGATGTCGAGAGCCTGCAATGGCGCGCCGACGCCGACGGCGTGGGCGCCAACGACATCGTGCGCCTGCAGCTGTCGACGCAGAACCCGGTGGCGGCGGACCCCTACGAGCGGGTACGCTCGATCGGCAGCTTCATCCTGATCGATCCGGCGAGCAACGATACGGTAGCTGCGGGGATGATCGGCAGCGCCCATTCCCCGATAGAATAGCGGTCCTGGCGCGACGGGTTCCGGCGGTTCCGCCGGCGCGGAACATCCCGGCGCCGTACAAGGCCCGATGAAACCGCTGCGCAAGCCCGAAGTCGAAGTCCTGCATTTTCGCGAGCGCCTCGTCACGGCCTCGATCGTGGTCGGCGTGGGCTTCGTGGTCCTGCTGCTGCGCCTGGGCTGGCTCCAGGTGGTCAAGCACAGCGAGTTCCAGGCGCGCGCCGAGCAGAACCGCATCGCCCTGGTGCCGGTGACGGCCAACCGCGGCCTGATCAAGGACCGCAACGGCGTCATCATCGCCAAGAACTATTCGGCCTACACGCTCGAGATCGAGCCGGCCAAGGTGCAGGACCTGGAGGCCACGATCGACGCCCTGTCGACGGTGGTCGAGATCGCCCCGCGCGAGCGCCGCCGCTTCCACAAGACCCTGGACGACTACAAGCACCTGGATTCGGTGCCGATCCGCACGCGCCTCACCGACGAGGAAGTCGCCCGCTTCGCGGCGCAGCGCTTCCGCTTCCCCGGGGTCGAGCTGCGGGCGCGCCTGTTCCGCCAGTACCCGCTGGGCGAGACCGCCTCGCACCTGCTGGGCTACATCGGCCGGGTGAGCCAGAAGGACGAGGAGCGCATCGACCGGTTCGCCGACCCGGCCAACTACAGCGGCACCGACTACATCGGCAAGATCGGGGTCGAATCGAGCTACGAGGAACAGCTGCACGGCACCACCGGCTTCGAGCAGGTCGAGATCACCGCCGGCGGCCGGCCGGTGCGCACGCTGACGCGCACGCCCTCGGTGCCCGGCGACAACCTCGTGCTGTCGGTCGACATCAAGCTGCAGCAGATCGTCGAAAAGGCGTTCGGCGACCGGCGCGGCGCGCTCATCGCCATCGAGCCGTCCACCGGCGATGTCCTGGCCTTCGTGTCCAAGCCGACCTTCGACCCCAACCTGTTCGTCGAGGGCATCGACCCGGTCAACTGGGACGCGCTCAACGGCTCCATCGACAAGCCGCTGCTCAACCGCGCGCTGCGCGGCACCTACCCGATAGGCTCGACCTACAAGCCGTTCCTGGCGCTGGCCGCGCTGGAACTGGGCAAGCGGCGCCCGGACAGCGTCACCTACGACCCGGGCTTCTGGTCCTACGGCGGCCACCTGTTCCGCGAGGGCGGGCCCAAGGGCGGACACGGCGCGGTCGACCTGATGAAGTCGATCGTCGTGTCGAGCGACGTCTACTACTACGTGCTCGCCAACGACCTGGGCGTGGACGCGATCCACGATTTCATGCGCCCGTTCGGCTTCGGCGAGATCACCGGGATCGACGTCGAGGGCGAGCTGGCCGGGGTGCTGCCGTCCACCGAGTGGAACGAACGCCGCTTCCACCAGAAGTGGTACGGCGGCGAGACGATCTCCATCGGCATCGGCCAGGGCAAGAACGCGTTCACGCTGCTGCAGCTGGCGCACGCGACCGCCACCCTGGCCAACGACGGCATCGTCATGAAGCCGCACCTGGTCAAGGCGATCGAGGACGCGCGCACCGGCCAGCAGACGCTGACCGTGACGGCCGAATCGGGCCGCATCCCGCTGCACCCGGAGAACCTCGCGCTGGTGCGCGCGGCCATGGTCGGCGTGACCACCGATCCCTCGGGCACTGCCTACGCGGCCTTCGTCGGCGCGCCCTACCGTGCGGCGGGCAAGACCGGCACCGCGCAGGTCGTGGGCATCGGCCAGAACGAAAAATACGACGCCCGCCTGGTCGAGGAGCGCCACCGCGACCACTCGCTGTTCATCGCCTACGCCCCGGCCGAGCCCGGCGCCAAGCCGCGCATCGCGATCGCGCTGCTGGTGGAGAACGGCGGCTGGGGGGCGCTCGCCGCTGCCCCGATCGCCCGCGCGGTGATGGACTACTACCTGCTCGGCAAGGAGCCGGCGGCACCGCCCGTCCTGGTGCCGGGGGCGGCGGGTACCACCGCCGAAGCGGCGAGTCCGCGCCCGGCGCCGCGCGCGACGATGGCTGCGGCACCGCCCGCCACGGGCGCTGCGCGCACGGCGGTCAACTGAGCATGAACGCCGCCGTCGCCGGCGTGCGTGAGCGGCTGCAGGACTTCACGCGCGCGCTCGACCCGACCCTGCTGGCGACGCTGGGCGCGCTGGCGGTGATCGGCCTCATAACGCTGTACTCGGCGGCCTCCGATCATCCGGGCAACTTCGGCAGCCAACTGCGCAACTTCGCGCTGGCGGGCATCGTCATGGTGCTGTTCGCCAGCCTGCCGCCGATGGTGCTGCGGCGCGTCGCCGTCCCGGTCTATTGCCTCGGGCTGATCGCGCTGCTGGCGGTGCTGGTGGCCGGGGTCTCGGTCAAGGGCGCGCAGCGCTGGCTCGACGTGGGCTTCACGCGCGTGCAGCCGGCCGAGATCATGAAGCTGGGCGTCCCCTTGATGCTCGCCTGGTACTTCGACCGGCGCGCCGGGACCCTGCGCGGGGTCGACTTCTTCGTCGCCTTCGTGCTCGTCCTGGTGCCCGTGGCCCTGATCGCGCGCCAGCCCGACCTGGGAACCGCCCTGCTCGTGCTGGCCGCGGGGTCCTTCGTGATCTTCTTCGCCGGCCTGCCCTGGCGCTGGATCGTCGGCGTGGCCGTGGGCGGCCTGGCCGCCCTGCCGCTGGTCTGGACCCTGCTGCTGCACGATTACCAGCGCAACCGGATCCTGACCCTGCTCGATCCCATGTCCGACCCGCTGGGCAAGGGATTCCACACGCTGCAATCGATGATCGCCATCGGCTCCGGCGGCATCTTCGGCAAGGGCTGGATGCAGGGCACCCAGACCCACCTCGAGTTCATCCCCGAGCGCACCACCGACTTCATCTTCGCCGTCTACTCCGAGGAGTTCGGCCTGATCGGAACCTCGTGCTGCTCTTCCTGTTCCTGGTGCTGGTGGCGCGCGCGCTGGCCATCGCCGGCAGCGCCTCGACGCCCTTCTCGCGCCTGCTGGCGGCATCGATCGCCATGATCCTGTTCACCTACGCGTTCGTGAACATGGCGATGGTGAGCGGGATACTGCCGGTGGTGGGCGTGCCGCTGCCGCTGATCAGCTACGGCGGCACGGCGCTGGTGACGATAGGCATGGCCTGCGGCATGCTGATGGCCACGCAGCGCCACCGCAAGCTGGTGCAAAGCTGAACCGCAGCGCGGACGAGGACGGCGGCAGCATGACCGATGCCCCGCTCCGCGCCCGCGCCGCCTGGACACTCGCCGCCCTGCTGCTCGGGGCCTGCGCGACGCGTCCGGGCCATTACTACGCCGACGATGGTCCGCCGGACCACGTGCCCGCCGGGCTGGCGGCGACACCCGACGCCGTGCCGCGCGATGAACCGATCAATCCCTACGCCAACCGCCCCTACAAGGCGCTCGGGCGCACCTACGTCCCGGACACCAGCGATGCGCCGTTCACGCAGCGCGGCATCGCCTCGTGGTACGGGCGCCAGTTCCAGGGCAACCGCACCGCCAGCGGCGAACCGTACGACATGTTTGCGATGACGGCTGCGCACCCTACGCTGCCGATACCCAGCTACGCGCGCGTCACCAACCTGCGCGACGGGCGCAGCGTGATCGTGCGCATCAACGACCGCGGCCCCTTCCTGTACGACCGGGTGATCGACCTGTCCTACGCCGCCGCCACGCGCCTGGGCATCGCGGGCCCGGGCAGCGGGGAGGTGCTGGTGGAGAAGATCACGCCGCGCCTGCTCGCCGCGGCGCGCGCCACGCCGCCCGCGCCCGTGGCGGCGACGAGCATGCCGCTACCGGCGCAGGCCGGGCGCAACGGCGAGGCGAGGGATGCGGCGCCGCTGAGCCTGGTGGGCGCATCCGTGCCCGCGATCCCGGCGGCCGGCGGCAGCGCGGTCGCACTGCCCAACGCGGAACTGGGCAACGCGCCGAGCGCGGGACGGGCGCCGCTTGCCTCGGCGGTTGCCGCACCGATGCCCGCACCGATGGCCGCACCTATCGCGCCGGCCTCGCCACCGGATATTCCCGCCGCTCACGCCAGTGGCACGACGCCGGCGGCACGTAGCTGGTCCGTACAGCTGGGCGCCTTCACGGTCGCGGCCAACGCCGATGCGCTGCGCGATCGCCTGGCGCTGCTGCTGGCCGCACCGGAGGCCGCCGGACTTCCGGTGGCGGCCCGCACGCCGCGGGTGGAGCAGGACGGCCGGCTGAACCGGGTGCTGATCGGCAAGCTGGGCGATCGCGCGCAGGCACAGGCCTGGGCGCAGCAGCTGGAGCGCTTCCTGGCGCGCTCGACCACGCTGTATCCGCACTGAGCCGCGTGGGTCGGGTCGCCACGCTGGAATCCGCCGTTCAGCCGTGAGCCGCCCAGAGCAGCGAAAGACCGGAGCAGAACAGCAATGCGTCGAGAACGTGCCGAAAGGCATGAAAGCTCATGCGCTGGACGATCGCCTTTCCCGCAAATGCCCCGGCCATGACGGATGCCCCGACGATGAGGCCCTGCAGGAGTTCCGTTTGAGGCAGCGCGCCGAGCTGCCGGAAGGTCGCGACCTTGCTGATCATCAAGGCCAGCGAGCTGGCGGCCTCCGTCGAAAGGAACGCGCCCTTGAGCAGGCCATAGGACGTGAAGGCCGGTACGCTGAGCGGACCGGTCGACAGGACGAGCCCGGTCAAGTACCCGATCAACGCACCGGCGATCGCCAGCTGCCAGAGCCGGATGCGCAGGCGGCGCGCATGGAGCCAGCGCCGGGCCGGAATCATCAAGAGGAAGAATGTGCCTAGAGCGATGTCGACCACTTGCGATGGCAGCACGAGCAGGGTGCGAGCGCCGAGCGCGGCCGCCGGCACGCCGGGAATCGAATAGGCGGCCAACGCACGCCAATCCACGTCCCGCCACCACGCCATCAATTTGGCGACGTTCGACATGAGAGCCGCCACCGCCATGATCGGCACGGCCTGCTTGGGCCCGAACTGGTACACCAGGATGGGCAGCAGCACGATGGACGAGCCGGTGCCGATGACCCCACTGAGTGCCCCGGCCGCCAGGCCCGCGAGCAATACGAAGGCGTAGGCCACGACAGGTCTTCCGTTGGAGGCTCCAGCGACGCCGCGCTCGTGTCCGTCCGCTACGTGCCGGCAATCCGACGCGCAGCGGCCTGGGCCCTGAAATCCGCGCGACCGGCGATCATCGGGCTTGCGCAGGATGGGCGCAACGTGCTTCCTCGGCAATGGCCTTCAGGGGCTTGTCCCTGGTCCAAAGGCGAGCGCTGCCGAGGATCGTTGCCGCAAGAAGGTGGACGTCGATGTAGCCGATGCGTCGCCCCATCAGACGCCGGTTTTCAACGAGGAACAAAGCCTCGTCCTCGGTGGCCGTGGCCAGTCGTGGCAGCGATCGCACCAAAGACAGGATCTCCGCGCGCTTGCGCAGCGTGCCGCAGGCCAATTCGCCGATGACGAAATCGTGGCTGCAGACCCGATCGGTTTCCAGCAACGAGACCATCGCCGGGTCGCCGTTTCGCAGGTGGTCGATCCAGACGGAGGTGTCGACCAATATCACGGCTGGATTGCACGCCGCCGGGACACTGCCTTTGCCTTCGGTTCGCTGCCGCCCAGCTTGGCAAGCCGGCGAGCGCTTTCGCGCTGGATGAGCGCGCCAAGGGCTTCCTTCAGCAGGGCACTGCGGTCCTGGACACCGGAGAGCGTCCGTGCCCGGCTGAGCAGGGCTTCGTCGAGCGTAACCGTCGTTCGCATGGCTTGCTCCGCTTGGATCTGCATCAAATATAGCACCTATCGATTCGGTATTTGATGCAAAGGCGCCGGCCGATGCGGCGGTCATCGTGCCGTCGGGTCATGACGCCGGGTCATGCGGTTGGATTGCGCCGTCGGGTCGCGCGCTCAGGCCGGGCGCCATACGGGCGCCCGGGCGACATCGACGTGCCCCGGCAGGATCTGCGCCTGCGCGAACGCATCGGCGATCTGCTGCTGCTCGGCCAGCGCGCCGGCGTCGACCTCCTGCACCTGGTAACTGCGGCGCTGGTTGGCCATCGCCATCGTCGGCGTGTCCAGCCCGACCAGCGGGGCATTCCACTGCGCTGCGGCCTCCGGGTTCTGGCGGATCCAGGCGCCGGCGCCCTGCAACTGGCGATACACGATGGCCATGACGTCGGCGCGACGCCGCGTGTACGCCGTCGATGCGAGGTAGAAGCGCCGGTAGCTGGCCAGACCCTCGCCGTCGCGCAGCACGCGCGCCGCGGACTGGCGCTGCACGGCTGCCAGGTAGGGGTCCCAGATGACCCAGGCGTCTATCTTGCCGCCTTCGAAGGCGGCGCGGCCATCGGCGGGCGTCAGGTAGTCGGGCTCGACGTCGCGCAGCTGCAGGCCGCGCAGCGCGAGCGCGCGCAGCAGCAGGTAGTGCGCGCCGGCACCCTTGGCAAAGCCGATCCTGCGGCCCTGGAGCTGGGCCAGGTCGGTGATCGGCGAGTCGCGGCGCACGACGATCGCCTGGGCGTGCGGCGACGGGGCCTCGCTGGCGTAGTAGCTCAGCTGTGCGCCGGCGGCGAAGGCGAACGGCGGCACGGCGTCGGCGACATCGGCGCCCAGGTCGAGCGCGCCGACGTTGAGCGCCTCGAGCAGGGGCAGGCCCGAGGCGAATTCATGCCACTGCACGGCCACGCCCAGCGGGGCCAGTGCCGCCTCGAGCGTGCCGCGCGAGCGCAGGTAGATCGCCAGCGTGGACGATTTCTGCAAGCCGATGCGCAGCGGCTCCGGCGGCGCGCCGGCGGCGCGCGCCGCCGTGACACCGAGCGCCGCGGCCAGCAGCGCGCGGCGCCGCACCGCGATGCCAGACCCGGCGCTCACGCGGGGTCTCCACCGGGCGGCACGGTGCCCGGCGGCGCCGCGTCAACCGCGGAATCGTCCGCGGTGTGATCGGCCGTTTCGCCCGCGGCGCCATCGTGCGCGGGCCGGCCGCTGCCGCGGTGCCCCAGGCTGCGGTAGAGCAATGCACGCGGCAGGCCGCTGACCCGGGCGGCGATCGCGGCGGCACGCGAGGCCGGCAGTTCCTCGGCCAGCGCGGCAAGCCAGCGCTGCGTGGCGGGGTCGATCGCGGCCTCGCCGGGTTCGGCGCCATCGCCATCCGCAGCGGCGCCGGCGGCTGCCGGCGCCGCGTCGACCACCAGCACGTATTCTCCGCGCGGGGGCGTGCGCTCGGCCCAGGCGGGCAAGTGGTGCGCGGTGGTCTGCACGACGTCCTCGTAGCGCTTGGTCAATTCGCGCGCGACGACGACGCGCCGGTGCGGATCGAGCACGGCATGCAGTTCACGCGCGGTGGCCACGAGGCGGTGCGGTGCCTCGAAGATCACCGCCGCACCGTCGGCCGCGGCGATCGATGTCCAGAGCCGGGCGCGCGCCTGCGCGCGGACCGGCGCAAAGCCGACGAAGCGGATGTCGCCGCAGCGGATGCCGGCGACCGACAGGGCCGCCGTCATGCTGCTGGGCCCGGGCACGGGAATCACGCGCACCCCGGCGGCGAGCGCAGCGCGCACGAGCAGGGCGCCGGGGTCGGATATGGCCGGCGTGCCCGCATCGCTCACCAGGGCCACGCGCTGGCCGCGCGCCAGGCGCTCGAGCACCGGGGCGATGCGATCGGCCTCGTTGTGCTGATGCAGCGCGAGCAGGCGGCGGGTGATGCCAAAGCGCGCGAGCAGCGGCGCCGTGGTGCGCGTGTCCTCTGCCGCGACGCAGTCGGCCTGGTGCAGGATCCACAAGGCGCGCAGAGTCACATCGGCGGCGTTTCCGAGCGGGGTGGCCACTACATACAATCCCGGCGGGAATTCCTGCGCCGCAATGCCCGCCTCGCGCCACGGCGAGCGCTGCGCCCAGTCCGCGCCTTCGCCTTCTCCAGGCCCATCGTTCATGTCGCGGTGCTCATGGCCCTCGTCTCCATGCCTCGTTGCCAGGTCATTCGCCATGTCATCTGTCACGTCATCGGTAACGTCATCGGTTACGCCATCCGCCCCATCATCCGTCACGCCGGTCGCCGCGCCGTCCGCGCATGGCTGCGTGCAGCATAGCGTGAAGCCATCAAGACGCGCCGGCTCGACGCTGGAGGCGGGCAAGGCGGCCGAGCAGCTGGCCTGCCGCTACCTGGCGGCCCGCGGCATCCGCATCGAGGCGCGCAACGTGCGCTATCGGCTGGGCGAACTCGACATCGTCGCGCGCGACGGCGCCACGTGGATCTTCGTCGAGGTGCGCAGCCGCGGACGGCGCGGCGATGCCGCCGCCAGCATCGACTGGCGAAAGCGCGGCAGAATACGGCTCGCGGCGCGGCTCTTCCTGAGCGCCCGCTTCGGCGACCACTGGCCACGATGCCGCTTCGATGTCATCCTCGTCGAGGATGGCGGCGTCCGCTGGCTGCGGTCGGCATTTTCCGCAGAGGAGGATTTCTAGATGCGCATTCCGGTGAGAGCCCTACGATCGCTGTTCGTCATCGCCTGCGGCACGGCCGCCCTGAACGCCTGCGTGCTCCTGTTCGGGGGCGCGGCGCTGGGCGGCGCCGTGATCGCCACCGACCGGCGTTCCACCGGCATCCAGCTCGAGGACGCCAACATCGAGCACCGCGTCAACAGCGCGCTGTCCGACCGCTTCGCACGCGAGTCCGTGCGCATCGACGTCACGTCGTACAACCAGAAGGTCCTGCTCGCCGGAAAGGTGCCGACCGAAAGGGACCGCAGCGACGCCGAGGCGATCGCGCGCGCCACCCTGAACGTGCACCAGGTGATCGACGAACTGACGATCGGCTCGCTGGCGGGCCTCTCGGGCTCGGGCGACGACGAACTGCTGGCCGCCAAGGTCAAGGCCTCGCTGCTGGACGTGAAGGGGCTGTCCACCGGCGCGGTCAAGACGAGTTGCACCTATGGGACGATCTACCTGTTCGGCTTGGTCGGCCCGTCCGAGGCGGACATCGCCAAGCGCGAGGCCAGCCACGTGAGCGGCGTCAAGCGCGTGGTGGCCGTCTTCGACCTGATCTCCGAGCGCGAACTCGAACGCATCCGCCATGATGGCGAAGCCGCAGCGGCGGCGGCCGACAATGCGCACTAGGCGCCGTCGCGCGCGAGGGCGCGGCGCGGTGGCGCGCGCGGGCCTGGTCCTGCTCCTTGCCGCGTCGGTGGCCGCGCACGCCGAGGAATGCTTTAAGTACGAGCCCGAAGTGGTACACCTGCACGGGTTGCTGCGGCTGCAGGTCTTCCCCGGGCCGCCGCATTACCGCTCGATCGAAGCCGGCGATGCGCCCGAGACCGTCTGGCTGCTCACGCTCGACCAGGCCATC
>Ga0116231_10002284_pt1 | contig 40043 bp, 26 predicted proteins | sample S1TSphgellanicum_2_FD_89695 | JGI IMG/M metagenome (GOLD analysis project Ga0116231, IMG submission 89695) | Host-associated microbial communities from peat moss isolated from Minnesota, USA - S1T2_Fd - Sphagnum magellanicum MG | ecosystem: Host-associated > Plants > Peat moss > Unclassified...
TATCTCGGTCTGTTAGGATGCCTCAGCTGCATACATTACTGCACTTCCACTTGGCACCTATCGTGATGATAAACGGCTCGTCTTGCCGTGACCTTATCTTGGATTCTCAATACTTCTGTCGCTAATGGAGATGGAATAGTTGTTGGGTGGTTAGGCCATGGTGTTTTTAGAGACAAAGAAGGACACGAGCTTTTTGTACGTCGCATGCCTACTTTCTTTGAAACTTTTCCGGTCGTTTTAGTAGTATATCATAATGAAATCACCCCACAATCCTCCATTCAAAGTAGGTAATGACCTTTTTTGTATATAAGTAACTTCATTTGTTGCTTCTCCATGATGTAAATCATGCAAAAATTTGGATTTAATTTTCATTGACAACATTCTAATGCTTTAGGCATACCAATTGTTAGATATTCTTATAAATAACACATGTTATTTTTTTGAATTATTTTTCAAACTTATCGAATAAATTTAATAAATATGATATTGAATCAAATAAACAATCTCCTACTTTGTATTCAAAATTTTGAACTTGTTGTAAACCATGTTTGGCTAATTCAATATCTATGTTCATTATGTGTTATTTTCAATTTTCAATTTGATTATCTTTAAGTTTTGAAATTTATGTGAAATTTATTTTTGCAATTTGATATAAAATCAAAAATATCCTTATTTGGGTTTAAATACATCACAAATTAAACGTCATCTTAAACATTTAAACTTCATATCCTTGGAAAATAATGATCATGAAATTCATCCTTTTCAACAAAAAAATCGAAAAATCCTTGAAAATACTATGGATGTTATCTCAAGTGTTTCATTTAATTCATTAATTGTTCCACCTATTCAACATGTGAAATTTAAAAAATGCCAAAACAAATGATGCCAATCAAATGTGTTGTCAAATGTGATAATATTGTTAAAAACAATCTTATTGATTGAACAACTAGAAATTCTTCAAATCCTATTTTAATTCAACAAAAAAGAACTCCAATTGAAAACATACAAAATAATAACAATATTAAAAATAATGTCATTGGTCCTTCAAGTAAAAATATTCCACATCATGTTTTCAATAAAAAATAAACAAATATGGGTTGTGATTTTCCTAACAAAGATGTTTTAAAACTGGTCAATGGGATTAGTAGAAATGAAGAACATCTTAATAATTTTGTTTAATTAACACAAAAAAATCCAACTTCAACAAAAAGAAGGAGAATAAAAACCTTGACCAAAAGAATGATAACAAATATATTATTAAATATAAGAGAGATATTGAAGACATTGTTAAACATGCACGCTATTGTTACAAAACATTGTGATTTGCATTTCAAATTTGTTTTGTTTCTAAATTATATTTTAACAAATTGCTTAATGATTTTTAAAATGAAAAAATAGAAGACCCTATATTTATATGTAGTTCTTGTTGCATCAAAATTAATTGTGGGAAACAATTGAACATGACTTTATGTGAACATATTACAAATAATCAATTGAATTTTTATTTTTTTTTAATTTTAAATAAAATTGAAGAACGTTTGATTGCACCACGTCTTACATTTACAAAAATATTCCAACTAGAAGGGTATGGACAATATGGAATGCATGGAAGCATTGTTAATGTTCCAACAAATTTAGATTTGGTACAAACTATATTGCCTTGATTGTTGTATGATGATAGTTCAATTGTAGTATTTTTGAAAAGAAAATTAGAATACAAATCCATATACATGTTAGGTTATGTTTGTCCTAACATAATGATAAAGGTTTACAAAAATTTTGCCAAACTCCATTATATAAAGGTGCAAAATTTTCAATTAGACCAAACTGTGAAAATTTAGTGGAATTAACAAATATAAATGAAATTATAGAGTTAGAAGAATACACAATTGATGCAAATTTAAAAATAAAAAAACCAGACATGTTTGAAAAAGTAGTGATGAAGATTACACGTACACATTAATGCAAAATATTTTAAGTCTTGAACATGTTATTAATGATAATGACAAATTACTAACAATAACTCTTACAGAAGGTTCTCAACCTCTTGGATTATTTTGTGATGCACATTCTAAAGAATATAATTTTCCAACATTATTTTATGGGCATCCAAGACCATCATTTGCATGTTCTTATCAAAAGATTGTGCAAGCAAAACTAATTAGTATAAATAGAAAGTTTGCATGTCATATAAGTAATATATATTTTAAAATAATCAAAGTTCTAATTCATTTTATATTATCTTGTGCATGGATTTGTATTTGTAAAGCAAAATTGTTACACCATGTTTAAAAAGCTAATGATGTTTCAACTAATGTAAATTTAAATAAAATATTGAAATCAAATTTAAAATATAAATAATCAAATCGCATAAAAACAATTATTTGGATTATTTGGATCGTTTCTGTAAAGATGTGTTTGCAATGATTAGGCAACTTTGCCCATCAACATTTTTCATGACATTCACAACATGTGTAAATAATTGGCCAATTCTTATAAAAACATTAAAAGAATTTTATAATCAATACATTGGTGAAAATTCAAGAATAAAAAAGGATGATTCATTAAGTATTAAAGAACTTGTTAGAAATGATTGTGTCACTTGTGCATGTTACTATGAAAATAGAATGAATAGTTTTTGTAAACTTATTCAAAATATTGATTTGATATTTGGTAAGGTGAAAGATTATTTTTTCATAATTGAATTTCAATCAAGAGGTTTACCTCATGATCATGGATTATTGTGGGTACAAAATGCTCCTATATTTGGTGTTTCAAAAAATGAAAAAATTCAATGTTTTGTAGATAAATATTTAACAATTAATCAAACAATTCTTTCAATTGAAATTCATAATATACAAATACATCAACATAAAAGAACATGCAGAAAAAAAAGTCAACTAATTTGTCGATTTCAATATCCAAAATCACCAATGAAGCATACAAAAATATTATTGCTTTTAGATGAACAAGATCATATGCCAAACCATGGTGAAATGACTTATTTATAATAGTCAAATTTATAAAAACACTTATTGACATGGGATTAGGTGAAGATATTTCTCTTGAACAATTTTTATTAGACTTTAAAATAGACGAAAAATCATATATTCTTGGATTATGTTACACAATACAAAAACCAACTTTATTTTTTAAACAAAAACCAAATGATATATGCACTAATGTATTTGGCATACATGCAAAACCCTTGTGGGGAGCAAATATAAATGCACAATATATCTTAGATTTATATGCAATAACATTGTATTGTAATTTTTATTTCACAAAAATAGATAAATATGTAACTCAAAAAATGAAAATCATATTAGAGAAGTGTAAACATGAACAAACAAGAACATTTGAATGCATTAAAAAACTAGGAAATGCATTTTTAAATGCACAACAAATGTTTATAGAACAAGTTGTACATATAACATTATCCATACCATTATACCATTCAACAAGATCATTTCAATTTATAAACACATGTATTATTATCAACAAAAGAATTACAAGGCTTATTTCCAAATTCTACAAAAATCCATTGCAAACCATTAATTGATAAATATATCAATCAAAATGAAAGATTAAATGATTTGTGTTTAGTAGAATTTGTAATTAATTATGATACAAAAGTAAATAAAAGACGCGTAAAAGTAAAATAATTCATTGGGTTTCATTCAATCAACATCAAAATCCAAAAAAAATTATAAAAAATTAATCTTTTATTTAAATTGTTTGAAAAATCAGAACTCAATTTGCAAAATAATTATGATTCATTGAAAAATGCTTATATGGAACAAAAAAATGATATAGAAAAATGAAAAAAAAATTGTATATAATTTTAACCAATCCAAAAAATTTAATATTGAATGGGACAATTTAGAATCACAAGTTAAAGAATACACAAAGATTCATTAAACAAATGGATGGGAAAATTTATTTTCAGATGAAATAATTGATAATGCAAGTAGTTCACATAAAAATATATTATTCACTAATACCAAAGAAATTAAACCATATGATGTATCATATGAAAATTTTGCACAATTAAAAAATAAAAATGCTAAAAGAAATTGTTAATGCATAATGTTTTTCAATGAACAATCAAATTCATGACATAATTATTTTTTCCCTCACATATGAAACAATTGAATAATGAACAAATAATTATTGTTGATGATATCTTATATGAAAAAATAAAAAACAATAAAAAACCATTTCATATTTTTCTAACAAGTGGTGCAAGGATAGGGAAAATGTTCAACTGTGTATTATACAAAACATGTTATGATATTATTCTAAAAAAATACAGATGTTAATCCTTTAAAACCAAAAATCATGAAATTGGCATACATAGGAAAAACAACATTTAACATTAATAGCACAACAATACATCCTAAACTTGCAATTCCATTAAATAAAAATTTAATAAAATTTAATGCATTAGGTGATGAAAGATGGACTTTTATAAAAACATATGAAAAACTTTGCTTGCTTATTATAGATGAAGTATTTTTTGTTAACAATATAATGTTATATTTCATTGATCATAGATTACATATTATAAAACAAGTCCATAATGAATTTATGGGTGAATTAAATGTAATAATGACTAGTGACTTCTATCAAGCACCCCTTGTTCAAGATTCATGGATTTTCAAGCCAATAACCAACATTTTTAATACTATTACATTAATTATTGGTTAGAATATCTACAATGTTATGAATTACAAAAAGTGATGTGACAAGATGATATAAATTTTATTAACATATTGAATAGGTTTATAATTACATCACAAACAATTGAAAACATAAAATGTATGAACAATAACTGTTTGAAGACCCCACCGATGGAAAACACTTAACCATATTTATTTTACACAAATGTTAAAACAACTATGTGTAACAAAAATCTATTTCGAAACACATTAGGTGAAACATTCACATTCAAAGCACGTGATGTTCATATTGAAACATGCCCTTCTCATTTTAAATGATCAAATTTACCATTTCAAACAATTGGTTTACATTATGAAATTTTGATTAAAAAAAATGTCAGTGTAATTATGTGCAAGGAATTATGAAACATCCCATGGTCTTGTGAATGGTGATGATGGGACTTTTGAAGATTTTACAAAAATTATTTCAAAATCTTTTGTTTGGATACATTTTCATAATTTTTAAATTGGACATAATACATGAATTAAAAATTTACAAATCTATGATGACTTCCCAAGGCTTGATAAACAATGGCCACCAATCAAATGCAAAATTGTCAAAATAAAAATAGGTAATAATCCTTCCCACACAATCATGAGAATCCAATTTCCAATTTAATTAACTACAACGTGAACTATACATTGTTCACAAGGGTTGATTTTTTATTGAGGGTTTGTTCAAAAAAACATTTTATTTACTTTTTTCATTATTGAATAATTTTTTTCAAGTGAATCATCTTGTTCAAGAAGAAATGTTTTGATTAAAAACAAATGCACAATACAAACTTGCTATTGTTTCTTTAAAGTTTTATCGTTCAAAATTTTTAATTGTAGAGTCTTTTAATACTCACTCTTTAACATTACATTTTGAAAGTGTCCTTGCAAATCCAAATCTATTAACATCACATATTCTTTATTTAAATGAAACAAGAACAAGAAATGTTCATCTAAACTCAAAAATTTACAATGCTTTATCACAAAAGTTCCATATATTATCATGTTATGATGAACATGACACTATGGGTACTTTATGATGATAATGTGTCATTGATAGAAAACACAACAATCCCAAATTCTAGTGCTAAATTTATCACCACATTTTTTAATGACAACACATGAGAAGCATTATACATAATTGCAATATATGAACCTCCCAAAATGCAAGTGTCACATTTTAATTTTATCCTAAAAAACATTATATAAAAACTGCTTTCACATTGTCCAACTATAATAATTGGAGATTTCAATATAATGTTTTAAATAAAAAACAAATCAATCATCAACATTATAAGCATTTATGAATAAATATAATTTAAAACTCACTTTTATAGAAAGCACCATTATTAATGATACCCAAATAGATCATATATGGACAAATGCATCAATACAACAATGTCATTCTGGGACGACACAAACATATTGGACAGATCATAAACCCATTTATTTTGCTTTCAAATTACTTGATTATGTTCCCCAATTTGTATTACCACACAATAGCACAAAATGATTTGATAACACATAAATGCACATACACACAAACACATGCAAATAAATCATATATATATATATACAAATGCACATGTACAACATCTTATCTATTGGCAGGGCCAGCGTGTTTGCAATGCCTTGTTTTTTCTTTGGGTTGTGTCTACTTGTGTTCTCTTTTGCCTTGTACTTTTGATGGATGGGTTCCCATCCTTGATTTTTAATCACAGGGTTTCTTCAAATTAAACCCAAGAAATGTTAGATTTGAACTCAGAGACCCTGATTTAGACTATAGCATATTTAGAAATAATTTAGATGAAATTGGGGGGTGCTGGTTCACCTTGGAAACAATTTAGATGAATTTTGGGGTTTTCACCATGGTCCACATGTGGATGCTGGTTCACCCAAGGCCATGATTAGCCAGGGAAATGGAATTCAACCCCCAAAAAAACTGTTTCCTGACAACTTACTATCCATCTTTCATGATGCAATGGTGGCTGTTGGTTCACACTGGCCAGAGTAAACCAACACCCACCATGTATTTCCTGTCCACTCACCATCCATCCCTCTAACAACTAACCATGGATGGTGAGTGGACAGGAAACACTGATTGTGTTCCAGTTACTGTTGAAGTTTTAATATTCTACAGGATGAATTTAGAGCGTCTCCACCGGTGCTCAGTATGTGACCCTGCATAAGTATTTCTCACATCCAAATTTAATTATTCACTGTTTTGCAACTCCACCCATAAAACTGCAAATATGTGGGAACTACTAATAGCAAACCGCCTGAACCAATCAAAAACAGGGAGCAGTAGTTGGATCATATTTATTACACTCTTCTCTAGCCAGTGCACAGCTTTGCTGCACCTTTTACCAGCTTCGGCAACTGGAGCAAACATGCACACAGGTACAGGTCTGCGGCGCCTTTTAACAGCTTGAGCAAATATGCAGGAGAAAAACCGTTTTTGTGAGCCAAACCAGCATGTGTTAAGTTTTCTTCATTCAATATACTTTTTTTCATAGGATTTTAATGTGGAGTGTCACATACTGAGCACCAGCGAGGATGAGCACCCATACTCAGTAACTTGGTAGTGACAAATATTTGTCCAACTTACTTACTTGGCCCAATTACACTACAAGTGATTCTTTTGTAAGTTAGGGTTTTTTTCATCAGTACTTTTCTGAAAAGGAAAAAGGCAGGTTGTACTTTTTAGTCAGGTGGCTACTTTTGAATACTACCACGTGGTAGAACATTCTACATACACTAGTAACAAGGCTAGTTGGGAACTTATATTTGGCAATAATAATAATAATAATAATTTGGCATTATACTAAATAAGGACACTATTTTTCTTGAGAGCTTTGTTCAGATTTTGGGCATGGTGGGCACGTATTTTTCAAAAAATTTGACAATTTCAAAAAATAATAATTAATTAGTGCCTAACTAGGCTAGGTACTACACAGTATGGAATTTTCAATTTCCCTACCTTCCAATTTTCCATGTTTATGTGTGGGGCAGGAAATGCTGTATATCACTTCCAATATGGAGTTTTTTTTTTTTTTTTTTTTCCCTCCCAATTTTGTGATGTTGAGATCAAGAGGTGATCATCTATAAGAATATTTTAGCCAAAATTTGGGGATATTCAAAATATGAAAGTAGAAATATCTTAAGCACCCTTCAGGCCATGTTGTAGCCAATTATGGCAAATGTTTAAAATTTCCTTTTTGATGCCTTTTTCCAAAATCTCAGAAATTTGCCACCAAAAAAAGAAAGATCCCTACCCATCACCAAAGGATGATGTAAAAGAAATAATAATTTTTTTTTTAATTTTTAAAAAACCACTTTGAATGGTATTTACAAAATTTGATATTCCTAGTTTTCTTGAGGTAGGTAGGTAGGTATGTAGGTAACTAGGTACCTGCAGAAAAAGATGCATCAAAATGCCAGAGAGTAGCTATGTGGAATCCAAGCTTGTGAATTTGCAGGATGGGAGTTAAGAGTATCTTAAAAGGTTAGCAAAATCGGTCTCTTTCTTCATCTTCTTCTTCTTCTTCTTTGCACACCCTTGTGTTTTGCTTCTCCCCAAGTCTGAACTTTTGAAGGACCCAAGCAGTTGTGATGCACTTTCTTGTATGACAGGTTGTTGCAGATTTTTGTTTCCTTAGAATTTGGAGTTCAGTGGTGTACTTTAGGATTGATTGTGTGGGTAGAGTCAGAGTCTCTCTCTTGAGTTTTTGGAAGTACCTACACTCTTTTTTTGTAAGGTTCTTTAAAGGTTGTGCAGTGTGCTCTGAATCCAGTAGTGGGTTGCTAGATAGAAGAGGATTTTTTTGGCAGCTAGAATTGGGACTAATTAAGTTTAAGCATCCTGATTCTTGGTTCCCAGACCCACAACACCCAAACCAAAAAATAAAATCCAGTAGTGGATTGTTGAAGAAGAAGATCTGCAGCAAATCTTATGACTTTGCATCCAGATTCTCGTCAGAGTTGGAGCTCCTTCTTCAGCTGGAGAATCAGCAGCTGGCCAAGACCTAATTCTTCAAGCTCAAACACTAGATCTAAACAACATCACAAGATTCCAGAGTTTGCTTCTTTCTTGAGGAACATCACACTAATGTCCCTTCTTCTTCTAGGTTCCATAGGTTCCATTTCTTGTTCAGGTCCCATTTCTTCTTCTTCTAATTCTTCTTCCTCCAGAAGATGGGTGTCATCATCTTCTTCTTCCTCTTCTTCTTTTGGGGGTGCTCTAGCAATGACAACAACCCCATCAGCAGTAATGAGACCGAGAAATCCAGTGCTCTCCCCTGTTGTGATTGTTCCTGGGACTGGAGGAAACCAGCTAGAAGCCAAATTGACAAACGATTACAAGGCCAGTTCTCCTTGGTGTTACACCTTGAAGAAGGATTACTTCCGGCTATGGCTTGATTTGGTCACTTTGTTCCCTCCCTTCACCTCTTGCTTTGCTGATAGATTGGCTTTGGAATATGATCCCCTCACGGACCAATATCACAATGCCAAGGGCGTGGAGACTCGAGTGCCCTATTTCGGGACCACTGAATCCATGGAATACTTGGATCCAAGCTTCAAGTAAGAAAAGCTTTCTCCCCCCGCCTCCTCCTCCTCCTCCTCCTCCTCCTCATCATCATCATCATTGGAAGCTTTGAAATTTTGTTTTTACAGTAATAAAATTGTTGCAAGTTTTTCTTTGAATTTTATTTTTTTACAGTTATGAAATTGTTGCAAGTTTTTCTTTGAGTCCATCCAGCCGAAAAAAAAAAAAAACCCCCAAAAACACAAAACCTAAAACATTCTTTGATACCTATCATCTCATCAGAGTTGGAGATTCAGCTCGAAAATTAGGTCATGGACTTGTCCAAGAATTTTGTGTCCAAGTTCTGTTCTGGTTTATGGATTTGAATTCAAGTCTCTTGCATTCAGCAGGCAGATGATTCTTCTACCTTTTGTATGTGCCTCTCCCTCTCTCTCTCTCTCTCTCTCTCTCTCTCATATTTAGACCTTCCTCAGTTTGAGAGCTTAAGTATGGCTCTTGGACCATCTGTCAGGATCTCCAATTGTCTCAGGAGTTCATCTGCTTGGGGCTGGCGGGTGGGTTCCTTTCTGAAGAGGGTTTTTTTTGGTGGGGATGGGGGGTTTGGTTTACAGGTCTATAAGTGCATATATGATACAGCTGGTGAATGAGTTGACCAGCAAAGGCTACAAAAAAGGCAAGTCTTTATTTGGGGCACCTTACGATTTCCGTTATGCACCAGGACCCCGTGCATCCAAAGTTGCAGTGGAGTACCAGAAAGATCTCAAATCTCTGATTGAACATGCATACACCACAAACAACAAGGAGCCAGTGGTACTTGTGTCTCACAGTATGGGATGTTTATGGACTTTGTACTTCCTGAATCAGCAACCCATGGAATGGAGACACAAATTCGTTGCGCACTTTGTCACCATAGCAGCACCGTGGGGTGGGGTAGTTGAACAAATGATGACATTTGCTTCAGGAAATCCTGAAGGGGTTCCTTTTGTGAATCCGCTAGTGATAAGAAAGGAGCAACGCAGCTCAGAATCCAACCTTTGGTTGTTACCTGTTTCTTGGACATACGGGTTACGACCTCTAGTGATCACTTCTTCCAGGAGCTACACAGCAGCAGATATGGAGGAATTCCTGAATGACATAGGCTACCCCGAAGGCGTTGCCCCTTATCAATCTCGAATTCCCCACCTCACTGAAGTTTTGCAAGCACCAAAAGTACCCATTACTTTGATTTATGGGTTTGGTGTTCCAACAGCAGAGACTCTGAACTATGACAGCAAAGGTTTTGATTATATACCCAAAATTGAGATGGGTGATGGAGATGGAACTGTGAATGTCTGTAGCTTAACAGCGGTGATCAGTGACTGGAAAAATACTCAAGGGCAGAGTCTTGATGTTATTGCATTCCCCGAGAAAGGCCACATGAAGATCTTACAGGACAAAGAGGCACTTGAGGTAATTGTAAATACAATCCTCAATGCAAGACCCCAACAGCAACTAGTGGTTTAGATTAAGTTCTCTCTCTGTTTGTTTCTCATATCCATTTACAATTTGCAATTTGCTTCAATCCAAGTGAAGATCACATTTCATTTATATGATGATGACCCACTTTCTTGTATGAATCCATTCTGCAAAATTAATTCCCAAAGGCAATCAATGCTCCATGACACTTTTGTGGGTGACTTTCATTTGGTTGTTATGATTGCACTCATTGTCATGTTACACAGTCTTGTGAAATTGTTGTTGTGGGGATTTCTCTGCCAATTTCATAGATATGAGTCAATGCCATTCTCCTCCCTCACCTGATTAAGCATGTTTTGATGGATCCATGTGCTGTGTGAATTTAACAGCTGAAAATTATGTTCCAGAGAACATCAATTTTGGTATAGAAAACTAGCTGGATGCAGTAAATCACAAATGTGGTTATACACTACTGCTACTACTACTACAGAATGTTTGTATGCATTTTGACTTAGATGAAGGTTTTAGCAAAATCAACAGAGGTCTTTATATATAAGGTTAAATAGCAGGGGGATGTCCTGTGTCTCCAATGTGATGATATCAGAATTGTACTGGAGCAGATGACCAATCTTCCCCAATCTATTTGAATTCTTCCTCTTCCCTACACCAAACCTATAGTTTACAGTACATGTGTTGTACTGGGACCAAACCAGCTTCAATAACTTCAAGGATTTTGGCAGAAGCACTAACACTACTTTAGGCAACTCAACACCATTGTTGTTGTTACTAAGACAGGTCACAAATGAACAGTTTGGATTTGTATTGTTCAAATGAACAATCTGACGTTTGCTGACAATAGTATCATCTGCATTTTGGATACTATTGACTTTCTTGCTCAAAATTGAGTGGGGTAGACAAACCCATCACCAAATATTGAGCTTTAGGTGTTTGGGGAAAGGGTGTGATTTAGGGCAAATTCACAAATTTTGCTACTCATCATGTGAAAGGTGTATTTATGCAACATGTAATAATCCAACTTAAGAATGAAAGGACCTGATGTGAGCTTTGGGATACTACAAGCTATAATTTATGAACCTGAGGATTCTCAAAAACTTTTCTACCTACCTATGTAAGTAGGTAGGTAGGTCTTAGGTAAATATGTAGGTATGTAGGTCTTAAGACCTACCAATACCTAGCTTATACTAAAAATTTTATTTTTTATTTTTTTCAAAATGTAATTAATATGCCATGTGATCAATAAAAAAAATTGTGCCATGTGTCATAATTTCGGATCATCATTAATAGTCATGATGGACAATGGGGATCAATATTTCAAAAAAATATTATGTTCAAAAATTTTCATAATGCCACATGTTAGATTTTAATAGATGGATGACAATTAATGATATCAACATGACATCATGGGTGCAATTATAATGGAGTTGCATAGTAGTTGAAAATGAGTTGTTTTGAATGAATTGTAATTGAGTTGCAATGAGTTGCACCATATATACAGTGAATTGCAATTATCCAATTCATGCAACTTGTTCATCTCACGATGTATAAATAAAGTGAGTTGCAAGAGCCTTTTACAACTCAAAAATTGAATTGCAAGGCCAATTACAAAACACCCCTCTTTCTCATAATGTTCTGAGTAACATTTTCCACTTGTTATCAAACCTTGATTCAAGTTATGTTAGATGTTAATAATTGAAAAGTTGTTTAAAAAATGACTAAATAATATTACCATTCTTGCAAGGAGTTTAGGGTTGAGATATTTTCCATGTCAATTTTTTTTTCCTATTATTGAAAAATCCAACATGGAGGAAAAATTCTAATGCTAGTGAACAAAATAATCATTATTTTCACTATGGAAATTATGCACAAATAACTAACAAACAATTTCATTTGCTATTTGTGCACAATGATAATAAGTCAAATAATGGTCAAATTGGACAAGTAGTTGCAATGGGTGGTAGTGAAAAAACCCAAGACTTTTTCTTATGTTGGTTAAAATAATTTCACTTTAAGATCATTACATAGTCATTAAATTTCATTATTAGTTGAAATAATTCATTATAATAGATAGGTTTGGTTTGATAATGTCACCAAATATACTATAGGTAACTAGGGAGAGGTAGGTAAGTATGTTACAAATAAGTAAGTAGGCAACTTTAGGTAGCCTACATGGCCCTTACGTAGGCCATATATAAGCAACATAACTGAACTATGTAAGCCCTAGGTAATTTCCAATAGCCCTTTATGCTTATATTGTTCATGTGTAGGCCTTAAATAACATATGTAACTTTTATGTAAACCTATGTTTTCCCTATATAGGCCTTAGGTAGCATAGGTAGACCTTAAATAGGTATTGATGTAGCCTAAATATGCCCTAACTAACTAGACTAGTAGTTAAGTGCTCTATATTAACTTACATAGCCCCTAAGCTAGCTTATGGTAGCCCCTAGGTAGGTTACATAACCCTTATTGATGTGCATGGGTATCAAACAATGGATATAATAAACTATGTAAAATCCTAGTTAGGATAAGTTAGTTAACATAATTCTTAAGCTAGTTAAATGTTTTAGTTAAAAAATAATAATTAACCTAGTTTTGGACATCATAAACCTTTAGCCATTTTGGGGTTTATAAAAACAGAGTTTGGATAATAAGTGTTTTGTTGTTATGTAGTTTTGGGATAGACAAAGGTAAGTGTGCTGATTAGTAGATCTTTGATTGATTGTGCATTCAAAGAAAAACATTTGTTAGGGTTAGGGTAATTTTATTTTGAAATTGTTCAAACCCTAATTCTTTTTGTAATGAATTTTAGAAGTGTAGTCCCCTTATCATCCTTTTCAACTATTGAAAGTATAATTTTTAGTTGCAAATGAAGTTTGTTATTAAAAATTGCCTAGTTGCATTAAACAAGTTGCATCGAACACTATTTGTAAGTGCGGATGAATTCAATAATCAACAAATATTTCACCATCTGTATATTATTGTATGCCATTTATATATTATCATAAAAATCAACAACTTACATAATGCCATGTGACATATGAAAAAGTTTTGGGAAAGTTTTGTTTTAAAATTTAAAATTGAATCTTCATCATTTATTTTATATGGTTTTAGATTGTGACACATGGCATAATACAAATACGTCATGTGGTAGTTTTTTGAATTTTGGCCAAAATCAGGTATGTAGGTTGGACTAGGTAAATAGGCAAGTAAGCAAGTAGGCATAAATACTTATTTAAATTGCTTAATTCCTTACCTAGGTAGTGAGGCAAATTAAAGAAATAAGTAAATACTTTTAATTTCTATTAATTTTAACCTTTAGGGTTAAACTCTTTGGATTGATTCATCTCATTTGACATGTGTTTTTTAATATGAAAATGTAGGAAAAAACTTTTTCATTATATAATTCTCAAGATGGAAGTGGAGGACAAAACATATGGGATAAAATTTCAAGTTGCAATTTAGTTGCAAATTAAGTTGCAACTAAACTTTTTATCTCATATTTTTTTCATCCTTTTTCATAAGTAAGTAAATAACTACTAATTATTTAAGTAAGTAATGATTAATATTTATATAATAATAATAAAATTTTAATGAATTAATAGCTCATAAATAGTCATTAATAAATTAATACATTTATTTATAAATAATTGATATATAAGTAATAACTAACTGATTCAAGAACTAGCTTATTATAAGTTATTAATTATTTTTATTAAATAAAATATTTAATATTTATGAAATATTAACTATAAGTATTATTTATTGACAATTATTTATCAATTAATTAGTAATTAGTATAATGAATTAATACATAGGTAGCTTACATTAATTAGGTAGGTAAACATAAGTAGATAGGTGGGTAGCCTAGGCTAGGTAAGTTGACAAACATATAAAGGTAGGTAGGTAGTTAATTTGCTTACATAAACTAAATACAACTTTATAAATACACCCATGGAAACATATCCCCATTATAGCTTTAATAAAACTTAGCAATGGTGAAAATGTTGATATTTTTTCAAATTGGGTATGAGTAAGGGGGAAAAGGATATATAAATAATTTAAAGGTTGTGGTATGATTTTCTACCAAACATGAAAAAATTCATGAGTTATTGATTAAGGTGTGATAAAAGAAATACTAACACAACCCTCAATGAATTTGACCAAGTTATCCACAAAAGAAACTTTTAGAATTACTAGAAGATGGAGTGAACAAATTCCAACTTGTTAAATAGATAATGAATTTGGACAAATTGTGTGTGCGTTGTTATTTTGTGTAGGCTATAGAGCCTTTAGGTAGGCCTACAAACAAACCTATAATTGTGTGTGCGTTGTTATTTTGTGTAGGCTATAGAGCCTTTAGGTAGGCCTACAAACAAACCTATGAAGATTTATGTTGGCCATAGATATGTTTAGATAGGCCCTAGCTTAACCTAGCTTACCTAAGTTAATGTAGGTTAACTAGGGTAGGTTAAATAGGCAATTTAAGTAGGATAGAAAAAATGTTTGTTAAACATGACATACTTTGGGGGCGTTTCTTTAAATGTATCACATTATAGTATAATGTAACATCTAATAAAATAAAAATAATTTTTTGATGATTTTTTTCAACTTACAAATGAGTATGTACTAAAAATATTCTTGAATAAACGTTTATTGAAAGGACTTTTGTGATTTCTATTATCCCATTTGCACCCAAATTAATACCATGGGCTTATGACATTTTTAACAAATTAAGGCCTTTTGGGCATGGGCATATAAATTTTTGAATTTTTCACACATGGACATGCAATATACACATCAATTGGTCAAATGTTTTATGGACATCAATCCAGGCATGTGCATAGATGACCAAATTCGTAACAACCCTTATTTATGCAAAAACTAAGCATATGAATTACAATGTTAGTCAATTGGAAGCTATAAGGTCCATGGGAGAACAATGGGTGTGAAGTTATCTTAAAACAATTGTTTTCAACTAAAACTATTCAAAAATATTGCATCAACCTTATGCATCAACCTATAAGATATCTTAATTGTTATAACATGCCTTTACATGAGGAATAAATGTCTAATGTGGGAAGTTGGTGTTGGACACTCAATCGCATACGGTTGGATGCTATCAACTTTAGTTTTTAGGTAGAGTGTAGAATACATTCTTAGATTGGTCTCACAACCCATATGAACATAGACATGCATAAACACACACAAATAACAAAATGAAGCATAAGCAAAACCAATGCAAAAACCAAAAACATACATAAACACTCAAACAAAAAACATAAAGAAATGTAGACTCCTAAACACCAACATTCAATTTTACAAAGTTACATGTTGTCCCTTTCAAATACCAAGCCCACAACCACTTTGCAATATTGTGATCCCACGTCCAAATCAATAACATTAAAATAAATAAACAAAATGCATTTTTATCTATTCAATCTAACAACAAAAAGATACCAAACACCAAAACATACATTGCTAGGTGAAGGACATAAATTGTACATAAATTAGTGTTCAATTGATAGAAAACAAATGTGACATTCATGCTTCAATCTTTCAATCCCAAAACAAATAGAACCTCAACTCAAGGCATACCTTTGACATCAAACTATGTGATTCTAACTTTGAAGCTCTTTGGACACAATCCTTCAATAATAAAAGGTTTACTTCAATAAAAGCAAGACATAAAAACAACTAAAACATTAAAAAAAAGCAGCAAAACAACAAATAAATTCTCCTTAAAAATATCCAAGGCACTAAGAACAACAATATTTCACCCCAATATAATAGCCCTTCACAAGCCCATTGCACATGGCCAATTGTTTGTACATGCTATCAACATTCAACATACCTCAACAATTACAACAAATAGTCATATGGCAAAACTCTATAAATTCAAAATGCCTTCATTAAAAAAATTTCCTATTTCATCATGGATGCATTCTACCCATGTTGGAGGTTTCTTGTGAACATGCAACCTCCATATTCACACACAATCAACATCACACCATGTTAGTGAACATCAATAACATAACAAATGAAATGGCAATTATAATCATCCATGAATGAAACAAACAATTTTTTGATTTCAAGAACATTAAAAGGCAAGGTAGGTATTTTTTCTTGTTTGAAATTCATGGTTGTTAACCTAATATTCCATAGATCAAAATCTATAATCAAATTTCATTGTTTTCAAGCATGTTGTGTTCAACATCTTGGTACATTCCTTAATGGTTTTGAAACTTTCACCAATAATGCAACTTGATCTAGTGTCCTTAGGCCAACTCTTCATAATTGACGTAATCTTGTCCAAATTTCTAATACCAAGTCAAAATTGCCTCAAACATGTGATGACTTCGACCATCTTGAAGATTTGTTTGGTTTCAATGTGCAAGCCAACAATCCCATAATTTGATGTGTAAATAATATTATGTAAAGAAATTGTTTTTCATGTTATGCCCAACATTTTAATGGGTTGAAAACTTCTAATGGTATTTGGTTGTGTTGAAAAAGTGACACTTTTAGTTTGAAAAACCTTCTCATGGCAACTTCTTTTGTTGAAGCTAGGAATCAAAAAACACCCAATGTGAGCAAAACAAGACTTGGAATTTCAACTTTAATAGGAGTTGGTGTTAATAAATTGTACATAATTAACAATAAAGGCAAGAAGACTTCGCAAGATCACATTAATGTTTGAGGAATGTTGTCATAAGTCATACAACACATGGAAAGTTTTACAACAAATGTATGGGATAACAAGCAGTACCTTCAAGATTGGTTTTTAAGACACATTGTGTGACAAGCTTTAGCCCATGCTTGTTGGCCTTTTCCTTTTTTTTTGGGTGCAAGTTATAGTATTTTACAAAAAAGTCTAAGAATTTTTACTTGAAACTTTGCTCATTTCACCACACACTTTCAAATTGTTAGTGGCATGTTGACAACATTTGGACATTGCATGCCCATAACAACTAGTTACATATGGTTTTACCAACAACAATAGAACACATGAAACAATGTTTGTTAAGGCATTCATGAAGGTGTTTAGATTAGCACCTTCATATTTTTTATTTATGATTACCTTGTTACGCAAATCAAAACAAACAAGTAATTTTTAAAATTTTAAAGACATGTTGACTTTTGATGTTTAATGAATGTTGAAGATGCCTATCATGATATGACATGGTTTTACTTGTTGTTGATGCAATTCATCAATATCAAATCCTTCCCATGACATCCACAAATCAAATGTGGTTATATAATGGTTTAAACAAGGGTAAGAAGAACACGTGATGATGGTAGGATCCAAGTTCGACAGGTGGTAGGGGTAAGTCTCGACAAGGTAGGGTAAAAGGTTAACGGGTAATACATTGTCTCCTACCTTCACCTTACCATTACCCTTACTCGATTCGCCCACGCCTACCTTTACCTTTACCTTTCTTCACCCCTTCAACCGGGTAATTACCCAGTAAAATGTTCAAATCATATTCCATGGGACATTTTACTCAAAGATCAACTTGAGAGAACAAGACTCACTGGTGTACGTTGTGTGGGAGAGAGAAAAAGACAAAACACTTAACCGCTGCTAGAGTAGCGTTCGGTGTCGCAAAACACCATGTCTGGATTTGCAACAAATTCACTCAAGGTTTGTTATTGTTGTTGTTACAGTTGTTGGGCTCATGTAATTCATCTTTTGTTGTGGAGGACAATTCAAGAAGTTTGTTGGAGAAGTAAAGTGTTTTGCGGCTAGATTCTAGAACCCATTTTGCTAATATTATAATTGGTTGTTTTCTTTTACCCCTTGCAAAGACGGAGATCCAGGAGCTGATGCAGATCATGTCTTCTTGTGGTACCAGGCCTTTCATCTTTTGGGGTGCAACAGGTTGTTGGACTAAGTGGGTTTTTTTAACTGCTAGCTAGAGCTGCAAAAAGGGATCATTGTGCAGGATTACTAGACATTGTAATAACAAGAGATTTTGATGGGCCAAGATGTAAATTGAGGAGGAGCTCTGATCTCGTACAAAGTTCACATGGATCAAACAAACATTGCCAGCTGAAAGATCTTAGAGCCAAATGTTGTGGGTGGGTTGAGGGGGATCTGATGGCACTAGAGGAAAAATTCACGAGATCATAAATTGCCTGAATTCTGCAGGAGCAGTGATTGTACGAGAGGAGGAAGAAAACAAGGCAGGAATGTATAGTTGATCTTTACATCTGTAACAATTCCTTGAGCTTCTTCTCTATTATGTTGCAACCTTCAGTAATTCATGTGAGAAAGTTAGAAATTTGATTATTGATTGATTCAATTCATAGCATGGTCTCACAACCTTGCTGCTCAACTGTTTTCAACAATTTGAACATTTGATGGCTTTTCCCTCTCTTTTTAGTACTTTCATCTTTAGCTCTCAAAGTTCTTGGCACTCAAAGACCAGGTCAGCGAACTGGTTGTGGAGCATTTGAACGACACCATCGTCAAGGATCTCTTCGTCCCAATCCTCCTGCTCTTCCTCAAGCTCCTGGACGACCGACTCCACGTTGTTGGCGTCATCCTGTCCGAGGGCAGCTGTCGCCTGCACTCGATTCGCCGGCACTTTGAAGATACTAGCATTCATCCACGAACGCAGGCACATTGTCATGATGAACATCGACGATGACAACGACTATCGGGTGCATGTGAATTCGCGACCGACGGCATTATTGACCCGCTTTGATGGTGTCGACGTCACCGGCGTTCCATGGTAGTCCATGGCCATCTTGTAGTGGCCCGACAGCGATTCCTTTTGGGTCGACCACCACGACAAGACGTCGATGAACCCCGATGACTAGACAACGCCGATCGACAGATACTAATTGACCTTGTCGCCATTGCCATCGACGTCGCGTTGCGGCTGAAACATCGCGGCAAAAAGCGAGTTGTCGGCCGCTTCCTACTCGATGCTCTGGCGAGAGCTCACTTCGGCCAAGTAGCGGCGCTGCAACGAATTGCAGACGAGATCGACGACGAGCTTCAGCTTCGCCAAGTCAGTCGGCTTGGGGATTTGCGGGTTCAGGTACGTCGCAATGATCATCGGTTCTTGCACCAACTTGCTCTTGTACTTCTCAAGCTTCGCCTTCATTCCGACCGCCGTTAGCTTGCTATTAATCTCCTGCAGTTGCTGTTCACTATCGTCGCAGTGCTTTAGGAGCAGAGAGACGGACATCGGCACCAGGTCGAGTGTCGGCTTGTGATCGGCCGCAAGGCTCTCCATGACCTGGCATGGCGCGTGAAGGAATGTCGACACGCCGTTGATGGCATGCCATCCAAGTCAGGGAGAGTGCCGCGGCCAATGTCGGCCGTGTACTGGTCCATGATGCTGTCTAAAACGACGCGTTTGCCAGAAGCGTCGACGCACATCTCGTGAGTCGAGTTCTAGCACGTGGGCGAGTCCTGGTGCGTCAGCTCCTTGCTAGCAAGCCCAGTTGTCGCGGCTTCGACGCAATACTGTTGCTGCATGACTTTGTTATGGCGGATTCTGATCAGCGTATCCCGCAGCTGCTCGGTGGGCTCCTTAATGAACATCAACACCTTGAGCACAGCGAGCTGGACGGAGTGGTCGGTGCACCGAACATGGTTGACCTTGCGCATCTGCTCGTAGCCGATGAAGGTATTGACTAGCTGGAAGAGCCGCGCGATAACAACCATTGCGTCTGACCCATTGTCGTTGACAACATTAAGCAGGCACGTCAGAACATCTCGGCCCAAGCGCTTCAGATACTCGAACAGGGCAGCCCCAACGCGCTTACTGACGTCAGTCCCGCACTTGACGTCAAGGATCGTCAGCAGAATGTTCTTGTTGGGTAGAGAAGTGACGTCGACCCAGTGTGTGGTGACAACGTAGAATCCCTTCAGGTTGCGGTTCAACCAACCGTCTAGCGTCAAGGAGATGGCGACGTCCAGGCTGCACAGAAATGCCGCCAACAATGGCTCCAAGATGTGGTATAGCTCGGTGATCTGCCATAGGATTGTTCGAGTCGACGACGGCTCGTATCCGTTTGTTAGCGAGACAACAAATTTCTTGAAACGAACGCCGCCAGCCGCACGCAGGGTGACACCACCTTTGACTACGAAGTCCACAACGACATTCTCGTACTTGTGTAGAACAAGCTCCAAAAACACAAGCTTGCTGCTAAGCGTCGACTGGAATATGACCTTGCCAGACGGGGCAGACGACGCGGTGTTGCTGCCAGTGATGCCGTGCGCGCTCTTCATGTGGGCTTTCCAACTCGACGCTTTGGTCAATCCGGAGTACCATTTGCGACACACTGTGCACTGGCGCTTTTCGCAATGCTTGGCGGAGTCGCCGTCCTACCAATCCTTGACATATTCCCACGGAAACTAGTGTTTTTGGCGCTTCCACTTTGATTTGGCGACAAAATGCACGGTCGCCTATATGTCGCCATCGCTATCATCGGACGCAACGACGACAACAGCGTCCTCGGCGACGACCACACTCACAGCAGGATCACTGTTGCTCGACATTGTACTTTGTAGCTCCCTCAGGGCCGCAGTGGAAGACCATGGCGAGATGGACTATGTGGCGGACTCAATCTTGATGGTGGACTCCGTGCGGATTAACGGCGGATTCCGTTAGGGCACTAGGGCCATAATAAATAATTTATCCAGTTACCTGTAATTACCGGGTAATTGAGTAATTCATTCGGCTTTACCTTTATTCTACCCGCTACCTTACCTATTACCTTCCCTTCACCCTTTACCACTAACTTTTACCGTTTTATCGAGTAACAACCGGTTGTCTACCTTACCTTGCCGAGGCCTAGGTAGGGGGTATAGTTTTTGGAGTGATCCCGAACCGTGCGTTCGTTAGTTCTTTGCAACTCCAACACACCTGAAAGCCTGATCGCCTTAATCCTCAAGATAGTGCAACTAGAAGAAATGTCTAGAATATCATTAGGTTGTTGGAGATACACAAAGTCACCAACATCAAATTGTTTCACCTTAGGTTTGTAACTGCCACCTCGTGTGTGTGCATACTGTAAAGTGTCTTGATGTTGTGCAATGGACAAGTTCTCCATGGCCATGGGCATAACCCTCCTAAATATAGCAGCCCTCTCTACGATGACCTTAACCCAAGTGGTTGGGGAGTCCAAGTCCATAACCTGGTCCATTTGAGCAGCAATGGAAGAGGGTGGAATGGGATGTCTCCCAAAAAGTAGAAAGTAATGAGTGAAATGAAACAAAGAGTTGTGTTTGGACATCCTGTAACCCATGGCGATGTAAGGTAGGGCCAAGTCCCAATCCTCTTTGTTCCCAATGAAACAAGTCTTCCGAAATCCCTTTTTGCATGTCTGAACCATCTTCTATGCAAGGCCAACAACTTGGGGATGATCCTTTGAAGTCTGGCGATGGTCAATGAGAACATGATCAAGTAGGTCTTGGAATTCTCCTTTGAATTCTGATCCTTGATTAGTAAGGCACTCAGCACAAGCCCCAAACCTACTTAGGATCCGTTGTAAGAAAGCTTGGCTAGTGTTGTGTGATGATTTGTCTGACAGCGCAACAAGCTCGGCCCACTTTGAAAAATGCTTAACCATAATCATGATGTAGACATTACCCTTCGAGGTTTGTGGTAACCTTCTAGCTAAATCACATGACTAGCAATAGAACATGCCCTGAATAGGGAGTGGAGAAAGCATGAACTGTCGAAAGGAAAAGGAAGTTTTCACTCTATCACATTGTTCACACCTAGCAATGATGTCTCGGACTTGAGCACACATACCTCTCCAATGGTAATGAGGAACGAGAAGGCTATAAGTACGTTTAACTCTAAAGTGTCCAAGCTCCAAATGTACCTTCTGAATAAGATTAAGCCGTTCATGTAGTGGAGGAACCACTTTGTCGCCTTGTGGTGAACATTGGACAAGGTCATTATCCTTCCATGAGTAGCGTTTGGACCGCTATTGTATGCGATCCCGTTGACTTGATATAACTTGGGGAGGGTATTCCCCATGTTGAAGAAACCTTAGAGTGTCCAAGTCCTCCCATATATCCACAATGGGATGCTTAACTAGGTTACATTTTAATAGTGTAAGATAAATATATGCATAAAATACATGTATTGTTGGAATTTGGTCGAATTCTTGCCTGATTTTTGAGAAATTTTCAAAGGTAGTGAGGGGTCTCCGTGACATGGTATTTGCGTTTTGATGTGTAATACCAAGTCGGTGAATAACCTTGAACTCATACTCTTGAAGTATAAGCACCCAACGAGCTAACTTACCAATAAGCTTGTCATTGGTCATCAACCATTTGATAGGTTGGTGGTCGGTATACAAGTGGATTTGGTGCCATAAAGATAGGGCTTGAAATGTATGACGGCCCATATAACAACAAAACATTCCCCCTCGTATGAAGAGTAGTTACTCTTAGCCTTGTTGTTGCTTCGAGATGCATAGGCGATAACATATTCCTTGCTTTCCTCATCAAGTTGGCCAATAATAACACCAATACTAAGAGCACTCCAATCAGTTTGTAGAATGAAGACCTTGCTGAAATTAAGTCTTCTTCGAATGGGGAACTCTGAAAGCTTTTCCTTGAATGTGTTGAAAGCTTCTTGAGCCTTTTCAATCCATGTCTAAATAACATCATTTTTTAACAATGCAAAGAGAGGATGAGCAATAGTACTAAAGTTTTGGACATAAATTTTGTAGTAATTACATAGTTTGATGAAGCTCCTTAAAGTATGAACATCAGTAGGATTGGGCATTTCCAAAATGGCCACTACTTTGGCCTAATGAGCCATAATACCATTTGGTAAAATTTTGTGTCCAAGGTAGACTACTAAGGTGATAATGAACTCACGCTTTTTAGGATGGATCTTCATATTGACTTCATGGAGCCTCTTGAATAACTCTTCAAGATGAGCCAAATGTTGCAAGAATCCCTTATTATGCATTAGGACATCATCTATGTAGCACTTCAGGAAATTTGCCCCTTCGAGAACCTGGTCCATGATTCACTGAAAGAAGACATGTGCATTATTTAATCCAAAAGGCGTCACAAGCCATTCCTATAACTTGTTGCTTCCATAGAGTGTCGTTTTCTTGTGGTCCTTCGCAGCGAGCACAATCTGGTTGAAGCCTTGCCTTAGATCCACAATTGCGAATAGTCTCCAATGTTATCAAACAGTTCTTTAGGGATGGGCATGGGGTACTTGTCCTGAGGTGTAACCAGGTTCAAAGGCCTATAATCCCTGCTCATCCTTTTATCAGTCCATAATCTAGTTGAATCCTTCTTTGTTGGCATTACTATAGCAGTTGCGAAATCAGAACTTGATAGCTAAATGAGACTAGCTTCATGGAGTTTTTTGCATCTTTCATCTACCAGTTCCCACTCATGCTTGCTCAACCTATGCCTCTTCCGATAGATGAATGTCTCATTTATAAGGTCTATAGAGAACTGCATGGTCTTACACCTACCTAAGTCTTTCATTGAAAATGCGAACACATTCTCATACTTAATTAGCAAGTCTGTGACCTAGTCTCTTTCCTTCTTGGTGAGCTGGTTCCTTGTAACGAAAGGTTAGTTGGAAACACATGGTATGGAGTTAAAAAATGTGTTTGAAGAACTTGGTGTATTGGGTTCTCCACTATCCAACTGTGTAAATTTGTAAAAGGTTGTAGTTGTTTTTCCACAAGTTGATGTACCTTTAGGTGTATCAAAAACAACTTGAGTCAAATTACGTAGTACCTCCTCCCCCCCAACACTAAGAGTGAAATGTAGAATGTTGAAGATAGGCAAGTGTACTTGGTCGGGGTGCCATGTAGTCGCATTGCTAGAATTGCAAGCTGATTGAATTAGTGTTGGTGTTATGTACATTTGAAAAAATACACAGGTTACCAACAACCATGTAAGGGAGTTCAAGTCCATGTCTCTCCCCAGTAGAACGTTACGCTCCAATCTAGTCACCTTGGTGTGATTAGTAGTGCCAATTTAGTACCCCATAGCCCTTTCTTTTTCTTTTGGGCTTCGTTCATCCCAAGTGGCTGAAGCATGACGATACCCTAGGCCTGGTCCATCTCCCTGAAAGCCGTGTACTCTTGGGAAGGAGATAAAGGTGGGCTAAGCACCTTTTGGTTGTCCTATTGTGTTCGTAAGAAACCAAGGAGGTTTCTTTTGCCTTGTAATTGATTAGCAGGAATCCAATGTGTGAAAAACCTATAGGTTGGGGTCTCTGATGGTGTATTTTAAAACTAAATGTAGAACTGAGAATGGTGCAAGGTTGGTCCACTAGTTGCGTAGTCGGTGCGCATAAAAACCGCATTATGTCTCATTGAGTAGGAGTGGTTCTCCAAGGTAATGTTTGACTAGCATGTAATGCTCCTAGATTTGCTCCCTTTTGTCAAGTTGAAAAGAGGTGTTTTCAATTACATAACCAAGCGTCGGAGAAATGGATTGAGCCTAGGTGATCAATCGTACCATGTCGTGAAGAGACTGGATATTGTGTCACTTAATCCTTTTCCAAATCCAGTCGTTGAAAATCCTTGACATTTCCAACTTGAAATGATAAGGTCCACGGGGCCAAGTAATTCCATATGTTTTTTTAAAATTAGTTGTATGTCAAAAGCCAAGAAAGTGAAATTGGCCTTCCATGCGGTGGTTGTAAATTGTTGTGAAAATTTGGCTGTGAACTCCATCATTTTTTATACCGCCACTTACCTTGCAATAGGATCAATGTTTACGTATAAATACCTCCGAACCACCATTCCTAATTGTAGTATGGCTTTAAGACTTGTACCAATACCACCAAAGAGTTCTACTAATGTAATCCCCTCTTTAGGCAGTGTCTAGGTGATTAATTAATGAAGTATTAGCTTAATCAGTTCACAATCGCTTTCCATGTTCTCAAAACTAGATAAAACTTTGACCAAGGGCTCGTGGGCTGCTTTGAACCTTTGTAAAACCTCTAGTTTGTGTTGAATGTCCATAGGAACCACCTTCAAGCTTTTAGTAGCTTGGGTGTAAACTGTCTCTTCTTCATCTCATTCTATCCACTTCTGGTTAGCTTGTTAGATGTAGGAAATGGTGTGTGCTTCCTTAAGCATACAATGGTGAACCATAGGACTATGGTTCCCATGTAAATCAAAGGGTATGTATCTTAGGTGGTGGTCATTAGTCTCCCAATCCACTCAATAATGCACATGCTTAAACCAATTGTCAATTGTGAAACCTGGTGGAAATAGGGCTTTTTGCCCAATGAACACATCGTAACTGGTGGCATTGGTGATTAAACATCTAACCTGTAGGCAAAGCTCTTGATTTGTACCTTCATTGAAGTTAAGTGCAATCAAATCCGAGCTTTCCCCAAGTACCTCTTCTACGCTCCCACTAGCGTCGCAAATTTGCCACATAGATTTTTGTAGTTTAGAATCAAGCATGCCTATCTTCTTGGCGAATTGAACTCTAAGAATCACTGGTTGGGCACCTGTATCATGAAGTACCACTCTGGGTGTATGTCCTCCCATTTGGATTACTAATTTAGTATTGTCAATAATGGTAACTTCGGTGGCAATGGAAGTTCTCTCACTAGGCACCACCTTCGAAAATGAATGAGAGATTTTATGGAAAGAATGGCTATCCATAATGCTTTTGTTGGGTAACAAATCCATAAGTGAGGTGTTTTTAGCTCCCTTTTGATATGTGAATGTAGGATCAAAGGTAGGAGAACCCACTAGTTTAACCATGCTAAAACTAGTGACCAGATTACGAACACCATTTGTAACACATGAGTTAATCGAGTGTCTCTCTAAGGTGTTGGATGAGACCCCTATAGCATGTGGATCAGGGATTGGTAAAGAACCTGATGTAGTGTTCAAGGTATTTTTTAGTACTGCAATTATGTCCCTAGTGCTTAGTTTCAAATCTTGAAAACTAAATAATGGTGTACTCACAAGCTTTTTCGTCACTTCATGCATTTGAAGTTGGCACTCCATAAGCTGATCAGTGGAAAATTATGTGTTTTCTTAATGTACATGTACTTGTGGGACACAAGAATTTGATGCCCTAGCAGCTTGTGGTGTAGTAGTCTCTTCTCCCCTCATTAATAAGGTGCGTTCTTCTTTCGTGTTGAAAGGACGAAAAGATTATGGCATGACTATTCCAACTCCTCTAGCCTTGGTAATAGGACTTGAACTAGATGCGAGTCCATCAGTTTGAATTACCTGCCTAGTGGTAAAAACTTTGGGTGCCACACTAGCCTTTTGTGCTGCAAAGTAGGAAGGGCAAAAAGAAGTGGCAAATTCTGGTGTGAGATTAGAATTGTGTGCACTGGAAAGAACATACTCCCTAACCATGGCATCATGTGAGAGGCCATAGAACGACCTAGGATCTCGTGATCTTGAACCTTATACAGGTTGCGCATGACTAGTTGGTTGGGAAGACTTGCCTTTTAGATGAGCAAGTTGGGCCTTCAATGATTCAAGTTCATTTTATAAAGTTTAAACTTGAGCAGCATGGGCTTGAAGCACCTCCCTCTTGTCAACATTGTGCTCCTTCTTCTTAGCATTCTTACTGGAATTACCCTTGTTGGGGAAAGCTTGAGTGGAAGGCTAAGGTGCCTTGGCTTTTGTTGAGGGGCAGTAGAAGATGTTAGTAGATTTTGTTGTGGTAATCGGAATTGTTTCCATTCCAAGAACTTGGCAAAACAAACAGCTTCCTGATGTCCCTCTTTCCCACAATAATCACAAAATAGATCTTCGAAAGGAATGTTGCATTCATTAGCTTTATGGGCAGGATTGCCACAATAGTTGCAAGAAGGTAGGATGGGTGCAACTAAGTGCACCACTTTAGCCCTTGAAGAAGTATGTGATGATCTAGTTGGTGCAACTAGTGGAAGTTAAGGCCTTGAACGTGATGGAGGCCTCATAGTACTAACCTCATAGTGTGCATGAGCTAGTTCCAACTTTTCAGAAATGTTGTACACATCCAACAAAGTGTATGAGTCTCCAAATTCTGCAAAAACCCGTTGCAAAACCTACGCATGGAGTGTCAAATTATTTTCCAACGAACAAAGATACCGATGGGCAGTTTCTAGGTCTATGATGCTCCGATAATTCTAACTCGAAAACTCAAATAATTCCCCCACTGGATTAGCAAAAGTTGGTGCATCAATGGTGGGAGGAATATTTGCAGTAACAATAATGAATTGTTGAGGAATAAGGTTTATTAAAGTAGGTATCAGATCTGGATTATTGGGCATAGTCCCATGATGTGCAATGGCAGTTTGTAATGCACCTTTAGAGGCAGTGGTGATGGCTATGGCATAAGCTGGATTGGGGATTTGGGTGATGCCCAAAATCTTCGGAAAATGTTCTTCATAGACATCCAATGCCTCATAGTGCACATAACGGGCCAATTGTTTGAATGTGAATGCCTCGGTGTAATTAGCGCCATACTTCAGCTCTAATTCACAAACCATAGTTGAGAAAGTTGCCTTAAATTCCTTCAAAGAAATGGTACCTAGCCTTTTACTAAACTTCTCAATTCTCCCAAAAGAACTGTTGACCTCCATGGTGTATATGGGTGTAAAGGTCACGGCTTGCAACGAAATATACGATGATGGTGTGAAAGCTAATGTGGTAATAAGTGTACCCCATTGATTAACCCTTCTAAATGGACTATGATGTATCATTGATGTAGTTTAACCTAAACCTAAATTCCTGGTAGGAGTTGTATTGGATGATGGTGGCGTTGTAGACGCTTGATGGTACCATCGTGATTATCGTGAACTCAAAGAAATTGGCTCAAATGATTGTGTGTTACTTCATAGTTGATACCTTGGTTATGGTTAAGTGGTAGTGCTCTCATCATCCAAGGACATGGTGTTGTCCCATGCCCCAAAATTTTGTAGCAATACAGAGCATTAGCTACAAAGTTCTAACACAACATACGGTTTGAAGAATACAGTGCGTCAATGGGGATGAATGATGATGGATGGATGTTTATGGACGGACATTAAACAAAATTGCGACGGATGTTGGACGGAATTAGAACGGATGTCAAACAGAATGGGCGGATGGACGGCAACTACAACGATAACGAATGACAATTGCGCCGGCAACAGTGCTATAGAGCGATTTGCATCTGTGAGTTCTGCATCGATGGCATGCAGAAGAGAAGAAATTTTTTTTTCTTTTACTTCGTGTTTTTTTTATATTATTATTCTCTTCTTCTTCTTCTTCTATAATTACTACACGGGCTACTCACTACATGATTGCAAGCTCAAAAACACACAAGAATGCACAGCCCAGATGCTAACTTCAAAACCCATGTACAAGGAGAACAAGTGTATGTAGGGTTGCATCACCTGGTGCAGATCTTGTACTATAATCAAAGCTTGTGTGTGTGTTTGTGTGCGTGCTCCCAAGACCTAAAGCTGGCAGTAAAACAAGCTTTGGAGTTGCTTGTTCCTTTTTCCCTTTGAAGTTCCGGAACTCAAAACTAACTTGTTTCCGGTGTCTCTTTTCCCTCGCTTGTGCTGTTACTAGTTATGGTTGTTGTTGTTCCTGTTGTAGCTATAGTACAAGAGTAGAAAAAGAAAAAGAAGTAGTAGTAACTCAAGAACATAAAAAACCAGCAAACAAAAGAAGCCCAAGAAATTCAAAGCCAAGAAAAATCTGCCGCTTTCAACATTAAGTGACAAAGAATAGTTTTTCTAAAATTAAGTTGAAAAGAAGGAAAAAAAACGTAGTGTATGTAAATGGTGGTTGTGCAATAGCTGCCATGAGCCTTTAGAAATCTAATTTGACTATGGAGGAAACTCTCCTTGACAAAGGAATTTAAAAAAAACTGACAAGAGAAAGGAAGAGCTTGGCTTTTTATACAATCGTCAACAAAGCTGAAACCTTAAACAAGCCATAACCTAATAACGTACATTAACCTTAAGAGCGTACATTAACCTTAAAGGCATGATTAGCATGCCCATAATCGGCCGTCATGTATGAGGCCATGCATACGGGCATGACAAGAGGTACAAAGATCAACAAGATTGATGGTGACCTAGGAGGGACATCTTTTAGGAAAACCCTAAACCCTAAGGTGGAGTAATCTAACATATCCAATTTGGATTTAGGAACCATGCAATGGTAATATGTGTGGGTCTTTGACATGCAATTTTAATTGTTAAATTCATAATTGGACAAATTTTAATTTTTAAACTCATAATTGGGCGAATTATGTAAAAATATTTTTTTTTCCAAGCTTATAGGTAGGAGTTCAAGTTTTAGGGTAGGGAATTGGCCTAGTAAAAGAAACACTACTAGGATGTTCAAAATAAATACAAAACCCAATGCAATGTATTTCAAGAATATGAAAGTTGACTAGTGGTAGTTCTTACATACTTTAAGATCCCTTTTCTTTATTTAATATGTTTTTTGCGATAGGAGGGGTTTGGGAACTTGATGTTCCCCTTGTGGTTCACCCTCTAAGTGGTTCTTTTGTCTTCTTGGACATGGGTCCTTTTATTTTTGTTCTTTGTATTATCTCTTTTTTGGGTGCTTTGGTTTATTTATGATTGGTAGGGTTTCATCATCATTTAGTATTGTTGTTGTGGGTTCAAATTTCAAGAATAGCTTGTAGAATTACATGGTTTAGAACATGAATCATGTAGGTCCCAAAACGATAAGCCTAAAAAATTTGATAGGGAGTAGGGTAAACTGGCTACTAATTGAACACTTAAGCACTCAGGGCAAGCTGGATCCAAGGGGAAGGTTCCATTGTTTTTGGTGTCCAAAAGTAACTTGAACCCCTCTTATTGGTGCATCTAGCATACTAAAATTGTCTAAAACAGAATAGAATTGAAAAAGTTACGGCCCCCCAAAGTAGAGGGGGTCAAGAACTCAAAAAAAACAAACCATCGAACGCTACAAAGGCTAGTTTTCAAATACCCAAAAATTTCCTTGTATGTTGCTATGTTGTTATTAAACTTCAAAGATGATTTGTAAAACTTTAGATGACACTCCTATAACACTTATAAATCATTTAAAATGAATAAGAAATCAGAAAGTTATGAGGCTTGAAAGTAGGAGTGGTCAAAATGAAGAAATTAAAAAAAAAAAAAACTTTTTGCAACTTGAAAAACCATATTCTTTTTACTGCGCTTTTTTGGCTGGTCCCTTGGCTTTGCATTTCCAAGATGATTTGTAGAGCGTGAGAAGGCGCTCTTATAGCATTTGAAATCACTCAAAATGGAGAAGAATTGAGAAAGATCTGCCAAAGTGTTTGGTCATAGGCAAGCGATCGATGATGGGCCGGTTTACACTATAACATTCTGCTGGGATCAGCCAGGAGTTTCACCGACCAAGATTGCTTTTTGGTGGGTAAGAGGCAGGTATGTGATTGATATTGAAACTGGCATAAAACTGGTACGAGATTCGTATTGCCTGAAATCGTACCAGCCTGGTGGTGTATAGGCTCCTTTGATATGGGTGCATAGATCAGACTAGATACAATGTGCAAGTCTGTATCGGGACTTAAACACATCTAGATACAAAGAAGACCTCCCAACTCCCCAAGACCCTTTCCACATGAGAAGTCAGTCATCAATGTCCGTTCCATGTTTTTTCCACATGCCTTGTCACAATGTGTTGCCCCAATTCCCCCGGACATTCTCAATAGCACCTCAATTTTGTCCCCTTTTATTTGGAGACAGTTCAACTTCATGTGTGTAAACTTGTAGAGCACACATTCTGCAAACATCACCAAACATTTTGCTGCTTCTCCAAAACAATTTAGTTGCTGTAGTTACATCCATTGAGATCAGGGTTGAGACCAGTTTCATGTGTGTGTGTGTGTGGGCAAATCAGACTGAAAGAGAATCACAAGCTGCAAACAATCTGGGTCACTAAAACTAGAGAAGAGGTGGTGCCAGGGGATCAGATCTGAAGTTACTATGGACGCTCCTGCAGAGCAAGACTACCATTGTCACTGGTTGTGCCAAAGGAATTGGGTAGTACGCTGTTGACATTAGTTCTCTCAATTGCTTTCATTCTGCAGATTTCCTCAAGAATTGTTATCCTTTGGTGCCACAGGAAGCTGGGAATTATATAGACATGCCCCTCGACATATATATATATATATATATATATAAAGCCAGTCAGTTGAAGCTCAGTCTTACCCTCTACATATTGCACTCCCCAGGCTAGTAGAGTGGTTTAGACACCTTACTTTTTCCAAATTTTGTTTTGAAGGGTAAAGGACCCCCTGAGGTGCTTAACAAGTTCTCGCCCCAGTTTGCTTGGGCTCTGCCCTAGTTCACAGGGCCTCAAACCTGTGAAGCACAGCAGGGGGAACCCTTTACCCTACACAGACATTTCAAAGACAAGATTGTTCCACCGACTTTGAAGGAAGCTGGGTCATCTAAAACGCTCCTAGTAGCCATTTACAACACCAAATATGAGGAAAATCGCTTTGGTCAGTGGTGGCTCCAAAAACTCGATATTGCCATGGAGTTTCATCTGTCATTGAGGAGTGAGGTAATGTCATCTCACCAGAGGGTAGTGAGAGGTTTTGCAAGATTGATTGGCATTTTGCGATTTTTCACTTATGTGGGTTACACTACAGTGAATCCCACACTGGAAATCACAGCTGATGACTGTTGCTTCATGATTTCAAACCGATTTTTTGAGTACTTATTTCATTCATACCAGCTTTTGCTCACCCACTTTTGACAGCACGGGCAGATGGTTGCATTGTTTCTATCTCATCATCGGCCAGAGTGGTTGCAGTTTGGCCTGGAATTGTGTATTGCTGGAGCCAAAGGTATGTTGACATTTTGTGCTCATGATTCATCTGCTTCCACTTGTGATAGATATATCAGAGTCAACATTGTTTCATTCTACTCTTTTTATGATCAACCAAATTAGTGCAGCCAGTTACATGAACTAGAGCTAGATCAATCATCCATAAATTGCAACCAATTAGAAGCAGGTTATTTAAAAAATTATATACTTTCTAGGTGCGGTTTCAAAGTTTGGCGAATATTTCCAAAAAAATTACCAATTTTTTTCTAATTTACAATTTTTTTAAACAATTTTTTTGTTGCCACAGTGAGAAAATTTGCCCAAGAAAAAAACACTGACTAGAAGATGTGGATCATGATCCTACTTCCTTCAACCCTGAAGCCTGTGTTGTTATGTAATTGGATTAGTCCCTTTTGTTAAATGAAATAGTTATACTCCAAGTCTAAAACACTTGCTCTTGCTGACTTTACTTCACAGAAGTCATTAAGATGATCATTGTGAATGACTAAAGGACTTGCGAATGTCTTATGATGATTTGACATGCAGTAGATGTCATTAGATTCAGACCTCTATCTCAATATTAGTATAATGTCTGTCCATTTTAGCGGCAATGAACCAAATCAGAAAGAACTTTGCATGTGAGTGGGTGGGTGATGGTACCTGGGTCGATTGTGTTTGCCCTTTTGGTTCACTGAAACTCCTGTGATGGATTTGGGTGAGATGACTGTCCTTTCTCTAAACCTTCAATCGTCATGCTCAACTTGAATAAGCATTTTGGAAGAAGCTACTATTATCAATGTAGGTTTTGGTGCCAATTTCATTTGTAATGCATTAGTACTTTGCAATGATCCCACTTGTGTGTGGCATGGATGTTTGTTCAAGCAATTGTTTTTTTTGTTTGTTTCACCAAAGCTTAAGAGAAGATTGGTTAAGACCCATGCATGGTTTTAGTGGCATGGCCTTTCTTGTTGAGTAGATGGGTGCCCGGGCTCTTTTGCGTCCATGGAAAGATTTTGATTTTAGTGCAAATGCTTTACAAGCAAAAATTTTTGTCAAATGAAATGCATTGCAAGCTTGAACCTTGCAAACCCATCTATGTGCATTTTTCTTCCATGTCATGCCCTTCTTGACAACCCCATGTGACCCATTTGCCTCTGAAACAAGGAAAGGCAAGGAAACATATCAGGATGCTGAAATAAAATAAAAAAGATGAAAATATTGATAGTGAAAGTTATTACATATATAATGAAGGTATTGCCTGCAAACCAATGATTATTAATAAGTTTAGACTTTTGGCCATTGGGCTATTGTCAAAAAATAATTTGGCCAAAAAAAAACCCCACCCACTCTCAATGCAAGAGTGAGCGCGGAAAAAAATAAAAATAAATAAATAAATAAATAAGTAAAACAATTTATGATTAGGGGGAGGAATGAAAACTATAACCATTTGTTCAACACACACACATACACACACATGAAAGGACTGTCCATTGGGGTTAGGGGGCATAAGAAAAGAAAAAACCCAAACCCCAGTGGACAGGGTCTAGGGGGTTGGATTTCATCCCATCCAAAAGAATCCCACAACAAGATTTTTTGGATGATGCACTGGTGGATGCTGGGTTGCTCTGGCCAGTTAAAGTCGAAATAAGATTACATGGGATGATGACCTTGTGCATGCAATATGAAGAAGATAACATCTGCATGTGGGATGATAATCTTGTATTAAGAAGAATCGGCCAAGACCCAAGGATGGTTCCAACTTGTGTGATCTTAAAGGTTATGTGGAGAGCTTGTTGTGAATTTGTAGTGTTTTTACTCATTTCCATTCTCTCATTAATCCAATGTTAAAATTTCAACAAAATCAGGTTGTAAGTCATATTATGTAAGTTTTCTGCTCCATAAAAGTTCCCTAACTAACCATGGTGGTCAGATCGGTTGCTTTTTTTATTACCGATTTACTAACAACGCACTTGCGGGTTGTTAGTAGGTAGTGAAATCAACCCTTATTATCTATGTATAAATTATAAATCATCTACTTACCTTGTAGTCACCTATTTTCTTACCTTTGTACCTATATATAGGACCTACTTGTTACAGACCGGGTTACCAAGATGAAACCAGATAGTAACTCAGTTGAGACTCATGACAAAGAAAACATTAGCAAATAGATGATAACATGTGATGAAATATGCTTGAGGATTTCTTTGAAACATGGTGGCCAATGTTTAGGAGCTAAAAAATAGAGGAAAAATTATGGTTCTTCAATTTCCTCATTGCATGCAAATTATATGAGAGCATTTTTGCACTTGTAGTTTTAGTGATAATTAGGTTTCTTGCCAAATAGCCCCTAAAATTCGGGTTATTAAACCTTGAGACATTTGTTTAGTTATAGGAGAAGGTGTGGTAAGTTTCGGGGGAAGTTTGAGATAAGTCAGAGAAAGTCTAAACATGACAGATTCAACAAATATTGAAGATTTTATGAAATTGAAGATTTTATTATGTTCAAATTATAATATTCTCAAATGTCTCAAAAGATTCTCTAATTTTCCTTCACAATGTTTTTTTTTCTTAATTTCTTTTGATAATTTTCAAAAATTCTACGAATGATATAAATAATGTGAAAACTGGCAAGTTATTAAGAGGGTTTTTCTTTTCAAAGGTCAAGTAGGTCAAGTAAGAACCAAAGGTTTTTCACCATTTGATTATGTGGGAAAAATACTCCATAGACACGTAGTCACAAAGCCAATTATGTTCTCTTAGAAATTGGGTTCCAACTTATTTCTACCCACAAATATTGTAACTTATTGAGGGCAATTGTGTCCGAAGCATGGAAGGAGTACAAGTTTACTAGTTTTTGGCAATAAGAATGAAATTTTTTAAGGCATTTGAGGACCCCCATCACGAATTAAAAATATTAGAAGACCCCAAAAAAGGTGTGCCTACATTATAAGGAAAAAAGTCTTGGTCATAGTAGTAGCTCCACTATTTCTACTAGAGTTTAGAATTTTCGATACAAACATTGAATGATATTTTGAAATTTGAGGTGCCAAACTATCTAACATGGTTGAGAGAGAGAGATAAGTGTTTCTTAAATCAATTTGGGTATGCATGAAATTGCAATATGTGACGATTTGTGACATGTGAGGCTTGCATAATTAGAGTTGTGTCACACAAGAATGCCCATGTAAAGAAGACACCATGTCATAAGATTGTTCATTTTCTTTCTACAATAAGGTTTGGTCCATTTGTGGAGAAAGAAGGGGAGTCTCACACTATGGCCTTGCCAGTTATGTTAAATAGTATCTTACGTCAAAAGAAGAATTATGGAAACTCAAATATTATTTCACCATGCAAAAATATAATCTTCAAAAAAATCCTCACAAAGAAACCAAAATCCTTCAAGATACTAGAACTCTATAATGAAACTCAAATTTCAACATAAGCCAAAATATCATCTTTCAAAAATCCTCATATGAAAATAGACAGGTCTATCACCTAGGGGCCAAAATCCCTTAAGCTAGTATACTCTATAATTAATCTAAACATGCTTTGGTAGGCAAGGCCAACAAAGGACTTATGTTTTAAAATGAGACTTAGGACACTTGCAATTTGCATTTAAAGGAATGTGATGTTAAAATAGGTTGGCATTTTTGTTAGGCTAACGCTAGGGTTGCTACCTTGACCATATAACATAGCTTTTGGATTTTTTTTGGCTATTGTTTGGAACTTTTTGAAATGTGCTCTTTGTGTGTGGAAATTCACATTGGATACAAGCAAGTATTTCAACATGCAAGCTTGGGAAGCAAACTTCTCTATAACTAAAGGGAGAAGAAGTTGGTGTTGGTGAGCTAGAGGCCATAAGTAACTAGAAGTCGAGGTTTGGTTGTAATCTTGAGCACAATGTAGTCATTTTAGTTTGTGGAAGAAAGTAGCAAGAACTTGGTGAAGGAGACTTGAATGTGGTGACTAAGGCATGTGTGGTAGGCAATTTGATTTTGATCACATGTATTTTTCCTTTTTGCACTTTGTAAAGGAGTCTAATGTTTTCTTGTTATGTTGTGGTGGCTTTGATGAATTCCTAAGCTCCAATTTAATTTCCTTTGCACTTATTGGAGCCTGGCATTCCTACTAGATGATTTATTGTTATCATCTATTTTTGGTTGCATACATGGGAGTGTGAGTGCTAAGGAGAGCTAAATAGGTTATCTCAAGCTATGGATCGAGGAACATGATTAACTCCTTTGTGAGATCTATGGAAGAAAAGGATGTTGTTGTTTATTCTAGTCAATGAATTTGGTCGCCTTCATCTCAAGATGGGCTGTTTTGCAAGAGAGGGTTCTTCTAGGCTTGGAGTTTTATGGGGTTTATCTCCCCTCTCTTTAGTTGATATGCTTCATATGATTGGTGGAGGGTTTGGTGCTCAGTAGTTCCCTTTCCTCCTTGTGGCCCGTCTCTTCTTTTGAGCTGTTTGCTTGCTTGGTCGTTAGTCCTTGCCCCTTGTTTCTTTTTCTCTCCCTTTCTTGGGTGCTTTATTTTAATAAAGTTTGGCAAGGTTGCACCATCATTTGGTGAAATGGGGTTTGTATGTGTTACAAGTTCCAAATACCATGTATTTGAGAGGGTGTTCCCAAATTTGATTTCCTCTTCCTTTTTTCGCCATAAGAAATCAAAATGGGCAAATTAGGGTCATGAAATTATCTCAATATCATTTGAGTTCAAACAGTTGATAGCTCTTTTTGTGTTACTAGGTAGAGCATTTAACCTGGGAATGTGATCGGTACTTGTCACAAATCATGGGGGGTGACTTACACCACGTTCAATTTTGTGAAACTTTAAAGATGGTTGAAATGTATATATGGTTATGATTGTTACAAAATTTTAGTATTTGGGACGAAATAATTTGTTAACAAATATTCATCAGGCAAATTCAAAGCAAAATTTTATGCAAGATTTATGCACCTCCTGCCCTATTTGACATGTGTCCTAACATATTTTGCAATCAGCCAATTGAATGGTGCTTCAAGATCTAAATGAGACAATAGAGTTATCTGTAAAGTCAGAAAAACACAGCACCAGACCTCTGAGTTTGGTCATACACAGCGTGAGATTTAAAAAAAACCTGCAAAAAACTACATTAGCATTCAACTGGGGATGAAACTCAGAAAAACATCAATTTTGGTGATGAATTGAGTTTCATCCTGCCTGTCCTTTTTCATGAGTGCCTCCACTGCTGCTGCTTATATTTTCACTGCTCCTAACTGTACAACTGCTACAATTAGTCTCAAACCTCATGCATTAAATGCTGAGTTTCAACATTTCATACTGAGATTTAATAAAATGTCTTCACTTTGCGGATAACTCTAATTAGATCATCAAATCACAAGCTCAGTGCCTAGTGGAAAATCCACAACCTTCTTACTTTCATATGGTGGACATCTCCAGCAAACTGCATATATATATATATATATATATACACACTGCACAATAGACCTTCAAAATTCACTGTTCAAGAGTACCATATGCTTTTGTTAACTATATACCACTTCCATCTCTTGGAAAATTTCCAAGCTTCCCAAACTGTCCCTGAACTCATCATCCAAAACAATTGCAACAAACCATGTGAAGCATACTCCCTTGTCCATTTTCAGGCCTTCATTGCTGTGTCATAGATTGCAGCAACATCCATAACAAAGTTTACTGAGAATTGTTTTTTTTTGTGTCTTGGGTGAGAGCTGAATTTACAATTCTTCATGCTCGCCTTCAAGGTTTTTCAACTTCTCACCAGTCTCAGCTGCCATCTTTGATGCTGCACCTTTAGCTTCAGCATATTTTGCCTTGGCTTGCTCAATGCGGGCCTCATCAGAAGTTCTGTAAACCTTGCCTGTGGTAGCATCATCATATGTCTGTTCCAGTAGTGTTCCAGATGCAGCTTCAGCAGCTTCCCGAGTTTTTTCAACAGCTAGTTCATAAGCTTTCTTAGCCTGCTCAGCTGCAGCTTCTGCTTCATTTTTGGTTTGTTTGGTTGCTGCATCAGACGAAGTTTCTTCAACTTTGTGTTTCATCATCTTCTTCCCCAGCTCAGCTGCAGCTCTGATAGTTGTCAAAGCTTGTTCAAGGACCAACTCAGTTTCTGTGGCTGTTTCCATTATTACATCTAATGCAGCTTTGCTGTTCTGTGCAGCTGCCTTGTATGCTTTCTTACCTGTCTCAGCAGCAGCATTCACAGTTTCTTTTGCCTTCTGAGAAGCTGTAGCTCCAAGCTCCTGCACTTTGGCAGTTGTTGCATCATAGGTGACCTTCTTGGCTGTCCCTGATGTTCCTCTTGCCACATCAGCTACTTTCTCTGTAGTGTATTTTGCCCTTTCTCCAGTCTTAGCAGATGTTGCTGCCATAGCATCTTTCGCTGCATCATAGCTGCCCTTAGCAAGGGCTTTCCCTGTCTTGCCAATAACTCCCAATGTAGCAGTGTTCCTCAGTGTCTCATAAATTTTCTTTGCTATCTCCAATGCTTTCCCAGCTATGCCTACAAGCAGAAACAACACAGAAAAAGATGGATGGATGGGTGGTCATCAGGACCTGCGTTTCAAACCTGCAATTTCCACGAGCAGAAAGACCTTGGAAACAGCAAGTTATCGAGCACCACTACTCTGCATCATGGACAGAGCATGCATGAGAAAGGGAAACAGAGTCAATGGCGGCACATGAATTACAGTAACTAATTTCTTGAAGAATCAAGCAAGGATGGTTTGGGGTTTGCAACGCTTTTACATTCCCAAGTTTCTTGAATGAAGTTCATACCTGACACTGTGTCCTTGCAAGCTTCATACTGCTCATACGCAAGTTTCGTCACATCTTTTGCACTTGGGTCCTTCTCATCTCTCGTCTCCAATGCTGTTTCCTTGACATTCCGATGCCCATCATCTTCAGACGACCTGCAAGTTCCCAAAGGCTGCTAGGAACTCATCTTCTTGCCTGCCTCTCATCAAAAGCCAGGGCTCCCTCGTTTCCAAGGAAAGGATATAGATATATATGCCTGGCACTTACATCAGTGAGAGAAGACAGTTTCTCCACCATCTTCTCTTTGGCCCACGATCTTGGCCAAGTACTAGCATGCGAGTCTCCTTCGCCCGCATCCGCATTCCCTGCAGCAGCAGCAGGAGCAGAAGATACGTGTAGTACAGCGCAGGCCAGGAAGCAGACTAGTGCAAGCCATAGCAGCACTACTTGCCTCCGTCCCTCCATAACTGCCACCAGCACCACCACAATCAGAGGAGCTCCAGAGACAAGTCACTTCTCTCGCAACCTAAAATAAAAAGACCTCAAGTCTCCTTTTGCAAATGGCTTTCTTGCCGTTCTCGCACTTCTCTCATAACCAAACCAAACTAAATCAACAACAAAAAAAAAAAAAAAAAAAAAAAAAAAAAAAAAAAAAAAAAAAAAAAAAAAAAAAAAAAAAAAAAAAAAAAAAAAAAAAAAAAAAAAAAAAAAAAAAAAAAAAAAAAAAAAAAAAAAAA
>Ga0116231_10002285_pt1 | contig 40030 bp, 20 predicted proteins | sample S1TSphgellanicum_2_FD_89695 | JGI IMG/M metagenome (GOLD analysis project Ga0116231, IMG submission 89695) | Host-associated microbial communities from peat moss isolated from Minnesota, USA - S1T2_Fd - Sphagnum magellanicum MG | ecosystem: Host-associated > Plants > Peat moss > Unclassified...
AAAAAATACCCTCCCCCATCAAGAAAATTAAGAAAATATTTCTTGCATGTTGAAAAATACCCTCACCTATCAAGAAATTTTTTAAAATATTTCTTGCACGTCAAAAAATACTCTCACCTGTCAAGAAAATCAAAACAATATTTCTTGCACGTCAAAAAATATCCTCATTGCTTGTCAAGAAAATCGAAACAATATTTCTTACATTTTTAAAAAAAAACCCTCCCCCATCAAGAAAATTAAGAAAATATTTCTCGCATGTTGAAAAATACCCTCACCAATCAAGAAATTTTTTAAAATATTTCTTGCACATCAAAAAATACTCTCACCTGTCAAGAAAATCAAAACAATATTTCTTGCACGTCAAAAAATATCCTCATCGCTTGTCAAGAAAATCGAAACAATATTTCTTACATTAAAAAAAAAATACCCTCCCCCATCAAGAAAATTAAGAAAATATTTCTTGCATGTTGAAAAATACCCTCACCTATCAAGAAATTTTTTTAAATATTTCTTGCACGTCAAAAAAATATCCTCATCGCTTGTCAAGAAAATCGAAACAATATTTCTTACTTTAAAAAAAGACCCCCTCATTGGTCAAGAAAATCAAAACAATATTTTTCGCACGTCAAAAAAAAATGCCCTCACCCATCAAGAAAATCAAAACAATATTTCTAGCACATCAAAAAAGTCCATTATAGAGAAAATTTAAAATCTTGTCATGTGACATGCTATAAAATCATACACCCCATCAACAATTCTTTTTCAACTCCCAAGGGAATTATATTGTGCATAACCATTAACCAAAATATACCAAATGTGGATGGATCTTGTGGTTTCAATGAATGACGGATGAAGATTTTTTCAATTCTGACCATCACTCTTAGGTAAAGTTTAAACCCATGGGCTTTCAATTATGTAATTATTATATGTGATTATTCTCAGCTTGTCATTTTTTATTTTTTCCAGTGAAAATAAACTGGTTTTAGGGCCATTAGCTGCCCTAATTCCCTAACCCTAAAACAAAATAATTCCCCCCATGTGACCTGCCCTTCCTCAACATAAAGAAAACTGACCTACCTTAAGTCTGCCATCCTGGAGACACCTGCCCTTAGAGATCTGTCTAAGGGTGCCTGGGTGATGCCTCAGAGGAAGATTATGCTTTGTAAAGGTGCCTGCAAATACAAAAGAAGAATTAGGTCAGGTTTTTCTGTACATGGATGGATGGATGGGGTTTCATCCTGACACACCCCATATAGGAAAGCACCATCCATTTGTGTAATATTGATCCATTTTCATCTAACTAACTTCATTGTTGATATAGTTGTTAGCTTCCATCCACATTTTCATCCATTGTGTAATATTGATCCATTTTCATCTAACTAACTTGATTGTTGATATAGTTGTTAGCTTCCATCCATATTTTCATCCATTGTGTAATATTGATTCATTTTCATCTAACTAACTTAATTGTTGATATAGTTGTTAGCTTCCATCCATATTTTCATCCATTGATTCAAGTAATATTCGGGCACTATTATTTTCGAACATCTACGTTAAGTAGGTATGTGGATAGAAAATGTTTGATAATGACTTTTGTTCTGTACATCTGTTGGGTGGTCACAAATTTCCATCAATCCACTAGCATTTAGTTGGTTGGCTATGTCTACCATTCCTATTGAATGATGTTATGTGTGCAAAGAAATATAGTGGAACAATAATAATTCTACCTATTTCCAAAAACCCTAAGAATAGAGCAAATACTGGGATAGGGTACTACCTATTATCTGCAAATCTAAAACCTATGAGAAACCCTAAGAATAGAGCAAATACTGGGATAGGGTACTACCTATTATCTGCAAATCTAAAACCTATGAGAAACCCTTTCCAATGTGACCTAAACCCTAAACCCTTTGCCATGTGACCTTTCCTATGGGACCTGCAAACCCTAAACCCTTTCCCATGTGACCCTTCCCATGGGACCTGCAAACCCTAAACCCTTTCCCATGTGACCCTTCCCATGGGACCTGCAAACCCTAAACCCTTTCCCATGTGACCCTTCCCATGGGACCTGCAAATCCTAAACCCTTTCCCCAACTGAAAAGATTGATTTTTGTGGCCTCGGCACTCCATTGCCCAAACTCACATTTTGAAAAGGAATTTCTGATATCTGTGAGCAATGTGCATACAAATTGATAGATAGTGCAAGGTAAAGGTTTAAGGAATGGGTAGGTGACAAGGGATTGGCAAAGGGTGGTGATCATTGAGCTTTGAGGACAAAGGTATCACAGGAGAGGACCCCCCAAGTGGGGTGGGGAGGAGGGGGGAAAGCAGACCCCTTCTACATTGTAGTATTCAGGAGGAAGAAGAGAAGCTAAGAAATGTGCTCATCCTTCTTCTTCTTACCCAAAACAGAGTGCACAATATGTTCAGATGTTGTAAACTTGACTATCAAGCTATAACTGAGAACTGGGCTGTCCTTTTGTAAAGCATGTCAAGTGGTCATGCTTATTTGAGGAACATTAGCAAACCTTGCAGAACTCAGAACTTGTGAACTAGAGTAATAACCTCAAACTTTAAAGCACCTCTCAGACCAAAGGGCAAAAAAAAATCAGAAGACTCTGTATAATGTCAACTGGCTGCTTATTAAAAATCAAGGCACTAGAACCAGCAATACAGCTAACATTATTAGAATCATGGACAATGTTGCCTGAGATAAGATGAGCCCAGATATCACTCTGATCCTCAACACGAGACTCCCAATTGAGTCTAACAACCCTGAATGCTCTCCATTCATATTGTATACCTTCACAATTCATGATACAATATGATGGCAACTTTATTGATCCATTGTGACATTCTGGGCTGCAGAAATTGTCTTCCTCTTTCTAAGGCCAAGATCTGCAGAAAATGGAAGAACCCACTCAGAAAAGAGAAGATCACATCAAGGAATGGAAGAACCTGGTTCAAGAACTAAATAACCCCCTCCCTTAGGACATGGGAATTACGGTTTAGAGCATTACTTCCAATTGCACTAGGAAGTTTTCTGTGGGTCTTTACTTAACTGGGGAGAAAGGGGAATTAGTAGGGATGATGTGAGTTCAAAGAAAAATCTAGGATGCTTGCACACAATGCTCACACTAATTTCAAGTCAAGCCCACAAACATAGCTATGAGAGATTACAAAGAAATCTCCAGAACCAAGCCCAGCCTAGATCCATCAGGAAACAGCACACCATTGGGTTGCACCAAATCCTTGATCTTTGTAAGGAACCTTGGGAGATTTTGCATTTTGGGCTGCACTGGTGCATTCTTGGCAACCTGGGAGGTTTTGCATTTTGGGCTGCAGTGGTGCATTCTTGACAACCTGTGAGGTTTTGCATTTTTGGTTGTGATGGTGCACACATTCTTGGCAACTTGCTATGGCACCCTTGCAAGCAAACTTTCAGCCAGAATTGCAGTTTGAGGCGCCCACATCTTCAAATGCTCTTTGTCACCACCACCTCCTGCAAAAATTCCGGCTACACATTCTCCTCGAGCAAAGCCTTGAAAAGCTTCAAAGAAGTATTGTTGTTTGAAAGCATGGAGACATGTGCATCTATTGAAGCAAAATGTGCCATTAAAATAACTGATGGCAAGGAAGTGACAAAGTAATATAGAGTACTATGATTCCCATGCTCAGAGAGCGCGGTAGAATCAGTGTTGTGCAGTCATTTGAATTCCTTTGAAAAAAAAATCAGAATCAAAGAACAGCAGATCCCAGTTATTTCAAAAACCTTAAAGAATTGGCAGTTTTCATGAAACAACCGCATTATTTTATATTTGCAAAATGTTGAGAACTGTGGTTAATATACCAGAACCAGGTCTTTGATTTGTTGAGAACCACGACTTACGAATTCTAAGAACCTCCCCGACAATCAGTGCCTGTTTCTAATAACCGCCGGGCACTGGTTAGAACCCAATGAGCTCATACATGAAGACCTTAAGAACCTACATGCAGCAGCCAAATGCCATAATAATTTGACAACTAGATTGGAGAGGTGAGAGAAAAACTCTTGAAGAACTGGGGATTCACAAATCACTCTTATTGCACATGGGGAGCATTTGAAACAGTCAAATGAACAAATCAAAACTGCAACAGCACAATGCCATGGTACTTACAAAAATTCAATTTACTTGTCACCTTTTCAGAAAAAAAACCAACTTTCTTACTTAAAGAACCTGCCATGTTTTGAAAACAAAAAAAGTTATTTATGGGTTTTTCTAGTCGGTGCAGGTCTCGTTCACACAAACCTGAACCTCTCTGGTTTTAACACTTAAAACTGAAGAACCTGCAAAAACACCAGTACATTCCAATGTGGGGCCACCTATAAAAAATGTGAACAGACCCCAAACGGTTATCAGGGTGATTCTTAAAATTTATGACCATGGTGTTCTCAAGAAAAATCAAAGAACCGAGTCTCATATATAGCCCACTTCTCTCAAGTTTTTGAAAAATTTTATCTTTAAAAAAAAACACGGGTTTTCTTTGAAGCTTTTGGAAATAACCAGAACCAATGGTTCTTTGATTCTGATTTTTCTTGAAGATGGAACCAGTGGTTCTCTGATTCTGAAATATCAGGCTATTTAAACCCTAAACCCCTGACTTGTAGTTCTCAAAAAATCAAAGAAGCATGATTGATCCTTTACCGAGGGTTCTCAAAAATCATAGAACTTGTTGTGACCCTTTACTGGGGTTGAGGAAAAAAACCAAAAGAACCAGGTCATGGAACCTACCCTAAACTGCCACTTATTTGCCGGTTCTCTCATGAAACCTGCTGGTTCTCTGAAAATCTCCCAAAACCCAGAACTGATGAAGGGGGGTTTTTTATTTTGAAATTTTCTAAGTACCCAAATCCAAGGTTATTAACAAAATCTGGGAAGCACACAACACTGGTAGGAACCTTCCAAAACTATTGTGCCATGCATAAACCCTGAAAGGTTAGCACTCATATATCCTTTGGCAATGCAGTCGTCAATACAAGTTGTGGCAACATAGTCGCAACATTTGTATGTGCATTGCAGACAATTCTTTCATGACATCAAGCTCGCGCAAAACAGATCCAGCAATTCTAATACAGAATTGAGTTCATCTCAATTCTGTATTAGAATTCTAATACATCATCCATTGCAAAATTTGAGTTCATTAGCTCATCATGCAAGAAACCCCATTTCTCCAATACCTAATCCATAACCGATTGTAGGGAACATCTCAATAATTTGGTAGCATGCAATTGAACAAGCACAAGGTCACATTCATATTGATCACATGGATCTGTTACTCTCTGTTTTTTATTTTTCTTATTCACCTTTGCCACAAGACATTTGGCACATTTTAGCAATTAACTAAAACATATCACCTAACAACATTCCTTCTTTCTCCATTTCCACTTCTTCCTTGACATATAGTGTTGTTTTAGTGCTATATTATACTAAGGTCTGAAAGGTTTACATATGTGTATTATATAAAGCCTCAAGGTTGAGGTATTCCTAAAAGAAGGGGCCTAAGATCGATGAGGCGTGGGACAGCCAAGTCCAGCCCTGCAAACTAGATCAAAATCAAGCAACATTGGTGAGGATTGGTCTCAAAGGTGGTAAATCTGCTACCTCTGTAGTCAACAATCAATGATATTGTTGGCATCTTGCAAGGCATTTCACTATCCTTGCGCAATCACAATCTGAATTTGCACCTTTTGAATCCACATCAAAAATTGCCGTTGTGGTAGTTTTGGTGGGGTTAATGTGTGTGACTATCATCGATGATTGGGCAAAATGCAAGTTGCAAGCTACTTTGCTAATTTTTCTCCTCAAGATTTCCACCACTCCCACCCTGACATTCACATCCAAAGCTTCTATTACCTCCTCTTGAGGCATTTGCACTTGAAGGGGTCTATTACCTCCTATTTGTTTTGGCTTTCCATGCCATTACCACCCAACAACTCCTCCCCTAGAAGATACAACTCCTAAGGTCCACCTACTAGCCAACGTTTCTTTGTTTTTTTTGGTTGAAATACTTTTCTCATTACCTCCATCTTCCAATTTTACTTCCCTTCGTCCATTGTCCATCGCATGGTAACGGTTTCATCATGGAGAGGTTACATGTAGAACCTCCAATGATTATTTTTTAATGTGTTTTTTGAAGTAGATTGCCCCATGGTGATTCCTCGAAATTACATTCTTACCTTATATCCACTTGTTCTTCCACAATCTAGTCTAATCACTTTTTAAGGTCGTTGGTTACCACCTTACTCATAATAGTTACATGAGAAATATCTCTTTATGTTTTTTTTCCCCCCTTTCATTAGCTAGTGGTAATACTACCTCCAATTGGTTTTTAAATCTCTAGTGGTATGATAAAGGTCTTACAAGCTAAGATCCCAAGCTTGATTTAATGGTAAAGCCCTGTTGCCTTTTGGTCAAATTTACCTCCTACCTCCCTCACACCGAACTCAAAGACCTAGTAGTATTTTCACCTCCCAAGACCCTCAAGGCTTTCTTCTACTAACTATGTCTTACACTACCACTACCTAAATATAAAAGAAAACAAAAGTAACTTATCTCACTTTTTATTGCTTTTGTTAATTATAAATATAGTAATAAGAAATTGAAATAATAAAAATAATTTTAATAAGCATAATAGTCATTTAATAATAAATCATTGTAATGATATAATTCTCATACCATCTCATTATAATGTTTATACTAGTTATTGCAGTAACTATAATAAGGCATAATTGAAAAATGAAAATATTCATAGGAATATAATAGTCATTATTTATAATGATAATAATAATTTTGGTATACATAAACGTTCATTATATATATATATATAGGGATACTATTAATTATGATATTTATGCTAATGATTAAAGTAATAATCATAAGACAATAATAGGAAAAGATGAATAGTAATTTTTTTTATTAAATTACTATTGTAACAAGTAGCTAACCTAGGCTAGGATATTTGTTAATGATTATAAATGGAATAATTATAATAATTTCATTAGGAATAATACTCTTTTGATGATAATTATTGTATTAATATGATTTCAATATAATTAAATATTATAATTATATTATAAATCACAATATTTTTATAAAAATAATGAGAAAATGAAATTATTATTGTAACTAGTAACTTGCTTAGGCTAGTTAATTTATTGTTATTCTTATCATTATTATTTTTTATTGCTTTTGTTAATTGTAATACTAAATATGTAATAATAATCAAAGTTTCATGAAGCATACTATTCCTTGAATAATAATTAATTTTAAAATATTTATTTATTATATTTATTAATTATAGTAACAATTATAAGGTGGAAATAAAAAATAAAAACTGAAAATATTAATTAAAAAAATTTTAAGTCATTTTGGTAGTTAATTGCTAATGTTAGTTTATTTACTATAATTATTTTTATTATTTTTTCACTTGTTATAGTTTATAGTTCTCATTGGCTAAATAAATAAATATTTAATTATAATATTAATGTTAATTATTTTTTAAAATAATAATTTCAATAAGTGTAATGAACCTTGGATACATTAGTATTAATATTGCTTTAATATATTTCATATATATTTTAAAGACATTTTAATGTCTTAATATAATTCAACCCTTGATATACACTTAGTATAATCATAGTATTAAGGCATTTTAACCTTGATATGGAGTGTATATAACATCAATACACCACTGAAGCACTTATTCTCTGCTGAATGGCAAATGGATCTTGGTGTAAGTCCTCATGCATTAGTTATTACGATTGAATGTAGCATTTTGCACTCTTTTCACAACATAACCATGGTCAATCTTCTTTTGATACTGCACTCATCAAAACCAGTCATTCTGTACAAAGAACTCTTGCTAATGATGAGCTGTGGGCAACCTTGTTGTCTAATGGTTTTCAGCAGGGTTTTGTTTGTGAACCCATACACTTACACCTAACTAAAATTTCATGAATTCCATGCATTCTAGCAAGTATTTGCAAGTTATTTCACTTCAAATTCAGAAGTTGATAAGTTGTTTTTCCTTTCTCCAAAGGTTTGTTAGAAAGAGACTACTCTAAACTAGAATTACTCTTTAGGTTCGCCCACATGGAAGAATGAAAATCATAATAGTCACAAATTAGTTTTAATGTAATTGTAAGCATGACCAAACATGAAGAATAGTTGCAAAAATGACCAAAATTAATTGCAAATCACAAACAATTATATGTAGTCCCAAATAATGTGATTACATATGACAAGATTTCTTTTAGTGTACCATAACAGGTGCTTCATTACACACATGAACTATTAGCTGATGAAAACCTCTTATTGTAATTCTAGGTGTGATGCATCCAACTATGGATGCATTGTTAAACCTTATCATTTCATTGATATGGGTGTTCTAAACAATGTAGGTAGGTTAGAGAAACTATGTTTAAGTCGAAACAATACTTGCACATGGAATAACTAATATTGTTCTTACAAGTTTTGGTGTAATTAGTATCTCATGGTTCACTACTAGTGTTTAAAAGATGTATTGCATATGTAACATGTTCACCATGGAAGGGTACATATGGTGGTATTCGATTCATTTCAATTAGAATATGTATTGTTTCCACTTGTGGTTGATCCATTATCAATGCTTAGTTGGTGAATTGATCGATTAGGTCATTTATAATCATTCATCATGGTTCATCTTGGATGAATAAACATGTTTTTATCAAGTGATTTCCATGCTTGTAGAAAGTACATTGCTCCAAGTTGAATACTCAAACTAGCTTTGGAAGAATATGTGGTTTGAAACTTCCTAAGAATGTTGGTACGAATACAATCCTTGGATTGTTGTAACAAGTTTTGGACATTGTTCGTGCTACCTCTCCTATGATTAATCCAACCACATGGAATTCATGCAACATTTATTCATAATTCATATGTTTTACACGTTGATATTGTGTATTGAAAACACATTTGAAACATGAATTTATAAAAAGATGTGAAATTTGTGTGACATTCGTTCATTTATAGGTTCGTATTTCATCCATTAACACATTTATTTGTGTGTTAAATGTGTGATGATTATCTTTGCAAACTTAGATAATTCTTATTTTTGACATGTTGACACTAAAGTCTCAAAAGAAATTTGTTTCAACATATATAAATCTATATCATTATAACATTTATTGTTTAGATCCACATCTCAAGTTCATATAACATCTTGATTTACATATTTCAATCAACAACACACAGACCATTGCAGTAAGAATCTATAACAATAACCAAACATGTATGCAATAGTAACATTTCAAAACACAAAATAAATAGCAAAACAACAAACAAATTGCATAATCCAAAACCAAATTTCTCAAATTCACATCTAAGAAATGATCACCAAATGTTAAGTACTAAATTCTTATTTCTTGATCAGATTTTTATGATAAAATCATAATTTTTTTTAGAAACTATAGATCTACATGCAAATTGATCACACATTTATAGTCAGTATTGACAAGTACTATTCCTACACGTACCAACTTCTACGACCTTAATTCTACATATTTTTCTACAATAAAAAATTATAATTACTCCCAAAACATCTTCAAAATCCATTACCAAAACAAGAAGGTGCAAAAAAAATTCAAAACTGCATCAAGAAAAAACATCCCAAAACAAGAAGATAGAAAGAGATATATCTAAAATTTTCCTCCAAAACCCCAATTCAAATCCAAGAACTAACCACTTAATAAATACATACATTGCATTCTACCTTCATTAACTAATAGTAAGCTTTCTTTCTATTATCCCTCTCTGTCTTCTGCCTTTCTTCCTCTCACAGTAAGTAAGTGTGTTTTGTTTGCCTTAAAATCTTGACCTGGATTTTTGACCTCATCAGCTTGATCTCTGGAATTCGGGTTGTAGACAAATGAAGGTATCCGGATTTCAAACCTAAGAACAGACTCAGCAAGCACTCTGGTTTGATGACCAGAGACCCTAAACCCACATGTTGGTGGCAGCAGAGATGACAGTAATGGTACCAGAGTTGTTGGCAGCACTAGAGATGGCTGTAATGGCACCAGGTACAGTGCAATTGAGCATTTTATGCTTGGAATAAGAAGCTTTCAACATGTGTGAAGGATGAGCAACCTATGAAGGTGATGGAGCTTTTCCGACAAATTGCAATGAGAAAACGAGTCTTGAAATTTTCACTTTTGTTCAGGTGATTGAACGATGCATGGGCTGGTTTAGGAGCACTTGAAGATGGCAGGCTCGTTCATGAGCAGCTCATCCAAAGTGGGTTTGCTTTGGATGTCTTTGTGGGGCTTGAATGGCTTGGTTCACATATATGCTAAATGTGGGAGCATTGAGGATGCTCAGCAAGTGTTCAACAAGATGCCACCTTGAGATTTGGTCAGCTGGAAAGCATTCATATTGGAACACGTGAAATGTGGGTAAGGACAGAAGGCACTGCAACTATTTTGATAAGTGCAACAGCAGCCTCCGCAACTAAACTCTGTTACTTTTTTGATGGGGGTGCTGAATGCATGTGCTGGCTTGGTTGCGCTTGAAGAGGGCAGGTATGCACATGAGCAGATCATTGGACGTGGATTGGATTCAGATGTCTTTGTTGGGAATGGCATTCAATTAAAATGTATGCAAAATGTGGGAGCATTGAGGATGCTCAGAGTGTGTTCAACAAATGCCATCTCGAGATGTGGTCACTTGGAATGCCATACTGAGAGGATGTGCCATGCAATTGCTTGGCAGGGAATCTCTGCAACATTTTGAACAGATGTGTGAAGAATTGTACAGCCAGATGATATCACTTTTGTTTGTCTTCTATCAGCTTTGTGGCCATGCAGGTTTGGTGGATGAAGGCATATGCTGTTATGCTTCAATCATCACAGTCCTATATGGTTTCTGCAAAACTGGAACATTGCACTGCATGTTGTAGCTTCTTGGCTGTGCTGGCCATCTACAGGAGGCAGAGAATATAATCAAGGCAATGCCCCATTAACCACATGTGGCTGCATGGATGGCTTAGTTCAGTGATTGCAGAATTGATGGTAATGCACAGATGGGTGAACACAGTGCTAAACGAATTCTTGAATTGGAGCCTGAAAATGGTGCTGGTTATCTGCTGTTATCAAACATCCATGCTGCTGCTGCTGGGAAGGCATGTCTATAAGAATGTTGAATGGCAGAGAAAGGAGAGAGGTGTGAAGAAACGGCCAGGTTGCATGTGGATTGAAGTGAATAATGAAGTGTGTACACTTGTAGTAGATGATCAAGACCACCCTCAGATGATTGAAATCTGTGCACAACTGCAGAGATTGTCAGGGCTCATGCACAATGTTGGGTATGTGCCTTCTACTCAATTTGTTTGGCATGATGTGGAAGAAGAAGAAGAAGAAAAAGAAAGGCACTTCATTTGGGTCACCATAGTGAGAGATTGGCTATTGCATTGGGGCTCATCAACAGAGTTCCTGGTATAAACTCTGAATAACAAAAAAAATCTGTGGGTTTGTGAAGATTGCCACACTTAACAAAGCTCATTTCAGAAATAGTCCAGAGAGCAATCATGGTGACAGACACTGATTGCTTTCATTACTTTGAGGATGGTGTTTGTTCTTGCACAGACTATTGCTGATGCCCAGTAGTCTGTCTTGTCAATTGATATGTGAAGTTCCATTTTTGTTCATTCGTATGTCTAGTGGTATATTACACCGTGGAGCTTCTCATAGTTTTGATTTCCTACCTCTACTGTTTGTACCACTTGGGCCTGGTGCCTCTTGAATCCTCTTATGTAGCGAATGATCGTTTTGGAAACTGAGTGGCAATTTGAGTGGAATTTGAGACTATGAACACATTTCTGAGGATTTCTGCTCCAATCAGAAATTGTTCCACTAGTCCTGCCTGCAATAGAGTACTGATTTGGAGGAGTTAGTCAATTCGCTGTTGCACTTGACTATTGGGTCATTTCAGAGAACTCTTGGATGGATTCCCAAACTATGGAATACAAAAACAGCTTGACAGAACATGACTCTTAGGGCTAGGCTAAACCCTAAACCCTAAACCCTTAGCCAAGATGCCAATTAGCATTCTAACCCTGTTAAGGTGAAGATGCAAAGTTGATTTTAACGTGGGTCAAATTGTCCACAATCTTTCAACCCTAGAGGTCAAAACATTTTGGTCTTCAATTCATGTTTTTGCTTACGTGCCCTAAGGCTACTTCACATTGGGCCCAAGACCTACTGTGTTTGCAAGACATTTCTTAGGGTATTCGAAGGACTTTTGGCCTATTGCCAAGGGTTTTCAGCTTAGGGTGCTTGCAAGACTTTTGGCCTATTGCCTTGGATTTTTGGCTTGGGGGGGGGGGGACTAAGGACCACTATCCCTAGACCTAATCCTTGTTTTTTCACAAGATTGTATCATATGTATGGACTAGGTTTTAACCTTAAGACAAATGCATCCATCTAGGCCACTAAAAACCAACCCAACTCTTTTTTTATTATTTACTTATTGGGAGGCTTTCAATCTCATGAAGAAGGACAAGAATTGAGGTCTAATGTTGTCTTCTTTCATTACTTTCATGAGTTGCCTTTCACAATGCAACATGCGCAAACACATACACTTTGTTTCCTAATTGCATGTTGCACTATTTCAAGTTGAAATGTGAACTTAGCCGTAGGGTGGGGGCATTCTTAAAATAAGGGGCCTAGGGCAAGGTGGTAGCCAAGTGCAGCCCCACATTTTGGGAATATCCCCCACTCGTGAGCTTTACCTATCACAAAGCACAAGGACATTTTTATCATGAACCAAACCTATGTAGATTGTGAGGCATATGAATGGGAGGGTTCTTATGCCTATTCCTCAATAGTGGGAGGGTTCTTACACCTACAAGTAGGCATAACTTCCCACCCATCTTTGAGTAGGCATAATATCCCTCCCAATTTCTAGGAGGGAAATTGATGGATATAATGTGCCCTCCACATACACTACAAATTGTCTCCGAGTGCTTTACGGGTACCTTTTGAAGTAAAAAAGAAAGCATGATGCTTTAAAGTTGGGATTTTGCTTTGTGATATAGTAGTTCAAACTTATGCAGAAATTAAAACATGAAGAAGTTCATCACAAGCTTTTTCTGCTTGTAGAAGTAAAGGTTGAGTCATGTTAGGGAAAGGGTTTATGCAGGCTAGGCCCTATGAGTTCTTATGCTTGACAAATGTTGTGAGTGTGATTCCACAATGCCACTTTGATTAAAAACCTTATCCATTAAGGCAATGGTTTAGTGTGTGTCCAATTTAGATTTGGATGAGAGTTAACACACGTCTTTATATGGCTTTTGACTATCGAAAAATGTGTGCTTAATTTTGTGTTAATGAGAAAGGAGACAATTGGAATCATGGTGCTGAAGTAATGCTAGGAATTTGTTACAACTAGAAAGTGGTGCAATGCAAGTAAAAGGTAGTTATGCATATTGTAGTTGAGAGTTAGACCAGGATTGGAGAAGTTGAGTGAAGAGGGTTCACCATATTTGGCAATGAGATAATAAAAAGAATAGATGAAGTAAACCTCTCCCTTTTTCCATTACATGGGCAAATAAGCAAAAATAAACAGATGTAATTCAAAAAGGTCATTTCTTTTGCCTCGGTATTCAACAACCCTTTTCCACCTTTCTTATGTAGACCATGACCATGGTCAAAACATAGTGGAAGAACACTTCCAGGGCAATTGGGGTGTGCACATAACACATTTGGGACAAGTTAGTGATGAAACATTTCTTTTATGAATTTGATTTCATGCAATCACTAGGGTTGGTTTTCCCATTTCTTTAATGTGGAGTTTGATGATAGTCCTAAATGTATCTTTTGTTTGGAGTGCCAATTTTCGAATTTGTGAACATTTAAGTACAATGACTATGTTTCATAAACAACCAAGTTCATGAGTGTTTTGTGTTTTTTTCCCTTTCTTGTCTTTGGTGACATGGTTGCCGTGTAGATGTTATTGTCCTTTCATTCACTCTTTGATTGAAATTATTTTACTTCTCCTACAATTGCCTATCTCCAAAAAAAAAGAAAAAAAAAAACTCATGAAACAAAGAATCAAATTCTAGGCATTTCATGTTTTTTTTATTAATTTATGCAATATGTGTTTGTGTGAATAACACCTTTGTGTTTGCCAATCTTTCTCCACTCAATTATGAACAAGGTCAATGATATTTTTATTCATGATTATTGAGAAAACCAACTTATTAACATGATTTCACCAATTCTATACTTGCCAACCAAATAAGGTGAATAATTCAATCTTGTACCATTGAAAAGTGAAAAGTAATTTTGTTGCATGGCAAAGTATTATTCACATATACCCAACAAGTAGTTACAAGCAATGATTTTTACGCAACAAATTTTGTTGTTTTTTTAACAAAAAGATTGGGAAAATTTTGGTTTTCTAGTGTAAATTTGACTGAATTTTTGGATTAGATAACCACATTCTTTATATCACAAAACTTATATACATAAATTTTAAATTTTAAATTTTAAAAAAAATTATTTTAAAAAAAAAAACCACTTGTTACAAGGACTTTTATTAAGCATAATCTTGAATAGACAATTTTGTGTCTTTTCATTTTTGTCTCTAGAGCTTTTTGTTTGTTGCAGTATTTTATTGCAATAAAGTGTTATTGGCAAGTGTTCATCAACAATTTTTATGAAGGCAAGTGACAAAAGAGGCACCAATAGTTAGACACCATAAGAGGATGAAAAAGAAAAGGGAGGAATGAGTCGGGTGCATTTCCCAAAGTACACTACATTTAGTCCACAATAATGGTCCAATATTTAATCAACAAAATCATGCCTAAAAAAACAAAACAAAAAAAACTGGGTCAAACTTGAGCAACCTTCACAACCACAACCAAGCTAATAATATTATTAAATATTAAACATATATTTATCAACCTACCTAACCCACTTATTCTTGCCTTGAGGAAATAGTCAGCCTTTCTTCTTGTCAACAAAAGGGAACCATGCAATTAAACAATAAACAAACCTTCACACCAAAAGAAAAAGGGGAAAAGCAAAAATAATAATAATAATAAATAAATAAATAAATAAATAATGCCCTTCTTCTTCTTCTTGAGCAATAAAGAACTTCTTGGAGTGCCAAAAAAGTCCACAAAGCCCCATCCATACCTACAAACTACTTTCCTAAAGCACTTGGAGAGACTTCCCCTAAGAATATTTGGAAGGCACCTTAAATTTGCGAATATTTGAAAGAGGAGGCATAGTACACATTGTCCTTAGGAGTGGGAGGGGACGGATCTTACACCTATAATTAGGCATAAGATCCCTCCCATTATTAAAGAGTAGGTGTAAGAACCTTTGATCCTCTTATGGCTTTATTTGTGATCTATGTTTGTTTTAGGTTCATGATAACATTCACCTCATGCTTTACGATTCAGTACATCCCATGAGTTCGAGATATCCCCAAAATAACGCCACCCATGTTGCCAAAATGTGGGCCCATGCTTGGCTAGGACCACCTCATCATAGGCCCTACTAAAATGCCTCGGCCCTAGGGCTTAAAGACCTTGCACTTCTACTAATGCTTGTTGCAAAGGGCTTTTTAAAATTGGTCTAGAGTATTAAGTGTACTAATATACAAAAGGGTGTTGAAAATTAACCATTCAATGTGTAATAGCTATTGATTTACAAAGAGGGTTCTTGCACCCTAAACCCATTCTTAACCCTAAACCCATTACTTGTGTGCACTTTTGTTTTCTCTTTGCTACAAGATAGTTAATATTTCTCAAAGGTATTTAGAACTAATTTGTGTGTCTTTTGTGGACACAAAAAGGTTTAGGGTTTACATTCTTCTTCTAAAGACCCAACAAGCAACAATGGACACACCAGATCCCCATATGAACTCCAAAGTAATTGAAGCTCTCTAGTCTAAAAACAAGTCCTTTGGATGGGGTAATGTCTCCACCCTAGCCTAAAAACCCGTCTCTTGGATGGATGACTTCTCCATATAGGCTAAAAAACCAAAATTCTTTTTAAATGGATGAATTCCTCATCCTTTGTTACAACCAATATTTTGGATGGATGACTTTCTTCCCCAAGATAACTACATTGCAAAAGACTCATTATTATGAAGCCCCCACCTCAAAGCCAACCTCCAAAGCTAAACACAACCTATAGCAACATAGCAAAAGGACTAGTATTAATATATATTTTAGGGTTAGGGACCACGGGTTTTCTTTTTTGCACTGAGCCAAACTAGCAATCATTCACAAGAATATTTAGCCAAATTTGGCTATAGACTAGAAATGAAAGTACAAAATTAAGAATCGTTTTATATTTTGGCTACCTTCTGGAACCTACTTTTAAAGAAATCTGACAAAAACCATTTAAATGGCAATTTAAAGGGCCTTTTTTTTCACAAAAACCCTTTGAATGTGTCAAAATCATGTTGTTCAGGTTTTTTAAATCCAAAGAAATTCCCCAAAAAAACATTGGGTAGGTTTTTCTTTGTTTGTTAGGTGTTAGTTTTATTTGTTTTTTGGGGGTCTCAATTTTGGAGGCCTTGCATAATCACTCATTTTGGTTTAGGATTAGTCATTTGCTTTTTATTGGACACCTAAAACCCCCCCCCCAAAACCCTAATCACAAACACCTAAACCAACCCCCTCCCAAACCCTAACCACAAGCCCCTAAACCAACCCTAACCCAAGTGACATCCGGCTCCCCCTAACCCCCAAAAAGCAAAATGAAAGAGGAACTTTAAATAGAAAACAAATTTGTTAATTTCTTTTCCTCCCAAAAAAAGAGGCCCTTCGGACATTGACTTTGGATTCTCGACGAAAACTGATGCCCCCAAATATATACCCGCCTCAAGCGGGCTCCGACATGCGCAGAAATACCCGCAGGGTACCGTAGACCCGGCACCGAACTGGCAAACGGTGGAAGAGGCCGAGACAGACGGGCACACCCGCCTCCGGCCGGCTCAGACACCCACTTAAGTACCCTCCGGGTATCTTTCCCCCGGTCGAGGGAGCACCGCCAGGTCAGACATCGAGCGAGAACAACGGATATATCCGCCTCGGCAGGCTTAGATATCCGCTAAGCACCCTCAGGGTATCTTAACCCGGCAAGGGAGCCCCGCGAGGAGGCAGGGAGGGAGGAGGACGAGAACAACGGATATATCCGCCTCAGCAGGCTTAGATATCCTCCAAGTACCCTCGGGGTATCAGAACCCCGGCAGCTCCCTGGGGAGGGGAGTGAGGGAGCTCGCGAGAGGGAGAGAGCGATGGAGGCAGAGAGAGAGCGCGCCAGAGGGAAAGAAAAATAGAGAGAGTGAGAGGGTCAGAAACAATGCTCGCACGGAACTAGCGGCACAGTCCGAAATGGTTTGTTTGATCGGCGATGCCGCTGCTGTGAAGCTCTAGAATCATCATGTGTGTGATTGCAGCTGTGTTCTCGTGATTCTTGCTTGCAGCGGTAGAAGAAGACAGAATAGCTGCTGGGAGTAGCGGGACCGGATCTCGGGGACTGTGTTTGTCATGAGCTCGTCATGTGCCAGTATCATGAGCTGCTGCTGCTGCAGCAGTGCAGTTTTGAAGATCATACTAGTATGGAGCTGCAGTTTGGTCATGGTGCATACAGCAGCAGCAGCTGGGACGCTGCAATCCGATGCGTTGGCATTGCAACGGTTTAGAGAGGGAGTAGACACGACAGGAAAGCTGCAGAGCTCATGGAGCAATGTGAGTTTGGTGTGTAGTTCATGGTTTGGCGTGGAGTGCAGCAGCAGGAGCAATGGCAATAGAGTCACCACTCTCAAGCTTCCACTCTCTGATCTGGTGGGCACCATACCCAACAACAGTCTGGGAGAGTTAGATCAACTTCGCACTCTGAGCTTGCACAACAATTTCCTTACTGGTCCTTTCCCGGGAGAGCTTGGCAACTGCGACAACTTGCGAGCTTTGTACCTTGCCACCAACAACTTCAGCGGAGCTTTGCCATCGCTGGAAGGCTTCTGGCCTCGTCTCACCCATCTCAGTTTAGGGTTCAACAACTTCAGCGGCTCCATACCCAACTCCCTCAACTTCTTCCAGGAGCTCTCGCTGCTGGACTTGGAAAACAATTCCTTCTCAGGCAGCATTCCTCCGTCTCTGAAGCTCGCAAGCCTACAAAACCTCACCCTCCAAAACAACGACTTGTCTGGTCCTGTGCCAAGCTCTCTCCAAAGCTTCCCTGCTGCCGACTTCGCAGGAAACCCTAGCCTCTGCGGTCCACCCATAAGCAATCTTGCATGTCCGCTCACGGCTCCTGCTTCTGCACCAGCTGTTCCTGGTGGGTCTAGTCCGGCAGCTCCTGTCTCGGCTCCGTCTGCAGCTGCTGGTGGCCATGGGAGAAGGAGAAGGCTAAGAGCAGGTTCTATTGCAGCAATTGCGGTGGGTGCTTCTATAGTTCTTGTTCTGCTGACGACTGCCATTCTCTTGTGCTGTTGGCAATGGCGGAAGAAAGGTTTTCTTGCAGCAGCAGAAGGTGGCAAGATGAAGTCTTCTTCTACTACTACTACCTCCAGAGAACAAAAGGATGATAACTCGAGCTCAGCTCAAGGAGCTGGTGAAACTGGAGGAGGCCGCAACAACAACAAGCTGGTGTTCTTTGATAGCAAGCGCTACAGCTTCGATCTGGAGGATCTGCTGCGAGCTTCAGCGGAGGTTTTGGGCAAGGGATCAGTGGGGACAGCTTACAAAGCAGTGTTGGAAGATGGAACCATTGTTGCAGTGAAGAGGCTCAAAGATACCACCACAACAGCAACTGGAGGAGGTGTAGCGGGTGGTGGAGGAGGAACCATCATCAGTAGCAGCAATTTCCAGAAGCAAATCACATCAATGGGAAGATTGCAACATCCCAATGTTGTTCCTCTTCGCGCTTACTATTTCTCCAAAGACGAGAAGCTCCTGGTTTACGACTTCTATTCCAATGGCAGCCTCTCTTCCTTCCTCCATGGTAAGTAGATTGTAACACACCACCACAACAACAATTCTCTTTGTCTCAATCTCTTCTCAATGTCCAAACACCATTGGTTGATTACTTTATTATGTTGTTCATATCGTTGGTTTCATGATTTCAAGTCTGATTATGTTCTTGATTATTCTTATGTGATCAAGATTATATGCTCAATTAGGTATTCTTATGTGATTGAGATTATGTGCTCGATTAGGTGTTGTTGCATGATCGCAATTATGTTCTCAATTAGGTATTCTAATGTGATTGAGATTATGTGATCAAGATTCTTATGTGAACATTGAGGGGTGAGGCTTTGAGCACCCTACTTTTCTTTTGTGTTATTGTTGCTTATCTTGTGATTATTTTGGCTATTTTTTAAATTACAGCTCAGTACAGTAGGTAATAGGTGGAATCGAATGCTTCTGCAGTGATGAGTTGCACTTTTGGACATCTAGAGTGAGTGATGAAAGGCTAAAATGTCCATTTCCATAAACTAAAACCAACTTGGACCGCTTACAGAAGTCCCTTCACGCCCAATGGGTGAGAAAATGTGAGTGAGTGAGTTTTGAATCATCGAGTGAGTTTCAATAATCTGCCCAGTTGTATAAGTAGCTAAGTGGACATTTGAGATGATAGCTTATTGAGATGATTGATTAGTGCACAATGATAATCAACCTTTGAACCTCCCCCTCCCCCAAAATGCTCAACTCTCCTTCAATGGTTTTGATGAAGTTCTAGTAGGGATGCTTGAAACTCTACTTTGATTGTGTTTGTGCATTCCTGAATTTTTGTCTTTTGGGGCACCAGATTTGTTTTGAAAGCTTGTTTGGACAAAATCTGAGTTTGTTAATGTTGTTGTTGACAAAGAGATGAAGATTGAACCTGATGCAAATTACAAAGAGCTTCTGATGGTTTTGGTGACTGATTGATACAGGAGGCAACAGAGGTGGTGGGGGTGGTCGAGCACCTTTGGATTGGGTGGCTCGTGTGAGAATTGCACTTGGAGCCGCAAAGGGAATTGCATATTTGCATCAAGAAGGAAGTGCTCACGGGAATATCAAGTCATCCAATATCCTAATTAATCAACAACTGGAGGCAGCTGTATCGGATTTTGGCCTTGTTCAGCTCGTTGGCACAAGTTCTGGTGGCTCCCGCAATTTGGGTTACTGTGCTCCAGAAGTTAGCAAGACTTTCAAGCTCACATTCAAGTCAGATGTTTACAGCTTTGGTGTGGTATGTGCAAAATTTACTTTCCTCGATTCACCTCCATATAGTTACTTCCTGCATTCCTCCATAGCTGAGTATGGACAAAACTCCAGTGTCTTGAGAGCTGTTCATGGCAAGAAGCTCATCAAGTTTGTTTTGGGCAAGAACTGCCACATCAAGTTTGTTTTTTTTGCAAAAAGCAGATGAAGTTTTTTCTTGGCAAGAATCTCATCAAGTTTGTTTTTGGCAAAAACTGCATCAAATATGTTTTGGTGAGAAGCACTGCTCGAGTTGGGTTGAACTAACTTGGTTCCATTGATGGCTGCTTTTGCTTTTGCAATGTGGTTTTCTGTTCTGGAATTTAGTATTTGTGTCCCATTGGAGTGCAGGTTTTGTTGGAGCTTTTAACTGGCAAGGCTCCAACACAGTCCTCACTGAATGATCAAGGACTCGATCTTCCTCGTTGGGTGCAATCGGTGGTGAGGGAGGAATGGACAGTTGAAGTTTTTGATGTGGATTTGATGAAGTATCAGAACAATGTTGAGGAGGAAATGGTTCAAATGCTGCAATTGGCTATGACATGTGTCAACACTGTACCCGAGAGTCGCCCGAAAATGGCAGATGTTGTGCACCTGCTGGAAGACGTTCATCAATTCTCCGACAACAATGGAGATGAAGCCTGGAGACAGCAGCAGCAGCCTGAATCAGACTCTGCTAAGGATTCTCAAGCTGACACACCTTCATATATGCAGACACCATCTGAGTGATATTGAAACTTTGGGTTCAAATCTGCAACAAATTCAATTCCCATCTTTAGGTTCAAAACACTGCAACAAACCCAATTCCCCATTTTTAGGTTCAAAATCTGCAACAAACCCAATTTGCCCTTTTAGGTCAGAATTGTTTACATCCTACACTGGATTAGATTTCTTGATATGGATGGCAGCAGCACTGAAGCTAGATACAGTTCTGTTAAATTTGTTTGTTGCTTGAACTTACATGATGATGGCTGTTTGGTCTCTGTCTTTGTCATGCCTCCTCACTCAAGCAATCCAGTTTAGCACGTTTGGAGTAATACATCACAGTTCACTTGGTGATGCCTCTTCTGTCTGTATACTCTGAAGTGCCATAATCTACCACCAGAATTGGCACAGGCATGTTTTGTTTGTCCATGTAAAAAGTGTTGGTGTTGTGCAGAATAGGCTCCCATGTACTTTATATGGCGAAGGTGACTAACGGGTGTGACAGTTTTTTCTGCAACTGACATTCATAAGGTTATAACCATTGTTGCTTGGTTATTTGAGTTTATAAAGAACTGCCGGTTCCAGTTCTTTAATTGCTGCAGAATTCGGGAACCGTCAGTTCTGGTTCTTTGGAAAAGATTAGGAATCAAAGAACTGTCAGTCCCGGTTATTTCAAAAGCCTTAAAGAACTGGCAATGAACTCATGGTTTTGAGGCAAATTGGAACACAAATTCATGGCGATTCATTGCAAAAACTATGACATTGTGGAATTGGGTTTGCAATTATTCCCAGAGTTTAATCCATTGGTGCTTAGTTGACAACACTTTCACTACCACATAGAGGGGTAGTGAAAGTTGAAATGATGAAGACGTTAGTAAAAGAATCTAATATTGTCATTCAAACTGAATATTGTTCCTACTATTGAGAATCAATAGTTACTGTTGAAATATTGATTTATTTATTTAAAGAAAAGAAGGTTAAACAATCCCAATTTTTAATATTTCAGGATTTCAAAGTTATAAAGTCAAGTAAAGTAGATGGGTTGATGAGCAAACATTTAACCACTCAAAGAGCTGGTTTTCACTATTGCTTCACATTCAACCCTTGGGGTTCAACCCCTGTAGGTTCACCCTTCCTGGTGCCCTTATAGCCATTTACAAACCTACATTTGGGTAAGAAATGAGTAAGAAAGGGCCTCCCAAAGTCAAGGGTCAAAAATTTGAAGCATGGCCTCTTGTGAACACATGGCCTTCCATGTGTAACTGGAATGCCACCATATACATGGACAATCCATACTTGATACATAGACAATATCTCTCCCATTAAAAATATAAGTGGATTTTAATTCACACAATGTCATTTGCATTGAATTATTGTGCATGTTTGTTAATGTCCACAATTTGGCCTTTGAAAGAGAGACGTTTGGTCATAGAATCATAACCATCCAAGAATTTAGAATGGGTTTGTGAAGCCTAGTTCAACAGTATACTCTCTCTTAGGTTTCATAGTTGATCCTTTATCTAGTAAGTAACATTTGAGAATAGGTATTAGTGTCATTTAGGAAATTATAATTAAATTGAACTCTTTGGACCATTTTAAACTTATTAAGTAAATTGGGGATAGTTATTTAAATATTAAAAGTTGAATAGTCCTATTAGTATAATGAGATCTGCATTAATTATCCAATTATTATTCATTAAAAATATTTGTAATATTATATAAGTTGTAAGCATGGTTATGGATTTGATCGCTTACAAAGGAAACATTCATAAAACCAATCTTATGAATCTAGTTGAGTACAAAAAAAATCATTTGATTAAGCAAAGGTTGGAAATACAATGGTGTTTTATAAGTAAACACAATACTCTATTGATGGGCATGTAAGAAAGTTTTGTATGTTACTAGTAAATCTTATAAAAGATAGGACAACAAAACTCGTACAACCTAAACCAAAGCCTAGTAGATTCTCATAGCTATAAAAACTCAATTAATTGGTGAATGGTGTAAACAAGCTATTTAGTTTTTTATTCCATTGGCAACGGGTTTATTGAACTCTTGAGCCAATTGTAATGTCCATCACTAGGGACCTAAGTCTTATAAAAAAACGAACGTCATCATTTTTGCACTAACACTCATCAAATCTGTCAAGCTTGATTTTTAAGACATAAATTAATTTTAGGTAAACGGCAAGAGCGTGAAGGTTAGATAACACATAATGATCCCACATTGACTAAACCACTCAAGTGCACACCACCCTTTCGATTAATTCTTTTTCACGTGGCCATTGAGAAATATTCACATCAATTGATGTTTTTTCAAGCCCTTCATCTTATACTAACACAATCAAAAGGGATGAAAACATAGTGGCATCATTTGCCATGGTTGAATCCTTGTTTGCGTCAACAAAAAATAAAACAGTAGCTCAAAACAATAACCTTAGACTTGCATTCGAAAAAAGGATGATGTTTTTATCTAAGAATTTAAGGTAGGCACAATTGTGGTGATGCAAGTTATGATAATGGAACTATGATAAAATCTTGATGCCTTAGTTTCGATAGATTCATTAAACCCTAGTTTAGACAATGGATCTAGATAATACGTAAGAATGTTTATGATGGAAGACTTATTTACAAATAAATAATACAATTTACTGTATACTACGCAAGTAATTAGTAAATGGTAATGAATGATTAATATGTACTAAAGAAATAAATAATACATAGTTTAGGAGGAAAGTTATTAATGTTTTTGAATTGACTTGGTCAAAAAATAACCAAAGGATGTTACTTCTTAGTACTAGTAACTATCATAAGGGTTAATTACTTCAAAAGAATTAGGATGTAGGTCAAACGAATAGGCTTGGCAATGATCAAATTTAAGGCATCCCATCAAAATATCCAATATAAGGGAAAGATGAATCCTCCAAATTCATTGGTCATGAAAATTACTGTCCTAATTTGATTGGGGGATGGAAACCTCTCTAATACAAAAATTCCCATCATAAACATCATTAGAAGGTGGAATCATCATCAAATCCCATTGGTTCATGAAGGGAAAAGAGGCCTTTGATTGGAAGGAAGAATTTCCACAAGTTCGCATTGCTTAAAGGAAATCAATTCAAGGAAGAGTCAAATGAAAGGCTCCTTGGAACTTGAGATTGTCTTGTTTGTTGAGTGTGTGAAATGTTGTATTTTTTGTAGGAGGAGTGTGTGAGAGGGAGAAACTAGTTGAATTTGTGTGAATGTGTGTTATTCATGAGCACAATGATGTGTGCAAGCAAAAGGAACATGGTGAAAATTAGGTGTAGAAAGTAGGAGTTGAAATTTTATGAAATATTATCAATGGACAAATCTTTGGACTATTACAAAAATATTTGTTCCTCCCAAATTCACCATTAGATTTGTGTCAAACTTCAATTAATTTTGAGTACAAATTGCAAAACATTCTCTCCAAATTTCAGCATCATCCAAGCTTTTGTAAAGGAATCGCACTTGTTAGAAGTAAAGAGGGTTCTAAGGTTGTTTTTCCCAACATTGTCAAAAATAGCTCTCGAGTTTCGAAGCGTATCTTTCGATTGCAAAAATAAAAGCTAATAAAACTTTGTGCCAAGGTTGCTTCTGATATTAACTTTCCAACAATGCTATGAATGCTAGATTTGAAGTATGTTTGAAGACATTATGATGAAGTGAATAAAAGGGGGTCAAATTGCCAAAACATGAATGTTGACAACACCAACACTACTTCTTCATTCTTTGTCATGGTAAGTGTTAATTCCTCCAAACATGTTTTGATACTTATTAAAAGGACACAACGCAATAGGTTTATTCATATGATTAGTTACATTCCATTGAATCACATTTTTACTCATTAAAACGTAACTACATAGTAGTTCCATCCCAAATGAAGGTTGGGAATACTTGCATGTTTTTGAGTTGAAAGTGTGCAAGAATCCCTCATAGGGTTAATCAAAATAACAATTCAAACCCTAATGCACATCTAAATATGCACATTGTGTTGGGGGAGTAGAAGTTCCGCCTCTTTTATCACACTCATCATGTGTTCCCACTATAGCATCTGCTCCTTCCTCACTATATGGTTGACACTTCTAGCTTATAGTGCTTGTGGTTGTCCATTCACCTTCCTATTTTTGAGCTTAGGTATGTTTGAACTATGGGGCTCATGGTTGTTTGTTTGCCTTCCTATTTTGGTCTCAAATAGGTCCTTGATGTGATGCTCTTAGTTTTTTTCTTGTTTCCATGTTTGCACAAGTAGGTTCTATGCCATGGTGTTTTAGGTTTTTTTTTATGTGTGTTTTCACAAGTCCAAGTTAGGTGTTCATCATTATGATGACTTGATCAATTGCTTGAGTTGCATTCCAAGGTGGAACACCCCCTAGCGTAGCCAAGCCTACCATTGAATACATAATGAATCAAAGTTTTAAAAATCCACACAATGATTTTGGTTGCCTTTGGGATGTGAAGATGAATTGTAAAGTTAAATCAGGTGCATCCATAACCTATGCACAAATCATGTAAATTTGTCACAAAACTAGCAAGATTTAAGGTTTAAAAGTAAAAGGGGTTTTCATATTGAAAAAAACTTCCTCACACACTCTATGATGTTTGAGCATGCATTGTCCACCCTATTACCAAACAATCACCTAGTATATTTTACTCATCAATTACCGTATGGCCTAATACTTAATTATGCCAAATCACTTCATTTCCCTTCAACCATTGTCTATCAATGGTGCATGGTTTAGGTTTGCCATTCATCATGGGTTTCAAAAATCTATAGTCACAAAATTCCAAGTGTTTGTAAAAACTTAACGATCATGGGTTGATGTTGCTTTGGTGGTCAAGTGGTTTGATTGTCTTAAGGACACAATTGTGTAGTGAGATGGTTGGATTGTGGGCTCAAAGAAGTGGGCTCATACGTGAGCGAAACCTTTCACACAAAGCTTACAAACTTTGCAAGCTTACATTTTCTTTATGTGCAAAGCTTTCACTTGCATCTCCTTCATCTTTGAGGTAGGAGCTCTTTGATGGTTGCTCACATTCTCTTTCTTGTAAGTTCTTTCTATGTTGAACTCTTATTTCTTTCACCATGCACCCTACCCATGTTCTTGTTGTAGGTCAAAAAACTTATAATGAAAATGGTGGCGACACACAAGCTTTTTTAGATGGCAACAATGGTCCTCAACAACAACATGGTCTAAATGGTTGCAACTCTTTCTCTCTTACATCACTCATTTTCTCTTTCTTGCAAGTTGTTTTTTAAGATTCACATCCTTTCTTGCAAGTTGTTTTTGAAGCTCTTAGATTTTCTCTTGCAAATTTTCTTGTTTTCTTGATTGTTCACCCTTTTTTCTTAGTCCCTCATGATCCCATTTTAGCAATCTCAAATGTCAACTATCTCTTGGTTCCTTGCTCCTTGACTATTGGTCATTCATGATCATGTTTCAATAGTCATCGAAGTTGATTTTCTCCTAGTTGTTCATGATTTTGTTTTGGCATTCAACCTAGTCGATTATCTCATGGTCATTCATGATCTTTCTTTTGGTTGCTCACAATCTTGTCTCAACTATCACTTATTCAACTCTTTCTTGGTTGTCCATGATCTCTCTTTTGGTTACTCATGGTCTTATTTCGGTAATTTGGTTGATTTTCACTTGCGACATAGTTACATCTCTTTCCTCATCACTAATTTTTTTCTTTTAATTGTTCACTCTCTCTCTCTCTTAGTACCTTGGTCAATTTTTTTCTCAATTTCATCATTTTTTTTTGTAAGTTTTTTTTTTCTGAAAACCCACATTTTCTTTTCTACAAGATCTATATTTTCTAGTCACTCACATAGTCTCTCCTAGTAGCCACAAACTTGGTCTCATCTTGACAATTATGACACATTTTGATCATCATGATGCATGATCCTAATTAGTGTTGCTTGAATGTTGTAGTGCAGTTGTTTTCCATACATGAAGAAATTATAAGAGATGTATGTAACAATTGTAGGATACATGCCATGTTGCGAAATATGCTTTGTATCACCTCTCAAGGTTCCTTTGAGTTGTGTGTTCAACCATAGTTTGAATATTTTCCACCTTTTTGAACCTTTTTTCTTTTCTTTCCTTCCATTTTTTTTTCCATGATTTGGTATGTTATTTTCTTTTCAATGACCTTTTGTTGCAAGGTTTTTAGATACTCATCAAATGTGACCATATGGGACTATGAATAATCCATTAAAGGTTCCTTGCTTTTGATTCTCTTTGGAAGTTGACATGGAAGTGTCAACATGTTTGCATATGACAAGCTTTTAATGTTGTTCACCCTATTTTGTGGCACACCTACCAACTCTCAATGCTTTTGGTCCAAGTCAACCAATATTTCATCACCTTCCTAAAAATAATATTTATTGGTAGTCGGATTCCTTGGAATTTCCACATAATACATCTGTTTGTGTGAAGGAAGGTTGTTGGAATCCTCTTCATCACTTGTTCTTGTAATATTTATGAAAGATGTAACAACAAACTTTTCCACCCATTTAGGACTACCATTAATTTCATCATTAGAATTGTAATTTTTTTCATTTGTTCCATTGTTCTTTACTATTGTATACATTTCATTAGGTAGTAGTTTATCATTCATTGCACTAAGGTTTAGAGGCTAGATTCCTATAACCCGAAATCCAAATCTGATTTTTAAGGTTAGTGTTTTATCCAATGTTGTGTCTACCCTCGCAACCAACTTCATGACCTTGTTTAATTTGGTTATGAGTATTTATTTTTTATCATTGCATTGTCTATTTCCTTTAAAATGTTATTTTGAAAGGTTTGAAACATGACACATCTAAAGGTTGTAGTGTATGTGACATTTAGCTTGAAAGTGTGACCATATTTAATCCAAATGCGTGTGCTTCTTTAATTTCTTGTAAAGTCACATCAAATCCATGCCCATCTAGAATTTAAAAATGTCAAAATGTTTGAGGAATCCCACTTTGTACAAATTTTTTAAAGAACCCCTATGAATTCCTTAAACAAAATGCTCAATGTAATCATTTTACAATTTTCACCTTTAAAGATTTTCAATCCTAGTAGAACTTGACTTGATGTGTTGATTGCATATTCACACTTAACCGTGCCTTAGATTTGGGGATGATGATGTAAATTTGTTGTGAACCCTACTTAGCCAAAACATGAACTCTATATTGTTTGTTTGCTTGAATTCTTGTCTTGTGTAAGTTCCAAATGTGTTTCAATTTGTATTTATGTTAATTGCATAATGTTTGCAAGTTTTGATAGAAGGAACTATAGGATTGGGTGGTTAGACCTTGGGCTTTGGAGATTTCTAGGACTTTTGTAAGATGTATGCATGGTTTTAGATGCCTTTAGTTGAATTAGTACCACTAGGAATTCCCAAGTATACCATCTTAAAATAATGTTGACTGAATTTTCTCACCTTGAATTTGAATTATTATAATGATATAGATAGTCCACATTTTTGCATGTTTAGAGTTTAAACAACAATAACAACATCCTTTTCTTCCATTAGGACACCTTGTAAGGAATTTTTCTTTCATCAATTAGTCTTGCCATTTAGATGGTCAAACAATGATGACAATGGTATGTTCCAATGCATGATGGCCTTCTTCATGGTCACCTCCTCTTTCCATTAATCCATGGCCTCTTCAAGTTGTTCATTTGTCCATTTTTTTTAGGGCATGTAACAAGTTCTTGTCATATTCTTTTTCATTTTTTGTATTGTTGTTGGTGTAGGGGAAAGGGGGACATTCTTTTTCTCAATGCTTATATGGTCCAATGTGCAATTCCTTTTATTGCAAAGCACATTGAACATCATGTTGCATAACTCCTTCTAGCCCCCTAGTCTCCAAAAGATGAGACTTATGTGCTTAGGGCCCATAAGAGGTATCCCCTTGTCCTTCCTAGAATAAAACCAAGAATACAAGTTATTTAGGTCATGCATGTAATATCAATAAGCTAGAAGAAATTTCAAAGTCCTACCTTTCCAAATTTTGGTATGTTGTTGTGTAGGTAGTTGATGTGAATCTCAAGTTACAAAATGTTAAAATAATGATTAAACTTTTTTGCATTATTTATCGCTTGTGTGACTACATGTAATTTGCCCACCCAACAATATTATAAGAACTTAACATACTTCTCCTTGTAAGAATGATTATGTATTCAATTATGCATTTGTTAGAATTCTCTTGTATTTTAGTTCTCTCACTGGTTTCTTTTGTTGCTACTCTTGATTATTTTATTTAAACCTTTTTGTTAAATGCTTTTTTTTTTTTTGCATTATTCCTTAAATTTTGCATTTGTCACCCTTTGCTTTATTTTCAAATCTACATTGGTCTCTTCTATTGTTGTTATCAACCTTCTTGCACTAGGTTATATAATCTCTTTAAAATTTTGGAGCTCTTCTAACATAGATTTAGGTAAGATGGACATTTTTCTTCCTAGTTAAAAGGAGTGAAGTAAGACTTGTATGAATCTACATCTTATTGAAATTGTGATGCTCCTATTTTGGGGAGGAAAATTTTAGTAAGTTTAAGGATCTTTTTGGTGTTCTCTAGGTTCATAAATTTTGCATTGTAGTATTTCAAGTTTACAACATGTTTTTTTATTCTTTGTTTGGATTTTTGCAAAGAATATAAATGTTCCTTCCATTTCATGGATTGATTTGCAAATTAGTTATGGTTCAAGTCCTTTATGGTGATGTTGTACCCCTTTGAATGTAATAAATCACCTCCCATCCTTGGATAATTTAGATGACATTATGAATGAAAACATCTATAAATTTGTCCTATTCCACACCTTTAACCAAACATTTAAAGCCCCATACATACATATTTTTACATATCTATGTCATTGTGTGTGCATTGTACTAAGACAACCAAACAACCAAAAGCCATTACCAAACAATGATGTCACATATTGAACTACAAAATCTACAAATTTGTCCTATGTGACACCGACACCAAACACTTAAAATCCAATGTGTTGGGATATTCTTAGATTTGTGAGCATTTGTGTGTGTTGGAATGTGATTGGAATGTGACAACTCTAACCTTAACACCAATTTTTTTAAAATATTCACAAACACCTTATTTAAATGAATATTACATCTCGCATTGATGACCAAAAGACATTTACAACATTCTTGGTTGAAGTACTTTGAAATGCCAAAGAGGATTTTTTTCCACTAGATGTTCAATCAATGGTCATGGTTTGACAAATGAAATGCATTTGACCCATTGATCATGGGGTGTTTTTTTCATTAATTAAATGTTCATTGATGGGTGGGTGTTTGACGATAAACATAGTTACCCTATATGCCTCTAAAGGGGTGACCATTCTAATCACAAACTTTCCCCCTCCATGTATATGTGCTTTTACAACACTTTAACAATGTGTTCAAGGTTGAGTGTTAACAAAGTGTCAATACAATGATTAATATGATGTTGTGATGGCATTGTAACACATTGTAATGATTCATCATTGTATTACAATGCCACTCTAACATGTCATGCCCATATGCATGGCCTCATACATGACAACCAATTACGGGCATGCCAATCATGCCTTTAGGGTTAATGTACACTCTTAGGGTTAATGTATGTTCTTAAGTTACTATACGCTATTAAGTGTTTTAGGTTATGGCTTGTTTAGGGTTTCAGCTTTGTTGACAACTATATAAAAAGCCAAGTTCTTCCCTTCTCTTGTCAATTTTTCTAAAATTCCTTTGTCAGGGAAAGTATCCTCCATAATCAAACTAGATTTGTAAATGCTCATGGTGGCTATTACACAGCCACCATTTACATACACTATGTTTTTTTTTCCTTCTTTTCAATTTAATTCTATAAGACTCCTCTCTATTGCTTAATGTTGAAAACGACAAATTTTTCTTGGCTTTGAATTTCTTGGGTTTTTTTTGCTTGCTAGTTTCTTGTGTTCTCAAGTTGTTGCTATTTCTTCTTCTTTTTCTACTTTTGTACTGCAACTACAACATGAACAACAACAACCACAACTAGCAGCAGCACGAGCAAGGGAGAAAGGACACCGGAAACAAGCTACAAGCTATGAAGTTCTGAATTCTAGAACTTCAGAGGGAAGAAGGAGTGAGCATCTCCAAAGCTTGTTTTACTACCAGCTTTAGGTCTTGGGAGCACATACACACACACACACACACACACAAAAGGTTTGATTGCAATACAAAATTTGTACCAAGTGATGTAACCCCATATATATTTTCTATCCTTGTACATGGGTTTTGAGGGTAGCATCTGGGTTGTGCACTCCAATGTGTTTTTGAGTTTGTAGTCATGTAATGAGTTGCCCTTGTAGTAGCTTTGAAAGAAGAAGAAGAAGAAGAAGAAGAGAGGAAAAAAACACAAAGTAGAAGAAAAAAAAAATCTCTCTTTTCTTTTGCATACCATTGCCACAGAGCTTGCGAATGCAGACCATTTTGTAGCGTTGTTGCCGGTGTAATTGTCGTTTGTCGCTATCACCATCACTATCATAGTCACCATCCATCACTATTGTTGTTCGTTTTCGTCGTTGTTGTAATCGTCATCTATTGTTATTGTCATCGTAATTGTCATCGGTGACCATCATTGTTGCAATCATTGTCCGTTGCAGTTGTCGTCCGTTGTCATCACTGTCCGTTATAGTCACCATCCATTGCCATCTGTTGTCTGTCGATGTTGTTGTTTGTCACAGTTGTCGTTCATTGTCATCATTGTGCGTTGCAATTGCCATCCATGACAGTTTCGTCCAATTCCGTCTGTCTGGCCCCTTCTATCCACTGATGTCCATCCGTCACCATTCATCCTCGTCGACACGTCGTATTCTTCAAATCGTATGTACTATATACATACGTATTCAATACCTTTCCATTACGGTTGCATTTAATTACATAGTTTGTGTTAGAACTTTGTAGCTAGTGCTATATATTGCTACAAAATTTTGGGGCATGGGACAACACCATGTCCTCGAATGATGAAAGCACTATCGCTTAGCTAAAGCCAAGGTATTAGCTATGAAGTAACACACAATCATTTGAGCTGATTTTTTTAAGCTCACGTTCTTCATAATGGTACCATTAAACGTCTATAGCGCCATCGTCATCTAGTACAACTCGTACCAAGAATTCAGGTTCAAGTTACACTACATCAACAGTACATCGAAGTCCATTTGGAGGGGTTAATCAATGGGGTACGCCTGTTGCCGCACCAACTTTCACACCATCACCGTGTATTTTGTTGCAAGTCATTTCCTCTACACCCATATACACCATGGTAGTCAACAATTCCTCTGGGAGAATTGAGAAGTTTAGCGAAAGGCTAGGTACCATTTCTTTGAGGGAATTCAGGGCAACTTTTTCAACTATGGTTTATGAATTAGAACTCAAGTATGGCGCTAATTACATCGAGGTGTTCGCATTCAAACAACTAGCCCGTTATGTGCACTATGAGGCATTAGATGTCTACGAACAACATCCTTCAAAGATTTTGGGTGTCACCCAAATCCCTAATCTAGTTTATGCCATAGCCATCGCCATTGCCTCTCAAAATGCCCTACAAGTTACCATTGCACATCATGGGATTATGCCTAATAATCCAGATCCGATACCTACTTTAGTAAACTTTTATCCTCAACAACTCATTGTTGCTACCACAAACACTCCTCCCACCATCGATGCACCAGCTTTTGTTGATCAAGTGGGGGAATTCTTTCAAGTTCTTGAGTTGGAATTTTCGGTTAAAAATATGAAAAAGTTCAGCAACTCGCCACCTTCTATCGGTAGAAGGATGAAACCTTCAAGATGCTCTATAAAAGGCTTCTCAAGCTTAAAGAGGATACTTAGAGCATCACAGGCCTGGAAGCTGCCCATCGGTATCTTCGTTCGTTGGAAAGTACTCTAACACTTCATGCGCAGGTTTTGCAACGAATTTATGCAGAATTTGGAGACTCATACATTTTTTGGGATGTGTAAAACATTTCTGAAAAACTAAAACTAGTTCATGCACATTATGAGGTTAGTATTATGAGGCCTCCATCACGTTCAACACCTTAGCCTCCACTAGTTATGCCAACCAGATCATCACATTGTTTTTCAAGGGCTAAAGTGGTGCATTTAGTTGCACCCATCCTACCTTCTTGCAACTATTGTGGTAATCCTACCCACAAAGCTAGTGAGTGCAACATTCATTCCAAGGATTTCTTTTGTGATTATTGTGGGAAAGAGGGACATTAAAAAGTTGTTTGTTTTGCTAAGTTCTTGGAACGAAAACAACTCTGATTACCACGATAAAATCTGTTAGCATCTTCCACTACCCCTGAACCAAAAGCCAAGGCACTTTAGCCTTCCATTCAAGCTTTCCCCACCAAGGGTAATTCCAATAAGAATACTAAGAAGAAGGAGCACAATGCTGACAACAGGGAGGTGTTTCAAGCCCATGCCATTCAAGTTCAAATTCTATAAAATGAACTTGAATCATTGAGGGCCCAATTTCTAATCTAAAATGCAAGTATTCCCAACTAGCTAGTCATGCCTAACCTAAACAAGGTTTAGGATCATGGGAGGGACCTCCTAGGTCATTCTATGGCCTCTTGCACGATGCCATGGTTGAGGAGTATGTTATTTCTAGTGCACACAATTCTAGTCTCACACCAAATTTTGCCACTTCTTTTTGCCCTTCCTATTTTGCGGCACAAGAGGCTAGTGTGGCACCCAGAGTTTTTGCCACTAGGCAAGTAATTCAGACTAATGGACTCGCATCTAGTTCAAGTCCTATTACCAGGGCTAGAGGAGTTCGAGTAGTCATGCCATAATCTTTTTGTCCTCTCAACACGGAAGAAAAACCCACTTTGTTAGGGGGGGGGGAAGAGACTACCACACCACAAGCTACTAGGGCATCAAATTCTCATGTCCTAGGAATACATGTACATTAAGAAAACACACAATTTTCCACTGATCAACTTTTGGAGTGTTAACTTCAAATGCGTGAAGTGGCGCAAAAGCTTGTGAGTACACCGTTGTTTAGTTTTCAAGATTTGAAGTTAAACATCAGGGACATAATTACAATATTAAAAGATAACCTAAACATTACATCAGGTCCTCTAGCAATCCCTAATCCACATGTTGTAGGGGTCCCATCCAACACCTTAGAAAGATATTCAATTGGCTCACGTGTTGTAGATGGCGTTCATAATCTGGTCACTAATTCTAACATGGTTAAACTAGTGAGCTCTCCTACCTCTAATTCTACATTCATAATCAAAAGGGAGCTAAGGACACCTCACTTGTGGATTTGTTACTCAACAGAGGCGTTGTGGATAGCCATTCTCTCCACAAAGTCTCTCACTCATTTCCAAAGGTGGTGCCTAATGAAAGAACTTCCATCGCCCCCAAAGTTGCCATTATCGACAATAGTGAGTCAGCAATCCATGTGGGAGGACATACACTCAGAGTGGTACTTTTTGATACAAGTGCCCAACCAATGATTCTTGGAGTTCAATTTGCCAAGAAGATGAACATGCTCGACTCCAAACTATGGAAATCTATGTGGCAAATTTGCACCATAAGTGGGAGCGTAAAGGAGGTACTTGGGGAAAGTTCGGATTTGATTGTATTTAACTTCAATCATGGTACAAATCAAGAGCTTTGCCCACAGGTCAAATGTTTAGTCACCAATGCCACAAGTTACAATGTGTTCATTGGGCAAGAGGCCATGTTTCCACTAAGTTTCACAATTGACAACTGGTTCAAGCATGCGTACTATTGAGTGGATTGGGAGATTAATGGCCACCACCTAGGATACATACCCCTTGATTTACATGGGAACCATAGTCCTATGACTCACCATTATATGTTCAAAGAAACACACACCATTTCCTACATCCAACAAGCTAGCCATGAATGGATAAAGGGAGATGAAGAGCATACAACTTACGCTCAAGGTACTAACAGCTTGAGGGTGGTTCCTACTAACATTCAACGCGGACCAAAGGTTTTATAGAGGTTCAAAGCAGCCCACGAGCCCTTCAACAAAAATCTGTTTAATTTTGAGAACATGGAGAGCCATGGCAAATCGATTAAACCAATACTTCGTTAGTTAATCATTTAGACACCGTCTAAGGAGGGGATTACATTACTAAAGCTCTTTGGTGGTATTGGTACAGGTCTCGAAACCCTACTATAGTCAAGGATGGTGGTTCAGAGGTATTTCTACGTAGACATTGATCCTATTGCAAGGCGAGTGGTGGCATCGAGAATGATGGAGTTCATAGCCAAATTTCCACAACAATTTGTAACCACCGCATGGAAGGCTAGTTTCATTTTCTTGCCCTTTGACATACAACTAATTCAGAAGAAGCATATGGAATTACTTGGCCCCATGGACCTCATCATTTCAGGTTAGAAGTGTCAAAGATTTTCAGCGGCTGGATTTGGAAAAGGCTTGAGTGACACAAGATCCAATCTCTCACGGACATGGTAAGGTCAATCACCTAGGCTCAATCCATTTCTCCTACGCTTGGTTATGTAATTGAGAACACCCCTTCTTAACTTGACCAAAAGGAGAAAATCCAAGAGCATTACACATTGGTCAAGCATTACCTTGGAGAGCCACTCCTACTTGATGTGGCACAATGCAGTTCCCATGCGCATTGGTTACACAATTGGTGGATCAACCTTGCACCACTTTCAATTTTGTAGTTGGTTTTAAGATACACCATTAGAGACCCCAACCTACATGTTTCTCGCATATTGGATGATTAAAACTCCTACTAACCAATTACAAGGCAAGAGAAACCTCCTTGGTTTCCTACGAACACAGTAGTAAAACCAAGAGGTGTTTGGCCCACCTTTGTCTCCTTCCCAGGAGCACACGTCTTTCAAGGGGATGGACTAGGCGTGGTGTATTGTCATGCTTCAGTACATTTGCCTACCTTCAACATTTTACACTTCACCCTTAGTGTTGGGGGGAAGGAGGTACCATGTAATTTGATTCAAGTTAATTCTAATACACCTAAAGGTACATCAACTTCTAAAGAAACAATTACAACCTTCTACGAATCTACGTAATTGGATAGTGGAGAACCCAATACACTAGGTTCTTCAAACACATTTTCCAATTCCATTCCATGTGTTTCCAACTACCCTTTCGTTATTAGGAACTAACTCACCAAGAAAGAAAGAAACCAAGTCACAGGCTTGCTAATTAAGTATGTGAATGTGTTCGCATTCTCAATGAAAAAATTAGGTAGGTGTAAGAACTTACAGTTCTCTATAGACCTTACAGATGAAACACCCATCTATCGAAGGAGGCATAGGTTAAACATGAGTGGGAATTGGTAGATGAAAAATGCAAAGAGCTCCATGACGCTGGTTTCATTCAGCCATCAAATTTTGATTTCATAACCGCTATAGTAATGCCAGCAAAGAAGGATTCAGCTAGATTATGGACTGAAAAAAGGAAGTGCAGGGATTATAGGCCTTTGAACCTGGTTACACCTCATGACAAATACCCCATGCCCATCCCTGAAGAACTGTTTGATAGCATTGGAAACTCAAACATTTTCACAATTGTGGATCTAAGGTAAAGCTTCAACCAGATTGTGCTCGCTGTGAAAGATCTCAAGAAAACAACATTCCATGGAGGTAACAAGTTGTGAGAATGGCTTGTGATGCCTTTTGGATTGAAAAATGCACTTGTCTTCTTTCAACGAGTCATGGACCAAGTTCTCAAAGCGGCAAATTTCCTGAAGTGTTACATAGATGACGTCTTAGTGCATAACAAAGGATTCTTGCAACACTTGGTTCATCTTGAGGAGTTATTCAAGAGGCTCCACGAAATCAATATGAAGATCCATCCTAAAAAGTGTGAGTTTGCTATCACCTCAATAGTCTACCTTGGACATAGAATTTTGCCAAATCGTATTATGGCTCATCAGGCCAAAGTAGTAGCCATTTTAGAGATGCCCAATCCTATTGATGTTCACACTTTGAGGAGCTTCATTAGACTATGTAATTACTACAGGATTTATGTCCAAGACTTTAATACTATTGTTCATCCTCTCTATGCATTGTTAAAGAAAGATGTTGCTTGGACATGGAATGAAGAGGTTCAAGAAGCTTTCAACACACTTAAGGAAAAGCTTTCAGAGTTCCCCATTCTAAAAAGACTTGATTTCAACAAGGTCTTCATTGCACACACTAACTGGAGTGCTCTTGGTATTGGTGTTATTCTTGGCCAACTTGATGAAGGCAAGGAATATGTTATTGCCTATGCATTTCGAAGCAACAATAAGGCTAAGAACAACTACTCTTCATACGAGGGGGAGTGTCTTGCTATTGTATGGGCTGTCATACATTTCAAGCCTTATCTTTATGACACCAAGTTCACTTTGTATACTGACCACCAACCTATCAAGTGGTTGATGACCAATGACAAGCTTACTAGTAAATTAGCTCGTTGGGCGTTTATACTTCAAGAATATGAGTTCAAGGTTATACACTAACCTGGTATTACACATCAAAACACGGATACCATGTCGCAGAGACCCCTCACTACCTCTGAAAATTTCTCTGAAACCAGGCAAGACTTCGACTAGATTCTAGCAGTACATGTATCTTATGCATCTAATTATCTTGCAATACTACAATGTAACTTGGTTGAACATCCCATTGTCAATATATGGGAGGACTTGGACACTCTAAGGTTTCTTTAGCATGGTGAATACCCTCCCCAAGTTACATTAAGTCATCGGGATCACATACAACAATGATCCAAATGCTAATCATGGAAGGACGATCACCTTGTCCAATGCTTACCACAAGGTGATAAAAGTGGTTCCTCCACCACATGAACAACCTGGTCTTATTTAGAAGGTACACTCGGAGTTTAGACACTTAGAATTAAACGTATTTAAAGCCTCGTTGTTCATCATTACCATTGGAGAGGTATCTATGCTCAAGTCCGAGACATCATTGCTAGGTGTGAACAATGTGATAGAGTGAAAACTTCCTTCTCCTCTCCACAACTCACACTTTCTCCACTCCCTATTCAGGGCATGTTCTATTGCTAGTCATGTGATTTAGCTAGAGAGTTACCATAGACCTCCAAGGGTAATTTCTACATCATGATTATGATTGAGCATTTTTCAAAGTGGGTCGAGTTGTCGCATTACCAGACAAATCATTAGACATCACCAATCGGGCTTTCTTACAATAGGTCCTATGTAGGTTTGGGGCTTGTGCTAAGTGCCTTACTGATCAAGGATCAAAATTCAGAGGAGAATTCTAAGACGTACTTGATCATGTTCTCATTGACCATCGTCTAACTTCAAAGGATCATCCCCAAGCTAATGGCCTTGTAAAGAGGATGGTTTAAACATGCAAGAAGGGACTTCGGAAGATTTGCCTCGTTGGGAACAAAGAGGATTGGGATTTGGCCCTACCTTACACCACCATGGGTTATAGGATGTCCAAACAAGCGTCTTTGTTTCATTTTTCTCCTTACTTTCTACTTTCTGGGAGACATCCCATTCCACCCTCTTCCATTACTACTCAAATGGACTAGGTTGTGGACTTAGACTCCCCAGCCACTTGGGCTAGGGTCATCGCAGAGAGGGTTATTCTATTCAAGAGGGTTATGGTCATGGTCATGGAGAACTTGTCCATTGCACAACATCGAGACACCTTATGGTATGCACACACACGAAGTGGCAGTTTACAAACCTAAGGTGAGACAATTTTTCGTTGGTGACTTTGTGTATTTCCAACAGTAACCTAATGATACTCTAGACACTTCTTCCGGTCGCACTATTGTGAGGATTAAGGCGATCATGCCTTTAGTGTGTTAGAGTTGTAAAGAATTAACGAACACACAATTCGAGATCACTCCAAAAATTGTGCGCCCTACCACTTGCCAAACTTGGATCCTACCATCATCACGTCGACTTGGATTCCCCCACTTGATTATCCATGTCAAGTATGTCAAAGGATAGACGATGTTGATCAGTTGTTGTTTTGCGATAATTGTAATGGTGGATACCATCTTTTCTGCCTCAAGTTAAAGCTCACTCAAGTTTTTGCTAACATTTGGTACTATTCATCATGTTCTATGCAACACCTTGATTTCTACTTAAACCATGCCACGTTTTTCCCAACTCAAGTCTTGAGGGGGGGCGGGGGGGTTTACATGAGAATTTCATCTCAACCTCTTCTTGTGCATTGTATATGTATGTGTGTGCATTTCTTTTTGGTTGATTAATTTTTACCTTTGATTAATTTTAATCTTTTTGTTCAATTGAATTTACTATGGATTTACACCCTTATGACACCGTACATCACGACACTACACGTCACGACAACTGTCATGTTCGTATGCATGGCCTCATACATGACGGTCGATTACGAGCATGCCACTAATGCCTTTTAAGGTTAATGTACACTCTTAGGGTTAATGTACGTTTTTAGGTTACTATATGCTATTAAATGTTTTAAGATCATGGCTTGTTTACGGTTTCAGCTTGGTGGTAACTGTAAAAGGTTAAGCTCTTCCTTTCTCTTGTTAATTTTTTTACAATTCCTTTGTTAAGGAAAATTTTCTCCATAGTCAAATTCTAGATGCTCACAACGACTACTACATGGCCACCGTTTACATACACTACGTTTTCTTTCCTTCTTTGCAATTTAATATACATGAGAATTTCATCTTAGCCTCTTCTTGTACATTGTATATATATGTGCATGCATTTCTTTTTGGTTGATTAGTTTCTACCTTTGATTGGTTTTAGTCTTTTTGTTTAGTAGAGTTTACTATGGATTTATACCCTTATGACATTATACATCACGACATTACATGTCATGACAAATGTATGATATGTTGTTGGTATGGCAATTGGTAGAAAACACTACAACAACAGGGGGCTATTTTGCGATCCACATATCATCGCAAACAACAAAGAAAGAAGTTTTCGAAAACCTGCATTTGCGAACCATAACTCCTCGCAAAC
>Ga0116231_10002287_pt1 | contig 40009 bp, 33 predicted proteins | sample S1TSphgellanicum_2_FD_89695 | JGI IMG/M metagenome (GOLD analysis project Ga0116231, IMG submission 89695) | Host-associated microbial communities from peat moss isolated from Minnesota, USA - S1T2_Fd - Sphagnum magellanicum MG | ecosystem: Host-associated > Plants > Peat moss > Unclassified...
CTCTCGCGCTACGGCCACGCCCATGCCGACACGCTGATCACCCCGATCAATGACAGTTTTGTGGATTTTTCGATGCTGGCGAAGGTGGACCCGGAAAACCACGACATCATCAACCCCAGCATCTATGCCGAAATGGTGTGGGAGGCGCGCAAACAGCGCTTCTCGGCCGATCGCGGGCGGATCGACTGGATCGTCATGCGCAACCGCCTCGCCGCCTCCGAGGCGCGCAACAAGCGCGACGTGGGCGAAACCCTGGACAGCCTGGCCAAGCGCATCGGCTTCCGTACCCTCAAAGGCTTCGGCGAGCGGGTGATCTTCCGCGAGCTCTACCTCCAGGGCCTCACATTAATGGATGTGCGCGAGGCCAATATCGGCATCGCGCTCGGCCTCTCCCATATCGCGGCGCGGACCGAGGTGCGGGCGCTGATCAGCGCCATCAAGCTGCCGCGGCCGAAACTATCGTTGGTGGCGTAGCCGTAAGCGGTCGCTTTTTTAAAAAAAGCTCCGCAAAAAATTCTTATGACTTTATCCTGTGCCGGTGAAACCAGCTTTGCCCCAGGTTAATAAAAGTTTTTTGGTTACTTTTTTTCAAAAAAGTAACCGCTTACTTTTTCTGAATTTATCGGGCTTAAACGCTATTTTCGACCGTCCAAATTGGGGCGTTTTTGCCCGATGTTCTCAATTATAACATAAAGTTAGTCTGGAATGTTCCACGTGGAACATTTGGCAGCAGTGCTGACATAACTCCCCGGCTTTTGGCAAGCATCTTGCTGGGCCTTGGCACCATGCAAGGCCAATCGCCATAAACATCCTGCTCGCCGACCGGGACTCTGCCCGCGCCGCCGCGCTTGCGGCGCAATTGCAGGCACAGGATGGCGCTTTTCGCATCAGCTTCACCGAGCCGGGGGAGACCCTGCTGGAGGCGGTGCGGCGGGCGGCGGCTGAGCTTGTGATTGTAGATATGGCCCGGCCGGACCGCGACAGCTTGGAATCCGTGCGGGATATGAACCAGGCCACGCCGTTGCCGGTTGTCATGTTCGTGGACGAGGACGACCCGGCCTTCATGGAGGACGCCATTGCCGCCGGGGTGATCTCCTACCATGTCACTGGCGCCGCTTTACCGGAGGTGAAACCCATATTGCGCACCGCCATGGCGTTTTTCCGCCGCAACAGCGCGCTGGCGGTGGAGCTGGACGCGATGCGCAGCCAGCTCGCGGCGCGCGGCGTGATCGACCAGGCCAAGCGCCTGCTGATGGCGCGGGACGGCATGTCCGAGCCGGCGGCGCATCGCTTCCTGCAGCGCCGGGCCATGGACCAGCAGAAAAAACTCTCCGATATAGCACAAACCTTATTGAGTGACCGCACCCGGTCCGAAAGCAAAAAAACATGAGCGATACCATCCGTATTGGCCTGTTGCGCCTGTCTGACGCCGCCCCCGTGCTGGTGGCGCAGGAGCGTGGGATGTTTGAGACCCAGGGGCTGAAGGTGGAGATCTCGGTTGAGCCGAGCTGGGCGAATATCGCCGATAAGCTGAGCTACGGCATGCTGGAGGCCGCGGTGATGCTCCCCCCGCTGGCCTTGGCCTGCATGCTGGGCCTGCGCGGCCGCAAGACCGACCTGGTGCTGCCGCTCTCGCTCAGCGCCAATGGCAATGCGGTGACTCTGACCAAAAAATGGCAGGAGCCGTTTGCCGCTGGCGGCATCATCGCGGTGGCGAACCGGCAGAAACTCCGGCTGGGCGTGGTGCATGCGTTCTCCACCCATGATTTGCTGCTGCGCTACTGGCTGGATGTGAACGGGCTGGACCCGGACCGGGATGTGGAGATTGCGGTGCTCTCCCCGGCTGAAATGGTCGGCGGGCTGGCGGCCGGGGCGATTGACGGGTTTTGCGCCGGCGCGCCCTGGGGGCATGTGGCGCTGCGCGCCGGGCTCGGCTTCACGGCGATAAAAACCCAGGAGATCTGGGAGGACCACCCGGAAAAATGCCTGGCTCTGCGCGCGGATTTTGCCGCCGGCGATCCGGCGCGGGTGCGGAATTTGCTGATTGCGCTCAGCGATGCCTGCCGCTACTGCGCGACACCCTCCCGCCGGCCGGCGCTCGCCGAGCTGCTATCCGGCCCGGAAAATCTCGCTCTGCCGGCCGATCTGATCGAGCCCTCGCTCAACCCGGCCGAGGGCGGCCCGATTTTTGACCAGAATTTTCCGGTGCCCGCGCACGGGACCTGGTTTGCGATGCAGATGCTGCGCTGGGGCAAGGCGCCGGAAGCCGTGCTGGGGGCTGCCAGCGCGCTTTATAATCCGGGGCTTTTTATCGCGTCCGGCGGCGCCAAGCCGTTCCCGCGGGAGGAGATATTTTGTGATACCAAGCGGTGAAATTGGCGGCACAAACCTGCGGTGCGTGGTGAAATTATGATCTCGTGCTGAAAAAACTGGCTTGATCTGCGAAGAAAGTAAGCGGCGCTTTTTGAAAAAAGCGCGCAAAAACTTTTGGCCCCCTGGGGCATAGTCCGTGCGGCCGCTATAGCCTTATGGAATCAAAAGTTTTTTTGGTGCTTTTTTTACAAAAAAAGCACCGCTTGCTCCCTGGCACGCTAATTGCTCAGCTACGTTGCGGCCAAAGGTGGTCGCCGGGGCGAAGTTCCCCAGGGGTAACCTGATATTTATCGGCGGGCGCAAGGGCGGCCCGCAGACGGCGAAGTTTAAAGGCCGTGGAGTGTCTGACGATGTCCCTTGCTAGCGGCAAATCATTTCTTAAATCCGGTCATACGCCGACCTTGTTCGCGGCGTTTTTGTATTTCGATATCTGCTTCATGGTCTGGGTGCTGCTCGGCCCGCTGGGCGTGCAGATTGCCAAGATTTTGGCGCTCGACCCCGCGCAGAAAGGGTTGATGGTGGCGATTCCGGTGCTCTCCGGCGCGCTGCTGCGGATACCTTTTGGTCTCGCGGCTGATCATTTCGGTGCCAAGGTGGCGGCGATTGCCACCCAGGTGATTCTCACCATCGGGCTTTTGGTGATCTGGCTGGTTGGCATCCCGAGCTATCATGCGGTGCTGGGGCTGGGCGTCGTGCTCGGTGTTGGTGGCGCCTCGTTCGCGATTGCGCTGCCGCTGGCCTCGCGCTGGTATCCGCCGGAGCACCAGGGCACCGCGATGGGCATTGCCGGTGCCGGCAATATCGGCACCGTGGTGACCGCGTTGTTTGCCCCTGAGCTGGCCAAAATGCTTGGTGTAGCCAACGTGTTTGGCATCTGCGCCGGGATCATGGCGGTCACCACGCTGGCCTTCATCGCGCTTGCGAAAAATCCGCCGAACCATACCTACCCGAAACCTTTCGCGGATTATTTCAAGGTGCTCGGCATTGCCGATACCTGGTGGTTCATGGGGTTCTACGGTGTTACGTTCGGTGGCTTTGTCGGGCTCTCCGCGGCGCTGACCTTGTATTTCCACGGCGTATATGGGCTGCCGGCGGTGCATGCCGGGTTTGCCACCGCGTCCTGCGCGTTTGTCGGCGGCACCATCCGGCCGTTCGGCGGCTATCTCGCGGACAAGCTCGGCGGCATCAAGGTGCTCGGCGTGCTGTATCTGCTGGCGGCGGCGACTCTGATCGTGCTGAGCTTCCCTGTCGCCTCGTTCTGGCTGGAGCTTGGGCTCTTCCTGATCGTGATGGCCGCGTTTGGCATGGGGGATGGCGCGGTGTTCCAGCTCATCCCGCTGCGCTTCGGTAAGGAGATCGGCACGGTCACCGGCTTTGTCGGCATGGCGGGCGGCATTGGCGGCTTCTACCTCGCCTCCAGCCTCGGCTTCTCCAAGCAGCTGACAGGCTCCTATCAGGCCGGATTCTTGATCTTCGCGGCCCTGGCGCTGCTGGCCTTTGCCGGGCTGACCTTGGTGAAAGCCAAATGGCGGTCGGGCTTTGCGCCGGCTGATGCGAAGCTTGAGACAGTGCGGGTTTAGCCAGCCAAGCGGTCGCTTTTTTAAAAAAAAGCTCCGCAAAAAATTTTTGAAAACGGGGGCGGTGGGGGTGACACATGCACCGCCCCAGCGGAATGAAAAGTTTTTTTGCTGCTTTTTTTTCAAAAAAAGCAGTGCTTACTTCCCTCCTTAAAGGACCCTAGCGATGAACATGATCGCGGATATGCGCCAGAAGCTTGTGGTGGTTGGCAACGGCATGGCCGGGATGCGCACCGTTGAGGAGATTTTGCAGCGCGCGCCTGGCAAGTTTGAGATTACGGTGTTTGGTGCCGAGCCGCAGCCGAATTATGACCGGATCATGTTATCGCCGTTGCTGGCGGGGGATAAGAGTTTTGCGCAGATCGTGCTGAACAGCCATGAATGGTACGCGCAGAACCAGATACGTTTGATTGCCGGTGAGGCGGTGGTGGCGGTTGATACCGCCGCCAAGCTGGTGACCGGCGCCGCCGGCACGCAGGTGCATTACGATGTGTTGCTGCTGGCGACGGGATCGGATCCGTTTGTGTTGCCGCTGCCGGGGGTGGCGCGGCCGGGGGTGATGACGTTCCGCTCGGTGGCGGATGTGGAGCAGATGCTGGGGATTGCGGCACCGGGTAAAAAGGCGGTGGTGATTGGCGGCGGGTTGCTGGGGCTGGAGGCGGCCCATGGCTTGAATTTGCGCGGCATGGAGGTGAGCGTGGTGCATCTGATGCCGACGCTGATGGAGCGCCAGCTTGATGCCTCGGCCGCGCATTTGCTGGCGAAGAAGCTGACCGAGCGCGGCATGGCGATTTATACCGAGGCGCACACCGAATGTTTTGAGGGTGAGGGCGAGGACGGCCCGGTGAGTGCGGTGCGGTTGAAGGACGGCACGCGGCTGGCAGCGGACCTTGTGGTGATGGCGGTGGGCATCAGGCCGAATGTGACGCTGGCAAAGGCGTCCGGCCTGGTTTGCGGGCGCGGGGTGCTGGTGGACGCGGCGATGCGGACCTCCGACCCGGCGGTGTTCGCGATCGGCGAATGCATTGAGTTTGACAAGCAGTGTTTTGGGCTGGTGGCCCCGATTTGGGATATGGCGAAGGTTGCGGCGGACCATATTTGCGAGGTGGCGCAGAGCGCGTTTGTGCCGGTGGCGACGGGTACGCGGCTGAAGGTTTCAGGCATTGAGATGTTTTCGGCCGGTGCGTTCGCGGGTGATGGCACGACCGAGGATGTGGTGCTGCGTGACGCCGCGCGGGGGGTTTACAAGCGCCTGGTGTTGCGCGGCGATGTGCTGGTGGGCGTGGTGTGCTTTGGCGATGCGCGGGATGCCGGCTGGTATTTTGAATTATTGCGCAGCGGCGCCCCGGTGGGTGAGCTGCGCGAGACGATGATTTTTGGGCCCGTAGCGGCCTCCGGCGGCGCGGAGGACTCGCTCGCGTTGCTGGCGGATAGCGCGGAGATATGCGGCTGCAACGGGGTGAGCAAAGGCAGCATCTGCCAGGCGATCGCCACGCATGGCCTCACCAGCGTGGATGATGTGCGGGCGCGCACCAAGGCTTCCGCCAGCTGCGGCTCCTGCACCGGGCTGGTGGAGGGATTGCTGAAGCTGAGCCTGGGGGAGTCTTATGCCGCACAGACGCAGAAGCCGATGTGCAAATGCACGGGCCACGGCCATGACGAGGTGCGCCGGCGGATTAAGGCGGCGGGGCTGAAGAGCATTCCGGATGTGATGCAGGCGCTGGAATGGCGCACGCCGGATGGTTGCGGCGCCTGCCGGCCGGCGCTGAATTTTTATCTGATCGCGGCCTGGCCTGGGGAATATGTGGATGATGCGCAATCGCGCTTTGTGAATGAGCGGATGCACGCGAACATCCAGAAGGATGGCACCTATTCCGTGGTGCCGCGGATGTGGGGCGGCACCACCAGTGCGAAAGAGCTGCGCGCGATTGCCGATGTGGTGGATAAATTCAACATCCCCGAGGTGAAGGTGACCGGCGGCCAGCGGATCGACATGCTGGGGGTGAGAAAAGAGGATCTGCAGGCGGTATGGCGGGATTTGAACGCGGCGGGGCTGGTCTCCGGCCATGCCTATGGCAAGGCGCTGCGCACGGTGAAGACCTGCGTGGGCAGCGAATGGTGCCGGTTCGGCGTGCAGGATTCCACCGCCATGGGAATCGCGCTGGAGAAGACCACCTGGGGTTCCTGGCATCCGCATAAGGTGAAGCTCGCGGTGTCCGGCTGCCCGCGCAATTGCGCGGAGGCGACGATCAAGGACTTTGGCGTGGTGGCGACCGAGGCCGGGTGGGATCTGCATGTCGGCGGCAATGGCGGGATCAAGGTCCGCGCCACCGAGCTGTTATGCAAAGTGACCACCGAGGCAGAGGTGATGGAGTATTGTTGCGCGTTTTTGCAGCTCTACCGGATGGAGGCGCGGTATTTGGAGCGCACGGCACCCTGGCTGGAGCGCGTGGGGCTGAAATATGTGCAGGAGCGGATTGTGGAGAATGCGCCGCTGCGCAAGCAATTATTCGCGGATTTTCTGTACGCGCAAAAATTCATGCAGGACGACCCCTGGGCGCAGCAGGCGGCCGAGCCCAAGGCCAGCCCGAAATTCAACGCGATGGCGGAGCTGGTATGATGGACGGTTTTGCGGGCAAGGCCGTGTTTATCGATATCGGGGCGCTCGAGGATATCCCCCGGCTGGGGGCGCGCAGCGTGAAGACCGCGCTGGGTGATATCGCGGTGTTCCGCAACGGGCAGGACGAGCTGTTCGCGCTGCGCGATGCCTGCCCGCATAAACAAGGCGTGTTGAGCCAGGGGATTGTGCATGGGCGCTCTGTCACATGCCCGCTGCATGGCTGGGTGATCTCGCTGGCCACCGGCCAGGCGGAAGGGCTGGATGAGGGCTGCACCCAGCGTTTTGCGGTAAAGCAGGAAGACGGCCGGGTGTATCTGTCGCTCGGTCACGCGGCTTGAAGACCACCTGCCCCTATTGCGGGGTGGGGTGCGGGGTGGAAATGGTGGGCGGCGTGGTGCGCGGCGATGCGGACCACCCGGCCAATGCCGGCAAACTCTGCATCAAGGGCTCCACCCTGGCGGACACGCTGGATGACAGCAACCGGCTGCGCAGCCCCAGCATCGACGGCGTGAAGGTGAGCTGGGACCGGGCGCTGGATAAGATCGCGTCCGGTTTTGCCGCCACCATCGCGGCGCATGGGCCGGATTCGGTGGCGTTTTACGGCTCCGGCCAATTCCTCACCGAGGATTACTACGTCGCCAATAAATTCATCAAAGGCTTTGCCGGCACGGGGAATATCGACACCAATTCCCGGCTCTGCATGGCCTCCACGGTGGCCGGGCATATCCGGGCGTTTGGTGAGGATATCGTGCCCGGCAGTTATGAGGATATCGATGAGGCGGATCTGATCGTGCTGGTCGGCGCCAACGCCGCCTGGTGCCACCCGATTTTGTTCGAGCGCGCGCTGGCGGCGCGGGCGGCGCGGGGGGCGCGCATTGTGGTGGTGGACCCGCGCCGCACCGCCAGCGCCGCTTTGGCGGATTTGCATGTTCCGGTGCGCCCGGACGGCGATATCGCGCTGTTCGCGCGGCTGCTGGTGGCGCTGGCCGCGCGCGGCCATGTGGATGAGGGCTATGTGGCGCGGCATACCGGCGGGCTGGCGCAGGCCTTGGCGGTCGCGGCCGAGGCCAGGGATGAGGATACCGGCGTAGAGCCCCCGATTTTGAACAATTTTATCGACTGGTTCTGCGCCACCGAGCGTGTGGTGACGCTGTTCAGCCAGGGGGTCAACCAATCGGTGAGCGGCACCGATAAGGTAAACGCCATCATCAATGTGCATCTGGCCACCGGGCGGATTGGCCGTCCGGGGATGGGGCCGTTCTCGCTCACCGGGCAGCCGAACGCGATGGGCGGGCGGGAGGTGGGCGGGCTCGCCAACCAGCTCGCCGCGCATCTGCGCTTCACCCCGGCTGATCTCGCCTTGCTACGCGGCTTCTGGGGGGCGCCGAATCTTACCGGGCGGCCGGGGCTGAAGGCGCTGGATATGTTCGAGGCCATGCTGGCGGGGCGGATCAAGGCGGTCTGGATCGCCGCCACCAACCCGGCGGAGAGCATGCCGCAATCGGCCAAAGTGCGCGCGGCACTCGCCGCCTGCCCGCTGGTGGTGGTGAGCGATTGCTGGCCGACCGCCACCACCAGGCATGCCAAAATCGTGCTGCCGGCGGCGGGATGGGGCGAGAAGGACGGCACGGTGACGAATTCGGCCCGCACGATCTCGCGCCAGCGCGCCTTCCGCGCCGCCCCCGGCGAGGCGAAGCCGGATTGGTGGATGATCTGCGAGGTCGCGAAACGCATGGGCTTCGGCGCGGCGTTCAATTTTGCCGGGCCGGCGGCGATTTTCCGCGAGCACGCGGCACTCTCCGGCCACGGCAATGACGGGTCCCGGCTGTTCGATATCTCCCAGCACGCCAGTATCAGCGATGCGGAATATGACGCGCTGGCGCCGTTCACCTGGGGGGAAAAACGCTATTTCGGCGCCGCCGGGCGGGCCAATATCGTGCCGGTGCGGGCGCCGGCGCGCGTGCCGGACCGGGGCTTTGGTTTTATCCTGAATACCGGGCGGCTGCGCGACCAGTGGCATACGATGACGCGCACCGGCTTCGTGCCGAAATTGCTGGAGAGCGGCGGCCAGGCGCAGCTGGCTTTGCACCCGGAGGATGCCGAAGCCTGCGGCATCGGCGCGGGTGACCTGGTGCGGGTGACCACCCGGCACGGCGAGGCGATTCTGCCGGCGTCCCTGGAAGCCGGGCAGCGCCGGGGCGAGATTTTTGCGGCCATGCACTGGACCGATGAGCATAGCGCCGCCGGCAGCATCGGCCGGCTGATCGGCCCGGCGCGGGATAGGCATTCCGGCCAGCCGGCGCTTAAAAGTGAGCGCGCCGCCATCGCGCGGGTCGCGGTGGCTTGGGCTGGGGTGATGCAGAGCCGGGCGTTCGTGCGCCCGGTCGGACGGTTCTTTGCATCGAGGGTGCCGTTGGAAGGCGGGCTGCACCGGGTCTCTCTGGCGGGGTGGCGGCCTTTGCATTTCGGCCCCGGGCTGGCCGATTGGGCGGCCGGGCTATGCGGTGCCGCGGCGGCGGCCGAGCGGATCGAGTTTTCCGATGCCGGGCGGGGGATGTTCCGGCTTGGCCTGGTGCAAGAGGGCCGGCTGCAGGCCTGCCTGTTCCTCGCCCCCAAAGCCGCCCTGCTGCCGGACCCGGCGGCGCTTGATCTGCTGTTCACGGTGCCCGATTGGGGGCAGGACCGCGCCGCCATGCTGCTGGCCCGCGCGCAGCCGGCGGCCGCGCGGGACCGCATGGTGTGCGTCTGCCACCGGGTCAGCGAGGCCAAAATTCGCGCCGCGATTACCGCGCAGAATTTGCGCGATATCAATGAATTGGGCCGGGTGCTGAAGGCGGGGACCAATTGTGGCTCTTGCAAAGGCGAGCTGGCCGCTATCTTACAATCCACATCCATGCCGGAGCTGGTGACATGAGCAGAGTTTATCTGGTGGGCGCCGGCCCCGGCGACCCGGAATTGCTGACGCTGAAGGCGGCCAGACTGATCGGCGCCGCGGACGCTGTGCTGTATGACAGCCTGATCGATCCGCGCGTGCTGAAGCTGGCCGGGCGCCAAGCGCGGCTGATCGATGTCGGCAAGCGCTGCGGCAGGCATTCGATGGCGCAGGCGCAGATCTGCCGGCTGCTGGTCGAGCAGGCCCGCATTGGTGACATGGTGGTGCGGCTGAAGGGCGGCGACCCGATGGTGTTCGGCCGCGCGACCGAGGAGATGGCGGCGCTGCGGGACGCCGGGATCGCGTTCGAGGTGATCCCCGGTGTGACGGCGGCGACCGCCGCGGCGGCGTCCCTGCAAATGTCGCTGACCAGGCGCAAGGCCGCGCGCTCGCTGCATTTTCTCACCGGCCACGGGGCCGAGGACGGGCTGCCGGCGCATGACTGGGTGGCGCTGACCAGATCCGGCGGCACGCTGGTGGTGTATATGGGCGGGCAGACCATTGCCGGCCTGGCCTCCCATTTCATCGAGGCGGGCATGGCGCCCGCCATGCCGGCGATCGCGGTGGAGAGCGCCAGCCTGGCCACGCAGCGCGTGATCGCCGGGACGATCGGCACGCTGCCGGCGCTGCTGGCGGCGGCCAAGCCAGCAGGCCCGGTGCTGCTGCTGGTCGGCGAGGCGCTGCGGGACGAGACGGCGGCCGTGCAGGTTGTGCTGGAGGCAGTGAAGTAATACCCACCGGCCTTGAAGATGGCTCATCTTCAAGGCCGGTGGGTATCGCGCTTGGGGCCGGCGGGGCGGCCACGCGCCAAAAAACCGACTTATACCGGAGGTCATTATTTATGACCGTTGGTACAAGCGCTGGTTTTTTTGAACCATTCATGGCGGCCCGATTCAGAGTTCGCAGCTTCGCGGCTCCGTCATCGGGACCATTCATGGCGGCCCGATTCAGACGTCGCAGCTTCGCGGCTCCGTCATCGGGACGCGAGACGCAAAAAACGTTTGATGCCGTTGGAGCAATGCTGGTTGGACCGCGATGGCCCAGCGCCATAAAAGTCTTTTGGCGGCGCTTTTCTTCGCGACAAAGCGGCCGCTTGCCTGGTATCCGGCAACTGACGGCCTGGACTGGAAACCGAACCTTAAAGTTCGTGCCGCATAAGCGTTGGCGTGGCCGCCGTGGCGGCGGCGGTTATCCAGCGGAGGTCTGCTTATGCGCAACGTGCCGATTATATTCAAATTTTTCGCGGTTATGGGGTTGTTCGGTTTGTTTGCGCTGGGTGTCGCGTTTTATGCGGCGAGCCAGATGCGGGATATTGATAATAACTATACCCTCTTGCTGGCTGGCAACGCGGCGGCGGAGGTGAAGATTACGCGGGCAAGCCGGTATTTGCAGACGGCGCGGGCGGCGATCGAGATGGCGCAGATCGCGACGGATGCCGAGTCTGACCAGGCGGCGGCGAATGAATTTGCCGATGCGGATGCCAATTTCAAATCCTATCTTGATGACGCGGCACAGGAAGCGCCGGCTGATGCCTCGGCGATTGAGGCTTTGAAGAGTGAGGGTGTGAACGTGCTGGAGACGTCCTGCAGCACGGCGATGCAGATGGGCAAGGCGGCGACGACGGATGCGCAGAATGTTGCCGCGCAGGCGGAGTATCTGGCGCATTGCGGGCCGCTTTTCCCTGCTGTGACGAGCGATTTGAAGGGTTTGACGGACCGGATCCTCAGCGAGACTCAGGCCGATGATGATAATCTCACGGTGGTGACCGATCATACGATCGAGATCATGTATGGCGGGATTATCGGCGGGCTGGCGCTGGTGTTGACGATTGGTTTTTTCGCCATTCGTGGCTGGGTGATTGCGCCGTTGAAGGGCTTGCAGGCTGTGATGGAGCGGCTGGCGGGCGGCGATCTCCGGGCGGACGTCTTGGGGGCCGACCGCAAGGACGAGGTTGGCGGGATGGCGCGCGCGGTGCAGGTGTTCAAGGAGGCGGGGATTGCCAAGGTGAAGGCCGAGGCCGAGGCCAAGGCGCTGGCCGAGCGTGTGGAGGCGGACCGGGCGAAGAACGAGGCGGCGGCGGCCGAGGCGGCGCGGCAACTGGCTTTGGTGGTGGATTCGGTGGGCACCGGGCTGGAGAAATTGGCGCATGGCGACCTCGTGTTCCGGTTGAATCAGTCTTTTGCCGCCGAGTACGAGAAATTGCGCAATGATTTCAATGTGGCGATGGACAAGCTGGCGGAGACGATGACCTCGATTTCGGCCAATACGCAGGGCGTGCGCTCAGGTGCTGGGGAGATCACCCAGGCCTCGGATGATCTGGCGCGGCGGACCGAGCAGCAGGCGGCGAGTTTGGAGCAGACGGCGGCGGCGTTGGACCAGATCACCGCGACGGTGCGCAAGACCGCGGAGGGGGCGAGCGAGGCGCGCAATTTGGCGAGCACGGCGAAGGCGGATGCGGAGAAATCCGGCGCGGTGGTGGGCGAGACGGTGCAGGCGATGAGCGGGATTGAGACATCGTCCAAGCAGATCAGCAATATTATCGGCGTGATCGACGAGATTGCGTTTCAGACCAATTTGCTGGCGCTGAACGCGGGCGTGGAGGCGGCGCGGGCCGGTGATGCGGGCCGCGGCTTCGCGGTGGTGGCGACCGAGGTGCGGGCGCTGGCGCAGCGCTCGGCGGATGCGGCGAAAGAGATCAAGGCGTTGATTTCGGCTTCCGGCAAGCAGGTGGAGACCGGGGTGAAGCTGGTGGGCGAGACCGGCAAGGCGCTGACCAGGATTGTTGAACAGGTGAACCGGCTGAGCGGGCTGGTGAGCGATATTGCGGCGTCCGCCCAGGAGCAATCGACCGGGCTGGCGGAGGTGAATTCCGCGGTCAACCAGATGGACCAGGTGACGCAGCAGAATGCCGCGATGGTGGAGCAGGCGACGGCGGCGAGCCATAGTCTGGCGGGTGAGGCGGAGGCGCTGGCCGGGCTGGTTGGGCAGTTTCAGGTGGGCGAGCAGCGTGGTGCGCCGGCGCCGCGCGCCGCGCATAGGCCGGCGCCCAAGCCGGCGGGCAAGGCGCCGCGCGCGGCGGTGGCCGCACCGGTTGGCAAGTTCGTGCCGGTGGCGCGCGCCGCGCAGCCAGTGCCCGCCGGGGCCGAGGATTGGGACGAGTTCTAACGCCTTCTGGCTGCGGCGATGCGCGTAAAACCATGTTGTTGCCGGTGTGGCGCTGCAGCTGGGGCGCCCCTGTCCCGGGCGTAAAAGTTTTTTGGTTCTTTTTTTCAAAAAAGAACCGCTTCCTTACTTTCTCATCCGAGGTTCAGAGCATGGCAGAGATTTTCCAGAGCGCGGTTGACGAGATCAGTCTGCCGCCGGTGCTCGATATGATCGCGGCGGGGGCGTTGCTGGAGGCGTTTTTGCATAGGCGCGGGCAGCGGCTGACGCTGGATGGCGGGCAGGTGCAAAGGCTGGGGGCGCAGTGTTTGCAGGTGCTGCTGGCGGCGCGCGCGGCCTGGGCGGCGGATGACGAGGCGCTGGAGCTGACCAATTGCTCGGAGGATTTGCGCAGCGGTTTGGATCTGCTGGGGGCGACGCCGGACTCGATCTCCTACACCAAGGATGCGGCGGCATGAGCACCACGGTTCTGACGGTGGATGACAGCCGGGCGATGCGCGACATGCTGCGCCATTCACTGGTGGCGGCGGGGTTTAGGGTGTTGCAGGCCGAGGACGGGGTGCATGGGCTGGAGGTGCTGGAGACCGAGTTTCCGGACGTGATTGTCACCGACATCAACATGCCGCGGATGGATGGGTTCGGGTTTATCGAGGCGGTGCGGCGCGACGAGGCCAGGCGCGGAATGCCGGTGCTGGTGCTGACCACCGAGACCGATACCGAGAAAAAAATGCGGGCGAAGCTGGCGGGGGCGACGGGGTGGATCGTGAAACCGTTCGACCCGGTGAAGCTGGTGGATGCGATACGCCGCGTCGCGGCCTGAGCTTTAAGGGAGAATTTTGATGGACCCGATGGCGGCGATCCGCGAGACGTTTTTTCAGGAATGCGAGGAGCAGTTGGCCGAGCTTGAGGCCGGGCTGCTGGCGATGGAGAACGGCACGGCGGAGGCGGAGACCGTGAACGCGGTGTTCCGGGCGGTGCATTCGATCAAAGGCGGGGCGGGGATTTTCGCGCTCGACGCGCTGGTGCGGTTTGCACATGTGTTTGAGACGGCGTTGGACAGCGTGCGGTCGGGGCGGCTGGACCCTGGGCCGGGGGTGATGAATTTGCTGTTGCGGGCCGCGGATGTGCTGGCGGATCTGGTGCGGGCGGCGCGCGAGGGGGCGGCGGTGGATGAGTCGCGCACCGCGGCGTTGGTGGCGGAGTTTGGGCAGATCGGCGAGGCTGGGCATGGCGAGGCTGCTGCGCCCGCGCCCGCGCCGGCGGCGGTGCCGGCCGGGTCCGGCGGGGGGGTGTTTTTCGATGCGCCGCCGGCGGATAAGCCGGTTTGGGAGATTGTGTTCACGCCGGCGGCCTCGCTCTACGCCAAGGCCAATGAGACCGCGCTGATTTTGCGCGAGCTGCGGCGGCTGGGGCCGATCACGGTGGTGCTGGATGATTCCAGGCTGCCGGAGTTGAGCGAGCTCGACCCGGAGGGGGCGTATTTAAGCTGGAAGATCACGCTGGACTCCGATTGCGACGAGGCGGCGATTTATGACGTGTTTGAGTTCGTCGAGGATGATTGCACGCTTGCGTTGACGCCGCCGCCGAAGCCCGAGCCGGCTTTGGTGCCAGGCGCGGTGATTACCGGGGATAATGGCTTCAAGTTTGAATTCTTCCCGCCGGTGGCGCCGGAGGAGGAGCCGGAGCCCGCAGCCATGAAGCTGGCAGGCGCTGCGGCGGAGGAGCATCCGGTGGCGGCGCAGGCCAAGGCCGGACCGGTTGAGGCGATGGCGGCGAAGGCCGAGGCGGCGGCGGCGGTGAGTGCCACGATCCGCGTCGATCTCGACCGGGTGGACCGGATGATCGATCTGGTCGGCGAACTGGTTATCAATGAGGCGATGCTGAGCCAGCGCGTGATGGAGGCGGGGATCAACCGCGCCTCGGGTGTCGCGATGGCGCTGGAGGAGCTGGAGCATCTGACGCGGGAAATCCAGGACAGCGTGATGGCGATCCGGGCGCAGCCGGTGCGCTCGGTGTTTCAGCGTATGCCGCGGCTGGTGCGCGAGGTTGCGGCGCAGACCGGCAAGCAGGTGCGGCTGGTGACCGAGGGCGAGGGCACCGAGGTCGATAAGACGGTGATCGAGCGGATCGCCGACCCGTTGACGCATATGATCCGCAACGCGATCGACCATGGGCTGGAGCGGCCGGAGGTGCGGGTGGCGAAGGGCAAGCCCGCGGAGGGCCAGGTGCGGCTGACGGCGCTGCACCGCTCCGGCCGGATTGTGCTGGAGGTGGCCGATGACGGGGCGGGGATAAACCGCGAGCGGGTGAAGCAGAAGGCGATTGAGAACGGGCTGATCGCGCCGGATGCCCAGCTCTCGGATGAGGAGATCGATAATCTGATTTTCCTGCCCGGGTTTTCCACCGCCAGCACGATTTCGGATATTTCCGGGCGCGGCGTGGGGATGGATGTGGTGCGGCAATCGGTGGTGGCGCTTGGCGGGCGGATTTCAATCGCCTCCAAGCCGGGCCAAGGGAGCACGTTCACGCTGAGCCTGCCGCTCACGCTCGCGGTGCTGGATGGCATGGTGGTCTCGGCGGCGGGGCATACGCTGATCATACCGCTTGGCGCGATTGTGGAGACGCTGAAGCCGAAGGCGGCGGATGTGTTTCCGCTGGATGACGAGATCAACGTGATCCGGCTGCGCGGCGGTTATGTGCCGATGATCGATGTGGCGGGCTCGCTCGGCTACGGGGCGGCGGCGATCGATGTCGAGCAATCGGTGGCGCTGCTGGTGGAGGGCGAGGGCGGGGTGCGCGCGGTGCTGCTGGTGGATGCGATCCATGGCCAGCGGCAGGTGGTGATCAAGAGCCTGGAGGCGAATTACCGGGCGGTGCCGGGCATCGCCGCGGCGACGGTGATGGGGGATGGGCGGGTCGCGCTGATTCTGGATGTGGATGCGGTGGTGAAGACCACGCGCAATGACGCCGCGCGGGCCGAGGGGCTGCGACCGGATGCGGCGATGATGGAGGCGGGTTGAGCCATGGCAAGCACAGGCGCCAGTGAGGTTGAGAACCGGGAGTTGATCGCCTTCCGGGTGGGGAAACAGGAATTCTGTATCGATGTGATGATCGTGCGGGAAATCCGCGGCTGGACGGCGGCGACGGCGCTGCCGCGGGCGCCGCGCTATGTGCGCGGGGTGATCAATCTGCGCGGGGCTGTGCTGCCGATTGTGGAGCTGGCGGTGCGGCTGGGGCTGCCGAGCAGCGAGCCGACGGCGCGTAATGTGATCATCGTGGTGCAAACCGGCGGGCAGCAGATCGGGCTGCTGGTGGACGCGGTCTCGGATATTCTGACCGCGACGGATAGCCAGATCCAGCCCTCGCCGGATGTGGCCTCGGATTTGGTGAAGAGTTTCGTGCGGGGGTTGCTGCCGGTGGAGGGGCGGATGATCAGCCTGATCTCGCTCGACCAGGTGCTGCCGCCGCAGGCGGAGGCGGCGTGAGCACGGTCGCGGCGCCGCGGCGGGAGACCGCGGGGCTGGTGGCGAGCGGGGAGTTTTTGCTCACCCAGCGCGATTTTGACGTGGTTGCGGGCATTATGATGGCGGAGGCGGGAATCTCGCTCCCGGTGGCGAAGGCCAATCTGGTGTATTCGCGGCTCGCCAAACGCCTAAGGGTGCTGGGGTTGAAGGAGTTTGGCAGCTATTGCGCGCTGGTGACCGGGCCGGAAGGGGCGGCCGAGCGCGGCGAGATGATCGCGGCGCTGACCACCAATGTGACGCGGTTTTTTCGGGAGCCGCATCATTTCGAGCATTTGAAGACGCAGATTCTCCCCGCTTTGGCCGAGCGGGCGAAGGCGGGCAAGCCCGTGCGGCTTTGGTCGGCGGCGGCGTCCTCCGGCCAGGAGCCGTATTCGATGGCGCTGACCTTGCTCTCGGTGCTGCCGGAGGCGGGGCGGTATGATGTGAAGATTTTGGCGACGGATATCGACCCGAACGTGCTGCGCACCGGGGCTGAGGGGATTTATGACGAAACTCTGCTGGAGCCGGTGCCGGCGGCGATGCGCAACCGCTGGTTCGCGCCGCTGAAGGACGGTTCGGGCCGCGCGCAGGCGGCGCCTGAGCTGCGGGCGCTGGTGAGTTTTAAAAAACTCAATCTGATCGGCAACTGGCCGATGCGCGGCAAGTTCGACGCGATATTTTGCAGGAACGTGGTGATCTATTTCGAGAACGACACGCAGGAGGCGATCTGGGTGAAGATGCTGCCGCTGCTGGATGCGAACGGGGCGCTGTATATTGGCCATTCGGAGCGTGTCTCCGGCCCGGCGGAGGCGCGGCTGCGCAGCGACGGGATCACCATTTACCGGCCGCGCGCGGCGGGGGGCGGGGCATGAGCGTGAAGGTGCTGGTGGTGGATGACAGCCCGACCATGCGCGGGCTGCTGACCGCGACGTTGCGGGCGGACCCGGAGATTGTGGTGGTGGGGCAGGCGGCCGACCCGCATGAGGCGCGGCAGATGATCAAGACGCTGGCGCCGGATGTGATCACGCTCGATATCGAAATGCCAGGCATGAACGGGCTGGCGTTTCTGGAAAAAATCATGCGGCTGCGGCCGACCCCGGTGATCATGGTCTCCACCCTGACGCAGTCCGGGGCGGATGTGAGCTTGCGGGCGCTGGAGCTGGGGGCGTTTGATTGCGTGCCGAAACCCTCCTCCTTCAACCAGAACAGCTTTGACCAGTTGGCCGAGAAGGTGAAGGCGGCCGGGCGCAGCCATCGGCACCCGCGCGCGCCGAAGCCCGAGCCGGCGCCGATGCGCGGCGGGTTTACGCCGGATGGGCGGATTGTGGCGATCGGCTCCTCGACCGGCGGGGTGGAGGCGTTGATCACCATCCTCAGCAAATTCCCGGAAAATTGCCCGCCGGTGATCATCAGCCAGCATATGCCGCCGCAATTTACCCGCAGCTTTGCCGAACGGTTGAACAAGCTCTGCCAGCCGGCGGTGAGCGAGGCGTTTGAGGGCGCGCCGCTGAAAATGGGGCAGATTTATCTGGCCCCCGGCAGCGCGCATTTGGAGCTGGAGGGGCGCAGCGCGCCCAGGGTGCGGTTGAGCGAGGCGGAGCGGGTGAATGGGCACCGGCCCTCGGTGGATGTGATGTTCCATTCGGTGCAGCGCTGTTTGGGCGATAGAGTGATCGGGGTGATTCTGACCGGGCTGGGGCGTGATGGCGCGGAGGGGTTGCTGGCGCTGCGCAATGCGGGCGCCGAGACGATCGGCCAGGATGAGGCGAGCAGCGTGGTCTATGGCATGCCGAAGGTGGCCTATGAGATTGGTGCGGTGATGCGGCAATTGCCGCTGGAGCGGATCGCGGACCGGATTTTGGCCAGCGCCAACGCGCAGCGGCGCGAGCCGGTGGTGTGATGGACCATGCGCTGGAGCGGAAAATCCATATCGTGCAGGGCGAGCAGCATGTGGATGACGACCCGGCGGTTGTGCTCACCACCATACTTGGCTCCTGCATCGCGGCGTGTATGTGGGACAATGTGGCGGGGGTGGGGGGGATGAACCATTTTCTGCTGCCCGGCGATGAGAGCGCGTTGCGGCAGGCGCAGCCGGCCGGGGATGCCATGCGCTTCGGCGTGCACGCGATGGAGCTGCTGGTGAATGGGCTGCTGCGGCGGGGCGCGGTGCGCGGCCGGCTGCAGGCGAAACTGTTCGGGGGTGCGCGGATGATCAAGGGGCTCACCGATATCGGCGAGCTGAATGCGAGTTTTGCCGAGCGGTTTTTGCGGGCCGAGGGGATTAGCGTCGTGGGGGGGAGTTTGCGCGGCGAGCAGGGGCGGCGGATTCAATTCTGGCCGGTCTCCGGCCGGGCGCGCCAGGTGCTGCTGCAGAAGGAGACGGAATCGATATTGCGGGCCGAGCGCGCCCGGCCGGCGGCTGCGATGCCCGCGGAGCTGGGCGCGCTGGAATTGTTTTGAGCGGAGGGCCGGAGATGAGCGATATGGGGGCCAGCACGACCAATGCCGAGCATCCGCCTTTGGGCGAGGTGCTGGAGGCGCTGGGGTTGGAAGTCTCGGCACTTGGCGAATTCGCGCTGCAGTTTCAGACCGCGCTGAGCCCGGCTTTGCTGCGGGTGGCGAATGACCCCGAATGCCACCGCAATGTGCAGACCTTGGATTTGCTGACCCAGCGTTTGGCGGCTTTGTCCACCTATGTGCTTGATATCAGCCGGGGGTTGCCGGGGGAGTGGCGGGTGAATTCGCAGCGCGCATTGCGCAATATTTCGCTCTCTGAGCTCGCCTACCGGCTACAGGGCGCGCCGCTGCCGGAGCGCGAGGAGGAGCAGAGCGGGGCGCTGGAGCTATTTTGAGCCGCGGCGGCGCTGAATGAAAGTTTTTTGCGGAGCTTTTTTCCAAAAAAGCGACCGCTTGCTTTGTCTTAACCGCTTCGTCCTAGACTTAAAGTTATCCGCAGGAGGGTTAACATGCAGCGTGGCGCTTTGAGCAATGAATTGCTGTCGGTGAAGATCGGCGCGCAGGAATTTGCGATGGATATACGCTCGATCCGGGAAATCCGCGGTTGGATTGCGTCCACGCATTTGCCGCATGCGCCGAGTTACGTGAAGGGCATGATCAATCTGCGGGGCACCGTGCTGTTGGTGATTGATCTGGCCGAGCGGCTGGGCCTGCGCGCGCAGGAGCCAAACGCGGCCTCGGTGGTGGTGGTGGTGGAGTGCGGGGCGCAGGTGGCGGGGCTGCTGGTGGATGCGGTGTGCGACATCATCACGGTGACGGATGATATGCGCCAGGCGACGCCGGAGACCGGGAGCGGCGTCTCGCGCACCTATATCGAGGGGCTGATTATGATTGAGAGCCGGATTATCAGCGTGGTTTCGATCCAGGCGATTATGCCTGAGGTGGGAGCGCAGGCGCTGGTGGCTGAGTTTGCCTGACGCGATTTGTCATTCCGGGTAGCCGGTGACGAAGCGGATGATATCCGGATTGCCCATATCGATCATCCAGCCGGATTTATTGGGTCGTTTTTCAGCCATTTGGCGCGATGATGCCTCCGATCATCTGATTGCCCATGCTGCCAACAAAGTTTTGGCAAAAAAATTATGACAAAGAAATCGCGCGAGAGATCAAAGACGCGCATTGACCCAATACTGCGAACCATCTTTTGTCGTCATTCCCTCGATTGAATCAAGATCTTCTCGATATGTAAATCCGCATGGCTCTTCGGCGATCAGCCGCCAACCGGCGGCATGAAATATCTCCATCATTTTACCTTCAATCGGGCGAGAATGCGTGGCAAGCAAGACGCGCTTCACAGATGAAGTCAATAATTGGATATCCATTGGGATCGCGTAATATTCCGACCCTTGAATATCGATATGCAATAGATCGATCGGCTGATTTGAGCTAAATTTTTCAACCACAAAAGATAACGGTACCCCTGGAACCTTCACCAAAGGTAGACGTACACCCCTTATGTCTGTTTCTGAATGCTCATTTTGAGGTGCGCCACCGTTGTCGATCGTACAGTCTACGTCTGGAAAATAAACTTCCTTATAATGACCAATTACGGCGGCGTGCAAAATTTGAAAGTCAACAGCATCTGTTATTAAATCATTTTCCATAAAATTTTCACGGATGCTTTCATGTCCCCGTAACGAAGCCTCCACGGGGCGAAGCACTATTTTCTTTACGCCCTTACGCAAAGCAAGCTTTGCGCAAACGACTGAAAATGGCGCATAAGAGGCCCCAATCTCGGCCATTTGATATATATCACTACAGTCTTGAACACTTTCAACGACGGCCAAATACTCTATGAAAGACGCACGAATTCCATCATCCGGAAACGGCGCCGTGGTAATTTTTGTTCCATTTTTCTGCGATAGATACTGTGCAAATCGCAAAGGGATCCGCGCGCCGAAATAATCAATCAAAAAATCTTGGCTTTGTTCAACGTCCTGATATCCAGCCCAATCAGCGAATAACTTTAAAATATGCGCTGAATCGTATTTGCAATACATCTAAACGCCTCTCATTTCGATAAAAAATTCCCATATTTCCGGCATATTAGAACATCTTAGGTGGACGATAACCCCGGCCCGCGGCGGAGATCAATACCGGCGGTCCGGTGATCGCGCTGCCGGCCACCTAATCGGCCATGTGTTCGCCATTTCGACGCGTATTCCGCTCTCTTGGCCGACGCCTGGACGCAGCTCTCCTGGTGGTCGCGGCGACGGGCGCAACGCCGCCAAGGCGCCGGGGATGTGCTGGAACAAGTCGTCCGGGACCATGATTTCGGCCCGCCTCGGGCAAGGTCAGTGTGCGGAGGCATTTGGCGAGGTTGTAGGCCAGGGCATGCAGTTGCAGCCGCACGCCATTGGCGGCGAAGCGGCGGCAGCACAGGCGGGCCCGGATGATCGCGTTCTTCCCCGCCTTGATACGCTGCGTATGATTTTCCATTACGCCGCAAATTCGCTTAAAAATCCTGTCAAATTTATCGCATTTGCGGCGTTTTACAGAATTGTTTTCACATCCATCACATGGAATTCTCTCCTCCTCCGTCCAGGCCGGTGCAAAATCCCGGCTCCGGAGGACCAAAGGTTTTTTGGTGCTTTTTTTTCAAAAGGAACCGCTTGCTTGCCTCACGCCGCGGTAGCACCGGTGAATTCCCAGAAATTCGCGCGCGAGGATGTTCTGGCGATGAAGGCGCGCAGATTAGGGTGTTGCCAGCCTTCCGGGCCGATGAGGGCGCCGATCGGGGCGAAGAATTCGTGGGCGTGTGGGATTTGACTGTCGGCGAAGCCGTCATAGTGGCGGGGGCGGAGCGCGTACATCACCCGGATGTCGCGCACGGGCAGCGTGAGCGGGGCGCGGGGTTCGTTGCGGGAGAGCCCGGTATAGCGCCAGCGTGTCATCGGGTTGACCGGTGAGACCGGCGCGCGCAGCCAGTCCAGCGGGCAGACGGCGAGCATTGAATGCATCGAGGGCGCGAAGCGCGAGCGCTTGTCCAGCAGGTTCTGGAAGGAGCCGCAGGCCTCAATCGCGAAAATGTCCACATAGGGGTCACGCTCGGTCCCGCCAAAGCAGAGCCAGAGGCCATCTGGCCCGGTGCGCAGGCGGTTGGAGCCGGGCAGTTTGAGATAGGGCATATCACCGCCGTTTTCGTTGCCGGGGCGGGCTTTCATCCAGGAACCGCGCGCGCCCATGGCGGTATCGGCGAGTCCGGGCGGGTGTTGCGGCCAGGTGCGGAGTTTTTGGCGGACCAGCGAGTCGAGAGTCGTCGTTACGGCCATTTTGGGCTCCCCATATTATGAGACGATACAACCTTAACGAGAATACGACCTAATTTTAATTTTCTTGCAAGATATTTTTTTGATTTCCAGATATTAGTGCGAATTTCTTGAAATTGGTTACGAAGAGACCGGATTTGTAACCGCCTGATTATGCGGGATTGGCCAAAAAACAATTTGGTAATCATTTCCGGGCATCCGCGCCAAAAAACGATCAGGCGTATAAATTTGGCATGAGAATGGCCGTGCGCGCCCGGTTTTTTGGCCGCGCGGCGGTGGCCGCTGGGCCGCCAGGTCAGCAATATTTACATGAATTATCAGTAATTTAGAGGATTGTATTTCGCTGCGTCCAATTTTAAAGAAAATATATTGGAGAAAATTGCCCGGGGTGTTGATTCCGGGTCATCAGCATTGCGAATAAGCCGAATATAAGGAGATAGGATTGGAAACGACCGCCCCGCGCCGCTCATTGCGGCCATTTATCATTTTGGCGGTTGTGCTGGGCGCGATCGCTTTGGGGTGTCTGGGCTATTGGTGGCTGAACCGGGACGATATCACGACCGACGACGCGGAGATTGACGGGAATATCTATCAGATCGCGCCGCAGATTGCGGGGCGGGTGCTGGCGGTGCCGGTGGCGGATAACCAGCACGTGGTCGCAGGCCAGGTTCTGGTGGTGCTGGATGACCGGGACGAGGTGGTGGCGGTGGCCAAGGCGCAGGCCGATCTGGCGCAGGCCAAGGCACAGGCATCGGTGGCGCAGGCGCAGACCGGGGAGATGGCGGCGCAGCTGGTGGAGGCACAGGCCAATTTGCAGCAGGCGGGCCAAGATTACGCGCGCTACCGGGCGGTGAACCAGCGCGCGATTACGCAACAACAGCTCGATGCGGCGACGGCGGCGATCCGCAGCGCGCAGGCCAAGGCGCAGGCGGCGCAGGCGCAGCTCACCGGGGCGCAGGCCAGCGCGGCGGCGGCGCAGGCCGGGGTGCGCGAGGCCGAGGTGGCAATGAGGAATGCCCGGCTGCAGCTCTCTTACACCCGGATCGTGGCGCCCGCCGCCGGGCATGTGGCGATCAAAACCGTGCAATCGGGCGATGTGGTGGCGCCAGGCAGCGCCATGATGGCAATGGTGGGCGATGATGTGTGGGTGACCGCCAATTATAAGGAGACGCAGCTCGCCGGGATCGCGCCCGGCGCGCGCGCGCACGTGACGGTAGATGCGGTGCCGGGGGTGAGTTTTGCCGCCCATGTCGATAGCATCCAGTACGGTACCGGGGCGGTGTTCTCGCTGCTGCCAGCGGAGAACGCGACCGGCAATTTTGTAAAAATCGTGCAGCGCGTGCCGGTGAAGCTGGTGTTCGATGACAGCCGCGTGAAGGATTACCTGCTGGCGCCTGGGATGTCGGTGGAACCCTCGATCGACGTGACCAAGTGAACGCGCTGCCGCCCGGGCAAATGGCGGCCTTGGCGCTGCCGCGCTCCCCGGTCGGGCCGTATAACCCGTGGATGATCGCCTGCATGCTCTCGCTGGCGCCGTTCATGGAGGTGCTGGACACCACCATTGCCAATGTCTCGCTCACCCATATCGCCGGCTCGCTGGGGGCTGGGCAGTCCGAGAGCACCTGGGTGCTGACCAGCTATCTGGTGTCCAACAGCATTATTCTGCCGATCAGCGGCTGGCTGGCGCAGGTGATCGGGCGGAAGCGGTTTTACCAGATCTGCGTGGCGATGTTTACCGCAAGCTCGGTGCTGTGCGCGTTTTCAAGCTCGCTCGGGATGATCATCTTCGCGCGCATTTTGCAGGGGCTGGGGGGCGGCGGGTTGCAGCCGGCGGCGCAATCCATGCTGGCGGATAGTTTTCCGCAGGAGAAGCGCGCGCAGGTGTTCGCGCTGTTCGGCTTTACCATCATCGTGGCGCCGGCGACCGGGCCGGTGGTCGGCGGTTGGCTGACGGATAACCTCTCCTGGCACTGGATATTTTTGATCAACCTGCCGATCGGGCTGATTGCGATGACGCTGATCTGGATTTTCATCTCCGAACCGGCGCTGCTGATCAAGGAGCGGCGGGAATTGCTGGCGCGCGGGCTGAAGCTGGATTATTTCGGGCTGTTTCTGGTCGCCGCCGGGTTTGCGGCGCTGCAGATTTTTCTGGACAAATTCGAGCTGGATGACGGGTTCTCCTCGCCCTTCATCATCGGCTTATGCGCGATTTTCGTGGTCTGCCTGAGCACGCTGGTGGTGTGGGAGTGGCAGCATCCGCAGCCGGTGATGAATTTCCGGCTGTTCAAGATCCGCAATTTCGCGATCTGCTCGGGAGTGATGTTTTTCGTGGGGTTTTTGTTCCTCTCCTCCACCCAGTTGCTGCCGCAGCTGAGCCAGACGTTACTGGGCTATGATTCCGAGAGTGCCGGGATCACGCTCGCCTGCGGCGGGCTGGCGACGATCTGCGTGATGCCGATTGCCGGCATCGTGACCGGGCGTTTTATCCAGCCGCGCTATTTGATGGCGGGGGCGCTGGTCGTGATCGGTATTTCGCTGCTCTACGGATCGCAGATCGCGCCGGATATCAGCTTTGACCAGCTCTCCTGGCTGCGGGTGTTCCAGGTTGTGGCGATCCCGTTCATTTTTATCCCGGTATCGGCCAGCTCCTATATCGGCATGCCGCCGCAGAGCAATGGCGAGGCGGCGGCGCTGATTAACCAGATGCGTAATATCGGCGGCAGTATTGGTATCAGCTTCGTCACCACCATGTTGGCATGGCGTACGCAATTTCATCATGCAAGGTTCGCAGAGTCGATTACGCCGTATGGCAGCCTGCACGGGATGAGCATGGCTGGGATCGCGTCGCTGGTGCAAACTCAAGCGGAGTTTGTCAGCTATCTTGACGTGTTCCGGGTGATCGGGCTTACCGCGCTGGTGATCTGGCCGGTTGTGCTATGTCTAAGGCCGCCGCCCCGGCGCGCCGCATAAGGAGTTTTGCGTTGGTGTCTCCCCCTCGGCTTCGGTTGCACCTGGTGACGGGTGTGGTTTTGGCGCTGGCCCTGACGGGCTGCGAGATGGGGCCGAATTTTGAGGCCCCTCGGCCGGCGGTGCCGGATTCCTATATCACGGACGCGCCGGCGCATCAGGGTGCGCCCTACGTGACCGGGGATTCGGTTGATCCGCAATGGTGGCAGAGTTTTAAGGACCCTGAGCTGAGTCAGCTTGAGACCAAAGCGGTGGCGCAGAATTTGGATTTGCAGATTGCCGATGCGCGGCTGAAGGAGGCCGAGGCGCAGGCGCAGATTGAGGGGGCGGTGCTGTACCCGACGCTGGGCGGGGCGGCGAGCTATACGCGCGAGGGGCCGAGCAAAAAAGGGATTTTTGCGGCGTTTGGCTCGGCTTTTGGGGCCAGCACCAATGCCGGCAGCACGGCGAGCGGCGCCAGCACCGCCTCTGGCGGCGGGGATATTGCGGGGGCCAATATCAGCGCGCTGGATTTATACCAATACGGGCTGCAATCCTCCTATGACGTCGACCTATGGGGCAAGAACCGGCGTACCGCGGAGGCTGCGGTAGCCGCGGCGCAGGCGGCGCAAGAGGCCAGGCGTGCCGCGCTGCTGACCGTGGAGGCGCAGGTCGCGACCAATTATATCGATTTGCGCGGTACCGAGGCGGTGCTGAGCATCACCCAGGCGAATTTGGATTCCGCCAACCAATTGGTGAATTTGACCGTGGAGCGCCAGCAGGCGGGGCTGACCACGGCTTTGGACGTTGCCAATGCGCGCGCCACCGCGGCGCAGATATCGTCACAAATCCCCGCGCTGATCGCGCAGCGCGACGCCCAGGCCGCGCAGATTGGGCTTTTGCTGGGGGTAACGCCGGACGCGCTGCCAGCGGATTTGACGATGAAGGCGGCGGTGCCGCTGACGCCGCCGAGCGTGCCGGTGGGGCTACCGGCGGATTTGCTGCGGCGCCGGCCGGATGTGCGGGAGGCGGAGGCGGATTTGCATGAGGCGACCGCCGAGGTGGGTGTGGCGCAGGCGGATTTCTTCCCCGATGTCACGCTATCCGGCTCGGTCTCGCTGCAGGCGTTGCAGTTTAAGAATTTGAACGAGCTGGCGGCGGTGACCTATGCGGTGGGGCCGAACATTACGATCCCGCTATTCGAGGGCGGGCAGCTGCGCGGGCAACTGGCCTTGCGCAAGGCCTCGCAGACCGAGGCGGCGGTGAACTACGCGAAGACCGTGCTGACCGCGTTTTACCAGGTGGACGTGGCGCTGATCACCTATGACCAGGAGCACGCGACGCAGGCGGCTTTGGCGGAGGATGCGTCCCAGGCGCAACTCGCGCTCGGGCTGGCGGAGGACCAGTATCGCCAAGGGCTGGTGGATTACCTGACGGTGCTGGATGCGCAGCAGGCCTATCTGGCGGCGCAGCAGGCGCAGGCGGAATCGGTCGAGCGGCTGGGCACGGATTTGGTGAGCCTGTACCAGGCGCTGGGCGGCGGCTGGCAGGGGGTCTATCCGGCGGGGTAGACATACTTTGTTCAGCCGGTGATCGGGTGGCGGCAGCGTCTGCGGCGGCCCTGATGCAATAAAACGCGGTTGCGGGCGCGCCGTTAAAAAGCGCCACCAGTTTTTTGACTTTACCAAATGGAACGATGCTTTAAACCGTTAGCCATGTTTGCCGCACGGTGCCTCTTATAATGGACACCATCCCGCAGGTTGCCGCCGCGCCGGCATCGCCGGCAGCGCCCGCCGTTCTGGCCGATGATAATATCAGGCTGGTGATCTGGGACCTCGACGAAACATTCTGGCACGGCACTTTGGCGGAGGGCTCTATCACGCCGATTCCGGCGCATATTGAGCTGGTCCGGCAACTCAATGAGCGCGGCATCCTAAACGCCATCTGCTCCAAAAATGACTTTGCGCGTGCGGAGGCGGAGCTTAAGCGGCTGGGTATCTGGGATGAATTCATCTTCCCAAAGATCGCCTTTGAGCCAAAAGGGGCGATGGTTAGTGAGATCATCCAGCTCGCCCAGTTGCGCGCCGCCTCGGTGCTGTTTCTCGATGATAACGCCACCAATCTGAATGAAGCGCTATTCTATAATCCCGGGCTGCAGATCGGCGAACCCTCAATGATTGCAACCTTGTCCACGGACAGGCGCTGCGCCGGCAAACCGGACCCCGGCCGCCAGCGGCTGGCGCGCTATAAGGTACTGGAACAGAAACACCAGGACCTCTCCCGCAGTGGTACGGATAATCTCGCTTTTCTTCGTGCCAGCCAGATACGTGTCAGCTTGCACCACGATATCATGAGTGAATTCCCGCGCATTCATGATCTGGTCAATCGCACCAACCAGTTGAATTTTACAAAACGGCGCTGGCCGGAACCCGAAGATGAAGCGCGGGCGGCCTTCGCCGCCGAAATGGCCGCGATATTCGAGGCCCATGCCGGCTATATCAAGGTTGCTGACCGTTATGGCAATTATGGCATATGCGGGTTCTATCTCATACATGATACTAAATGCCGGCATTTCCTGTTCTCCTGCCGCACGCTCAATATGGGCATCGAACAATTCATTTGGCACCGGCTCGGCCGCCCCAAGTTAGACATAATCGGTGAGGTTGTCTCCGAGTTGGCCGATGCGCCGGATTGGATTAGCGTGGTTGATGACGCGGATGCCGCCCTGCCGGTCGAGACCGCACGGAACGTCAATCCAGTGCTTTGTATTCGCGGCGCTTGTGATCTCAGCATGACGGCGCATTATCTGCGCTATCGCTTCGACACGATCGAGGAGTTCGGCTTCCCCTATCAGGGATGGGGCATTCATCCAGTCGCACGTGTGGTCAACGCCGCCGATTTTATAGCCACACCCGCCGGCGCGGCGTTCATTGCTCAACTTCCGGGAATGCCGCCGAAATATTTTGACACGGTGATAAATACACGCGCCGCCGATGTCTATCTGCTGTCGTTTTCATCGGAAGTGGCGCCCTCGCTGCATCGGTCAAAATCAACCGGTTTGGTGCTGCCGTTTCAGCATCCGGCTATGATCGGCCGTGATTTTGCTGACATGCCCTATAGCCGTGTCGTCGAGCATGGCGGGGCTGATACCATCAGCCCGGCACAATGGCGCTTCATGCAGGAGGAATTCAGCTTCGCCGGCTATTTGGATGAGAACCAACTGGCCGCCGATATCGAAGACATTTTTATCAGGCTCAAAGGCAAACTCGTTATTGTGCTGATGCTTAATACGCATGTCGGCAGCGCGCCGGAGACACTCGATAAATTTGCGCGGATCAATGAGGTGGTGCGGCCGCTCGCCATGCGGGCGGGGGTCCAGATGATCGATATGAACGAGCTGGTTCGCAGCGCAGATGATCTCGTCGCGCCTGATGATGGTGGTGTGCATTATACCCGCGACGTCTATCTACGGCTCGCGCGGCGCGTGGAGGAGATCATCACCCGCCATGAACGCGGCATGGCTGCCACGCCGCCAGCCCCACCGATTGAAATCGAGACCGGCAACCTCGCCGTCCGTTATTATCCGCGCGATCCCGCACGCCTCATCATCGCCTTCGCAAGCGCTGGCGCGCGCCGTGTCAACGGATTTTCCGAAGAATGGCATGGCAGTTTCCAGCCGACCGGCGCGTCGCTCATGTTTGTCACCGACAAGCATAATAATTGGTATAATTACCTGGAGACCGAGGAGGTGTTCCGCCAGATGGCCGCAATCGCGGCGAGCCATCCGCATGTCGGCGTGGTAGGGGAGAGCATGGGTGGCAGCGGTGCCATTCTATTCACCAATTACGCGCAGAATATCGACCGCGTGCTTGCCTTTACGCCGCAATATTCAATTTTTCCGCCTTTCGTGAAGTTCGACAGCCGGTACGATTATATCTTTCAGCGTATCACGGCACCGCAATTTGTTGACTATGCGCAGAGCCCGATCAAACCGAATATCCTGTTGGTCTATGGCAACACGGTCTGGCGGGACTATATCCACCGGGCGATGTTTGAAACCGCAGGCTTCCAGACCCTAACACTCGACCATGCCAAACATGAAATGGCCGCCTATATAAAATCAGCTCACGGAACCGCAACGCTGCGCCACATCGCCGGTCTGTTTGCTGATTTCACGCAGCCTTTTTCAAAGGCGGTACTCCAAGCAGCGCTAGTGCTGCCCTGGAGCGATGTTAAGCTGCGCGAGGAGCACGGCCCGAGCGCAGAGTTTTCCGGCTTCGCAGTGTTTACGTGTAACGTGAATAATCCGGTGCCGTTGGTGCCATCTGAATGGCCCCTGCTCTCGCAAGGTAAACCCGCTACGCAAAGCTCGCTATCAGAATGGTCGCTGGGTGACAGCCTGGAGGCGGATGCCACCGGCGCGGTAAGCGGTGAGATCTCGGCACGTGCGTCGTTTCATACCCAATCCGAGGATGGCGCATGGTGGGCGGTGGATTTGCTTCTGCCCTGCCAGGTGTTCGAGATCCGGTTGTTTAACCGGCTGGAACAGTACCCTATCGCAAGGCGGGGCTATCGTTTCAAAATAGAAGGAAGGCTGCCGGGTGCGGCGTGGCAGACCTTGGCCGTGAAGGACGACGATGGCTATGTCGGCGGCGCGGATGGCCGTCCTTATCGTGCCGTCCTGCCATCTGGGCCGTTGTGCCAGGAGATCAGGGTCGCGTTACTGGGAGTCGGTTTTCTGCATCTCAACCAGGTGCAGGTATTTGGCCTGTCTGGAAATATTTAGAGGCGGATTCAGACATTAAGGCGATCCTTTTCATGGATCGATTTAATGTCATCGCGCTCTAGCTCATGCTCTGGCGCGCATTACATCCGACCAGATTGGTTCTGATGAACCAATCTGGTCGGAAAATGCGCTAGACGGGCACACCGAAAATTTCGACCTCATCTAAATGCAGAAAGCCTGGTTCGCGGGAGATGATACGGATATAGCCCGCAAGCACCGGGGGGATCACCTCGATATCCAACGGTTTGTCTTTTCCACCGCCAAAAGCCGCCCGGCCACCATGTGAATAGATTTCATTCCAGGTTTCGCCGTCGAGGCTCGTCTCGACCACGATATGCCGCGCCCGCCCGGCGACCTCAGCCGGGGCCGCGACGCGGTTGTAGATATGCAGACGAAACAGCTCAAAACGACCGAGCAGGTTCACCCGCCACCATGGTGCTGGTTCATGCGCTGTATGAAAGCCATAATGCTCGGAGACAAATCCGTCATTGCCGTGGCCGAGCACATGGCCGGGCTCATCGGGGTTGGATTTGGTGAATACTGAACTTTGCTGCGTGGGTTTGCGCAGCGCGATATTCGGCAAAGCAGGCGCGGGCAATGGGCGTAAGGCGGCGTGGCTGAAGCAAGCGCCCAAGCGGTTCAACCAGAACGCCGCAAGATATGTATCCTCAATCTTGTTGGTGCTCTGCAGAATATTTTTATAGCTGCCATCGGCAAAGCGCTCACCCCACATGGCGGCGTTGGCAAACCCGCCGCGTTTGGCCCGGCGCTCGAAATCTTGTTCGGATTTGAATTGGAAATGCGCGATATAGGCTGTCTCGATGATACGCTCGGTAAACCCCGCACGTTTGACAACCTCTAGAGCTTTTTCCGGATAGTTGATGGTATAGCCTGTCACACTCTCGCCGAAGACATTCGCCAGCCTTGCCTGATCAGGAACGTAATCGTTCAAAAAATGCCAGAAAGCGATGTTTCCTGCACGGAACAATGTGCGAATGGGATCAACCTCAAGCGCTGCGGCACGGATTATGAGCTTGGTGTGAACATTCACATAGTCGGCACGCTGGGTATAGGCCAGTAGCACGCTGTCGTCATCGCGGATAATCCGCTGGTTATGGCCATAGACGATCCAGTTGAGATAGATGGCATCGAAACGATCCTCGAATGGCGCCATGAACGAGGCGATCGAGTTGCCAGTCTTGAAGACCATGAATTCGTCGATATCAAGGAAGCTGAACCACTCTGTCTCGTGCTTGAAATGCTCGAGGAAGTGGTAATAAATATGCTGCTGCTGTCCGGCGATGGGCCAGTGGCGGTAGGTTATGATCGGTTCGGGCTGGAAAATATAAGGTTCCAGGACCTTGAAAAGCGCCGCCGGCGTATCGTCGTTGGAGTAGATGTAAAAATGCTCGATACCGACGGCCCGGTGGTATTCGACCCATTCCACGATGTCGCGCTCTTCCCAGCGGGCGCAGGCGACAAGCGAAAATTTATAGCGAGGGCTGGTAGCGTGCATGAGGGGCGGGCGCAGTCCTTGTCGTAGCGCAATGATGATTGGCTCCCGCGACGTATCAGAATTGCGCCATTGTGCCCAGATGTGGACCGCAAACCACGATCAATAATTCATCATATATAAGTTCAAATTGCCAAATATATCGCTAAAAAGCGGTCTCAATGCCGTAGATTGCCAGCCCCGCCATGTGGCGGAGGCTGGCCGGTCATCCGGTTTTGGCTACTTCATCGCCGCCTGCAAATTGGTGTCGATCTTGTCCAAGAAGTCCTGAGTGTTCAGCCAGGGGGCGTCCTTGGAGATGAGCAGGGCCAGATCCTTGGTCATGAAGCCGGATTCGACGGTCTCGACGCAGACACGCTCCAACGTCTCGGCGAACGCCGTCACGTCCGGCGTGCCGTCGAACTGGCCGCGATAGATCAGGCCGCGGGTCCAGGCGAAAATGCTGGCGATCGGGTTGGTCGAGGTCTGCTTGCCCTTCTGGTGGTCGCGGAAATGCCGGGTGACGGTGCCGTGCGCCGCTTCGGATTCCACGGTCTGGCCGTCGGGCGAGAGCAGCACCGAGGTCATCAGCCCGAGTGAGCCGAAGCCCTGGGCCACGATGTCGGACTGCACGTCGCCGTCATAGTTCTTGCAGGCCCAGACATAGCCGCCGTTCCATTTCAGTGCGCAGGCCACCATGTCGTCGATCAGCCGGTGCTCATAGGTCAGGCCGGCTTCGTCATATTTCGCCTTGAACTCGGTATCAAAAATCTCCTGGAACGCGTCCTTGAACATGCCGTCATAGGCCTTCAAAATCGTGTTCTTGGTGGAGAGATAGACCGGGTATTTGCGGGCCAGGCCGTAATTGAAGCTGGCGCGGGCAAAACCCTGGATCGAGGCGAGCGTGTTGTGCATGCCCATCGCCACGCCGGGGCCTTTGAAATCATGCACGTCCATCAACATCGGCGCGCTGCCATCCGCCGGGTGATAGGTGAGCTGAACCTTGCCCGGGCCGGGGATTTTGGTCTCGGTCGCGCGGTAAATATCACCATAAGCGTGCCGGCCGATCACGATCGGCTGCGACCAGTGTGGTACCAAGCGGGGGACGTTTTTGCAGATGATCGGTTCGCGGAAAATCGTGCCGTCCAGCACGTTGCGAATCGTGCCGTTCGGGCTGCGCCACATTTTTTTGAGCTTGAACTCGGTCACGCGCGCCTCATCCGGGGTGATCGTCGCGCATTTCACGCCCACACCGTATTGCTTGGTCGCGTAGGCGGCATCCAGGGTCACCTGGTCGTCGGTCTGGTCGCGATACTCAATCCCTAAGTCGAAATATTTCAGGTCAATGTCCAGATAGGGCAGGATCAGCTTCTCCTTGATGAAGCCCCAGATGATCCGGGTCATCTCGTCGCCATCCATCTCCACAACCGGGGTTTTGACCTTGATTTTCGCCATTTTTGGAACTCCTGCCAAACTACGGGCTTCCTTATCACCACGGGGCAGGGAGGCAAGACTGGCGGCAGGGCAGGGCTGGGATGTGTGTTTTAGGGGAGAAAGCGGTTCTTTTTTTGAAAAAAAAGAACCAAAAAAACTTTTATTATCCTGGGGCATGGGGGTCCAACCGGCAACGCCCCCGCATAAACAAAAGTCTTTTGAGGAGCTTTTCTTCAGAAAAGCGACCGCTTCCTTCCCTGCATTTACGCCAGCCCCGGTGCGGGATAGGAAAATGCGGGACAACGGAGAGCATGCATGAGCGGGCGGATAGCGGCGAGGATTGAGTGGGCGAGCGACTGGGACCGCGATGCGGCGCTGACCACGGCCAAATTGCTGCTGGAGATCAAGGCGGTGAATTTCCGCCCGGAGGAGCCCTATACGCTGACCTCGGGCTGGAAATCGCCGGTTTATATTGACTGCCGGAAGATCATTTTCTTCCCCCGCGCGCGCGCCAAGATTTGCGATCTGGCGGTGGAAAAAATCTCCCGGCATATCGGGTACGAGGCGATCCAGGCGGTGGCTGGCGGGGAGACCGCGGGAATCCCCTTCGCGGCGTGGATCGCCGAACGGATGGCGGCGCCGATGGCGTATATCCGCAAGCAGCCGAAAGGCTTCGGGCGCAACGCGCTGATCGAGGGCGATGTGCCGGAGGGGATGAACACGCTGCTGGTGGAGGACCTCACCACCGATGGCGGCAGCAAAATCCAATTCGCCAAGGCGCTGCGCGAGGCAGGGGCGATCTGCAACCATACTTTCGTGGTGTTCTTCTACGGCGTGTTCCCCGGCAGCTTCGAGACATTGGCGAAAATGGATATCAAGCTGCACCATTTGTGCACCTGGTGGGATGTGCTGGAGGCGGCGAAGGACCAGCCCTATTTCTCGGATGCCGCACTCTCCGGCGTGCGGAAGTTTTTGGAGAACCCGATGGCGTGGTCCGCCGCGCATGGCGGCGTGGCGACGGCCGAAGAGGCGTTGGCGCGCAAATTGGGCAAGAGTTAGAGAAGGGCTGCTTTTTTGAACCATGTTTGGCATCCCGATTCAGACGTCACGGCTTCGCCGTTTCGTCATCGGGACGCGCAGAGCAAAAAACTTTTTTATCCCTGGGGGCGCTGCTGGTTGCGCACCCGAAGCCTAGTTTCAATAAAAGTCTTTTGCGGAGCTTTTCTTCAAGACAAAGCGACCACTTGCTTGGCTTTCCATGAATAGCGTTGTCGAACGCCTGCTGGAGGTTTTGCCGGCCAAGGCGGTGCTGACCGCGCCCGCGGATCGGGCCGGGTATGAGACGGATTGGCGGCGGCTGTACAATTATCCCGCGGTTTGCGTGGTGTTGCCGGAGAGTACCGCGCAGGTGGCGGCGGTGGTGCGGGTTTGTGCCGGGCTGGGGCAGGTGATTGTGCCGCAGGGCGGGAATACGGGGCTGGTGGCGGGTGGCGTGCCGGGGCCGGGTGTGGCGCCGGTGATTTTGAGTTTGGCGCGGATGCGGGCGGTGCGGGGGCTCGACCTTGCGGGTAATAGCATCGTCGTTGAGGCGGGGGTGACGCTGCAGGGGGTGCAGGAAGCGGCGGCCGCGGCGGGGCGGCTGTTTCCGGTGAGTTTGGGGGCGGAGGGGACGGCGCAGATTGGCGGTGTGATTTCCACCAATGCCGGCGGCGTGCAGGTGTTACGCTATGGCTCGATGCGCGCGCAGGTGCTGGGGCTGGAGGTGGTGCTGCCGGATGGGCGGGTATGGGATGGTCTGCGAGCATTAAGAAAAGACAATACAGGATTTGATTTAAAGCAGATTTTTATCGGCGCGGAGGGAACGCTCGGGATCGTGACGGCCGCGGCTTTAGCACTGGCGCCGGCGGTGACGGCGCGGGCGACGGCGCTGGTGGGCACGGCGGATGTGGCGGCGGCGCTGAAAGTGTTCGAGGCGTTGCGGGCCGAGGCCGGGGCGGTTTTGACTCTTTGTGAGCTGATTTGCGCGCCGGCGATGCGGCTGGCTGCGGCGCATGTGCCGGCCGGGCGGGCACCCTTTGAGGCGGGGGCTTATGTGCTGGCGGAGCTTTCGGCGTCCGGGCCGGGGCTGGACGTGGATGGGATGCTGGAGGGGGTTTTGGCCCGCGCTCTGGAGGCGGGGCTGGCGCATGACGCGGTGATTGCGCAGTCGGCGCGGGAGCGGGCGGATTTTCTGGCGCTGCGCGAGGCGGTGCCGGAGGGTGAGTTGAAGGAGGGCGGGGCGGTGAAGCATGATATTGCGGTGCCGCTGGGGCTGATCCCTGAGACCGTGGCGGCGGTTGAGGCGTTGATTGCGGCGGAATATCCGGATTGCCGGCTGAATATTTTTGGGCATATCGGGGATGGCAATTTGCACGTGAATGTGCGGCCGCCGGCCGGGCAAACTGTTTCGGTATTGAATGACCGCAAGGCGGCGATTACCGCGGCGGTGGAGGGCCTGGCGGTGGCGCGCGGGGGAAGTTTTTCGGCCGAGCACGGCATTGGGCAGATGCGTTTGGCGGGGATGCGGGCGCATAAGGCGCCCGTGGAGCTGGATTTGATGCGCGCGATCAAGCGCGCGATTGATCCGCAGGGGATCATGAATCCGGGGAAGACCGTGCCGGAGGTTTAGTGCCGTGTTGCAGACCTGGATACCGGCCGGCGCCGGCGTGACGAGGTCGTGGGACAGCTATTGCCGTGATTCAAAAAAGTTTTTTGGTTCTTTTTTTCAAAAAAGAACCGCTTTCTTTCTCAACTTAGGACCCATCAATGCTCGTTCTCGCTGACTTCCCCGCGCAAAATTACGACAAGCTGCGTTACGGCGACACGGACCGGCAGGGGCATATCAATAATGCCGTGTTTGCGACCTTGTATGAGACCGGGCGGGTGAATGTGCTGCATGATCCGGCGGGGCCATTGGCGCGGCCGGGGTTCAGTTTTGTGCTGGCGCGGATTGCGATTGATTACCGGGCGGAGCTGTTTTGGCCGGGCACGGTGGAGATTGGCACCGGGGTTAAGCTGGTGGGCAATAGCTCGGTGACGTTTGCCCAGGCTTTGTTTCAAAACGGAGTTTGTGTTTCGACCGCGGAGAGTGTGGTGGTGCAGGTGGATGCGGCGACACGGCGTTCGGCGCCGTTGTCTGATGCGACCAAGGCGCGTTTGGCGGGCATGATGGTGATGGCCGCGCCGGCGGCTTGATTACAGCTCGACACGGTTTCTGCCATTGGATTTGGCGCGGTAGAGGGCGCGGTCGGCCTCGCGGGTGAGGGTTGCGATTTCACTGGGGCGGAACGCCACCGAGATGCCGGCGCTGATCGAGACGCGGCCGAGCGCCGTGCCGGGGTTGGCGAGGTTGAGGTCGAGGATGGCTGCCCGGATACGCTCAATGATTTCGAGGCCCTGGCCGAGTTCGGTCCGGGGCAGCAGGATGATGAATTCCTCCCCGCCATAGCGCGCCAAGATGTCGCCCGGCTGGCGCAGCTGGGCGCGGATGATGTTGGCGATGGCTTGCAGGCCGAGATCGCCCTGGGCGTGGCCGAGCTTGTCGTTGAGGTTTTTGAAATGGTCGGCGTCGATCATGCAGAGGGTGAGCGGCAGGGAGTCGGCCGGGGCGGCGGCGAGCGCCTCCAGGGTCTCGTGGAAGAAGCGGCGGTTGGGGATGTTGGTCAGCGGGTCCGTGTAGGCGAAGCTGGAGAGCATTTCGTTGCGGCGGGTGACGTCCAGATTGCGCATCTCGTCCCGGGATTTCAGCAGGAAGAGGCGGTGCAGATAGAGGTTTTGCACCTGCCTGGCTTTGGTCAGGGCGGCGAGCACGCTGCCGTAGAACAGCACGAGCTCGCTTTTTTCCGCGATGGTGGGAATCGCGGCGTTGAAAATATAGCCGGACATGACCAGCAGCGTGAGCACGGCGAGGCAGGTTGTGGTGGCGATTTCCAGGGGCAGGAAGATGATCCCGGTGCAGTTGATCATCACGGCCATCAGCATATAGCTCTCGAACAGGCGGCCGGAATGGGTCATCAACCCGGCGGTTCCGGCCAGGACCAGGGTGATCATGCAGGGCGGCAGCAGCAGCAGCGGCTCCCAGCCGGGCGAAATGCGGCGCACCAGCAAAGCGGCGCCGAGGAAGAGGGCGGAGATGGCGAGGCGGAAGCCCAGTATATATGGCAGAATGGCGTGTGGCAGCATCTGGCTGTCGAAATACATCGCCGGCAGGTTCAGCCAGCCGATGGCGGCGCACCAGGATGACATCATCTTGCGGTTGAATTTGACGGCGGAATTGAGAAAGGCGGCGAGGAAATCCGGCGGCAGGATTGTTTTGCTGATCCGCTGGTTGATCAGCGCATCCAGGCGCAGGGCCATCTCCGCGTTGGTTGCGGGCCGCACGCGGGTGCCGAACAGCCCGGTCTTCACCAGCAGGGTGACGATCCGGGAGGTCTTGCGCGCGGGGCGCGCGGCTTGTGGCATTGTTTTGGTTGAAGCTACCATGGTCTGATAAAGTTGCTCTCTACTACAACCTCAGCGATTGGCCGACTAAAATATAAAAATAAAGATTGCGTGAGCGCGGTTCAGGCGGCGCGTTTGGTCATCCGGCGGTGCGGGATGCCGGCATCGTCATATTCCGGGCCGGCGGCCTGGTAGCCGAGTGTTTCGTAGAAGGGTTGCGCACGGATTTGCGCTTCCAGCTCGTATCGTGCGGCTTTTTGGGTGGTCTCGGCATGGCGCATCAGGGCGGCGCCGATGCCCTGGCCGCGCAACGCGCGGCGCACCGCGACCCGGCCGATTTTGAGGGTGCGGCCGTTTTCCTTCAACAAAAGCCGGGCGGTGCCGGCGGGTTCGCCGTTGCAAAGGGCCAGGATGTGCAGGGCCTCGGCGTCATAGGCGTCCAGCTCTTCCTCGAGCGGGATTTTCTGCTCTTGCACGAACACTTCGATGCGGATCGCGAGGCATGTCTCGAAATCCGGCTCGTCATGCCGGCAGAGCCGGAAGCTGAGGCTCACGCGCGGACCAGGCCTATGATGGTGGATTGCGGCGGCATGCCGGGTTGCAAGGTGGGCCAGCTGGTGGCGGGGCTGGAAAAACTGGCGTTGGGCGTAGCACCCGGGTGGCGCACGGCGGCGAAGGCGGTGCGCGTCGCCGCGTCAAACGCGGCACCGCCGGCGGCGGCGCCAATCGGCGCCAGATAGGCCATGGTGACGAGCCCGGGGCTGGGGCCGGCTGTCTGCATGATGAAAAACCCGTCCGCGGTCGCGGAGGGGATGCCGTTCTGGTCCGTGCCGATCCAGAGATTGCCGTCCGGATCGAGGTTGAGGGTGTGCGGGCGGGTCAGCCAGGCGGCGCTGCCGGGGGCGTAGAGCGTGCCGGCATCGGCGGCCGGGTTGCCTGCCGCGAGGACCAGGGCGGCGGGGAAGGTTTTGGCGGTGACATCCCCGCCGGGCGGGGTGAGGCGCAAAATATGGCCGTTGGCATCTGCGGCGCGGGGGTTGAGCGCGTCCGTCCGGCTGCGCGCCGAATCGCCGCTGCAGGCGAGATAGAGGGCGGCGTTGCCGGCGGCGATGGCGAGGCCGGCGGGGGCGCTGAACGGCGAGCCGCCGGCGCTGGCGGCCGCCCCCACCGCGCCGGCCAGCGACGGGATGTCATTCCCGAGATCGACCCAATTGATCGCGCTGCCCTGGATTTGCGCGACCGACAGCGTGCCGGAATCGAGCGCCGTGCCATCCGTTGCGTCGCTGGCGGCGATGAAGCGGAACAGGCAGCCGGCCGGATCATCCTGCGCCATGAACAGCACCGGGCGGCCATCTGGCGTGCTGGTGGCGGCGATCCCGCTGCGGGCGAACCGGCCAAGGGCGGTGCGTTTGGTGGGGAAGCTGCCGGGGGAGAGCGCGTCCAGCTCCACGACCCACTCGAACTTTGTGGCGTCCGCCGGGTCGGCAAAGCCGAACCCGACATTGGCGAGCCGGGTGAGCCACGGGCCGGCATGGCCCTCGGTCAGCAGCACGGTGCCCCAGGGTGTGGCGCAGCCGGCTTGCGGGGCGAGCACGCCCTGCACCGTGGTGCCGATGCTGGCGGCGACCGGGCCGGAGATTTGGCAAAGCGTGCCATCGGCAATGCGTTGGCTCTGATAGCCGCCATCCACCGTCACCCAGCGGCCGGAGAGATATTGCAGATTGCAAATGGTCGCCCCCTGCATCTGGCCGGCAATGGCGGGGTGGTCCAAGCCATCCGCGAACAGCATGCGGGCCGGGGCGGCCGGGTCGGTAAGCACCAGCACCAGCCTGGGGATGCCGTCTTGCGCCGGGGGCGGGCTGAGCAGCCCGGCAATGGCCATGTCATAGGGGAATTGGGTCTGGGCCTGGGTTTGGGTGAGGGCGGCAGGCGCGAAGGAAGGGGCCTCCGGCAGCAGCGCATCGCCCCAGCGGGCGATGACCATGCGGTTGAAGCCCGGGCCGATGGTATCGTCGAGCTTGGGGATCTGGCTCGCGAGGTGCGGCAAGACCGGAGCGGCTGGGGCAGGGGGTGAGTCCGGGCTTGGGGTCCCAAGTGCCGATTGCGCGCGCGCCAGGCCAAAGCACGCGGCCGAGAGGCTGAGCCCGCCGAGCAGCGCCCGGCGATGCATCGGCTTAGAACCCGCCGCCACCGCCGGCGCCGCCGATATCACCCGCACCGCCGCCGAGCCCGCCGGCGCCCGCACCGAGCCCGCCGGCACCGGTGGTGTTGCCGATGCCCGGGTTATAGCTGCCGACCCCGCCGATGAGCTGCTGCACGAAGCCGGCATGGCCGCCGGGCACTGGAGTCTGGTTCTTATCCATCGCCACCTCGACGCCGTTCTGCAAATCTCTCTGGTCGATATTGGTCAGCACGCCGTTATTGTCGAAGGTGAAAGTCACCACGTGCTGGGATTTGATACCCTCGGTATTGCCGATGCGCATTTTGGTGACCTGCGAGACATAGACCCAGTCATTCGGCGCAAATTGCTCCTGGAAGGTGGGCGGGCCGATTAGCGCCTGCACATCCGCCTCAGTCGAGATGCCGGGGGTCAGCTCCCGCAGATCATGCGCGCTTACCGGGATGCCGCGGTAATGCGGCTCATCGGAGAATAACGCGCAGCCGGAGAGAGCGAATAGCGCGCCGAACAACGCAAGAAAGGGCAGAACAGCTTGGCGCAAGCGCAAAATCCTCAACTCTGGAGACGGGCTCTGATGCGGCTGGGTGTCACGCCGGGGGCTAATCTGTCAATGCGCGGCGCGCCGCCGCCATTTTAAAAATAAGTATCAAGCAGGTTGGCCGTGACGCCGCTGCCTATATAAAGGTGGCCATGAGCGAGATTTTAAGCCGGCCGGTCCGGGCGGGGCATATCAAAGAGGC
>Ga0116231_10002288_pt1 | contig 39998 bp, 33 predicted proteins | sample S1TSphgellanicum_2_FD_89695 | JGI IMG/M metagenome (GOLD analysis project Ga0116231, IMG submission 89695) | Host-associated microbial communities from peat moss isolated from Minnesota, USA - S1T2_Fd - Sphagnum magellanicum MG | ecosystem: Host-associated > Plants > Peat moss > Unclassified...
ATAGTGTAATAAAAGGTATAAAATAAAATTAACTATAAAAAAAGGAAAACCACGCTAGAACCCGGAGTTTTAGCATAAATAAGGTGATATTCAAAAAAAAAAAAACCATTAGCATTCAAGGGTGGGGGGACCTTAGTTTTTGTGGTAAACTGAGTTTCACCCTGTCTTTCCATTTTCCCTAGCGTCTCCACTGTTGCTGCATATATTTTCACTCCTCCTACTTATAAAGCTACCGTAATCAGTCTTGAACCTTGTGCATTAAATGCTGATTTTCAGCATTTTATTCCCAGATTCGATAAAATTTCCTTACTTTATGGATACCACTTAAAGAAGGGTTTGGGGTGAAAAGGAGGCCCAAAGACAGGGGTGACTTTACAAATAATTTTAGTGTTTATCCTTACACGCCCCCAAAACCTTTACACAGGGCCGTGTAATTGTATTTGAAAAATATTTATACTGGCCTTGTGTAAGACTATTGGGCATATATCATTGTTGGGCATGTACCTGATTTGATGGGAAAATAATTGCTGTTTCAGTTTCAATTAGTAAAGATTGAATTGCAATTGGGTGTAATTTTTAGAATTGCTTCTAGATCTGGAACCAGAATTTTTTTGTGTGGAAGAATCTAGAATTGGATCCTTAACCATATTCCCGATATATATATGTGTGGAACTGGAACTAGAACCAGAAAACTGAGATTTTTGGAAAAAAATTCTTGAGAAAAAATTGGAAACAAGGTGCTAACTAACTGGAAGTTTATAACCACCACCAGATTTGATCCAGGTTACCTGGAACAAGATTAGAACAAAAGTAGACCTGGAACCAAAGTTTTTTGAAGTCTCAAAACCAAAACTAGAACTGGAACTATTTTTTTTTTGAATTCATGGGACTAGAACCATTTTAATTGATTTTAACAACGGAACTAGATGATGCAACCCTATAAAACTTTATTGATAGACACACCGTAGATTAGGAAAATGTACAAAGGGATAAGAAAAGAAAAAAAAAGAAAAAAAAGGGAGAATTTGTAGGACGTCAAGTTGGCTCAAACTAAATGTCAAAACCTATCCATGTCAAAAATTGATTGCTAGTAGTAGGTCGTTCGTATTTTTCCATATCAAAAACTGGCTGCTTGCAATAAGTTGATCATGAAAATGGGATATGTGTCTTGAAGGGGTGAAAGTCGGGAAGTAGTTAGGCCTACTTTTATCGCCCGATTTAAAATGGAGGATCACAATGTGATTGAAATTTTTTGCTAAAGAAAAGTAACTAAGACAAAAAGAATAGGGGTTTTTGGTCTTTTCAAATTCCAAATGGCATTGGCACAATTATGTAAAAACACATCTGCTTGTTTATGTAGACATCCAAATACCTCCATTGCTAAGGGGAGGAATTGATCAACAAAATGTCATAATCCCACTTTGAGGGAAGTGCGAAGTCGCCACTCACATTCCCGAAAATGGGACTTGAGAGTCCTTTGGGACTCTCAAAAACTCAGAGTGCGATTGCAGGGGTCAAAGCACCTCGCATTGAGGTGTTCTTTATACTGTTGGAAAGGTCTTGAAGTGTAGATGTCCAAAATGGCCTCACATGAGCCATTTGGATATCTGTAGCACAAGTTATGGTCAAAAGAAGGGTCGGGAATCGACTCGATCCTAGTGTGTGCAAGTGAAGTGTAACACACCATTGGAAAACTATTGAGGAGAGCTACAACTTTGTTCTAAACCTTGTCCCAATCTGAGCTCAGGGCGAGAAGTTATGAACGCCCAAAGTTTTAGGAGTCAAAACCGAGACAGTTTCGGGACTCCACTTTGGGAGTCTCGGGAAAAAGTACCATTCAGATGCAAGTGTGACGACGAGACGCAGAGAATACTATATGGGGGAAGGTGGTGGCTTCCCTTGAATCCGAGTCGTGGTGAGTCAAGTGAGTCCAAGGTTGCCCGTGGCTAGTCCCAACACTAAAAATGTGCAGAATGAGTTCTAACCAACTTGTTGGTTGGATTTGGATGCAGGACCAAACAACTAAGTAGCTTGTCTTTCTTCCTAGTCTAATCCCGGAGCTTTCAGCACGCCCCTCTCACCCCCTTTAGTTCTGGAAGCTGGGAGTGTGCCCCGAGTGCTTCCCAATTCCGCAATTTGAGCAAGTTAGTCCCAACTAGGGACTATCCAAGGACTTAGGAGCGTGTCACATAATGTCAGTTGTGATAACTTCGTTTTTTGGCTTGAAGAACATTAGAAGCAACAAATCCTTGGGTGGTGGAAGATCAGGGATGTAAATCCACTTGTGTTGGATTGGCAATGACAACGTCGACCAGGGTGCGAATGCCATTTTTGGTGAACATAATGTCAATTCATTAACAAGAGGAGTTGAACATGTTTGAAGGAAGCACATGTAGTTATTTTCGCCCCACATGGAAGCTAGCATCTCACGCAATGGTAGCAAAGGTGTTGTGAACTGCATCATGGGTTCATGTGTGCTCGTTGCCATGAGCACAATGTAAGAGGTGGATACCTATAAGGTTGATGGGATGTGTGCACACACATCAAAGGATATTTACAATTGGGGGATGGGGCATTCCAAGTTGTATTTGAAACACTACAAAAAAGATTGAAAAAGCTAGTCAAAGCCAAAAAAAATTGGTTTAATTGTAAGTCAAGCACTTGCCCTTGGGCCAAAATATGATAAAATTCAAGCACAATGGGCTTCAGATATCCTGTTGAAAAGCATGTTGGAAAAGATACGATGGTGCAAACATTTTGAGATGGAATTTTGAAGTTGAATCATTTGTTGCCCGATGAATTGTTCAAATGAAAGAAGACATGTGTGAGTTGGGGGCGGTAGGAAATCACAAGTCGCCTTGAAGTGTTGTTGGAGAGGGAAGGTGCTATTGTCAATTCATGTTAAGGCTTCAAGAAGGAAGGGACATTAATCAACCATAAACCTAACAGCTATGATTGAAATTACAAAGGCCCAACTCCCTAAATAAGCTAGGGCGATAATGATCATCAATATGAGCTCGATGCCACTAAAAGTTATTGAGAGAAAAACTTGTTTATGAGCTAAAGGTCTTTTTGGGTTGTCAGAGGATTTTGGACCCAAGAGGCGCTCAAACACTTGAAAAAAGGAGGAATAAAAAAAAGTAAGAAACTCTATGAAAGTGGAAAAGAAAAATATACATCATAAAAAATATGAATACCTTTATATGAAATAGTGAATTAAAAATTCCAAAGATTACCTAAACGTCACTCATTATAAAGAAAGAATCAACATGTCAAAGAGCCTGTAACATAACATCTTTGATGAAGGGACTAAATGTCCTTTGGATAGATAAGTGAAGAACCACCCAACACAAGTATATATTAAATACCTCATCTTACCTCAGATCCCATACTAGGTTGGTATTGCTTCAAGTCATACCTTATTAGTATCTTATTCAATACCAATTCTCGCATGGGCACTGTATACCTAGGTTGTGATCTATATACTGGTCCAACACTGGTTGCAAGTTGGGGTTTGGACAGGTGTTGGCTAGTTATTGAGTTTATCAGCCTGTGATATTATTAACCTGCCAGCTGATTGTTGATTTTTAGAACCAGATGATAACTTGATCCCTTAATATTGAAATTTTAAAATGTAATAACCTACTTAGATGACCTGATTATCATCCAGGTATGTTATCAATCCTGAAACACTAAACATTTTTATGATTGAGGAAACAGAAAAATAATCATTTTAATTTTTAAAAATCCTATAGCCAGTGTATAGCCAGCAGGTTTGCCAGTGGTTATCATCCGGGTATTTCAAAACCCACCCTTCTGCATAACTGATGGCTATTACCAAATGTGGGCTTGTGCATCCACAACAAAACCTCACATATCAAACACATCATATGGAGGTTGGATTTTCTGTGGTTCACATTAAGATTATCTCATCCTTAAGGTTCAGTGTTCATGTGGATGACATCCAAAGGAGTTGATCACACATGCTCAAAAACTTCATCTTATGGGGATCATTCACATAGATCATAAAAGATTCTCTTTTGAACACATTCAGAATCTAATAGAGTTTTCCTTAAAGTCATCTGTCTTCACCCTCTCTTTGGGCCTCTTTTCACCCCCTATCCCCTCTGTGACTGAGGTCCGCAAAGTAAGGAAGTTTTATTAAATCTGGGTATGAAATGATAAGTCTACTGAAACTCAGCATTTGATGAACAAGGTTCGAGGTCCCTAATTATAATAGTTGTACATGTAGAAGCAGTGAAAATATATGTAGCAGCAGTGGAGGCGCTCATGAAAAAAGAAAGATGGGGTCAAAACCGGATGAAACTCAGTTTGGCACAAAAAGTGGTGCATTTCTGAGTTTGAAACCTCCCCCTTGAAGGGTAATGTACTTTTTTCTGGTTTTCTTTTAATCTCATCCGGTTTTGGACCAAACTCAGGGTACTGGTGCCGTGTTTTCCTGACTTTACGGAAAACTCTACCATAGTACCTTGGCCATTTCAACACATGTCCGTCAAATACTTAATTAATTTTGAAACATTCATTTCAACGAATGAAATATTCTTAAATATACACTATTTTCTTTCACAATATTTTTTGATTTGGAAGAAATCATTTAAAAAAATTCAGCATTTTTGAAAATAATATAATTAGTGTCGAATTGACCAAGGTACTAAGGTAATATTTTATGAAAATTCATCACTATCACTTAAGTCTTATTACAAAATAATAAAAAAAAGTCCCTTGCTCAATTATGACTGTCATTGTAACTTTTTTTTTTAATGATCAATTAACAAATATTCATTTTGGAATGAATTACTTTGCAAGTGTGGTTGAATCCAAAATGAGTTCCTACAATAGATTCAAATATCCCAACATATGGACAGAAATATTCTCTTTTTTGACAAAAAAATTGGGATTTTGGGGACTTTTTTTGGGGATTTTCCAGTCTGAATTCAACTAATTTTGGAAAGTTACACCAAATTTTTGATATCTCAAAATCATTTAAATTCTTAAAAAAAACCTGATCCTGATTCCTCATCCATTAAAATAAAATTCTTAAATCACCTCCTAATTTATCATGTGTATAATAAATGTTAAAGCTTACAAATTCTAGTACATTATTATTATTATATGTACATGTGGCTTAAATTACACATTTTGACCCACTTTGTTGTCTTACAAAAACAGTAGGCCTTTGTTTTGATGGGGCGGGGGGGGGGGAAGAGACAGACCAATGTTGACCCACCACTCACAAGGTTCAAATGACAATGTGCAACATAAGTTCCACATTTTGTTTGTAAGATTCTGATTGCAATGAATTCATATTCACAAAATACTAATGGAACACACACACTCTAGTGCACATTATGATGGTCAAAAATAACAAGCTGGTGGTGGTGTTATCATATCATAGCACATACCCAACACAATTGGGCACCCTGGCCTGCTTTTCACATTGGGTCCGGTGTGTAGTTGAGATTTTGACAAAGTTTGCTGACTTGGCATTCATTTACTGGCTCTGAAGCATGCAGCTAATGCTATGGCCTCATGGAGCCGTTCTCATTGGCCGCCTGAAAATTAGGTACCCCTTACCTTAAGGTCAGTTTTGTCATTGAACAATTTTGTAAAAATATTGAAATGGATTTTAATGAAAATATTTTGCTGAGGTTGAACAATTTCACTACTCATTTGACTAAATCATAGTAGACTATTGTAGATAATGTAAAAAAAAACTCTCAAAAATTTAAGAATGAATTGGTTTTCTGAAAAGAAAAAATAAATAAATTATTCATTTTGTCAATTTGGAAGCTGACTCTAGTCTTCAGTTATGTCAATAGCTGAAGAAGTAGGGTAGTCAATAGCTAAAGAGGTAGGTGTTGACCAATGTCACCTAGTCAATTTGAGTAGCAAATATTTATCTATGAAGCAAGGTGGTTTGTTTTGTTTGTTATGTTCAGATCTCCCAAACCATGGTGCTTCATGCCATGCTCTTTATATCTTTGGAAAGCTCTCAATGAATAGTAGGGGTGCATTGACTTGGTTTGGGACTGCTTGGAGCTATGGTGTGGAAGCTATTGATTATTGAATCATTTTCTAGATGAAAACTATATAAAAGCAAAACTAAAAACATTGCATTTAAAAGCAAAAGGGATGTTTTAGTCACACACAAAATAAACCAACCAACAAGATTAGTTACATAGTTAAAGTCTTTTTTATTTATTAATTTTGGTTTTCTTCTACTTGGGTAGAATTGGCAGTGAGTTACAAAAAGATTGTAAATCAGTTTTTTCTTGTGTGACAATTTTTTGTCATTTTGTGAAAGGAAAGAAAAAAAAGGAGCCTAACAATAGGTACCAACAAAGGATTTTTGATTTTTACTGAAAGAAATGAATTACAACTGCTAGATTTTGAAAAAAACAAATCTCCAGACTTCTACCATAAGCTCCACCAACAGGTAGCCACAATACAGAAAGATTTTTTTAATATAATTTATTCTCAAATCTAGTCTATAGCCAGATCTGGCTAAATCTTATTGTGTAATGATCGCCAGTCTGGCACAATACAATACAGAACCGTTGTGTAACAACGACACCAGTGTTAGAATCTGTTGGGTAAGTAGAGAGGGAGGATCCGGGGGATAAAAGAGTGGTGCGCCTGAAGGTCCAATCTCGCTCGGGTCTTCTTCTTCTTCTCTCTGTCTGTCTCTCGCTCTCAAGTGCGATTCTCTGAGGGGGGTGGGGGGTGGGGTTTGATTCCCGTGGCTGACTCTGAAAATTGCAGCATGATTCATGTGCGCACGCAATCGTCGTCTTCTTGTGCATCTTTTGAGCCCATTTTGTGTGTGTCTTGTGGATTACAGCATTGGATTGATTGCGAAGAACAAATTGGTCAATTGTTTGAAGGCGCCTGCACACTGTATTCTTCAATGATTTTCTCTTCCTTTTTGTTTTTCTGAAACCTTGCCCCGCCCCCGGCCTTCCTTGCTCCAAGTTTGTCTCAAGACTCCACTACTATTGCTTTTGCTTCTTGCTTTTTCGCTTTTCGCTTTTTCAACCGAACGTCGGTTCCCCAAACATGGATTTCCATGGCGTGCGCATTCCCTCAGAGCTCTCGAGTCTTTTGTTGTGAATTCTATCACCTTGTACTACACTTTTGTCGCTGAAGAAATTGAAGAACCAGCATTCAACAGATATAAAAAGAGAGAGCGAAAGGGGACTAGAGCTTCCGATCAGTTGACAAGTTCTAGTCTAGAGCGGTCAACTTTGGCGGAGACAGCAGCTTTGGAGCATTGAATTTCCTTAGCTAACTCGGAGTTACAGTATATATCGACAATCATTCATTCAGCTGCCGGACTGCAGGTACTCACTCGAGCTTTGCAAAGCGTGAAGCTCATCTGAAGCTCTGAAACTGCTGCAATATTCAGGTTTGTTCATTGCTCAATTAGCTGCTGCAATGAAGCTGCAAGAAGGAGCAGCTGCTGCTGCAACAACGTCCTTAACAACCAAGGTGCAAGTGGTGTACCAGTTGTGTCGGGAAGGAAAGCTTGAGCATCCTCACATGATCGACGTCCAGTATCCCACTCATCAAAATGGCCTCCGCTTGAGAGGCACGCATATTTCTCCTCTCCAACAATGCACGCTTATACTTTGCATCTGCAGCTCTCTGAGGGAGAGACATACACAGAGAGAGACAGAGAAATGATGATTTCTGCCATGATGATTTCTCTGCAGATGTGAAGAAGCGGTTGAATAAGCTGCGGGGAAAGGGCATGTCAGAATCCTTTGCTTGGTCATACAAACGGTGAATCTTCTTCATTGCAAGTTCATTCAGCAGTTCCACTCAGACTGGACAGCTCTAGAGTCCTGAACTCATCAGCTTGCTTCTCTAGCTCAATTTGTGTGTCTTTTTTTTTAATGTGTTCATGGACTGAATGAAACCCCACTCTTTTGTTGTTCCCTGAGTTCTTCTCTTACTGAACTCTTTTATGGTCAGATCAGGATCGAAAAAATCTCATGGCTTCCTGTTGCTGCAATAAGCCTTATGGTAACACTTACTCAGGGTCTTGTGCTTGCTTGGCTTTACAGAAGCTATAAGAATGCTTACATCTGGAGGGATTTGACTGAAAAGGATGTGATTCTTCCATTGCAAGGTAGCAAAGAATATGTCCTCAAAGCTTCGGAGCTTCGTCTTGATGCCTATCAAGGTATATACATAGCAACTTCTTCTTCTTCAACAGACATTTCATATGCTTTTTTTGCTTGATTTTGTAGTCAACCTGAGTGAATCCCTAATTTGTTTCTCATCTTGAATGCAGACAAAGTGGAACATGATGATGATGATGAGGATGAGGATGATGATGAGCAGCAGCAGCAGCTTCAGTTAGCTCATCATCATGATCATCAACATCAGAGCAGCACATTGAAGCCCTCAAAGCTTATTGCTGGATTGGTGAGCAATCCATCATTGACTCAGCAGAAGATGACAGTCAATCCTCATGTGAAGAAGCAAAGTTCAAGCATTGGGAGCAGCAACAGGAATGTGGAGTTGAATCAAAAGATGTTGGATAGCCTCAAAGCCACCACCCACATGTGCAGCAGCAGAAAGCACGATTCATATGCATCTGGCTGCTGTAAATCCAGTTCATCACAGCATTCAAGTGAGTGCGAGAATTCAATCAAAGACAACACCCAGAGAAAGACATCATCACACATCATAGCAGAAGCAGCAGCAGAGCATGTCACTGCTCGTGAGAAACCTGCAGGTTTGTGCTTGCCATCATGTGACAGAGGAAGTGGTTTTTCACCTCTCCAAGAAGAAACAAAGGAGCTGGTGGAGGCATCATTAGCTTGCGAATTTGCACTAGCAACGTCAGCAGCAGCAACAGAAATACCAATGAAAATGAGAATCAACTGGAAGAGAGAAGTTCCAGGGAAACGTATTTTCTTCAGGGGCAACAACAGAAGCCGTGTGTCAAACTCAGAAATCAGCCATGTTTCTGAAGTACAAGTTGAAAGGAAGAAATCTCAGTTTCATCATTCACAAACAACAACACATGAGGTTGATGTAGGCTCAATCGTCATTGACTCAAAAAAACCACAACAGCCCTGCTTCCTGGAAGAACATTGTTACCCAAGTTTTGCACTAGAAAATGTGGGTTGTGACAACTTGTTTGCAGTCCAAGCACAAAATGAGGTCCACCTGGAGCAACTACCACCTTCCTGTCTCAATCTCCGCAGTGTGTGGGCACGATGGTGCAAAGGGCTCAGGGTGACCAAGTCCTCATCTGGAACAATGGGGAAGGAGAGCAAACCAAGCAAACCTATGATCTCCAATGGTCACACCTTTGAGGAGAGCAAGATTAAGTCCATAAGCCAGTCGCAGAATCTGGAAGAAGCTGAGACCATGACTCTTGCTCATCAGGAGGTACTTGTGACAACAACTGGAGTGGAGTCTGAGGCTTGTACTAAGCTCGGAGCTACAAATTGTTCTGTAAAACAGCAATCACCAGTGTCAACTTCAGATGACAACCAACATAATCTTATGGTTTCTGGAGTCCAGGACTCACATGAGGCATTGCCAGCAGCCCCTCAACCACTATCAAGGTACAGAACTTGGCATGATCTTCATACCCAGGTGAAAGAAATTTTATGTAAATTGGAGGGTTACATAAGTGTGAGCTCTTCAAGTCTCTTGCATGAGTACTTCAGAGTACAGATAGACCTGGGTATTTCTTCTTCTCTTACAATCTGTAGATTTGGTGTTCTTGCTTCAGATCTACTAGTACTGCAAGAACCACCATGGCCAGCTCAGGAAGAAGGATCAAAGCTGTAAAGAGCAATAACCATGGATCGAGGATTGTTCATTGTTCTTCTTCATCTTCTTCTTCAGAGAGCAACATAATACCATCATGGAGCCAAGAGTCACAAGTGGTGCACCAGTCCAAAAAATGCTTCCAAAACATGGATGAAAGGTACAATTAAATTTGTTTCTACTATCAAACTTCTTCGATTCAGAGGTTTTTTGTTGATGATTATGGATTGCCTCTCTGGCTCAAAATTGAGATTCATGATTGGAACACAAAAGCTTCTTTTTACAGGCAAATGAGAGATCACAGTACATGTATGTGATGCCTGCATGAGCTTTTTGATACAAGTCGACAGATGTAGCTTTGACATGACCTTCCAACTGAGCATGCCTAATATTGCAAAATGGTTGAATGATATTGTGCAGGCCTTTGATACCTGGCTTGACAAAACACAATTGGGAGAAGATGCTTCAACAAGCTCTTTGCAATAGCTTACCACCTCCAGACTTTGAAAAGCTCCTCAAAAAATGCTTGTAAGTCACACAATTGCAAACTTCTGTATTTCAGAGATTCAATTTTGATTTTTCTTTTTCCTATTGAGAATTTAAAAGTGCTTTTGATTTTGATTTTGTGAACTTTTTTTCTTTGACATGTGATCAGGCATTGTGGGAGGACATTCAAACCAGATTCCTTGATCGTGCACAAGCGAGGATGCCATTCACTTCAAAAAAGTTCGTCACACATAGCTACCAAGACTTCACATGGAGGCACTTTTGGTCGTCATAGTTTACAAGCTTATTAAGCTTCTTGAGTCACCAGCACCCAGCACCTCCTCCTCATCAAATTCTGATCCTTCGAATTTTGGCAACAGTCAGACCAAGAAATAAACATCCTAGCAAAAATCACGGCACCAACTTTACATTGCACACACTTGGAGGACAAAAGCAAATTTGTCTTTTGTTCATATGAGCTCCTTGATTTTAAAAATTTTCTTGGGTCTTCTCTTCTTTGTCTTTAATATAATCCACTTTTGTACAGCTGATCTCTCTGTAAATTTTGTAGTAAACCTGAATTCTTCTAAGTGGCAGATTAGGACTTCTATTTCAAATCAAGAAGCCAAATTGTACAGCTGATCCTTAAATTCTCTATTTTGTCTATACTAGTTAGAGTGAATTGAATTTTAGTGCATGAGCTTTCTGAGGAACGCATGTGTTTTTTTTTTCTGTACGAGTTCAAAATGTTTCAAGCCTTTTGTGCACATTTAATGCAGCCATGTTCTATGTGATTTGTCTATAACAGATTTAATTGATGGGTTGTACAGATTTCAAAATTTCCATTGATGCCATGGATCATTAGGGTAGTATGTTATTGTCTTTTGCAGAAGCATAGTTTGAAGATTAAAATCTCTTCAACATCTAGAGAGTACTCAAAAGTCCATAGCATAATACTTTCAATTGATATGATCCAAAACTTCTTTTATTTGTTCTCATTGATACATTTCCACTCTAAAACTAAGTCCCTAAAAAAAAATGCATAATCTAATGAACCAAATCAAAGTTCATTAGTTTCATTGTTGCTAGTACAACATTCCTTGTGCTTCAACTTCAAAAGTTCATAGCTTTTGGAATTTCATAATTTTTCCTTAACAACAAATTGTTCCATGTAGGTACAGAAGTCTATAATGTGAATTTGAGTCCCTATTAACAAATCCTAAAATATATATAAAAATATACCAATTGCAATCACACACAATGTAAAAAACTTGTCAATATGACATCAAAATTGGTCCACCCTGACATGCACATGCCTAAAGGTAGTGTGGGATGTCCTTAAATCATTAATGTACAAACATCTTAACAAAGCATCAACTATCATTCTAAAGAAAAAAAATTCAAATTGGAATTGAAACATAATGAATTAGTTATGTATTTACTAGAATTAATGTTCTTAAGTCTTAGAAATTAATTAAGAGGAGATAGGGTTGCATACTTTGATGATGATCTCACCCTTCCATTGTCATGTATCAAAAAAATTCTACCAAATTTATAGAAACATATTACATAATGTGTTTGTCATTCATTTGACAAACAATCATTTCATTCCTATAATATTTTCAATGTGACAAAACAACTTGAACATTTAATCTTTGAAGAATTTTTCAAATTATGTATTTTTGGGGTTCAAAAGCATGTTTAGAATACATTTATGGATTGTCAAATTAAAATATATAAATTCAAGTTCTTTTCAATAACAAGCCTTTGTAAATATCAATATATGGCTTCCCATGCATTTTGAAAATAAATGGTTTAATTTCACATCATTAAACACATTTGAAATTTAAAAACACCCAATTAACATCATGATCCCAATGCTTTCTATTCATTTTATGGAAAGTTAAACATCTTCATATTACACAAAAATCATGAAATTACAAATTCACAAATATACAAACATTATCCTCTAAACCTCGTTACATTCTAATGCTTAAACTCATGTAATCATTTCTCAAAATCATGGGGGTCAACATTTTATGGGAATCAACATGGTCCTTGGCTCCTTCTATTGTATTTTCAACCAACTATGACATTCACAATGTGGATTGAGCAAAGTTAAAACTACTTAATTCATTTAACCAAAGTAAATAGTGTAGTGAATGAGATCCCATAGTTGTTTACAACATTATTGCTTAATATTAGTAATCAATTATCGTGTGAAGTTTGATATTTGCACTTCAAAGCATCAAAACATATGACACCAAAACAAGAATGGTTCATATCATATAATAAAATTTCAAGTTCAACAATGGTATATCTAGGGAATGATAATACCCAACAAGCAATTGGCATTTCAAAGGTCTTAGTAAAAATGGAATTAAGATTGACAACAAAAGTAGGAGATATTTTTCATGTGTCATGATTGTTTAAGAAATTCTTGTCAATGAGTAAAGTCAACTTACAAAGGTGTAGTCATTATCAAAGGAGCTAAGGATTGTGTTGATTGTCATAAAATCCTAAATCCTTGTGAATTAAAAAAATGATTATATGAGTTGTAAGCATTGGAATGTAGTACTCACTCAAGTGGATAGATTTTTTTTACTTGTGAATTTTCATTTCAATGATTTTTATGTAATTCCTTAATGTTTTGTTGTTCACTTGTTGTGTAATAAATAATGGAAAATTTGTAGTTGACTGATGTTTTTTTGGTTTTGTACATATTTTTATCCTAGGTTAAATTAAATTAATAGTCATCCTCAAAATTTATGGATGGTAATATATTGATGATTATGAGGCCATGGTATTGAAAATAACTTGAATATATATATAATTTTATTGCACATTATTTTCATTTTTTATATGTTTAAATATGATTTGAAGAACTTCCTTGAAGATGAAATGTCCTTTGTTGTGTAAGAGAAGGCAGTGATGTATTTTCATGGAAATTGAATGTGTTATGTAAAATGATTTGTGCATAGGTGAATATGGTTAATATGTTTTGTTGCATTTAGAATGATGTTGAGAAAAAATATGTTTGATAAACTTAATATATGTTACATCATTAGAGGTTCCAAAGTTCAAACACACATTTAAAATGTCAACTTGAAATGTCTACTTTGTTGAAATGTACACATTTGATTTATGTAAGAATAAATATTTTTTTAATTACATGTATTTAAATAATTCATGCAAAGTGAATTAAGCTTTTGAAGTTGGCACTATCATTTTCCTACGAACCTTAACCAAAACATGGAAACCATGTTTAATCAAATGTGATAAGTTCCAATCCATAAAAAGCACATGGGAATGAGTCTAATTCACTCATTATAGTGTGATTATATACTTATACTGGATTAAAATTTGAATTTACTAAAAACAAATGTGTAATCATTTCATAATAACCATGTCATACACACATACATATTGAGTGCATTAAAGAAGAGTCCCTATATACCCCATTGGTAAAGGAATTACAAATGAAGATCTTACTTTTTATGCAAGTCAAAGATGGGTTTGATTTAATGAATTGGGACCTAGAATTTGGTCATTAAAATCTATTAGAGTTGAAGTAAATGAAAAGCAAAGAAAAATGCTTATATATATATTACCATTTTGTTAAGATTGATTCACTTGTGCACTAACCAAAACACAGAACATCACATGTCCATGAACTTGTGTTTCCACCTCCACTCTCCTTTTGTGATTAAATAATTGGGACCACAACCATAATATTGGTAAACAATCATGTGAAAGAACTCATATTAAAGGTTGTTGTGACACACCTCCACATCAAGGATAAATTTCAAAATTTCCACTTGAAATATCATTATAAGAACTTTGGATCCAAAATTCAACGATAAACATTACATGTAAATCATTATTGTAAGATGGAATTAGATGTCAAAGTATGTCTCCAAAATTAATTGCAAGGCACCAAGTTTAAAACTAATAATAATTTTATTGCAAAATAACAACCCACTTCAATTATTCATTTCCAAAATTGACAAACTTTAATATTACAAAAGAAGAAAAATATTTTCAATTGTTGAATTTCTATAAGTAGGAATTGGCATAGACCTTATATAATCTTGCTTTGAAATTTATGATTTAAAATTCACAAAATATTTGCATGGATTAGTGCACACAATTATCACATTTGTCAAACACCAACACATGATTGACTTAATCCATCATTCATAAGTTACATCTAACTCAATGTTTCTCATAGTCCAACATATCTCCCAAAGTACCTGAAGTTGTTAAGGTCCAAATTGGATCAACAAGGTTTTCATAAGTTCACAACTTCACCCCCACCCTATTATACAAGCATGAACCCTTCTAGTGCAATGTTGGCATTCATGGCTAGTGGACTCCTTTAACCTTATTTAGTGTCTACTTATCACCTTAAAAATCAACCTTTGACTCAACTCCTATGATCATTTTAGAATGGAATGTCCACCATATTTTTAATTTCAACACTATCAACTTAATTCACCACCACCTAATTGCTAACTTACTTTCAAGTTAACAATCCAAAACTAAGTTCATATATTCTTTGTTGCAAATATTTTTCTCTCTAATTATATATAATTGCATTACAAACTCAAAATGTGAAGCTTGTAGTTAACCTATAAACACATGCACCTAGCTACCACATGCAACTTCTTTCTTTAAGTATGTATAGATGCATTAATAATGCAAAATATGAAGCTCGCAATTAGCCCATAATCATATGCACAACACCCTTATACTTGTGCTAGCATGCAAATTTTCAATATTCATACATTGTAGAGTTTTCTCAATACAAGATGCATGAAATATGCAAAAATGGGCATCACCACATACAATCATAACTACATGTTCATGCACACATTATGTCCTCCCATTGCTAGCATATTCCTCCTATAATTTATGCTTTAGACTTCTATAATCAAGAATTCGTGTGTATTGGTTGAATTATGATGAAATGCACAAAGTCATAACATTTGAATTAGAATTTGATCCACATCCATTTGCTCATACAAACCACTCCAAGGTATGTTTGTTCCACTATCGAAATCCAATTTCCATTGACAATTGTTGTTTGTCAACTGTAACCAACCAACATTTGTGACGTTCCACTTAAATTTCCTCTTTGGGCCAATTTGTTTGTCAAAATTCCCATAATGGTGCATGTTATTAAGGCATGGGGCTGAACATAATTTATGAAAATGTATTCAAGGACAAAGTAGCCAAATTGGGTACTTTGATTTTCATTATGTCTACAATTTTGGCCCCTCCACTACATGATGGCCACAAGTGTCTAATTTAACTAGGGTGAAATTTGCACTATTTTGGTAACTTACTTTTTGCTATTCAATTAAAAGCTAATGCACCTCCTTTAGCTCCAAACAAAGGGCACTCACTTTGCCTTCAAGTTATAACTTTAACTAGCGATGTCATTTTGTATCAAATGGTTCAATATGTCCAATCCAATCATAATCTTAGGAGGCCATCTCAAAATTTAATTTGAAACCACTATGTAACAAGAACACAAAAAGAGTATCCTAAAAAAATGGAAGAAATAAGGTGCTAAGAACTAGTAAGTGCATGCAAGGAGAATGTAAAATTAGAGGATACAAGAATGAATTTTCTTGGCAATATTATAATTACTTCTAAATTTAAGAAGCACTTGATTAATAATTAAGGGGAATCACAATTTACACAAGTAGGAATAAAAAATATACATGTACATGTGCAGATCTATCAACTCGCAACTTATGAACTATACCAAACTTTTGTAAACTTTGCCTTCCTTCATGAACTTTGTTGAAATTGTAACGCACCATCCATAGTTTGCTATCTTTGTGGAGCATGAAATCTCGAATTAACTTCTCCATCATGATAAGAATAGATTTTATAAGCTTTTCACTTTGAGTTTCTTTCACATGCCTTGCCTCATTTTACATCCACAAAAACAATTACAATATTAAAAAAACCTTAGAACTTAAAAGCACGAGGTTATGACTACCAAAGTTCTTGTGCAATTGAACTCAAACTAACCAATAAAAATTCAAATTGGTTATTTGTATTTTTTCTTAGCAAGAAACATTTAGATGTTTTTAATGTTGATGTTGTAACTTTAAACTTGCATTATTGGAAAACAAATTGCCTCCTTCCACATCAAAGACGTCAATAAAAGTGACCACATCAAAAAACATCTTATGGATGTGCTTGTTCTTGATTTGTTGATAACATGTTGCTCCATGGTGATATACTACCATTTGTAAATCTTCTTATTAGTGTGTTGTAGCATTCAAATGTGAAGGAGTTTGAATAGTCAAATACTAAGATTGAAAGTTTTTTTCATCGGTGTGTTGTAGTGATTGAATATAAATGACCTTGAGTAATTGCAAGGTCAGTTGCCAATCACCTTATTTTTCATAATGTAATCACATATGAAGATTGAAAGTCTCTTTTTGTGCATGTGTTGTAACACTAAAACATAAGCAACTTTAAGTATACTAAGATTGAAAATCTTTTATCATCAATTTGTATAACATTCGAATATGAACTTGAATAGTCACATATTGGGATTAAAGAGTTTTAAACTACTGATTTAATGTTTATGTATTTGAATTGAACATTTATTATTTGTTGGTGTCCTTGGTGCCCTCAACATACAAATTTGATAGATCGGCATAGTTGTTTTGGAAGACTTGCTTCAAAAGTATAGTGTTTTTTTCAAAAACATTATACAAAAAAATTAGATCACATTTTGATTCTACCACTTTTGAGGCACCTTCTAAATTTGTAAGGCATTTTAAAGGTTAAGGGGGAAGATTATGTTGTATAAAGTACTTGTGAGTGCAAAATCAATAATTAGGTCAATATGTAAGTTCACAAAAAGAGCTTTTGTCACATTGCCTTTTCCATTTGATGGATTCAATGGATTGCCATTAAAATTTGGAGTAATAATAGTTTTTGTGATGAATTAGAACCATGGTTTATATTTTCAATTTCTTATATATAGAAAGTTTGACAATTTTTTTCAAAAGATTAGCAAATTTACTCAAATACACATTAGAGAAACACATTTATCCAAGATTTCCCAATTTCTTTGTGGAATAAATAATGTTTACAAAGATGAAATACTTTTTGAAGGACACTAGGGTTTTAGTTTTAACACAAGGACATATGAAATAAATTTGTGAGCATGTACTAGGATGCAAGGTGGATTTCATTTCTTTAAATATGAGGCTAATAAAGAGTGATAATTCATGGTTTCACACCAATTATATCTCATGCATGTGTCTTGAATAATCATTTCAACCTTAAATGCATGATAATATGCAACAATTAAGTTGTGCACATATGTCATATTGTGCATAATTAAGTGCAAAGAAAACCATATAGGCAGGCAATCTTTCATGTAATGGTGGCATGGTATTTTCAATGTTGAATCATTGTAGTTTCTAAAACTTGTAGTGCAAAAGAAATTGTTTGTATTGACATTAAATGATAACCATATTTTTTGTATCCAACAATACACAAGTGACAAACATTATTGATTTCTTTTTCAAAATAATTTGTATATTTCACATGTTACATTTATAAATAATCTTGTTTCATGATCCCACTTACAAATCAACAAATAAACTCATCATCAATATAATTTGCTTCTTGAATATTCAAAATGTGAAGCTTTTACATAATGAAAAATCATATAATGTTCAATAATGAAAAAACTTTGGATGTTTTCACACAATTTCATTTAATTGAAAACATTGTGTGAAACAAAAATAAAGCATTTGGGTTTATAATGTGAATGGAACCCAATTACAGTTTATATGTTTGCATTAATATATTTTTGTAAAAAGGAACAAGCGCCATGGGGTTTTATTGGAAATGGAAATGATTATTTATGGTTTTTTCATTTTGGAACATTTTTCTTATGAGTGGATCTTGACAAAGGTGATGTGCATTGGTCTTTTTGTCATTTTGTAGGTTCTAAAAGAAATATGCATTTGGTATGAAACATCACATGGATTTGAATTGTTAAACTACATCAAAACAATGTAATGGCCAATATGTGGTGTGAAGCTTGGAACTTCAAGAATAATTGGAGCTACCAAAGACTTGGGTGGGCATGAAGATTCAAGGAGTTTTTTTTGTTTAAACTTTAATCTTGTGTTTGATGTGCATAGTCATTTATGAGGAATCAAGTTTGTAAAAAATAAGTAGGTTATAGCAAGGAGATGGTTTTGGTCACACTATCCTTGTACCTTGTGTGAAACTTTGCTCATTAAAAAAAAGGAAAATTAGAAAATGATGAGAAAAAAAGAACCATTTGGATCCAATTGTGAAAAAGCTCTAAAAATTGAGAATTCTAGGAATGGTTTAGCTATCATGTGAAAGAAAATTTGTACCTAAGTTGAATTGGGAAATCATTGGTCAATCAATCAAGGGGTTTTTATTTGTTGAATAATGTTTAATCCATAATTGGCCAATATTAGATGCATGGGATTATGGTGTTCATTATGTCTATAATAGGTGAATTATGAAAACAAAACATTTCAATTGAGCTATTCTTGTATGTGTTCATTGGTGTGGGTGAATCATGGGTGGAGTGGGAATCCAAAGTCCTAAACTTTGAGAATATTGATCCAAGATTTCTTTTCAATCAAATTGTTTATGTTCAAACATGTGGATTTAGGACATAAGAACAAACAATAGGGAGGATTTTCTTATAAGCATGGGAATAAACATAGGACTACATTTGATTTTAGTGGTTTGGGAATAATCCTTCTAGATTGTTTTTTTGTTGGAAGTGTGAATTGATACATCTATTTGAAAAACCAAAATGTTATGGATTGAGTTCAAATTTTGCATTGTTTTTCCTTGTCCTTCCATAACAAAAGAATGTATGTGTAGTTTTTTTTTGTAAGTTTTTAGTGATACAATTGAACACCATTTGCCAATGTATGAAGGTTTTTTATTAATTAAAAGTAAATCACCACCTCCTTCATCTCCATTGTAAGTGCATTTGGAAAGAAAAGTTGGGCCAACATTTCATTCAATTAAAACAATGAAAAATAAAACAACCATGACCAAATCTAATGAACATTGCCACAAAGCTTTAATTGAACATGGTATTTTGAATGATCATATTGTGATAATTGAGACTTTATTAAGACACATGAATGACGCACAACCATTACAATTGAACTTGTGAATGGTAATCAACACAAAACATGGATTTCATAAGTTTAGTTTTGAGAAGAAAAAAAAGCTCTAAGTGGGTGTTCAAAATTAATACAAAAGTAAAATATTAGTACAAGGTTCATCTTTTGGGACATGGTTTTTCTCATGGTCTAAAGTTTTATTATACAAAGACATCATAAATTTATATTTGGTGTATAAATTACTCAAATTGTTTTACAACTTTAGACCAATTCCGCTAACATTAACTTGGGCTCCATGTTGCTACACACTACCAATGTTGATTTATGTTCCCATATGATTATCAATAATTCACATAAATAATTGTTTATGTCAATGTCAAATTTAGTTTCAATTAATATAAATATCATGGACATGAAAAGGCTTGTGTTAATTTGCCTTTTCATATCCATGTTGGTGAATAAGGAAAGGGGTGAAATAGTTATAAAGATAAGAGATAGTTATTAGGATAGGAATAAAGTAGTTAGAAGGATAAGAGGTAATTATTAGGAAGGAAGTGAAGTAGTTATACTTGGAAATGTATTTGAAATTGTCTAAGGATAACCATACAAAGGATTATGCAAAATCAATAAGGAGCTTAAGAAAGATTATAAAAAACCACCCATATACTAGTTCCTCAAAATTTTCATCACTAGAACGAACTAGCATGCACATTATATTTTGCATGAAATATAATCATTTGATGGGAAAAAAAGGCCAATAATGTTGATAAATGTGCATAGGACGAAGGTTCTAATGCTTCTAAAACATTAAAGAAAAAAGAGACTATTTTTTGATTGGTTGGCTCTAATGAATGGTTTAAAATCATCTTTCACTTTATATAATCCCAATTTTCATGTTTATGGGCATGGATTTGGAAATAATTCAAACGAATGAAAACACATTCTTAGTGGACCACTTCTAGCAAAAATATTTATTTATAATTTATAACAATGCATAATAAACTTGAATCTTAATTGAAATCTACAATTCAAAATTTGAGTAAATTTTTTGGAATGTCCATAGTTTTTGCAATTCAAAATCCAATTTAACTCAAAATTAATCTTGATTCAATGATCAAATTATAAAGACAATTAAATTTTTTCAATGTACACATGATACATTATATACATTTTGATCCCAAATTTTAACAACCATAAAACCTCATTTTTTTATTCAAAAAAATTATCAAATTAATAAATGCAGAAATAAAAATCATGTGCCTTGTTAAGATTATTTTCCTATTTCATTGCCAATATTTCTTTGATGAAAACACTCAAAAATAATATTAAATGGTTTACAAATGAAAAAAAATGCATTTGGTGATCAAAATGTTAAGCAAATACAATAATTGTCCCAAATTTTGGTGAATGTAATTTTGCTTTTATTATTATCATTCTTCACCTATATTTTCATGCAAAAAAAAAAAAAAACACGTAAAGGTTTATTCATGGTTGGGTAGTACTTTTAGGACAAAGGAGTTTATGACCTTCTTTTCATTATTTAACAAAAAACATTATATGGATAAAATGTAAGTAAGAAAATTTGAATAGTTTAAAAAGAAAAGGACATTTTTTGGGGCCATTTTGTTGATTTTGTATTCACTTAGGTTTTTATTATTCGTAACCCCAAGTAAAGGTCCACATTTGAAATGAATTTTTAAACAATTTAAATATTCATATGGTTTGTTATTTAATCAAATGTATCCAATATAAATTGCTAAATATAAATGTAAAATATTTTTATTTTTATATTTTTTGAAATCAATTGCATTGTTTAATCCATTCTTTTGATTCTTTAAAAAAATTACGATTGAGAAAATTAAAATCATTATTTAAAAACACTCAAAGTGGACATCCATATTTATCCATTTTATTTTTAGATTATTTTTTGTTAATTTAAAATTGCATCATTTCTAATTATTGGCACACAACAATGCACAACAAATATAGTGCAATAAATGTTATAATAATTCCAATTAGTCATTTGTGGTCTTTTTCATCATATATATATTTTAAATAGCCCAAATAAGCTTGTAACCTCATTTTTAAAATATAATTTTAAAAATCATACTTTATGATGGGTATTAAAATATTTTAAGTAATCACCAAATATAAAATCATTTTTTGATTTTTTTTGAAAGATTGATTAGGCCAAGTTTCAAAATTTTCCAATCTAGATAAAACTCACCATATCATTTTCACATTTGTTGTAAAAATCTTGAAAAAATATTTAAATGCAAGAAAATAAAAATTATGACTAAAAGTTTTGGGGGTTTTAAGGTGCTAGAGGTGCAAATAAAGGGTATCAATGGATTTCATTTTATGCCAATCTTTTCAGGTGTGATATTAACAATTTGAACCACATTTCTTTTCTAAAGATTTAAAAGGATTGAAGTCAATATAAAAAGTTGGTGAAGGAAAAATACATTTTTAAATCATTAACCAAATTATTCACAATCAAATGGAATGGTGGATAATCTTTTGTCAAGTGGAATATCATCACATTAAGGTATTGCAATGATATAAAATATGGCTAGTTCAAACCCAATCCACACAATTGTGGTATTTGAGTTGAAGTTAAACAAATATGATGGTCTTAGAACATAAGAAGACTTAAATAAATCATGTATGCCACTTAAATCCATATTGACAAGCAATGGGCAACCTCATGCATATTATTGTGAATAGTTAGCCCTTGTTATGGTTAGCTTGTTTAATATTCTGCTTTATCAAGAGCACTCAATGCCATTTCCCTTGTGAGGCGATTCAAGTTTTTTTTAAAATGTCTTAATAGACAACATGCTAGTCAATGTCCTCACCAAGTCTTTGTCAACAACAAAACATTACCATTGCTTACAAAAAGCTTGGAAAGCTATTATCACTCAAATTCCTAGTTATCTTTGATAACATTGTCAAACTACTCTATGCCTTTGTTACTTTTATTTGATACATTGCATATTAACCCCAAAAATCACAACACCTATCACACAACTACATGCATTCCTAGTTCATATGTGGGAGGTTCTATCAAACTACCCTATTACTTTTGTAGCTTTGACACTAATTATATTATTTCCAGAAATTTCAACATGTTGAACATAGAACATTCCATGAGATGGCATTACAATGAGAGAACTTACTTGATTTGAAACTTGAACATCACAAGCTTGCAATTGGGAAGACTTTCATTGTCCCCAAATTGCCTCCCCCTTGTATGTGATCAGTTACCCAACATGACTGTCTGCATTTGCAACACCCAACAACAAACTAACTCCAAGACCATCATCATTTAGTTGCAACCCAAGAAATGTTTTAAGCCTTGGTAGACAAACAGACAGCTCCTGTTGCCAACTGCTTGAGATCCACTTTAGCTGTTTCTCATCTGCTCCATTTCACCCACATTCCATAAAACCCTAAATTGGAACTCTGATCTCTCTCTCTCTCTCTCTCGGTCCACATGGCACAATACCAAGTCCCACTAATTCCAAATTGTCAGAGCAAAGATGTCCAAGATGTGCATTTCAAGAGTGTGTAAAATTCACACTTGTAGATTCTGCTGACATTCTACTTGCAGATATGGCTGACATTCTTACAATTACAAACCCCACATCCAACACCCATTGCGAAAAAACCCCCAAAAGGATTTAGCCACGTGGGATAACATGACACCTGGATGAACTTAAAAAGGGTCCTTTTTCCTTTCAGACGCGAAAAAAAAAAATGCTTGTAAAAAGAAAAGTCCGCCCTAGAAATTCGCCCCTTTTTTTTTGGCCACTTGGCGATCAAAAAAAAAGGGCTGTGACTTGTACAAAGGATTTTGTTGGAAATAATGGCCCAAATTCGCCATATTTCGTAGACCAATAAAAAAGTAGAAATTGCGATATTTAGACCACAAGATTTTGGCGTTTTGGCATGTCGAGCTTCAAAACTTTTCTAACTTTTCTCTCTGACCGACCTGTAGCCAAATTTGGCTAAATTCCTCTTGTGGATGATCGCCAGTCCACTTACTACCTCCAAAATGGGAAATCTAACGGCCACGATCTCCCACTTTTTTTGCCCCATTCCCAATCCCCAGGTCCACTGCCACGTGGTGTTTGTAAAGCAGCAAAAATAACCCCGGGTTGTCACGAATGGCTATCTTCCACGTGGAAATAACCCCAAGCCACGTACTCCTCATGGGCCCCACTTTATTTAATTGGGGTTTGTAGCGTCACGAGTGGATTCTAGGGCGAGGGAAATCCCAGTTAAAAAGTGGGGTGGAATGTAAACCGAAACCCACTTAAATCCAAATTAGCCCACTTAACAACTTTGGATTTTGCCCCTGGCGGCACTTTGGTAGCGTCGCAAGTGGAGTCTAGAGTGGAACTTTAGAGTAATTACGTGGAATGTAAACTTAACCCACCGACCCAAATGCACCCACTTAACAACTTCTATTAGTTTTCGGGTCTTTTGTTTTCCTCGTCCACTTTCGTAGGTCTCCAAGTGGATTCTACAGGGGGATTCTAGTCTTACGTGGAATGAAAAGCCCGTACCACCTACTCCGAATGCACCCACGTAACAACTTTTATTATTTCTCGGGTCTTGGCCCACTTTCGTAGCGTCTCAAGTGGGATTCTCCAGGGGATTCTAGTACTACGTGGAATTGTAAGCGCCCCCGCCCCCGCCCCCCATGGGCCAGAGTGTGGTACCCACCTGCTGCTTCTCCAGCTTTTATTTTTGGCGAGAAGTTTCACCAAAATGAGAAAAATAAAAAGAGAATATTCTTTCATAATTTTATTTATTTTTCTCTGAATTTTTCTTCCATTTTTTTTGGGGGGGAACATTTTTCATCATATTTGGACTCTGATTTTAGTTTGGTAGCATTTTCTTAACTAGTGCTTTTTTACCATGTAGACACAGGCTTTAAAAATTCTAATTCTTGCCATATGATGCTAAATCCCTCTTGGGAGGCTAGCCAATGACGCATGCTACCAATGATTTTTTTCAACAATTTTGACCAAATATTCTTTGTCTTTTTAGTGTAAATATGAAAAAAGAATTTTTTTTGCAAAATTTTGTCAAATTTTTGATATCACAATTCTATAAAAAAAAATTAATAAAAAAATTGTCAATTAAGTGGATTGGCAACCATCTACAACAATAATGAGCCAAAAATGTCAGGTAGGACAATAAAACTTTGTGAAAATCTTGGTTTGTACTAGCAACCTCCATGACCTCAACATCTAAATGTCATCCTAGGCATTAAATGTTGTAATTTGTGACCACTAACAAATTTGGACTTTGAACTTTGATAATTGATTGATGGTTTGGGTGTGGTTGACCATTGATGCACATTGCACATTGCATCATTTTCAAATTAAGATTCTTTTTTGGTTAATACTTGAGATTCGAACATCAACACTAGACTTGGGATTTTACTGGTTTTGGACCTTACAACTTTGGATATGCATCTTGATATGCAATGATATTTATTTGTTTCGACAATGTAAAATAATTGCAAGCATGCAATGGTTAAACCTCATACACTTGTGAAAGCAATAATTCACATCTTAAATTATTGTGTAAAGGATGTCAAAATACATCAAATTGATTGAAATTGTAGTTATGCAAGTTTTTGGTTCTACAGAAGATGAAAGATGTTTCAATACATTGAGTTTTATAAAAGACAAAGTCAAAAATTGGTTAACTATTCATTTGCATGTTGTTGTCATTTAAATGTTTGCTCAAAAGTTTTATATTTTTGAGAATTTTTATTATGATTGAACTATTAAGGAGTGGAAGGTTGTGTCCATAGTTTATATGCAATTGATGTATAACTTTGATATTGGGAAACATTGTTTTTATTTTGTAGATGGGCAATGGGTATGTAGCATACCATTTTTTCTTAAGTTTTTTGGTTTGTCATTTGGTGCAATTTTTTGAGGTTTTTATTTCAAGCTCTTGGTCATAATTTAAATTTATGGTGGGTTTTGTATATGTGGTTGTGGTCACTTTGCCTTCAATCCTATTCAATTTTATAGGAAACTTCGTTGTTGTAGCATTGGCCCTTGACAATGGACATCCTTACAACATGGCATGAATCTTGATTCTTAAAGGTTGTAGAAACTACTTTATACTAACCTTTTATTTATTTATTGTCATCCACTAATTTTGCATGTATATGTAGATCCGACATGTGTTATACAAGGTAGGACCAAATTGGTTAGAGTTCGATTCCCTCACATCAGGGTTTTCATAATTCAAGATTAAAAAAATTCAAGTCATCTATCTATCTAAAAAATAAATGCAATCTAGCAAATGAAAAAAATATTAATTATTCATTGTTACCCATACACCTACTAAAATCAAAGTTGTCTCATTAATGCAGAACTTTTAAAAAAGAGGGTGGCAATCACTTAAATCTTCTTTCCTTATTTTGCAAATAACTAACCATTTTGACAAACTCTTATTTTAATGTAGCCAAATTGGCGACCAAAGGACCCACTAGGAAGGGCCCACTAGGTAGCCAACTGGGCAACATGGGAAATATGAAAAACAAAACACTTTAAATGGCCATTTAACCAACTTTTATTATTTTCCGGTCTAGGCCTTTTTTCATGGTCCACTTTAGTGGCGTCACAAAGTGGATTCTACCGGTCTAGGCCTTTTTTCATGGTCCACTTTAGTGGCGTCACAAAGTAGATTCTACAGGGATTCAAGTAGGCTAATTATTACGTTCTGGACTCGTCGAGGGTTCTTCGCGACGGACGGGGGAATCCGTTGCTGCAGTCTTCTTCGTGCTTTCGCGTCTTTCTGCTCCTGCTGCTTCGCCCGATGCTGCTGCTGGATCAGATCAGTCTGGCAGTTGTTGTGTTCACGCAGAGCTGAGATAATACTTGTGCACGGGTTTCTCTTGTTCTCTATGATTTCTTCTTTTCGCAATCGATGTATTGTTTGTTGCGTTTGACTCGGTAGAAACTGTCAGTCCGTGTGGTTTTGTTGATCCCTCGTTTTGTGATTGTGCGTCTGGGGTGTTCTGCTCTGTGTGTGTGTGTGTGTGTGTTTGTTTGTGTGTGCTTTGTTTCTTGGAGTCGATTATTCGTTCTTGTAGGTCCAGTCGTTAACCATGGGGAACAAGGAGGTATTGGCAAGCAATTTGAATTTGTCGAATACGTGTGTTTGCGAAGCGCCGCCTCCTCTCATACTCTTTCTTTCGCAGCAGATGGAGTTGCTCGGATTTCTGTCGTGACCTTTAAGAGATCGTAAAGTAAGCTACAGTTTTTGTTTTTCGTTTTTTCGTTTTCTTCCCCTGGTCATTTCGATTGAAGAAGAGCGCAATTGGATTGGAGAGCAGCTGCATAAAGGGCTTTTCAAGATGGAGCGGACGGCGTCAAATCTTTGTGAGGAAGAAACACCACGCCTAATTCATGGTATGTCGACATAATTTTACTCTGAAATTTCTTTCGATAAAAAATCTGCCTGAATTCTTCAGGTCAGTGCTCAGAGCCGAAATGAAATATTCTCACGGCAGTTGCAAAAAAATCATGAGGCCGTCATATTCGTGTTTGTACCGCGAGGCACACCGGGTACAAGCTCCTTCTTCTTCAATTTTGTTTTAGGGCTTGATTTAGAATTCCAGACACAGGTTATTATTCCATGCACAGCTCATGTAGTTTACACGCGAAAGGATTTCATGGTTTGGTTAAGGGAAATGCAGATTTGCATCCTGTCTTGGTGAAGAATCTATTGTGTTATATCATTGGGTGAATGGATTTTTTCAGAGCTGCTAGCTAATCAAGTTGGATCACTTTGTCCTGTCTGTACAGAGACTTTTTTTGAAATTTAGATTGCTGATGCTGCTCTCAAAGCCCTCCTAAAGACATTGCAGTTTTTTGCTTATTTCTTGGTGACAGCAGAACTACCTTAACAGATTGATTCAGGGCATAACATAGATCCAGAGATTCACAGAATAACATAGATTGCCAGCATAACATATATTGCTTATCTTGCTCTCAAAGCCCTCCTAAAGGTATTGCAGTTTTTTGCTTGTTTCTTGGTGACAGCAGAACTGTCTTTACAGATTGAGTCAGGGCATTACATAGATAAACAGATTCCCAGCATACAATAGATCCAGAGATTTCCAGCATGACATAGATCCAGAGATTCCCAGCATTAACATATATCCAGAAATTCCCAGCATTTAACAAAGATCCAGAGATTCCCTGCATTTAACATAGATCCAGAGATTCCCAGCATAGCATAGATCCAGAGATTCCCAAACAAGTTTCCATGTGGTCAAAGATGGGTAACACAAATAGCTCAAGAGTAAAGTGTTGTTCCTCCAACCATAAGGAACAATATGTTTTGAATAAAAAAATGTGTGTAAGCATAGAGTTGAGAGGTTAAGAACCAGATGTTTCCATGGTTGCTTACATAATTCCAATTCTCTCCTAGTGTTGATGAGAAAACACTTGTAGTAAAATGTTGCCTGGTGCTTGTCCAGGCATGAATGATTTGGTCTCTGAGGGAGCTGAATTACCACCATCCATGGGGCTGAACATACCAAATCTGAGACCTGCCCCTAAGCCCACTCGCCTGAAGCATGCCCCCCCTTCAACAAAACTTTATCATGCAAGCTCAATAGATGAAAGCCAGGAAGTGGAATCGGAGTCAGACATGAATAGGGAATCAGAATCAGAGGGAGCTCTTTCTCGATTATCGAGCTATGATACAATGGGCATCCATTGGCTTGATGCCGAGAAGTTAAGGCCAGTTGATGGCAACAGGTTGGAAGCTCCAACAGCATTGCAGGCATGGGATAGTGATATTTTAGATCTTCCGGTTGGTCAAGGTCGTCCAGCCAATCAGAAGAAGCTTTGCATACTAAGTTTGGATGGAGGTGGAATGCGTGGTCTCATAGCTGCCCGGATCCTTACTCGTCTTGAACACTTGATTCAGGTCAACTCTTGAATTGCTCTTATATCCTCTTTGCAGGCATTTATAGTTCCAAGTGCTCTATTGTAGGGGCAATACACAAGCTGTTCCATGTTGTGCTTTTTCTAAATAGGACACACTACTATAATAGTGGTACAATTGATCCGCAAGCTGCATCATAGTGCAAATAGATGAATCCATGCAGTGCAGTGGCATGAAACCTAACATTGAACTCTTTTCTGAATTGTGTTCATTTTCACAGGCAAAGGTGGGAACTGCAAAGGTGCATTTAGCTGATTATTTTGATCTCTTCTCAGGGACAAGTACAGGAGCAGTGTTATCAACAATGTTAGTCACCCCAGATGAAAAAGGTGAACCTCTGTTTACAGCAGAGGGGTGCTGTGAATTTTACCAAAAGCATGGGAAGTACATATTTCAATCACGGTGGTATGACCCATTCCATGGTTCCTTGCGCCAGTTATACCGTCCCAAGTACTCAGCCCGGCGTTTTGAGAATCTCCTGAAGCTTTACACAGTTAGGAATGGAGAGGCACTTACATTGCTCGACACACTTAAACCAATTGTTGTCACCTCGTTTGACATCTCAAAGGCCACCCCATTCTTCTTCATGCGACATGCTGCCATGAAAGACCCAAGCCGTAACTTCAGGTCTGATTTGTGCCTTTCAAATTACTGTTCTTGTTAGTAGGGTAGCTTGTGGTCATTTTGATAGTATTTACTGGGACACATTTTTTGGCATAACTCTGGTACTTAGCCATCAGCTTATGCATTGAGTCACTAATCAAATAACTAGATGCAGTCCAATCTATTCAGCATTTTAGCTTTCTTTATCCATTTCTCTACCCTTGTTTTGAAACCAGTTCAAGGTAGAGGAGCTTCTCTGGAATTTTTTCTGCTTCAGCATACATGCATTTGGAGTGTGTTCATGCATGCAGTGAAATCTGTACTTGAGGCAGCTAATTGAGAAGCTTTACACATTTGAATTTCTTTGATGCTGATTGCTATGGTGTGAAGACTATGGGAGGTGTGTCGTGCAACTGCAGCAGCACCAACCTATTTTCCACCTGCTTATGTCACCTCAGTTGATGGTACAGTCAATGGCACTCTCATTGATGGAGGTGCAATCCAAAATAACCCGGTCAGCACTCCTGCCTGATTGCCTGACCTTGAACCCCAAACTGAAGGCTTGGAGATACTGTATTGTAAATGCAAGATTCAGTTGTCACACTCTAGTTATGCCATCAAAGATTTCATGGCTTCTCTTCCCAAGTCCATCCCTCATCCCAATGATCAGGTTCAGCTATAAGCTCATATGGGTGATTCATATGTATCTCTAAATAAAATGATTTATCTAGGTTTATATTTCTGTATATCCACAAGTTCAATCCAGTTCTGGATCAAGTTATCAGTTGACTACTGGGTTAGAACACTGTCCTCAGTCAAAAGCACATGTTCCAAGTTGGTAAATGTGCATTGAACTGTGCATGTCTGATTTTTGGAAGGTCTACAGTTTAGGATTTGGATTTAAGAGTATGAGCACCTGGTGTTAAGTCATGTAAAATGGACCTGGATGAATTGGAGAGGGTTGTATACATTGTGCAGATGACTATAGTGATTAAGACACTAGCATTCTCTGCAGTAGGAAATTCTGACCCATCAGGGCCTCCAGCTTCAGCAAGTACATAACTTTGGAGAGGAGCATTATGTCAGCTAATTCCATGCAGAGTCTTCTCATGCTCATTTTGAGTCAGAGTAGAGCATACCAACTTTATGGGAATGTCTATTTTTTGTCTTCTGTGTCAGGTCATGCCTACTTCAGTGCTCTGAGAAAACCTGTTCTGCAACTGATACTTTTGATGTTTGCAGGCTTTGGTTGCCACCACTCATGCATTGAGCAACAATGATGAGTTTCCAGACACCAGCAGTCTTCAAGACATTCTGGTATATGTTCCATTCCCTTTCTGGTGTAGATTTCTATCATAATTATAGGTACTATTCCTGGAATCAAGAATTTAATCTTGGAGATCTTAAATTGAGCTAATTACACCACCCGACCTTATGAGCAATCACAACTCCATAACTTCTAAGCCTCTGGATTCCCCTTACTGGAATCTTCTACATTCTTTGCTTCTTAATCATTGGTAATAATGGACTGGATGTTTAAGGCAGAGCATTCCAGTTGGACGTTTCATTGTTTATTGTTTGGAGGTTTGCCTTATCTGTGGCCAAGTGGTCAAGTTGTACTGTGAAATTTCCAGTTCTATGACAAAGGAGTCCTCCATTAAACACTCCTCTTGATTCTTTTATTTCAAGTCTGGGAATGTGACCTGCTCAGCTGAAAGTTTTATCTTGCATTTGTTTGCAATGCATGATTGTGTACCAAAAATTCTTATTCTTTTCATTCTGATGGTGCAGATCTTATCCATAGGAGCAGGCCAAATGGACAAAACACATGAGTTAAGCAGAGCCAGAAAGTGGGGAATGACTGGTTGGGTTCGTCCCATTATGAATATCATGATGGATGGCACAGCTGGTAGGCACTCTTGCCTCAATTGATCACAGGGAAGTTTTTCATTTTGCTGTATGAGATTGCTGTAAACATGAGCTCTAAACTGTTCTAGGCAAATGTTTACTTCTTAGCTCTAAATAAAATGCAGCATCTGGTACTTGTGTCACATATTCAATGTACCCTAGCATCAAATTGTAGCCTAACACTGAATAATCTGGTCATTTGTGTACAGTTAGGATCTCTTGTGCACACATACAGTGAATTGTCCTGATCAGTACTTTCAAAACTCTGCAGACACAGTTGACTATCAATTAGCTACTGCCTATGCTGGCCACAAGTGTGAGGAAAATTATCTCCGAATCCAGGTACAGATTCTTTCTGTTCACTCCAACTGTTGTAAGATATTGAATCTTGTTTGTATGTCACTCTACGAGGGTTGCCCATGGTGCCCTTTGTCCCTTGGTTGGGGATCTCCAAAGATCTCCAAAACTAGTCTTGTGTGTCATTTCTTAGACTCCTGTCTATGTGGATGGTTGAAAGATTTCTAAGCAAGTCGTCCTCAGAGAAGGCTCTTTAGACAATAGAGACCAGTAGCCTCAATGTCATTCTCTAACCAGGGGTGGTGTGATTGACAACAGATGTCAGGGCTTCCAAAGAAGACGTATGTCATGGACTGTACAACACAAGAAAACATCAGGGATTTGATTCAATGCAGTGACGAATTATTGAAAAGTCCAGCAGTGATGAGGAATACATCTGGAGAGAAAGTATCTCTACAGCAAACAAATGATGAGCGATTATCATGGTTTGCTGACCAACTCTTAATGCAGAAAAAACTACGAGAGGAAGCTCCAAAGGATCCAAGTTTCTCTAATCATTCATTACCACCCTATGCTAGAGAAGGTCTTGGCCCTGCTGCTAGATTAGTCTCCCCGCTATATGCCCAGTTATTTGAGCACCATAGGGACTTGGCTACTGATATAAATAAGGCCCGATCCTTACGATTCTAGATTGAACATATTAAGACATGGAACTGGTTAGAAAGCTGACATTGAACTGGTCACAGAGAAGGAACGACACCACAACCCATCTTCTTTGTGCACTCCAAAATCTTCTTCAACGTTTTTTACTGTCTTCCAGTAACCTTGCAACCTTGTAAACCTGTAATTCTATCAACTTGTTTAAATGTTGGTATATAGGAGATTATGATTTTTTTTCCTAATTGTTAAAGATAAGAACAAGCTTGTGTAATGAAGTACTTTGCATCTCCATTCATTTTGGTTGGTAGGCTGGTTACTTTCAACTCTGTTTTTGCTTCCATGCAGTGGTATTTTTGTTCCTGCTTTGTGGCTGGGTGGTGTTTAGGGTTCCACCTAAGTCATCAGGAAGATCATTGCCCTTTCTTTCTTTCTTTGTGGTGGGATTTTTAAACACAAAATGAGTTTTGTTGGATTTATTGTTATGCCAAGAAGTCAATATGTGGTTTAGATCTACCAGATCTTGATGCACTAGTTAATACCAACCTCTTTTTCCAAGTGGGTACTATCAGTCTAGACCTTAGGGGTCTAACCCTGAAGTAGATGTGAATAATAGAGGAGAAATTTGATTTTTTTTTTTAAATTCCTTAACCTAAGATGATTTGAGTATTTTTTGTTTCTTTTGTTTTTTTCTTTGTGTTTTGCTTGCATTTACCTATCTAAATAGGGGCCTATTATGTTATGGATACTTAAGGGAGACTTGGGGATAAAGCCTACCTAAGGGGTTAGTTATGGATTTTTTTAAAGTTAGAGGATACTTATGGATTATTTAGGGAGATACTTAGGGCCTACCAAGGGACCTTACCTAGGGAGACACCTAGGGACTTATTTAGGTTATGGGATACCTAAATATTATTTATGGGACTATTTAGAGTGCTACCTAAGGAGACAGCTAGGGATGTATTTAGGTTATGGGATACCCAAAGATTATTTATGGGAGTATTTAGCATCTATTTAGGATGCTAACTAGGGAGACACCTAAGACCTACTTAGGTTATGGGATATTTGAAGCTTGCTTAAGGTGGTACATAGAGCCTACTTGTGGGACTAGTTAGGGATTTCTTAAGTTAGGGTTATTTAAGAGGCTACTTAATGTTTATTTATATTGCAAAAAGAAGTTACATATGGCCTACATAGGGAGCTACTTAGAATTGATTCATATTTTTTATGTAAACCTTATTAATTCTTTAAGTAGCTTTTAGGTATCCTCTAATTTAGGTAGGTCTCTATATAACCCTTATGTAGCACCCTAAATAGTTCTATGTAAGTTTTTAACAGTCCTTATCTTTTAAAACTCATGATTTAAATAGACCTTTAGATGGTCTTTAAGGTTTAGATGGTCTTTAGATAGTCCTTAAGTTACCCCCTAGGTTATTTAAGTAGGCTCCTTACAGAACCTCAAGTAAACTTTATGTAACCTCTTATATAGTCCTTAAATATCCCCTAACTTAGGTAGCTCCCTAAATAACTTTTTAAGTAGGTTCCTTGGTAGGTTTTAGGTAGGTGAGTAAGTAATTAGGTAGCCCATGGCTAGGTAAGGGAGTACCCTCTAAATAAATAGAGAGTTAGGTAGGCCTTAATCTAATTATCCCCCTACTGAAATAGTTTCCTAATCTATGTAGCCATAACCTAGATGGATCATAACTTAGTTAAAAAAGAAATTAAGATCGTTACTTGTGGGAGCTCACCTTTAGTTTTGAATAGTGATCCTTGCTTTGATGAGCTTTATGGATAGCTCAAAAGCAAGGATGAAGATGAATGAGTTTAGTGAGGATCAGCATCAAACCCAAATAAAGATTTTTTATAAATAACTTTAATGTCTAAAAGTTGTACTCATGCTTAGCACATTGTTTGGATTATATTTATGATCAATTTAAGAAAGGAAAACCCCAATTGGTAGAAATGCATAATTAGTCTTCGACAACTATGGGTGGTTACATTATCAAACCTTGCTCACTCCTTGGTGTTATCAACTATTAAGTCTATTGAATTAACAAGGCCTACCAATTGGTCTACAAGGTGAACATCTTCAACATGAATATTGGTTTGTTAAAAGGAAGAATAATATCTAGTATGTGTGCTTAACATTCAATTAAACATGAAAATTGGTCAATTAAAAGGGAGAATAAAATCTCATAGGTGCTAATCAATGTTTTTAAATTATTCTTTAACATCAAATATCAACATGCAAGTTGATCAATATGGATAGAATCATGGATAGAACCATATCTTGAAGTTGTGCAACGTCTAAAATTTGGTGTTATTTCTTATAGATGCATATCTACAAATGACCTAACATGTATTTACATTTGCCTTAGATGTGCATCTCATCTACAAATAATAACAAAATGGTAGGGTAAACATCATTGTTTCTTCACAATGATGAATGTCAATTGAGTTGATGTAGTGGTAGCCTCCTCAGCGATTTTCTTAGGTTTGAATCAATGTCACATTTTTTCATTGGTGTAAGGTTTTTAGCTCACAATATCTCTTGTGGTTTTGCAAATGTTTTTGTGTGCATTTGTGAATTTTTCCTTGGGCAAACTGCTTGCAATTTGGGAGAATTAATTTGTTGTGTATTCCTAGCAAATCCAAGCTCCCAATTGTTGTGCATGTGTTGCGTGTTCCTGTGCTCATACCAATATGAACTTGGAGCTTTCAAACTCTTGCTATTGCAATTATGTTTTCCGCACCAAGGTGATTATGTTGTAAATCCATGTCATTGTGACTTTCTAATAAACATGGTATTGAGAGGCATTGAAAGTTCAACACTTGCACTTTTGCTTGCAATTCTATATTTTGCAATAGGTGAGCCATTTTGCCTTTTTTTTTGGTATTTCAGAGTTTTGTCTTGAACTAGTGAGGGGAGGTGTGCTTAGGTCCTTGTTGTGGTTAGTTTTTTCCTTGTGTGATGGCAAAAGGTAGGTTGTTGTTGAAGGTGTGGATAAAGTTGACAATAACTTCCTTGATGTGACTAACACACATTGTTAACAACTTGTTAGATGTTGAAAATGTGTATCTTGAACTTGGTAATGTTGAAGCAACAAAGGCTATGCAACCAATGAAGCTCTAAAAGTTCATTGAGTTACAATTTGGAAACTGCATGTTAATCATGGATCTATTTGTTGGGGTGTTTTTTTTTTTTTGTTAATGACCATCTACTTCTTAACTTCGTAAACCATAAGATGTTGCCCATGCATTATTTGAAGATTGGAACAAGCAATTTGTAATGTTCTTCCCTAGAGATATATTCTTAAGAAGGGGCTTATCAATACAACAAAATTAATGTGGTTAGTCCTATGAGGACATATGTTGAGTGTGTGCACCCCATGTTGCTTGTTGCTAGAAAATTGTAGCTTATTATGAAGGTGATTTATGCAAATCACACTTAAGAAGTAAGAAAAAAAGGTTGTGTAATTTGTAGTGTGGTGACGAAAGTTTGTGGGGCCACAAATCTTCACAAACAACATGATGAGGTGAAATAGAAGTTTTTTGAAGATTTTATACAATATCCTCAAGTGCTATAAGGTCCTTTCCACTTGTGTGAACATTTGGCTATGAAAGTTATTCTTATGCTCATGCCCTCATGTTGGATTTTCATCTCATTCACAATTGTGGAGGAGTGCTTCCTACTATGGTCACAAAGTTGTATAGACTCGCATGTCTTGTCAAATCTTGCGAATGCAACAGTTATTCCTACAAGTTTTGATTATGGATGTTTAAAGGTGGCATGAACAAATTTGCTTTGGTAATCAACTCTCTAAATGAAACTCAAGAACCTATGCATGTTATTGTTGGGTTTTTTGAGGTGTATGAAACAACTAGCCTTTGCATGGCCTGGGTGCATGGCACTACAATTGCAATCATTGTGCAACTTTGGTGTGTACTCTTGAACATATATATGTTTTAAGCTTTGCATGGTCCCATAGATCCAGCCCGCTAACTGTATCCGCTGGAAGGGTTTTCAGAGACACCTCAATAACATGTGTCAAATTTGTGAATTTAGTGGATAGACAAAAGTTTGTAAACTCATGGAGATGTCGATTGTTTCTCTTTATGAAGAAAGGTTACAACATCCATAATTGGGTAGCTTTATATCATCTAATATGTATTTGTTTGTCCACCAAACATAGTTATTGTAAGGAGGAGATGAAGTCAATTGGTAAGTTTGTGGTAGATAAGTTGCTATCATACATGCTGTTGATGATCCAACAAACAAGTGAGGGGCTTGTTACTCTTTTACAAGTGAGAGGGCTTGTCACTCTTTTCTGGCTTGTTTCATAACTGACTAGGGATACCCCTTTTGTTTCTGAATCTATTTTTTGGTTTGACCTGCCTTTTTCATATCAAGGTTTCAAATTTTTTGAAACATTGCCAAGGTCAGTATTTCCAATTTAACATCATATGCTCATTTCAGATTTAAGATTATATGCTTAAATCATAGATATGACTAGAATTGCTTAGGCAGCAAGAAAATCCATTCAAGTTTGATTGCATATGAAATTGGCATGGTACAACTAGTTTTGGTACTTTCAATCACCACAAAAGAGTTACTCAATATTAGATCCAGGTTCCATATGCAGAGTACAATTCATACCGATCTAAGTTCACTAAAAAAAACCCATATGGATTCAGTCTGCATAGATTTGTCAGAACCTACATATTTACTCCCACCTTGCATCTCCTTCAAAATTAGTAGCCAGCTACTAGTCAAGAAATTAGTATGAGAGACTTTGGGACAATTAAATCAACAAAACACAAATATAAATTCATGTCTTCTTGCAGCAGGGTGAATCCCTCAAACCACTTTATACAAAGACCCAAGTTCTAGCCTTCAACTTCAGAAGGTGTTGTATCATCAAGACCTCATTGTCTGTGCACCTACTAAACTTTTTTCATGGCTATAATGCAGATTCTAACATTGACAGACAAAACCTCCCAACTTAGAAATTGTTGGGTTTTGTCAGAAGCTCATGGCACCTGCAACTTGTACAGAAAATCTACAGATAGGTTGTTAAGGATAACCATAAGAAGAAGGAGCATAATGGGTTGGTCGGAACTCATTATCATATGAACGGCCTCTGTATGCTGATTCATAAGCTGGAGTGTAGTTTGTATGTCCCCAGTAAGAATAACTGTCATCATATGCTCTAGTAGGCTGCCCAGAGAGGCCAAAAGATGGCTCAGGAGCTCCGGCACCTGAGGAGTAAGGGTTGATGTAGCTCACAATGTGTGCATTTAGAAAGACTCGCCTTACAAGACCCACAATTGTTTGTGGTGACAAATTTGATGACACCGTCACTGCCTGCTCTGGAATGTCACAGACAACATTGTAAACCCCTGTCCAGAGACAACCACCCATACCAGATTTATCAACATTGAATCATCTGTATAATTGACAGCCAAAGGGGGAGTCAGTGTCATACAGTCGAGCTACATTAGTACCCACTCCTCAATGTCAACACAGATTTGTACTTCAGTCTAGATCAGAAATGAACCATGTACAGAAAGCTAGTAAGAGAAAGCTAACAACAGTTCTCACAATTCATGTGTATTGACTGTTGAACATACCAGCCCCGTCAAGATATTGGGTTACTAACCTGGTCTTGGTATTTCGTACCTTTCAAAGCTTTCATACCAGCCTAGTCCTGGTATCGGATACAGGATCAATTTCTGGCTGGTATGAGGCAGGTATATTGTTCCTGGTATTGAAATGGGTATAACACTGGTACAAGGTTGGTATCACCTCAGGTCCCTAACAGGCTGCTATTGCCTCAGGTTATATCAGAGCCTGGTAGGGTGCCTGCTACCAGTGTTGATACCATGTGCCACAGGCCAGTATACCATACCAAGACTGGTTCTCACCCACAGGTCAACAAATCTTTATATTTGGTATACCATGTACCTCCACCAAGGTCACAACTTGTGGAGATCTCAAAACTATGGTTGATTTCAGCTCCAGTGAATGCATTGTGGATTCAAGTCAAGCTATGATGACTCTTGCAGACCATATTCTATCCTTCATATGGTGGCAAAAACCCATGGCAGTTCTCATCTAACCCATCAATCTCAGAAAATTGGAAGACTAAAGGAATGTAGTTTCAAAGAAAATTTGAATGTGCGAGAGGGTCTTGAGAATCATGATCATTACCTTCAACACTCAAGGCATCTTTGATTCTTGCAACATCTTCCAAATTGATCAAAGGAACCCTTAGCACAGTGTCCTGCAGAACTCCCATTGAAACAAAACACCTGATGACATTAGTGCTTGGATTAATACCAAACTACTAAAACTCAAATTCCATCAGATTTGAGGCAACTAACAAACCGGAATGAAGCTGTTGGAGAAATCTCTTAGTGAATTTAGAGGGCACCTTATATCCATGAAAAGTCCATCCCTCCTAGAAAAGAGGAGCTCGGTATTACACCTATTCCTTAAGACTACTGTGAGGGAGCTTATGCCTCCATATAGGTGTAAGCACCCTCCCTCTCCTACACCTCCAGATCTATGGATGTTTAAGTGGTAGGTAAGGCCTGAGGACAAGGGCATTACCAGAATAAGGGTACAGCCCAAGGTGGCAGCCAAGATTGATACCAGCATTCTGGTTACACCCTTGTCCAAGGGCCTTACCAAGCATAAAGCACCACTAGAAATGCAAAACAGGAAGGAACAACAGGAAGGAATCTTATGTTTTGTATGAACAAACATTTTAAATCATAAGGTTCCTCCTTCAAAATGTAAGATACTTTCAGTGGGGACTCCAAGGAATTTTTCGTTTTCACAGTAGCCTGCAACCACACTAAGAAATTTCTAGCAGTGCTTTCCATTCATGATAATGTTTGCCTCATGCTTTTATACAATGGGTTTAAACGCCATGGGTGGGTGGTGGACATTCCCAAAAAGCAGGGCTGGAGTTGGCCTAACTTTTTCATGACCAAAAGGGGATACAAGAAAGACAGAGCCAAGATCTGCTCTCTCTCTCCCTCAATCCCACTAGGGAGCACTCATGTGCTTGCAGAAAGTGAGACCCTAGTGGTTGGTAAACAAGACTACTACTACTGCTGCTATTAGTTACTGTCAATGAGTGAGAACATGATCTTACAGGTAGAGCAGAGCCTTGAGAGTAAGGACCAAAGCTTGGCTGACCACTGTAAGAGCCTGCAGAGTACTGAGAATCTCCATACTGTCGGCGGCGGCTATTGATGACCCATGCTGGCTCTGGCTTGCCATAAAAGAGCTGCCCCCATCAACGTTCAAAGGTCAAACCCATTCTGACGACTAGTATTACAATCACCCATAGCGCTATGTACTAGTATACCAGAGTCAAATTACATAGCAAGTCCTGCATGATCTAAGCTGCAATTTTTACTTGATTTGCTGCTGCAAGAGCGCTTAATCCCGGCACAGAGAAGACACTTGCAAAAGACACTCCAGGGAAAGATACTACAGAACAGCAGATGGGTACTGTTGGCCAACAGAGAAAAATGGAAGTAGTGTTATGGAGATTCCTAGCTAGTGAACCAGCTTCAGTTTTTCCCAGTTGCCCAAGAGGAGGAGGCTTTTTCTTGAGTCATAATGCTAATAATTCTCAGACCGAATTATGTAAGGAACACTAAAAAAGAACAACACTCATGAGCCGAAGACAATAAACAATTTTTTGGTACATAGCAGATCATCTGCAACGCCCTCCCACTGCAAATTAATCGCACAACAAAAACAACAAAGGATTTGATCGTGTGATTTAGACTAGACAAAACGTGTGCATACCTCCGTCATGTACCTCGACATGATTTTTCTCCGTCCCAAATCTTCCTTTGCAGCTGATTATATTGCAAGTTGCCTGACTGACTGACTGACTGACTCTGAAATTAATAATAATCACCTTCCCACAGCCCAGCCAAAAAAAAAAAAAAACTACCCCTTCAAAAAAACACCCAACCCATATAAAAACACCAACCCACCACCAAAAGCTAAAATACAAAAACTCCTCTCCGGAGCCTTTTTCTTTTATA
>Ga0116231_10002289_pt1 | contig 39990 bp, 31 predicted proteins | sample S1TSphgellanicum_2_FD_89695 | JGI IMG/M metagenome (GOLD analysis project Ga0116231, IMG submission 89695) | Host-associated microbial communities from peat moss isolated from Minnesota, USA - S1T2_Fd - Sphagnum magellanicum MG | ecosystem: Host-associated > Plants > Peat moss > Unclassified...
CTGGGCTACGTCGGCGCGGCCATCACGAAGTCGCTCGTGCTGGGCATGGTCATCCTGGCCACGGCTGCCCTCTTCGTGCCGATCCACATCCTGCACCCCGCCTGGATGCTCGGCTGCCTGCTGCTCACCGCCGCCACCTTCAGCCTGCTGGGCTTCATCATCGGCCTGTGCTCGCGCAGCTTCGAGCAGCTGCAGGTCGTGCCCATGCTGGTGGTCACGCCGCTGACGTTCCTGGGCGGCGCGTTCTACTCCGTCGACATGCTGCCGCCGGCCTGGCGCACCGTGACCCTGTTCAACCCCGTCGTCTACCTGATCAGCGTGTTCCGCTGGAGCTTCTACGGCAGCGCCGACGTCGATGTCGGCACCAGCCTGGGCATCACGGTGGGACTTTTCCTGGCCAGCCTGGTCATCGTGACCGCCATCTTCCGCACCGGCTACCGGCTCAAGACCTGAGGCGTGGCCGGGCCGCGGTAGCGCGCGCGCCAAAGCAGCCGTAGGCGGCAAAATGGAGGTGGACCTCGGCGACCTCCGGGAGCGCGAGCAGGCGCCGCAGCGGTGCCTCGAGGCCGGCACCCTCGCACAACTGGGCGCCGACCAGCACGCCGCTCGCGTCGAATGCGCGCAAGGACAGGCTGCGCGTGCGGAACATCCCGGGCACTTCGTTGGGTGCGGGGTGAGCCTGCCGGGCACCCGCGCGCACGTAGACGGCGTGGCTGGCACGAAAAGGCGTCGCCGCCTCCTGGTGGGTGAAGTTGACGAGCAGGAGCTCCTCGCCCACCTGCGCATCGACCAGGCTGACGCGGCACGGATAGCCCGGATGCGCCCGCGCGGTACAGCGGGCCGCGAGGTGCTGCGCCAGTTGCGCGTCGGGCAGGTCGAACAACGGCAGGAACCGGCGCTCATCGAGCGCGCTGATCTGAAAATCCATGGCTTGCTCCTCGGTCAGGGGATGAATTGAACGCAGCCTAGCCAGGCCCTGGCACGGCCGCGCTCCGGAACCTGCGCTCCAATCCGGGCCCCCGGCGGGGTGCCCGGCATCGGGAGCGGCGGCACCCCCGGGGGAAGGACGGGCGCCCGAGACATGCCGCCGGCGCCCGGGGCCGTATCGCCGCTGCGGCCGCTGGTGCACTATGGCGGTCTGGACACTACCGAGATCCTGATGCGCAAGCGTCCCGCCCTGATCGCCGCCGCGCTGGTGGCCTGCACGCTGGCCCCTGCTCGTGCCGCGGCCGATGCCGGCCCGGGCGCCGAACCGGAAGCCATCATCGCCGCCAACCGCCAGGTATTCATCGGTGCCGGCGGCCAGCGGCTGCAGTACACCGAGACGCTGGACGATCACTTCGCCGATTCCGACATCGGCAAGCAGGCGGCGGCGATCGCGGGAGCGGTTTGGGAGGGGGACGTGCTCGGGGTGCACGACGCCTACGTGCAGGGCCAGGTGACCTACGCCCGGGGCAAGACCGCCTACACGGGCTTCGTGTTCAGCCTGCAGAACCCCGGCGTCGAGTTCCCCTATGACTCGAGCACCGATGACGAGACCACGGACTGGCAGCTGCGCCTGGGCAAGGGCTTGGGCAATCCGGCCGAGGGCGGCATGCTGACGCCGTTCATCGGTTTCGGGGCACACCGCTGGGTGCGCGACTCGTCCAGGACCGATCCCTACGGCTACCTCGAGGTCTACAAACACGAGAGCGTGGTGGCGGGCGTGCTGGGCCAGGTCCGGTTCGCGCCGCACTGGGTCGGCGGCCTGGAGCTCAACGGCGGGTCCAGCTTGCGCGCCGAGCTCGGCGCACCCTCGCTGGGCCTGTCGACGACGCTGCGCAACCAGCGCGTGCTGGGCGGGGCGCTGAGCGTCGACTACGCACCATGGCGCCTGCTGCACATCAAGGCGGAGTATCGCGACACCAGCTTCCGTTATGGCCGCTCCGGCGTGTCGACCGCGCAGCGGCTGTTCGAGCCCGATTCGAGCACCTACCAGGGGACGGCGTTCCTGATGATCGGGCTCGGCTTCTGAGCGATCAGGGTGCCGGGGCCGGACGGGCGGACGGGCCGCTCCCGCTCAGGACGATCGCACCGCGCACGCTGTCCATCGGCAGGCCGTCGATGGCGGTGAGGCCGCCTCGGCCGTCGAGGCGGGTGCGGCCGGACGAGGAGATCGAGATCGTCGTGGTGCGCGTGGCGTCGAGGCGGAAGTTCTTCAAGGCCTCGCGCAGCGCCTCGGCCGCGCCGCCGGCGGCCGGGGGACCGGTCACCGGGGCAAGGCCGGCGGCAGCGCCGCCGGGCTCGTCCGCCGGCGCGCCGGCGCTGCCGCCGGCACTGCCGTAGTCGCTGCCCATCGGATGCAGATGCGGCGCGTAATCCTCGGGCGCCGCCCTCGGCGCCACGGTCACGCGGATGCGCTTGGGCGCGGTCCATTGCTGCCACAGCCGGCTGTTGGCGATGATGGCGTACGCGAGCACGACGAGCGCCACCAGGGCCACGGCGATCGCGGACCCGCGCACGAGGTCGGCTGTCTCACGGGAGGCGTAGTCGTCCATAGGCGGGCCGATTCTTGTCGCCGGCCGCCGGCCCCGATCGCTGGAACTGCCGGGTGCAAACGGGCCAGTTCGCGCGACCGGCGCCGCGCTCAGGCGCCGCCGCGGCCGGCGAGCATGGCGCGCAGGGTGGCGATCTGGCGGCGGTCGACCGCGCCGGTGGCCCACAACGTCGCGCCGTAGGCGCCCAGCGCGAGCGCAGCGGCGGCGTACGGGTTGAGCCGGGCCAGGACCACGCTCGCCGCCACCATCGCCAGGCCGGCCGCCAGGACCAGCGCAAGCGTACGCACGAGGCTGCGATCGATGATGCCGCGCGGCAGCAGCCAGATGCCGGCGGCCACCATCAGCACCTCGCTGGCGGCCGTGGATACGCACACCCCCAGTCCGCCATTGCCGACCGACCGCTGGAACCACGGGATCAGCAGCGGATCGGCGACCGCGCTGACGATCACGCAGGCGAGCTGGACCAGCGCCCAGGACCGCTGCCGGCCCGCGGCCGCCAGGGTGGAACCGATCGGCATCGAGGCATACACGAGCAGCACGAAGATCGCGAGCACGCGCAGGTTGTCCTGGGCCGGGCCGTAGGCGATCGGTCCGAAGAGGCCGATCCCGATGCCCGGGTACAGCGCGCAGCCCAGGGCGATCGGCACCGCACCGATCAGCGTGGCGCGCAGGGCGGCGCGCGCCGTGCCCGCGAACGCGAGCGGGTCGGTGCCGTGCAGGCGGCACAGCGTGGGATAGAGGGCGCCGATCATGGCGCTGGCCGGGAAGATGAGCACGCCGACCAGCTTGCGCGCCACGGCGTTCCAGCCGATGGCGTCGGGCGTGGCGAGGCGCGACAGGAAGACGGCGTCGACGTTGGTCTGCAGGGCAATGACGATATTGAAGACGAGGAAGGAGCTGCCCGCGGTCGCCAGCGCCCGCACCGCCGAGCGGCGCGCCGCGAGCGGGCGCACGCCGATGGGCGGCAGGCAGCGCAGCAGCGCCAGCGCACCTACCGCGGCGCAGGCCACCTGGGCCAGCAGGTAGGCGTGCAGGCGCCCGCCGAGCAGGAGGGTGGGCACGACCACCATCGCGGTGAGGAACTGCCAGGCGACATAGGCGCGGGCGCTGAAGTCGCTGCGCTCGAGGCCGCGGAAGACGTCCACGCAGGCCAGCGACACGGTGCCGAATGCCGAGGCCAGCATGACGAGCGCCAGCACCTGCAGGAACGCGCGGTCGTAGGCCAGCAGCCGGCAGCCGGCGAACAGCACCAGGGCCACGACCGGCAGCGCCGCCGCGCGCCAGGCCAGGCTGCTGCCCAGGATGGCCCCGGCGTGCGCGCGGTCGCGGGCGATCATCGCCGTCAGCGTCGCGCCCTGGCCCCACTCGACGAACAGGAACGCGAAGCCGCTGAAGGTGGTGGCCAGGTAGATCTGTCCGAAGTCGTCCGGGCCCAGCGAGCGCGCCGCGACCACGTTGACCAGGACCGAGAGCGGCGTGACCGCCAGCTGTGCCACGAACAGGAACCCGACGTTGCGCAGGACCAGGCCTTGCGCGGCAACCGTCGCCGACGGTGCAGGCTCGGCGTGGGGCTCGGTCACGTCGGCGCGGGCCCCTCGGTGACCAGCAGGCATTGCTTGAGCGTGGCCGCGAGCACGCCGATGTTGGGCTCCCGCAGCAGCGAATAGTGGTCGCCGGGCACGTCGAAGGCCTCGATGCCCTGCGTGGCGTAGCCGCGCCAGCCGAGTTCCGGGCCCACGCCGAGCAGTTCCTGGTCCACCTGCGTGGCGCGCAGGATGGTCAGCCGGCCATCGTAGACGCCGGGATGGTAGCGCCCCGTCGACTCGAGAAAGGCCTGCGTGAGCCAGAAGTCGCGCAGCTCGAAAGGGACCGTGCGGCCGCGCACGCGGTACGCGGCGATGCGCAGGGCGCAGGAGATCTGGTAGTAGTTGCGGCGCAACCAGATCACCGCCTTGCGCACGAGGTAGGGCACGCCCTCGCTGACCACGCCCATGGCCCAGCGCTCATGGCGCTTGACGCCGGTGCCCACGCCGGGCCGGTAGCAGTCGAGCAGCCCGAGGAAGGCGACCTCCTCGCCCAGAATGCGCAGGCGGCGCGCCATCTCGAAGGCGATGACGCCGCCGCCGCAGTAGCCGGCGAGGAAATACGGGCCGCGCGGCTGGTGCCTGCGCAGTTCGCCGACATAGGCCTGCGCCATGTCCTCGATGCGCTTGAACGGTTCGGCACGGCCGTCGACGCCGCGGGCCTGGAAGCCGAAGAACGGCTGGTCGGCACCCAGGCGGCGAGCCAGGTCGGCGAAGTTGAGCACGTTGCCGCCGGCACCATGGACACAGAAGAGCGGCGGCCGCGACCCGCGCGGCTGCACCGGGACGAGATAAGCGGGCAGCGCGGACACGGGCGCCGGGCCGGCGGGCCGCCGATCGGGCGGCGCCGCGCTGGCCGCCGCCGCGTCCGCATCCGCGCCGCGCGCACGGCGGATGCGTTCGGCGAGGTACTCGATCGTCGGGCGCTCCAGCAGCGTGGACAGCGGCAGCGTCACGCCCAGCTGCTTCTCGATGCGGGCGAACACGCGTACCGCCAGCAGCGAGTGGCCGCCGAGCTCGAAGAAACCCTGGCGCACGCCGATCGGGCGGGTATCGAGGACCTCCTGCCAGAGATCGACGAGCCCCGCCTCGAGCGCGTCGCGCGGGCCGACCAGGGCCTGGGCGCCGGCAGGGTCCGGCGGCGGGGGAAGGCGCTGGCGATCGATCTTGCCGTTGGGCGTCGTCGGAAAGGCATCGAGGGCGACGAAGGCCGAGGGCACCATGTACGAGGGCAGGCGGCGCTGGAGCAACTCCCGCAGGGCCTCGGCCGTGGCCGGCGCGTGGCCGCCGGCCATCGGGCCGGAGGCGGGGACATAATAGGCGACCAGGCGCTGGTCGCCGCCCACGTGCGCGCGTCCGACGACGATCGCGTCGCGCACGGCCGGATGCTCCTTGATGGCGACCTCGATCTCGCCGGGCTCGATGCGGTAACCGCGCAGCTTGATCTGGTCGTCCAGCCGCGCCAGGCACTCGAAGCGGTGGTCGGCGCGGATGCGCCCGCCATCGCCGGTGCGGTACATCCGCGCGCCGGGCTCGGGGCTGAAGGGGTCGGGCACGAATCGTTCGGCGCTCAGGTCGGGACGGCGGAAGTAGCCGTTGGCGACACCGGCCCCGCCGATGAAGATCTCGCCGGCCACGCCGCGCGGCTGCAGAGCGCCGTGGCGATCCAGGATGTAGACACGCGTATCGGCGATCGGCGTGCCGATCGGAACCAGCGGCCCCTCGCCATCGCGCACGCGGTGCACGGTCGACCAGATGGTGGTCTCGGTCGGCCCGTAGAGGTTCCACACCGAATGACTGCGCTCGAGCAGCGCCTGCGCCAGCTCCGGTGCGAAGGCTTCGCCGCCGCACAGCACCTTGAGCGCCGCGTCGCCTTCCCAGCCCAGCTCCAGCAGCATCTTCCAGGTGGCCGGCGTCGCCTGCATGATGGTCGGCCGCCAGCGCCGCATCACGTCCAGCAGCGCGGCCCCGTCGGCGGCGGTGTCGCCGCTCACGAGGCGCACGCAGGCGCCGCTGGTCAGCGGCAGCCAGAGTTCGAGGCCGGCGATGTCGAAGGCCACCGTGGTGACCGCGAGCAGGCGGTCGGACGGCTGGATGCCCGGCGTGTGGCGCATGGACTGCAGGAAATTGGCCAGCGCCCCGGTCGACACCTCGACGCCCTTGGGCCGCCCGGTCGAGCCCGAGGTGTAGATCACGTAGGCTGCGCGGCGCGGATCGGCGCCGGTCTCCGGAACCGCCGGCGCCGGCGGCAGCGGCGACGGCGACGGCGCAGCCGGGAGTTCGTCGATGCAAAGGCAGGCCGGCGCCGCGGCGCCGCTCGCGGCCTGCGCCTGCGCGAGCGCGTCGCGCAGGTGCGAGTGGCTCAGCACCACGCGCGGCGCGCAGTCGCCCAGCGTGTAGCCGACGCGCTCGGCCGGGTGGCGCGGATCGAGCGGCACGTAGGCGGCGCCGGTCCGAAGGACCGCCAGCAGGGCCACCGGCAGATGGCGGTCGCGCTCGAGGAAGACCGCGACGCGCTCGCCGGGCCCCGCGCCCAGCGCTTGCAGGCAGGCGCACAGGCGCTCCGCGGCAGCATCGAGCTCGTCGTAGCGCATGCTGCCGCCGGCATCGACCAGCGCCACCGAATCGGGGCTGCGCCGCACGCAGGCCGCGAACGCGGCCGGGACCGCCTGGGGCGCCGCCACGCCACCGGCGGCCCTGGTGCCGATGGCCAGCAGCCCGGCGCGCTCCTCGGCACCGATGATGGGGATGCGCGACAGCGGTACCGTGGGGTCGGCGACCACCGCCTCCAGGATGGCAACATAGTGCTCGAGCAGGCGGGCGATCGTCGCGGCATCGAATAGCTCGGTGCTGTACTCGATGCTGGCCAGGCGCCCGAGACCGGCCTGGAAGATGAACAGGCTCAGGTCGAACTGCGAGGCGCCACGCGGAAGAATCACCGGGCGCATGCGCATCGGCCCCACCGCGCGCCCGGGCACGGGCGCGTTCTGGAAATCGAACATCACGCTGACCACGGGCGACTCGCCCGGGCGGCGTTCCACCGGCAGCTCGGCGACGAGGCGCTCGAACGGCAGATCCTGGTTGGCGAAGGCATCGAGCGCGGTCTCGCGCACCTGCGCGAGCAGCTGCGTGAAATTCCCGTCCGGGTCCACGCCCACGCGCAGGGCCAGCGTGTTGACGAGCGAGCCCATCAGCGCTTCGGAGGCGAGGCGGTTGCGGTTCGCGACCGGCACGCCGACGACGAGGTCCGCCGCGCCGGTATGGCGATGGAGCAGCACGTCGAAGGCCGCGAGCATCACCATGAAGAGCGTGGCGCCCTGGCGCGTGCCCAATGCGGTGAGCGCATCGACGAGGCCGTCGGAGAGCGGCAGCGGCGCGAAGGCGCCGGCGGAGGAGCGCCGCTGCGAGCGCGGCCGGTCGACGGGCAGCGCGACGGGCTCGGCGCCGGCAAGCCGCTGCTTCCAGTGGGCGAGCTGGTCCGCGAGCTGCGCGCCGCCCAGGTGATCGCGTTGCCAGTGCGCATAGTCGACGTAGGTGAGCTTGCCGCTCGGCGGTTCGGGCGTACGCCCGGCGGCGAACGCGTCGTAGCAATGGAACATGTCGGTGACCAGGATCCCGATCGACCAGGCATCGGTGACCAGGTGGTGCAGCGACACGCACAGCAGGTGGCGCTCGGGGCCGATCCGGTAGAGCGCGGCGCGCAGCAGCGGGTCGGCGGCGATGTCGAACGGCATGTGCAGCAGCGCCGCGCCCAGCGCCTGCGCTGCGCCCACGGGGTCGGGCGCGCCCGAGACATCGATGACCGGCAAGGGCAGGCGCAGTTCCGGGCGGATCGATACCCTTGGCTCGCCGTCCACGGTCGGGTAGTTGGTGCGCAGCACCTCGTGGCGCGCGATCACGGCGTCGAGCGTGCGCTGCAGGACCCCGGCATCCAAGGGGCCTTCGATGTCCAGGCCGCCGCCGACGTTGTAGGCGGCGCCCCGCGGATCGAGCTGGTGCATCAGCCACATGCGCTCCTGCGAGAAGGACAGGCGCAAGGGCTGGCCGCGGTCGACCGGCTCGATCGGGGGCAGGCGCTCGAGCACCGGCGCGGCGCCGATGCGCGCCGCCAGCAGGGCCGGCGTAGGCGCCTCGAACACCGCGCGCAGCGGCAGCTCTATGGCGAAGGTATCGCGGATGCGCGAGACGAGCCGGGTCGCCATCAGCGAATGGCCGCCGAGCCAGAAGAAGTCCTCGCCTGCAGCGACGGCCGGCAGGCCCAGCAGATCGGCCATCAGGGCCGCCACCTGCTCGACGAGCGCGGCCGGGGCGGCGCCGGCAGCGGGGACAGCGGCGGCGCGCGCGACCACGCCCAGCACCGGGATGCGGCCCTCGCGCAGCTGATCGCGGCACTGGCGCCGCTGCACCTTGCCGCTGGAGGTCTTGGGCACCGCGCCCGGTGGCACGAGGACGACCCGCTCGACGGCGATCTCGTGCGCCTGGACCACGGCGCCGCTGATCGCCGCGGCGATCTGCGCCAGCGGTGCGTCGCGCGCCGAAGCCACCTCCTGGACGATCACGAGGCGCTCCTCGCCCTCCTCGTCGACGCTGAAGGCGGCCGTGCCCCCGGCGCGCAGCAGCGGGAAGCTCGCTTGCGCGGTCGCTTCGATGTCCTCGGGGTAGTAGTTGATGCCGCGCAGGATGATGAGGTCCTTGATGCGGCCCACCACGAAGAGCTCGGCGTCGCGCAGGAAACCCAGGTCGCCCGTGCGCAGGTAGCTGGCGCCGGCCGCGTCCGCCGGCGCCGCCAGGCGCGCGTGGAAGACCTCCCGGTTGATCTCGGGCTTCTCCCAGTAGCCGTCGCCGACGCTGGGGCTGCGCACCCAGATCTCGCCCACGCGATCGTCCACCAGCGGCAGGCGGGTGTCGGGATCGACGATGCGCAGTTCGCAGCCGGCCAGCGGCGTGCCGCAAGCGACCAGCATCTGCGCCGCCTGCCCGGGTCGCGGCGCGGCGGCGCGCCGTTCACCGAGCGCGCGCCCGTCCAGGGCCAGCACGCGCGGCGGCCGATCGATGGCCGAGAAGGCCACGCCGACGGTCGATTCGGCCAGGCCGTAGCAGGGCGTCATCGCCGCCGGGCGCAGTCCGGCCGGAGCGAAGGCCGCGGCGAAGCGCTCCATCGTGTCGGCACGGACGCGCTCGGCGCCGCAGAAGGCCATGCGCCAGCGGCTCAGGTCGAGCGCGGCGAGCTGCTCCGGCGCGGTGATGCGCCGCGCGCACAGCTCGAAAGCGAAGTTGGGGCCGCCGCTGATCGTGCCGCCGTAGCGGCTGATGGCCGAGAGCCAGCGCAGCGGCCGTTGCAGGAAGGTGGCCGGGGCCATCAGCGTGGCCTCCAGGCCCGTGCACAGCGGCCCCAGCATGCCGAAGACCAGGCCCATGTCGTGGAACGGCGGTAGCCAGCTGACCAGCCGGTCTTCGGAATTCTCGCCTAGCAGCCGCGACAGCGCATCGATGTTGTCCAGGAAATTGGCGTGGGTGAGCCGCACGCCCTTGGGCGCGCTGGTCGAACCCGAGGTGTACTGGAGCAGCGCAACGGCACCCGGGTCGCTGACCGGGGACTGCCATTGGCCGTCGCCGAGCTCGCGCCCGTGGTCGGTGGCGAGCCAGCGCAGCCGTGCGAGCACGGCCAGCGACGCGGATTCCGCGGCGCCGGCTGGCGCCAGTGCCGGCAGGGCGTCGATGGCGCCCGTACCGGCGAGCGCGAAGCGGGCGCCGGCGTCGGCGGCGATGCTCGCGAGGCGTCCGAGTGCGCGGCGGCTGGGAGGATAGGCCGGGACGGCGACCACGCCGGCGTACAGGCAGGCCAGTAGGGCGATCAGGTAGTCCACGCCCGGCGGGTGGACGATCAGCGCGCGTTCGCCGGCGGCGCCGGCTTCCTGCAGTTGCGCAGCGGCCCCGCGCGCGAGGCGGTCGATGCGGGCATAGTCCAGGCAGGTCTCGTCGGCCTCGCTTTCGCCCAGAAAACGGACGATCGTCTTGGTTGGAGAGCGATGGGCCTGCGACTGCAGTCTACCGACCAGGGTTGCCGTGGACGGCAAGAAGCTGTTCAAAGGGTAGAGCCGTCCCAAGATGGCTCCTCGATCGGCAAACAAAAAAGAACACGGTGCCGGCCACAGCCGCTGCCACCGCGCACGGATTCCCTGCTTCGACTATCGCCTGCACGAACCAGTGCCGGTCGGACGAAAATGGCGGCATTGGCGACGGAAATCCCCCGACGGGCGCTCGCACTTTCGTGCGCGCGCGAGCCTGCGCGTTTCCGAAGGAAGCACGGATGGCTATCCCATAAGGTTGTGATTATGACGTTTTTGCAACGACCCCGTCAATGCTGACGCACTGCCCGGCCGCACCGGCCAACGACTTTCGCATAAGAATGGCTGGAAATCGAGCCCAAGCTGCACCTTCGGCAAGCTCGCAGCGGCTGTACGCACCACGTGTGGGCAAACGTCGGCATTTGCGCGCGTGCGACAATAGGGACATGTTGCGCAGACTGCTCGCACGGGCTTTGTCCCCGGCCTTTGCGGCCGCCGGCGCGTCGCCAGCCTCTGTTGCCATGATGTCGTGCTGACGGACGGCGCGCGTCGATCAAGCGCCGCGGACCTGGGCGAATTCGATTACATCATCGCCGGCGGTGGCACCGCCGGGTGCGTGCTCGCCAACCGCCTGTCGGCCGATCCGTCGGTGCGCGTGCTGCTGCTCGAGGCCGGCGGCAAGGACGACTGGATCTGGATCCACATCCCGATCGGGTATCTCAAGTGCATCAACAACCCGCGCACCGACTGGTGCTACCGGACCGAGGCCGAAGCCGGGCTCAACGGGCGCTCGATAGGGTACGCGCGCGGCAAGGTGCTGGGCGGGTGCTCGTCGATCAATGGCATGCTGTACCTGCGCGGCCAGGCGCGCGACTACGACGAATGGGCGCAGCGCACCGGCGATCCAGGCTGGTGCTGGGACCGCGTGCTGCCGCTGTTCCGCGACAGCGAGGACTACTGGGGCGGCGCCGACGCGATGCACGGCGCGGGCGGCGAGTGGCGCGTGGAAAAGCAGCGCCTGCACTGGGACATCCTGGACCGCTTCATCGAGGCCGCAGCGCAGGCCGGCATCCCGGCGCGCGAGGACTACAACCGCGGCGACAATTTCGGCATCGGCCACTTCGAGGTCAACCAGAAGCGCGGCGTGCGCTGGAACGCATCGAAGGCCTTCCTGCGGCCGGTCGCGCACCGCGCCAACCTGCGGGTGCTCACCGGTGCGCTCATCGACCGGGTGGTGCTCGATGGGCGCGCCGCGCGCGGCGTCGAGTTCATCGCCGCGGGCGCGCGCCATCGCGCGCTGGCGCGGGTCGAGACCTTGCTCACGGCCGGCGCCATCGGCTCGCCCGCCATCCTGCAGCGCTCCGGCCTGGGGCCGGCGGCGCTGCTGCAGGCGCGCGGCATACCGCTGGTGGCCGACCTGCCGGGCGTCGGCGGCAACCTGCAGGATCACCTGCAACTGCGCATGATCTTCCAGGTGCAGGGCATCACGACCCTCAACCAGCGCGCCCACCGGCTCTGGAGCAAGGCGTGGATGGGCCTGGAGTACGCGCTGTGGCGCTCCGGCCCGCTGTCGATGGCACCGAGCCAGCTCGGCGGCTTCTTCCGTTCCAGCGCGGCGGAACCGACCCCCGACCTGGAATTCCACGTGCAACCGCTGTCGCTGGACAAGTTCGGCGACCCGCTGCACCGCTTCCCCGCGTTCACGGCCAGCGTCTGCCACCTGCGGCCGGGCTCGCGCGGGATCGTGCACGTGCGCGACCGCGAGCCGGACTCGGCGCCGATCATCGCGCCGCACTACCTGTCGACCGAGGCCGACCGGCAGACCGCGGTGCGCGCGCTGCGGCTGACGCGCGACGTGGTCGCCCAGCCCGCGCTGGCGGCCTACCAGCCGCACGAGTACCTGCCGGGCGCCGCGGCGCAGTCCGACGAGGAACTCGTACGGGCGGCCGGCGATATCGGCACGACGATCTTCCACCCGGTAGGCACCTGCGCGATGGGCGCTGCCGCCGACCCGGACGCGGTCACGGATGCGCAGCTGCGCGTGCGCGGCATCGCGCGCCTGCGCGTCGTCGATGCCTCGATCATGCCCACCATCACCTCGGGCAACACCAACGCCCCGACCATCATGATCGCCGAGCGCGCGGCGCGCCTCATCCGCGCGGCCGCCGGCAGCGGCTAGCGGGGACGCGGGCAGGGGCGCAAGCCGCGCTCGACGAGGAAGCGCGCTCGCCAGCACGCACTCCGGATGCGATACTGTGCCGCGCCGCCCGATGAACTCCCGAGGAACACCTGGACCATGGCCGAGGATCCCAACACCGGTGCCTTCCCGCTGCCGACGGCCAAGCTCACGCTGACGCGGCGGGCCCTGCTCGCCTACCGGCGCACGCTCGACGGCATCGTCACGGCGCTGATCTTCGTCATGGTCCTCACCCTGCTGGGCGCGCTGGGCGGCCTGATCCTGGACTTCGCCGGCGCGGTGAGCTCGTTCCGGGGGGCACTGGGCGACCACGCCGCGGTCCACAGCGTGGTCGACGCGATCGACCGCGAGCTCGTCATCGACGTGCTGTCGGTGTTCGTTCTCATCGAGTTGTTCCGCACGTTCACCGACTACCTCGAGTTCCACCGCGTGCGCCTGCGCGTGCTGGCCGAGGTCGGCATCGCCTTCGTCCTGCGCGAGGTGTTCATCGGACTCTACGACCACAGCATGGGCTGGCCGGAGATCCTGGCGCTGGCCGGATTCCTGGCGGTGCTGGTGACGGCGCGGATCGCCGCGGTCTCGTTCCAGGCCGCGGACGGCTCGGGGCAGTAGCCAGCGCGGGCGGCAGCGCGCGGCCGGGGCTGCCGGCTAGCCTTCCGCCTGCGTGCGCAGCAGGCGCGCCGCGTGCTCGGCCTGGGCGTCGTCGATCTCGCGGATCACGCCGCCCAGGTCCAGCGCGCCCTGCTCGCGCACGAAAGTTCCGCTGAGGGCGACCTCCGGATGGAGCAGGCCGCGCTCGTACAGATCCCAGATCTCCGGGCCGAAGTCGGTGCGCAGCAGTTCCGGCGCGTACCGGCCGAAGAAGGCCCGCAGGTTGGCCACGTCGCGCAGCAGCATGCGGCCCGCGTGATTGTTGCCTGCGGCATCGACGGCCTGCGGCAGGTCGATCACCACCGGTCCATCGGCGCCCAGCAGGATGTTGAACTCGGACAGGTCGCCGTGCACGACGCCGGCAGCCAGCATGCGCACGACCTCGCGCAGCAGGGCCGCGTGGTGGTCCTGGGCCTGCTGCGGCGTGAAGGCGACGTCGTTCAGGCGCGGCGCCGCATTGCCCTCGCTGTCGGTGACCAGTTCCATCAGCAGCACGCCGTCGCAGAAGTTGTGCGGCCGGGGTACGCGCACGCCGGCCGCCGCGAGCCGGTACAGCGCCGCGACCTCGGCGCTCTGCCAGGCCTGCTCCTGCGACTCGCGGCCGAAACGCGTGCCCTTGGCCATCGCCCGCGCCTGGCGCGTGTTCTTGACCTTGCGGTTCTCGGTGTAGTCGACCGCCTGGCGGAAGCTGCGCTGCGTGGCCTCCTTGTAGACCTTGGCGCACAGGACCTCGCCGCCGCTGCGCACGACGTACACCAGGGCCTCCTTGCCGCTCATCAACTGGCGCTCGACCGTGTCGATGAGCCCTTCCTCGATCAGCGATCGCAAACGCGCGGGGGGTTTCATGACCGCATTTTGCGCCACCACGCGAAACCCGTCGCGCACCCGGTGCGCTAGCGAACAGACCCGTGCCATGCCGCGTTCTACCGTGCGAACCAGCGGGAGTGCCTCAGGGCAGTCGCGCCGCGATGGACGGGCCGGGCCGCCGTCCGGCTCGTCCATCGTTTTTCCCGCACCCGGCGAAGCGCGCCGCGCCGGGCCTGCCGGATCGGGCGCCGGGGCGCGGCGGCCGAGGCGCCTTCCGCACCGGTATGTTGGACAGCGTACATCGGCGTAGCGGCACGGGAGCGCACACTGTCCATCCCACCCCGACTCCGGACTCCCCATCATGCGCACACGCCGGCTTTGCATCGTCTGGATCGATCACACCGAAGCCAAGGTGCTCCACTTCCGGGGCGTGGAGGAGAGCAAGCTCGTGATCCACTCGCGCAACTCGGTGCAGCGCCTGCACCAGCAGGCGGCCGGGAGCGCTGCCGCGGCCGAGGACGGCGAATTCTTCGGCCGCATCGCCTCGGCGATCGACGCGACGCGCGGCACCGTGCTCACGGGCCCGGGCACCGCCAAGTTCGGGCTGCTGCATTTCCTGACGCAACACCACTCGGGCATCGCTGCGCGGGTGCTGGAAGCCGCGCCCGAGCAGGACGGCGACGCCGAATTGCTGGCGATGGCGCACGGCGTCTTCGACAGCGCCGACGCCGCCCGGTAGCGATTGCCCGCTGCCTCGGTGAACCTGCTACGTGACCGGCGCGGGCGCCTGTGCTGCCGCGTGCGCCTGCTGGTCGGCGTGGTAGGAACTGCGCACCATCGGTCCGCAGGCCGCGTGGGCAAATCCCATGGCCTGCGCCTGGACCGCGAACGCATCGAAGTCCGCGGGCGCGACGTAGCGCAGCACCGGCAGGTGGTGCTCGCTGGGCGCCAGGTACTGGCCCAGCGTGAGCATCTGCACGTCGTGGCGGCGCAAATCGCGCATGACCTCGAGGATCTCCTCATCGGTCTCGCCCAGGCCGAGCATCAGGCCGCTCTTGGTGGGCACCGACGGCACGCGTGCGCGAAACTGCTGCAGCAGCGCCAGCGAATGGGCGTAGTCGGCGCCGGGGCGCGCCTGGCGGTACAGGCGTGGCACGGTCTCCAGGTTGTGGTTCATGACGTCGGGCGGTGCCTGCACGAGGATGTCGAGCGCGCGCTCGAGCCGGCCGCGAAAATCCGGCACCAGCACCTCGATCCGGGTCGCGGGCGAGACCCGGCGCACCGCGCGTATGCAGTCGACGAAGTGGCCGGCCCCGCCGTCGCGCAGGTCGTCGCGGTCGACCGAGGTGATGACGACGTAGCGCAGCTGCAGGGCGGCGATGGTGCGGGCCAGGTGCTCGGGTTCGGCGGCGTCGAGCGGGTCGGGGCGGCCATGGCCGACATCGCAGAACGGGCAGCGACGCGTGCATTTGTCGCCCATGATCATGAAGGTGGCCGTGCCCTTGCCGAAACACTCGCCGATGTTCGGGCAGGACGCCTCCTCGCACACCGTATGCAGGTGGTGCGCGCGCAGGATGTCCTTGACCTGCGTGAAGCGCGAGGCATCGCCGGCCGCCTTGACGCGGATCCAGTCGGGCTTGCGCAGGCGCTCGCCGCTGCGCTCGATCTTGATCGGGATGCGGGCGGTCTTGTCCGCGCCCTTTTGCTTGGCGCCGTGCTGCGCGGGGCCCGCGCCTGTAGCAGTCGTCACGATTCCTCCTGTTGCACCGGCCCATCGGCGCGCGCCGCGGCGGCGGGCGCGGCGCGGCCGGCCAGGTGGGCCTGCAGCCGCTCGACCAGCCGCGCGGCGACGCGGTCCGGCGCCACGTGCACGCCGAGTGTAGCCAAGTCGATGGCCGCCAGCCCGCGGTAGCCGCAGGGGTCGATGCGCGCGAACGGGGCCAGGTCCATCGCCACGTTGAGCGCCAGGCCGTGATAGGCGCAGCCGCGCGACACCTTGATGCCGAGCGCCGCGATCTTGGCCTTGCCCGCGAAGCGCGCGTCGGCGGCGGGTGCCGGCGCCGGCGCCGATGGCACGGCGGTGGGGACGACGGCGGGGACGACGGCGGGAGCGGCGACGTAGACCCCCGGCGCGCCGGCGACACGCAGTCCCACCACGCCCAGCGCATCGAGCGACTGGATCACCGATTCCTCGATCCGGTACACCAGTTCGCGCACGAAATAGCCGGCCCGGCGCAGGTCGACGAGCGTGTAGACCACGAGCTGTCCCGGACCGTGGAACGTGACCTGGCCGCCGCGATCGGTGGCCACGACCGGGATCGCCCCCGGCGCGTGCAGGTGCTCGCGCCGGGCCGCCTGCCCCAGCGTATAGACCGGATCGTGCTCGACCAGCCACAGCTCGTCGGCGTCACCGGGGCCACGCGCGGCGGTGAAGTCGCGCATCGCCCGCCAGACCTCGTCGTACGGGGCGCGGCCCCATGGGCGCACCCGCATCAGAGCACGAACTTGACGAGCGGATGGCTGGTGAGCTCGCGGTACAGCGCGTCGAGCTGGGCGCGCGACTGGGCGCGGATCGTCACGGTGAGGGACAGGTAGTTGCCGCCACGGGATTGACGCACCTCGACGGTGTTGTCGTCGAGGTCGGGCGCATGGCTGCGGACGATGGTGACCATCTGCGGCTCGAACTCGAGCCGGTTGTGGCCCATGATCTTGATCGGAAAATCGGTCGGGAAAACCAGCGCGCTGGTCGGCTCGGCCGCCGCGTCCGGGCGCTGCGGCGGCAGCTCCGGCGGCTCCTCCGGCGGCGCGCCGGTGGGATCGGGCGGCTCATTCATCGGCTGCCTCCGGCACGGGGCGCCGGACGGCCGCCGCATCCGCCCGCGCATCCTCGGCCGCATTGCCATCGGCATCCGCCGTCGCGGTGGCAGCGGCCGCGAGCTGCGCCGCGCCGCTCAGGTTCTGCATCACGATCTGCTTGAGAAGCGTGAGGCGGCGGTGGAAGAAATGATCCGCGCCGGGCAGCACCACGACGGGAACCTCGCAGCCGCGCGCCCAGGCGAAGACATCGGCGAGCGGGATGGTGTCGTCGAGCTCGCCGTGGATGACCAGGCTGGAGGGCGCGACCGCCGGTACCGGCCACTTGCCGGCCGCGGTGCCCACCAGCACCAGGGCCTGCACCGGCCGGCCGGCCGTGCCCAGCGCCTGCGCGGCACCCGCGGCGACGAAACTGCCGAACGAGAATCCGGCCAGCGCGATCGGCGGCGGCACCGCGGCCGGTTGCGGCGCACCCCAGGGCGGGGTGCGCGGGAGGGTGTCGATCAGGTGCAGCAGGTCGCGGGTCTCGCCGATGCCGCCGTCGTGCGCGCCGGTGCTGGCGCCGACGCCGCGGAAATTCGGGCGCACGGCGATCCAGCCCAGCGCGAGGAAGGCACGTGCGAGGGTGGCCGCCACCTTGTTGTCCAGCGTGCCCCCGTAGAGGGGATGCGGGTGCCCGACGAAGGCCCATCCGCAGGGCGGCAGGGCCGGCCGCTCGAGCACGAACTCCATGCGTCCCTCGGGCCCGTCGATCGTGCTGCGCTGGCTGGTGGTCATCGTCGGTGCGCGGGGCCGGCCGGCGCTCAGGGCAGACGCAGGCGCTCCACGACCTTGCCGCCGACCAGATGGGAGTCGACGATCTCGTCGATGTCGTTGCGGTCGACGAAGGTGTACCAGACGCCCTCGGGGTAGACCACGAGGCACGGCCCGTCCTCGCAGCGGTCGAGGCAGCCGGCCTTGTTGATGCGCACCTTGCCCTCGCCGCTGATGCCCAGCTTCTTGACGCGCTCCTTGCAGTAGGCCTGCATCTGCGCGCTGCCGTGGGCGGCACAGCAGGCATCGGGCGGCTCGCGCTCGTTGAGGCAGAAAAATACGTGACGCTCGAAGTAACTCATCGCGCTGCGTGCTCCCCGGTCCGCGGACCGCCCAGTGTAGCCTGCGCTTTTTCGATGTTAAATTGCCGAGCCAGACGGATACCCCGATCGACGAAAAACCCCATGCGCATGTCCTGCCGACCGCACCGATGAGCGGATTTTCCCACGAAGCAGCCTTGTCGGCTTTGTCGCCCGGCGCCGTGCGCCGGCACCTGCAGCGGCCCGGGGTGGAATGCGACATCGTCGGCACCACGGGCTCGACCAACGCCGACCTCATGGCGCGCGCCCGTGCGCACGCGCCCGATCACCCCGTGCTGCGCGCCGCCGACGTCCAGACCGGCGGCCGCGGCCGCCTCGGGCGCCAGTGGCACGCCACGGCCGGCGGATCGCTGCTGTTTTCGGTGGCGGTGCCGTGGACGCGCACGCCCGCCCAGAGCGCAGCGGTGAGCCTGGCCTGCGGGCTGGCCGCGGCGCGGTGCCTGCAGCTTGCAGGAGTGGAGGTCATGGTCAAGTGGCCCAACGACCTGCTGCTGGGCGGACGCAAGCTGGCCGGCATCCTCACCGAGATCGCCCAGGACCCCGCGGGCCGCCAAACCGTGGTGATCGGCATGGGACTCAACCTCTTCGTGGACGAGCACGAGCGGGCCCGCGTCGCCCGGCCGCTGGCCGAACTGGCCGAGGCCCTGGGGCGGGAGGCCGTGCGCAGCGGGCGCGAACGCTGGCTGGCATCGCTGGCCGGGGCGCTCATCGACGCCGCCGCAGCCTTCGACCGGCAGGGATTCGCACCGCTGCTGGCGGCCTTCCAGGCGCGTTGCGCCTACCTGGGCGAGGCCGTCGTGGTGAGCACCGCCGGCGACGACGACGCGCACGGCGCGGCCGGCACGCTGCGCGGCGTCGATGACCAGGGACGCCTGCTGGTGGAAACCGCGAGCGGCACCCGCGCGCTGGTCAGCGGCGAACTGAGCCTGCGCCCGGCGCACCCCGGCGACGCGAGGAAAGCCGCTCGATGAGATGGCTGCTGATCGATGCCGGCAACACCGCGCTCAAGTGGGAGGTGGTGCTGGCCAGCGCGGCGCAGTGGCCCGGCAGCGCGCCGGGCGAGGACGCGCAGCGCTGGCGCGGGACGGTGTCGATGGACGCGCCGGATTTTGCCGACGCGCTGGCGCGCGCCTGCGCCGCGGGCAGCGCGGTGACCGGCGCGCCGGCGCCGTCCACCGTGCTGGGCTGCAGCGTGACGGCGCCCGACCGGGTGCAGATCATCGAGGCGGCGATCCGCGCGGCCAACGCGCCGACGGTGCGCTGGCTGGACGCCGCCGCGCGCTTCGATCACGACGGCATCGTCCTGCACAACGGCTATGCGCAGCCCGAGCGCCTGGGCGCCGATCGCTGGCACGCGCTGATCGGCGCGCGCGCGCGCTATGCGCGCGGCGCGCTGGCCGTGGTCACGCTGGGGACGGCGACGACGGTGGACACGCTGGACGCCGGCGGCCGCTTCCTCGGCGGGGTCATCGCGCCCGGCCTGGAGATGATGCGATCGGCGCTGGCCAGAGGCACCGGGCGCCTGCCGCTGGCGGGCGGCGATTACGTCGCCCACCCGGTGGCTACCGACGATGCGATCCGCACCGGCATCCTCGATGCGCAGGCCGGGCTGGTCGAACGGCGGCTGCGGCGCATCCGCGAGCAGTGCGGCCGCTCGGTACAGGTGGTCGTCAGCGGCGGCAATGCGCTGGCGTTGCTGCCGCTGCTGCAGGGGCATGGCGCCCCGGGCAATCCGGCGCACGAACCGGACCTCGTGCTGCGCGGTCTGTGGCACCACGCGCGCGCGCTGGCCGCCGAGGCGCTCACCAAGCCGGCTGGATGAAGCGGCTCTTCGTCCTGCTGCTGGCGGCCAACCTCGCGCTGGGCGCCTGGCTGCTGCTGGGCGATCCGGTGGACATGGTGCGCGAACCGGAACGGATGGCGCTGCAGATCGACCCCGGCCGCTTCCACGTGCTCAGCGACGCCGATGCCGCACGCCTGCGCACCCAGGCCGACGCCGCGAGCGCGGCCGCGGCGGCCGCGGCGCCGGCGCCCGGCAGCGCGCCCGACGATGCTTCCAAGGCGGGCGGCGACACGCCGGCCAAGGACAAGGCCGGTGCGGACAGCCCCGATGCCGCCAGTCCCGATGCCACCAGTCCCGATGCGCCCCGGGCCGACCGCGCGGCCGGCGATGGCGCGCGCGCCGAGCCGGCGGCGGCGCCCTCGCCCGGCTGCATCGAACTGGGCGACTTCGCGTCCGAGAGCGCGGCCCGCAAGGCGCGTGCGCGCCTGGCCGAGATCGGTCCGGAGGAGCACCTGTCGCTCAGCACCTCGGACAAGTCGACGCGCCTGCGCATGACCGGCGTCGATGCCGCGCTCGAGCTCAAGATACAGCGCGTGCTCAAGGACTTTCCGCGCCAGCGTCTGACCCACTGCAGCGACCCGGCGGCGGCGCGCTGACCGGCGTGCGGCGCTACTTGCGGGCGCGGAATGCCGCCAGCCATTCCTTGGCCAGGGCCCGGCCCTCGGCCGACTGCACCGGTCCGGCCTGGTCCGCGAGGCGCCGGGAGAACTCGTCGTCGGGGCTGGCATACCCGTTGGCCTCGAGGACCGACTGCCACTTGATGGCCACGACGTAGTTGCGCGGGACGCCGCGACCGAAGTAGTAGTCCGTCACCAGCGCCACCTGGCCGACGGGTTCGCCCTGCTCGGCAGCGCGCATCGCCCACTGGGCCGCCTGCGCGGGGTCGCGGGGCACGCCTATGCCCTCGTCGTAGAGGCCGATGAGGCGCACCTGGGCCGAGGCCAGGCCCTGCTCGGCCGCGCGCCGCATCCACAGCGCGTAGCGGGCCTCGTCGCGGGGCACGCCCTTGCCGTCCTTGTAGAGCACGCCGAGGCGAAACTGGGCCTGCACCGCGCCGGCCTCGGCGCTGGTCATCAGGCGATCGAGCGCGGCCGGGTCGCCGGCAGCGGCGCCCTGCGCGTCGCGCGCGGCCTGCTCGGCCGCATCGGTGTCATCGATCCCGTGCCGCTGCGCGGCGCCCGGGGGGGCCGCAGCGCCGGCCAGCGGCACCGCGACGACGAGCAAGAGCGCGGCCACGAAGCCCGGCGTGGTTCGCGCCAGGCGGCTTGCGAGAGAGGCGGCCCCGGACACTAGTTGCAGGCGACCGGCTGGTTGGGGGCGCAGCTCTGCTCGCACTGGCTGGCCACGACCGCCGATGGACTGGTCGAATTGAGCAGGCAGCTGCCCAGGCACACCTGGTAGGCGCCCTGGCGGCGCTGGCATTCGCGCCGATGCGATTCGTCCGCGGCGGCCGGCGCCGGCGGCACGGCGGGGGCGGCAGCGGCGATCGGGGCCGGGACCGGTGCGGGCGTGGCTGCAGCGACCGGTGCGGGGACGGGCGCGGACACCGCCGGCGGCGCTGCCGGGGCCGCGGAAGCCGCGGCCGGGGCGGCGTCGATCGTGGTCTGGCATTCGTAGCGGTACCGGCCCCAGTCGGTGGGGTCGAGCGGGCCCGGAGCGGGCTCCTTGCCGACGAAGGTCACGCTGGCATAGCTGCCCGGGCGCACGTTGCTGCAGATGCGCTGGGCCACGTGCTGGACCGATTCGTCCGAGGAGGTCGTGAAGGACAGCGGGCGCGACACGTAGCCCACGGGCTGGTTGCCGGTCTCGACATCGACCGCGGCATCGCCCAGGACGGAGCACCCGGCCAGCCCCGCGACGCCGAGGAGAAGGAGGAGAGCAGCTTGGCGCAGGGGCATGTGGGCACCTTGGATGCGGATGGGGCGGCGCGCAAGCCGCCGGCGAGCGCGGATCATAGCGCCGGGCCGCCACGCCTCGACCGCGCGCGCCGGCCGGGCGCACGCAGCGGCCGGTTCAGGCGCCGGCGAGCAGGCGCACCAGGTCCTGCTGCACCTGGGCCAGCGCCTCGTGCTGGCGCGCCAGCAGCGCCGGCTCGGGGTCGCGCTGGCGCGTGCCCCATATGGGCTGCGGATGATGCGCGTCGCCGCGATAGCGCGGGACCACATGCCAGTGCAGGTGCGGCACGACATTGCCCAGGCTGGCGAGGTTGATCTTGTCGGGCGCCAGGTGGGTGCGCAGCGCCTGCTCGGCCAGCAGGACCGCATGCATGATCCGCGAGCGCTGGGCTGCGTCCAGGTCGCTCATCTCGCGCACGTGCGCGTTCCACACCACGCGCAGGAAGCCGGGGTAATCGGGATCGTCGACCGACACCACGCGCAGCTGCGCATCGCGCCAGAGCACGGTGCCGCCGTCGTGGTGGCAGAGGTCGCAGCCGGACGGGCCGGGTGCGGGCGCGCCGGGGCTCGCTGCGGGGCCGGCTGCAGAGCTTGATGCAGGGCTTGATGCCGAGCTTGATGCAGAGCTTGATGCAGAGCTTGATGCAGAGCTTGCAGCGGGGCTCACCGCGGTGCTCACAGCAGTACCCGCTCGACGCCGCCGGCATTGGCCCGGGCGACGAACTCGGGCAGCCAGTTCTCGCCCAGGATGCGCCGCGCCATCTCGACGACGATGTACTCGGCCTCGATGGTGACGTCGTCGCGAAAGCGCTGCAGGCCCTGCAGGCAGGCCGGGCACGAGGTGAGTACCTTGAGCTCGCCGGTGAAGCCGTCGGCGCGCAGCCGCGCCTCGTCGCCGGCCAGTTCCTCCTCCTTGCGAAAGCGCACCTGGGTGGCGATGTCGGGACGCGAGGCCGCCAGGGTGCCGGCCTCGCCGCAGCAGCGGTCGCTCTTGGCCACGCGGGTGCCGTCGGCGCTGGCGACCAGCGCGTTGACGGTCTTGAGCGGCTCCTGCAGCTTCATCGGGCTGTGGCAGGGGTCGTGGTAGACGTAGCGTACGCCCTGGACGCCGCCCACGTGCACGCCCTTGGCGAGCAGGAACTCGTGGATGTCGACGATGCGGCAGCCGGGGAAGATGGCCTCGAAATCGTATCCCTGCAGCTGGTCGTAGCAGGTGCCGCAGCTCACGACCACGGTCTTGATGTCCAGGTAGTTGAGCGTGTTGGCGACGCGGTGCAGCAGCACGCGGTTGTCGGTGATGATCTTCTGCGCGCGCTCGCCCTGGCCGCTGCCGCGCTGCGGGTAGCCGCAGCACAGGTAGCCCGGCGGCAGCACGGTCTGGACGTCGCAGTGCCAGAGCATGGCCTGGGTGGCCAGGCCGACCTGGGAGAACAGGCGTTCGGAGCCGCAGCCGGGGAAATAGAACACGGCCTCGGCGTCCGGGCGCGTGCGCTGCGGATCGCGCAGGATCGGCACGATGCGCATGTCCTCGATGCCCAGCAGGCTGCGCGCGGTGCGGCTGGGCAGCCCGCCGGGCAGGCGCTTGTTGATGAAGTGGATGACCTGCGCGGCGGCCGGGGCGGGCCCGGTCGTGGCCGGCGGGTGCGCCGCCTGGCGGCGGGCGGGCAGCGCGAGCACGCGGTGGGCCAGCCCCTGCAGCGCGTAGCCGCCGCGGATGAACGTGGCGCGCAGCAGGCGGATCGCGCCCGGGCGCGTGGTGTTGAGGAAGAGCATCGCCGCGCGCGTGCCCGGGCTGAAGCGCGCCTTGCCGGCGCGGCGCACGAGGTCGCGCATCACCATGGAGACGTCGCCGAAGTCGATGTCCACCGGGCAGGGCGCGGCGCACTTGTGGCACAGCGTGCAGTGGTCGCCGATGTCGGCGAAGGCGTCCCAGTGGCGGCGCGACACGCCGCGCCGGGTCTGCTCCTCGTACAGGAAGGCCTCGACCAGCAGCGACGTGGCCAGGATCTTGTTGCGCGGCGAGTACGGCAGGTTGGCGCGCGGCACGTGCGTGGCGCACACCGGCTTGCACTTGCCGCAGCGCAGGCAGTTCTTCACGGCATCGGAGACGCTCTTGAGGTCGCTGTGCTGGAGGATCAGCGACTCGTGCCCGAGCAGGCTGAAGCTGGGCGTGTAGGCGCGCGCCAGGTTGGCGCCGGGCATCAGCTTGCCGCGGTTGAAGTGGCCGTGCGGGTCGACGCGTTCCTTGAACGCGCGAAAATCGCGCAGCTCGTCGTCGCGCAGGAACTCGAGCTTGGTGATGCCGATGCCGTGTTCCCCGGAGATGACGCCGCCGAGCGCGCGCGCCACGTCCATGATGCGCGCCACCGCGCGGCCCGCGGTCTGCAGCATCTCGTAGTCGTCGGAGTTGACGGGGATGTTGGTGTGCACGTTGCCGTCGCCGGCATGCATGTGCAGCGCGACGAACACCCGGCCCTTGAGCACGCGCGCGTGGATGGCGTCGATGCGCTCGAGCACCGGCGCGAACACCGCCCCGCTGAAGAGGCGCGCCAGCGGGGCGCGCACCTCGGTCTTCCAGGAGATGCGCACGCGGCCCTCCTGCAGGTCGGCGATGTCGGCCTGGTCGCGCAGGCCGGTCCAGCGCAGGCGCGCGGCGTCGATGAGCTCGAGCGCGCGTGCGGCCCGGTCGCCCAGGCGTTCGGCGCGCGACAGCGCCTCGCCTTCGCCGCCGGCCAGGTCGAAGTCCGACTGCAGGTGCGCGGCGAGCGCATCGAGCAGCGCGAGCTTGTTGGCGATGGACAGCTCGATGTTGATGCGCTCGATGGCATCGGTGTATTCGCCCATGCGCGCCAGCGGGATGACCACGTCCTCGTTGATCTTGAAGGCGTTGGTGTGGCGGGCGATCGCGGCGGTGCGGGCGCGGTCGGCCCAGAAGGTCTTGCGCGCGTCGGCGCTGGCGGCGATGAAGCCCTCGCCGCCGCGCAGGTTGGCGCGGCGCACGACCTCGGCCGCGGCCAGGGCGACGGCCGCCTCGTCGTCGCCGACGATGTCGCCCAGCAGGATCATGCGCGGCAGGCCGCCGCGCGGCGCGCGCGTGGCGTAGCCCACGGCGCGCAGGTAGCGCGCATCGAGGTGCTCCAGGCCGGCCAGGACGGCGCCGCCGGGGGCGCCGTCGAGGAAGGACTTGATCTCGACGATGCTGGGAATGGCCTCGCGTACCGGGCCGAAGAACTCCAGGCAGAAGCTGCGCACGCAGGAGGGCAGGCGGTGCACCACCCAGCGCGCGCTGGTGATGAGGCCGTCGCAGCCTTCCTTCTGCACGCCCGGCAGGCCGCCCAGGAACTTGTCGGTGACGTCCTTGCCCAGGCCGAGCTTGCGAAAGCGCGCGCCGGGGATGTCGAGCCGTTCGCGCCGCAATTCGCGCGCCGACGCGGGCGGGCGCGCGCCGTCCTTCCACACCAGCTCGAACGAGGCGGTGTCCACGTCGTGGATCTTGCCCAGGTTGTGGCCGAGCCGGGTCACTTCGAGCCAGTTGCCCTGCGGATCGACCATGCGCCACCAGGCGAGGTTGTCCACCGCCGTGCCCCACAGGACCGCCTTCTTGCCGCCGGCGTTCATCGCGATGTTGCCGCCGATGCAGGAGGCGTCGGCCGAGGTGGGATCGACCGCGAACACGAAACCGGCGCGGTCGGCCGCGTCGCTCACCCGGCGCGTGACCACGCCGGCCTCGGAGAAGACCGTGGGGACTTCCCGGTCCAGGCCCGGCAGCGCCACGAGCTCGACCGCGCCGCAGCGCTCGAGCTTTTCGGTGTTGATGACCGCCGTCGCGGGCGACAGCGGCACCGCGCTGCCGGTGTAGCCCGTGCCCCCGCCGCGCGGGATGATGGTCAGCTGCAGCTCGATGCAGGCGCGCACGAGCGCCGGGATCTCCTCCTCGCGGTCGGGGTTGAGGACCACGAACGGGTACTCGACGCGCCAGTCGGTGGCGTCGGTGACATGCGCCACGCGGGCAAACGGGTCGAAGCGGATGTTGTCGGCGCGCGTGTAGCGCCCCAGGATGCGGCGGGCGCGGCGGCGCAGCTCGCGCGCCTGCGCGAACGTGGCTTCGAAGTCGCGCAAGGCCACGCGGGCGGCCTCGAGCAGCGCGGCGACCTTGGCGTCGCGCTCGGCATCGGCGGGCTCGCGCCGGCGTTCGATCTCGCGCAGCCGGTGGCGCAGCGCCTCGACCAGCGAGGCCCGCCGGCGCGGGTTCTCGAGCAGGTCCTCCTGCAGGTAGGGATTGCGCTGCACGACCCAGATCTCGCCCAGCACCTCGTAGAGCATGCGCGCGCTGCGCCCGGTGCGGCGCTCGCCGCGCAGCGCGTCGAGGATCTGCCAGGCCTGCGGCCCGAGCAGGCGGATCACCACCTCGCGGTCGGAGAAGGAGGTGTAGTTGTAGGGGATCTCGCGCAGGCGCGCCGGCGGCTCCAGGCCGGCGGCCGGCCGCGACAAGGTCTGCGGGTCCTGCGGGGCGTTCATCGTTGCGTGCTGGCCGGAGCGTGGGTGACGGCCGCGGGCCCGGGCCCGCGGCGATCGGCCACCGAGCACGCAGTGTATCCGCTGAGCCGGACGAGGCCCCGGGGCCACCCCGGGAATCGCCGCTCCGGCAGCGCAACGCCCAGGGAATAAGTTTAGAAGCGCCGCGCTGGCACGGCGGCCGGGGATGGCGCTACGCTTGGGCCCCTTTTTCCGATGGGCGCGTCTCCCACGTACCGCGGGCGCGGGCCCCAGTTGACCCCATGAAGCTCCCGAACCGGCAATCGTCCCCCATGTGGCCCGCAGCCCGGCGCGCCGCCTGGCCCATGCTGTCCGCGCTGCTCGTCGCCGCGGCCATCGCCCTCCCGGCCGCCGGGGCGGCGGGCGCCGACGGCGCCGACGCCGCCGACGCCGCGCAGAGTGCCCACGGCGCGGCCCCGCATGCGCGGCCGCCCGGCGTGGACTGGTTCGAGGGAAGCATCCCCGATGCGTTCGCGGCCGCGCGCGCCGCCCACAAGCCGGTGTTTCTCTACTGGGGCGCGGTGTGGTGCCCACCGTGCCAGGAGCTCAAGTCGACCATCTTCCGCCGGCACGATTTTCTCGACCGCCTGCGCCTGTTCGTGCCCGTGTACCTGGACGGCGATGCGGCCGGCGCCCAGTCCTGGGGCGACACCTTCCACGTCACCGGCTACCCGACCGTGCTCGTGCTGCGCGGCGACCAGAGCGAGATCGAGCGCGTCTCCGGCGGCATGGACCTGTCGCGCTACGCCGAGGTGCTGGACCTCGCGCTGGCGCAGGGCCGTCCGGCGCGCGAGCTGCTCGCGACGCTGGGCGATGGCGCCGCGGCGGGGGCGGCGGTGCTCTCGGCCGGCGACTGCCGCCAGCTGGCCTACAACGGCTGGCAGCTCGAGGACGGCTGGATACTGCATCGCGAGCCGCTGGCGCCGCTGGCCCGGGCGCTGGCCGCGGCGGCAAAGCGCTGCCCGGCCGAGCTGCGCGTGGAGCGCGCGCGCCTGCTGATCACCGCCCTGCAGGCCGCCTCGGAAGCGCAGGCCAAGGACATCGACGCCGGCAAGCCGGCCGATGCGGCGCTGGCCACGCTGATCGCCCAGGTGGCGCCGATCCTGGCCGATCGCCCGCTGGCGCTCGCCGTCGGCGACGCGCTGACCAGCCTGCGCGCCGAGTACTTCACCGCCGCGCTGCGGCTGGCGCCGGGGCAGCGCGCGGCGCTGCGCCAGCGCTGGTTCGGCCTGATGGACGCGCTCTCGACCGACCCGCACTACTCGGCGGCCGACCAGCTCGACGCGCTGGGCAGCAAGCTCATCGCCGCCAAGGCGCTGGCGGTGGACGGCAAGGTGCCGGCGGCGCTGGCCCAGGGCGTATCGCGGCGCATCGACGCGGCGCTGGCGCACGAGAAGGAGCCGTATGCGCGCGCCTCGCTGGTCAACTCCGCGCTCAACGCGCTCGACACGATGGGCGACGACGACCGCGCGTACGCGATCCTGTCGGGCGAGATCACGACCGCGGCGGCGCCGTACTACTACATGGCCGACCTGGCCGAGCTCGAGGAGAAGCGCGGCCACCGCGAGGCGGCCGTCGACTGGCTGGAGCGCTCGTTCCGCACCGCCCAGGGGCCGGCGACACGCTTCCAGTGGGGCGTGGGGTATGTGCGCGGGTTGGTGCGCATGGAGCCCGAAAACGAGGCGGCGATCCGCGATGCCGCGATCGCGGTGCTGGGCGAACTGGACGCCTCGGGCGACCTGCACGGGCGCACGCGCCGCTCGCTGGGCAAGCTGGAGTCAAGCCTGCGCGAGTGGAACCACGACGCGCGCCACGAGGCCACCATCGCCAGCGTGCGCGAGCGCCTGCACGCGATCTGCGGCAAGCTGCCAGCCAAGGACCCCGAACAGGCGACCTGCAACGGTTTCCTGGCGCCGGCTTGACGCCGATGCCCCTGAAGGGCGGCCGCTAAGGCACCACGCGCCGCATCAGGCGCGGCCGCCATACGGCGATGACGATGTTGGCGAACGACACCGCCAGGATGATCCAAAGGCCGCCCCACTCGGTGCGCAGCGCCTGATCGAGCTGCTCCGGGTCACCCTGCCCTGCCAGGGCCATGGTCGCCAGCTCGGCGGCCTGGCGCGAGCTGCCGTTCACGGTGAGCAGCGTGCCCTCGAAGGTGCTGATGCCCAGCAGCGCCTTGAGCCAGGGCCAGCCCACGTTCATGAACGGCGGGTTCACCATGATCGCGAGCAGGCCACTGATGAGCACGATCGCCAGCGAGGGCAACAGCAGCCATTTCTCGATCGCCACGATGCCCTGGCGCACGGCCGCGTAATCGGCCAGCGAGTGGCGCGGGCCGGTGGCGACGAGGACGATGCAGGCGGCGAGCGCGCCCATGACGCCCACGGAGCCCAGCTCGTGGAAGATCTTGATGGTCCTCTTGAGCATTACGGAGCGGTTCATGCGGTCTTTCCGGCAGGGGCCGTGCGGGTCGCTTGCGGGTCGCGCGGGCCGGCCAGGCGCCGGGCGCTGGGCGGATGCTACGTGCGCAGGCGCGTGGCGTAAATCATGCCCTGCGCTGCCGCGCCGGCGCGGCGCCCATTGCCCGAGCATACGCAAGGGCCGCGCGGCCGGATGCAAGCGCCCACCGCTACGGGCGATCGGCTCCGGCAGCGCCGCGGGCCGGCTGGTCCGGGCCGCCCCCCGCGCGCGAGGCGCGGATGGCGCCCGCGATCTCGCCCATCTCCTCGGTGTCGAGGTCGAGCGTGGCGGCACCGAGCCAGCCGTCGACCTGGTCGGGCTTGCGCGCGCCGACGATGGCCCCGGTGACGCCGGGCCAAGCCAGCGTCCAGGCCACCGCCACCGCCGCGATGCTCGCGCCGCGGCGCTTGGCGACGCGCGCCAGGGCGTCGGTCAGCTGCAGGTTGCGGGCCAGGTTTTCCTTGAATTCGCGATCGCCCGAACGCCAGTCGTCAGCCGGCAGGGCCGCCACGCGGTGCGCATTGATCGCGCCGGTGAGCAGGCCCGACTGCATCGGGCTGTAGACGATGACCCCGGTGCCGTGCGCGGCGCACCAGCCGATCTCGCGCTCGGCAGCCTCGCGGCGGATGGCCGAGAAAGGCGGCTGCAAGGTATCGACGTGACCGACGGCCTCGGCCGCAGCAAGCTGGGCGAGGTCGTGGTTGGACAGTCCGGCCGCGCGGATCTTGCCTTCCTTCTTGAGGTCGAGCAGGATCTGCCAGTAGACGCCGACTGGCGTGCCGTCCTTGGGCGGCCAGTGCATCTGGTAGAGATCGATGCAATCGACCTCGAGCCGGCGCAGCGAACCCTCGACCTCGCGACGGATGCTGTCGGGCGCGCCGACGAACCGGGGCGGCCGCCGCGGATCGGCCGGGTCGCCCAGCAGGCCGCACTTCGTGAAGACGTAGGGGCGCTCACTGGCCGACATGCCGCGCAGCGCCTGCGCGATCACGGACTCCGAGCGCCCCAGGCCATAGATGGCCGCGGTGTCGATCCAATTGACGCCGGCCGCCACCGCGTGGCGGATCGCCGCGATCGAGTCGGTGTCGGACTGGTCGCCCCAGCCGGCCGCCCAGTCGCCACCGCCCAGGGCCCAGGAGCCGAAACCGACCCGGGTGATGTGCATGCCGGTCCGGCCCAGCGGGACGGTGGGCAGCTCCTTGCTGGCGCTCGCCGATAGGTTCATCGATCTGTCACCGTCTGGGACGTGGAAGATGGGCCGACGATGCCGGGCCGCGGGCCATCCGTCGGTTCGCCAGCAGACCCAAGGCGCGGTCGCTGCGCGGGCGCGACGCAAGGCCCGGCCGGACCCCGGCTCCGGCCCCGCTGGTGGGCAAGGGCAGTTACGGGCCTGGCGCCGGCGTGGCGGTACCAGCGGGCGCCGGCAGCGCGAGCGCGCGCCGGCGCCAGCGCAGCAGGCCGATCGCGTAGGCGGCGTAGTAGCCGGCCAGCAGACCGAAGATGGCCAGGGTGACGGCGCTCTGGGTGACGGCGCCGCCGTGCTGGAGGGCGCCCAGGCCGATGGCGCCGCGATCCATCGCCCCAGGGTCGATGGCGCCGGGGTCCATGGTGCCCGGAGTGATGGCACCCGGGTCCACGGCGGCCGCGCCCGACGCACCCAGGCCCAGCAGGCGATAGCCCAGGCGCCCGAGCAGCAGCAGCACGAGGCCCGCGCCGATCAGCGCGTGCGGCGTGTAGTACTGGCCCTCGGGCCTTGCCTCGAAGACCGTCTTGCGCAGGCCGTAGGTGGCGAGCAGCACCCCGCCGGCGACGCCCAGGGCCAGTGCGGCCAGGCGTGCGGGGTACGGCAGCACGCTTGCCGCCAGCAGCAGCACCAGTTGCGGGAAGCAGGCCACCGCGAACCAGGCGCGCGTGGGCGAGAGGCGCTGGCGCCCGATCGCGCGGCGCAGGCGCGAGACGATGCGCCAGGCCACCAGCACCAGCACCGCCACCAGCGTGAGATTCTGCGGGCTCATGCCCGGCACGCCGCCGCGCGACGCAAGCGATCGGGCATCGTGCTCAGCTCCGGTGCGTCGGGTCGATCCAGCGCACGTTCTCGGGCGGCTCGGCCGGTTCGATATCCAGGTTCACCGCGACGGCCTCGCCGTCGCTGCGCACCAGCACGCACTCGAGCACCTCGGTACGGCTGGCGTTGATCTCCTGGTGCGGCACGTACGGGGGTACGTAGATGAAGTCGCCCGGGCCGGCCTCGGCGGTGAACTCGAGGTGCTCGCCCCAGCGCATGCGTGCCCGGCCCTTGACGATGTAGATGACGCTTTCGAGCGGGCCGTGGTGGTGCGCGCCGGTCTTGGCGTTGGGGTGGATGTGGACCGTGCCGGCCCAGAGCTTCTGGGCGCCGACCCGCGCCGTGTTGATGGCCGCCTTGCGGTCCATGCCCGGGGTCTGTGCCGTGTTGGGATCGAGCTGCGCGCCGGAAATGACGCAGACGCCGTCGTGCTTCCAGCGCGGCACGGGGTTCGGATCGGGGGGCTGGTCCATGGGCGTTGCTCCGGGCGATGGCGGATCAATCAGGAGGAGGCGGCAAGCCGGGAGCGCCGCTTGCGCAGGGCCAGCCCGGCCAGCACCACGAGCAGCGTCAGGCCGCTCAACAGCAGGGTGCCCTGCTGCTCGGGAATGAAGGCTAGCAGAACGAGAACGCCGGCGATACCGGCGACCACCGCGTAGCTCAGCCAGGGGAAGAACCACATGCGAAAGCGCAGTTCAAGGCCCTGGTCCTGGTAGCGGCGGCGCTGGCGGATCTGGGCCCAGGCGATGATCAGGTAGATGAAGAGGATGATGTCGCCCGAGGTGCTGGCCAGCAGGGTGAATACGTCCTCGCGCAGGAACCACTGGGCCACCGCCGCCAGGAAGCCGGCGCCGCAGCCGATGAGGATGCCGGCCACCGGCACGCGGTTGCGCCCGGTGCCGGCCAGGAAGGCCGGGGCATCGCCGTGGCTGCCCAGCTCGTGCAGCATGCGCGAGGTGATGTACAGGCCCGAGTTGAGGCAGGAGAGCACCGCGGTGATGACGATCATCGTCATCGCCGCGCTGCTGCCGGGAATGCCGATGCGGTCGAGCACCGGCGTGAACGGCGACAGGCCCGGCGTCAGCGTGTCCCAGGGCAGGATGATGACGATCACGAGCACGCTGAGCACGTAGAAGATCAGCGTGCGCAGCGCCACGGTACGCGCGGCGCGGGCGATGTTGTGGGCCGGCTGCGCCGACTCGGCCGCCGCGATGGCCGCCACCTCGCTGCCCATCATCGAGAAGATGACCACCGGCACGGCCACGACGAGGCCGTCGAAGCCCCGGGGCACGAAGCCGCCATGGTCGAGCAGGACCGCCAGCGGCGCGCTGGCGTGCAAGGACAGGATGAACCCGGCGCCGATGGCGATGAAGGCGGCGATGGCCGCGACCTTGACCACGGCGAACCAGAACTCGAGCTCGCCATAGGCGCGCACGGAGAGCAGGTTGGCGGCGGTCATCGCCACCACCAGCACGAAGCCGATCGCCCACAACGGCGCGTCCACGCCCGCGGCGTGGATGAGCTTGGCGCCGGCCACCGTCTCGGCCCCCACCGTGAACACCCAGAAGTACCAGTAGAGCCAGCCGGTCACGAAGCCGGCCCAGCGGCCCAGCGCCAGGGCCGAGTATTCGACGAAGGAACCGCGGCCGGGATCGGCCAGGGCCATCTCGCCGAGCATGCGCATGATGAGGAAGATCAGCAGGCCCGAGGCGCCGTAGACGAGGACGACGGCCGGGCCCCCCTTGGCGATCGCGCTGCTGGCGCCGACGAACAGGCCGGCGCCGATGATGCCGCCGAAGGAGATCATCGCGACGTGGCGCGGCGCGAGGCCGTGCGCCAGCGCGGTGCCCGGTCCCGCGGCGCCTGCTGCGTTCGCCTGCATCGGCTGCTGCATGCCGGCCTAGCGGGCCGCGGTGCCGGGCCGGGCGTCCCAGATGGCCATCATGTCCGGCGTGCCCTGCGAGCGCACGCTGTTGTCGGACAGGATGCCGTCGGTGGCCTTGAGGATTTCCTTGCGCCGGAACACGAGGCCCTCGCCGCCGCGCTTGTTGTCGAGCTCGACGACGACGAACTCGTCCTTGAGGTCGCGCAGCAGCGCGACCAGGTGGGCGAGGCTGCGCACGCGCACGCCGTTGATCGAGTACACGACCGAATTGACCAGGTTGCCGTAGCCCTTGGAGCTCGGATCCGGGAAGAAGGGCGACGGGATGACGACGAGCTCCTCGCGCTCGGGCGAGGGCGCGTCCCAGAGCTGCGTGACCAGCGGGCTGAGCGCGAAATTGAGCATGCCGGAGGGATCGCGCCCCTGGTTGCCGCCGAATACCAGCGCCGTGGTGGCGCGCGAGAAGACGATCGGGCCGTAGATGAAGTACGACGGATAGCTGCCCTTGAGGTCCTGGATCAGGCTGGGCCGGTCGACCGGCACCGCCAGCTCGATGGTGAGCGGCTTGCCGTCGCGCACGAGCGCCAGCGTCACCGTGCCGGGGTGGGCCGAGCGCTGCACCTCGTAGCGCAGCCCGACGTGCAGCTGCTTGCCGACCAGGATCATGCCCTGGTCGTCGACCGGCACGGCGTCGATGGCGGTGATCACGTCCCACTCGTGCAGCGGGTAGCCGGCGTCCGTGCGCAGCGGCCGGTGGACGACCACGCCGTGGACCGCGCTGTCCAGCTTGAGGTAGCTGCGCAGGGCCGGGCTCTCCAGGGTCTGCAGCTCGTCCTGCAGCGTGGGCTTGCCGTCGTAGTGGCCGTCGGCGATGTCGTGCAGGAACAGGTTGATCTCCTCGGTCGGGATGATGTAGCCGATGTTCTGCGCGTTGCCCAGCTGGCTGAAGGCCAGCCCTATCATCTTGTCGCCGACGGTGGCCGGGCCGCCGCTGTTGCCCGGATTGATGGCGGCGTCGATCTGCACGCGCAGCCCCGCGGTATTGGCGTTGTAGCCGGCGAACTCGATGCGCGAGACGATGCCCTTGGTGATCGACAGCGAGGTGCCCCCGACCGGAAAGCCGTAGACCAGCACGGGGTCCTTGATCGCCGGCAGCGCGCTGAGCGATTCGAGCGGCGGGTGGCGGTCGAAGAAGCCGGGATCGTCCAGGCTCAGCACGGCCAGGTCCATGCCCGGGGCCACGGCCACGACGTTGGCAGAGTACTTGTCCCCCTCCTGGTTGGCCTGCACCTGCAGCTGGCTGGCATAGAGCACGACGTGGGCGTTGGTCAGGATGCGGTGGCCGTCGATGACCACGCCCGAGCCGGTGAGCTCCGACGGCGATTGCTTGGTCCAGGGCCGGCTCACGTCCGGGTAGCGCGTGGTGGCGAAGATCTTGACGACGGCCCCTTCGACCCGGTGCGAGACCCTGGCGTCGTCCGCGGCGACGGCATCGGATTCGTCGGCATGCGGCAGGGCCCAGCCAGCCCCGGAGGCGGCAAGGGCGATAGACCATGCGAGGGCCGCGGCCAAGCCGTGGCAGCGGGCACGGCGCCGCGTTGCTGGTGCAAACATGCTGTGGATCTCCCTGGGGTATCGGTGGGGCACGCGGGCGGCTCGCCGGCCGCGCAGCGCCGGCTTGCACAAGTGGTGCACGCGGATTATTGCGCGGATTATTGCACCGGCGCCGCTGGCCGCCCGGTGCCGGCGTTCAGGGCTCGAGCGGCGGCTCCTGCATGGCGCCCAGCTGCTCGCGCAGCTCCAGGATGCGCGCTTCCCAGTAGCGCGACTCGCGAAACCACGGGAAGGCCGCCGGGAAGGCCGGGTCGTTCCAGCGCCGCGCGATCCAGGCCGCGTAGTGGATGAGGCGCAGCGTGCGCAGGGGCTCGATCAGCAGCAGCTGGGCCCGGTCGAACGGGACGAAGAGCTCGTAGCCGCGCAATACGTCGCGCAGTTGCGCGGCCTGCTCGGCGGGCTCGCCCGAGAGCAGCATCCACAGGTCCTGGACCGCCGGGGCCATCGCGGCATCGTCGAAATCGACGAAATGCGGGCCGGGCTCCGCACCGGTCTCGTTCCACAGCACGTTGCCCGGGTGGCAATCGCCGTGCACGCGCTGGATGCGCACCGCTCCGGCGCGCGCGAAGGCGGCGTCGATCGCCTGCAGCGCCTGTTCGACCAGGCCGCGGTAGACCGGCGTGAGCTCCGGCGGCAGCCAGTCGTGGGCCAGCAGGTAGGCGCTGGGCTCGCGGCCGAAGCTGTGGGCGTCCAGGCGCTGGCGCACGGCGAACGGCGCGCGCGCCCCCACGGCGTGCAGGCGCCCGAGGAAACGGCCCAGGCGCTCGCGCACCGCCGGGTCGGAGAGTTCGGGCGTGCGGCCGCCGCGCCGCTCGAACAGGGCGAAGCGGAAACCCCCGGCCTCGTGCAGGCTGCGGCCATCGTGGCGCAGCGCCGGCACGGCCGGGACCTCGGCCTCGACGAGTTCGTCGAGGAACGCGTGCTCCTCGTGTATCTGGGCATCGCTCCAGCGGCCCGGGCGGTAGAACTTGACGATGATGGGCGCGGCCGCGTCCTGCGTGGCGATGTGCTCCAGGCCGACCTGGAAGACGCGGTTCTCGTAGCTGTTGAGCGCCAGCACCTGGCCCGAGGCGCGCAGGCCGCCGGGCAGGCCGGCGGCGCCGCTCACCGCATCGATGGCATTGAGGATGGCATCGGGCGTCAGGGCGGCAAACGGCTCCTGCGCGGGGTCGGCTGCGGGATCGGACCCGGCCGGCGTACGCGGCGCGTCGTCGGCATGCTGGGGGTGCTTGGGCTGGGCAGGCATGGGAGTCCAAGCTTACGCCGGGCTGTCATCGACACGCGCGGGTACGCGTGGTAAAAGCGCGGGCTGCCGGCATGGCACGATCCCGACGCGCGGCCCGCGCCCGCATGCCGGCAGGCACCCGGACTCCGACCACACGCTACGCCACCAGGGCCACCCATCTTGGCAACGATGAATCTGCGCTTTCTCAGCGACCTGTACGCGGGCTTCGTGCGCGGCAGGGCCATTTCGCACCATTTCCGCCGCTTTCCGCTGCTGGAGACGCTGCTGCGGCCCAATATGCCGCGCGACCTGCCCACGACCATGGTCGCCACCCTCGCGGAGGCCTCGCGCAGCGCCATCCCCGACCTGCTCGAGGCGCTGGGCTCGCACGCCAACGGCCTGACCGAATCGCAGGCCGCCGAGCACCGCATGGTGCACGGCTGGAACCAGATCGGGCACGAGAAGCCCCAGCGCTGGTGGACGCACCTGTGGCAGTGCTACCGCAACCCGTTCAACATCCTGCTGTCGATCCTGGCGACGATCTCCTTCATCGACGACGACATCAAGGCGACCATCGTCATCGGCTCGATGGTCGTCCTGTCCACCGTGATCCGCTTCGTGCAGGAGTCGCGCTCCAACAAGGCGGCCGAAAAGCTCAAGGAGATGGTGAGCACCACCGCCACGGTGCTGCGGCGCGACCCGGCGGAGATCGCCGCCGACGAGGCGCGCAAGTACTTCAACGCGATCCTGCGCCCCAAGCCGCCGCGGCGCATCGAGGTCCCCATCAAGCGCCTGGTGCCCGGCGACGTGATCGCGCTGTCGGCCGGCGACATGCTCCCGGCCGACGTGCGCATCCTGGGCGCCAAGGACCTGTTCGTGAGCCAGGCGGCGATGACCGGCGAATCGCTGCCGGTGGAGAAGTTCGTCGCGGAGAAGGCCAATGCGGGCAGCAACCCGCTGGAGCTCAACAACCTGGCCTTCATGGGCACCAACGTGGTGAGCGGCTCGGCGCTGGCCGTCGTGGTCACCACCGGCGACCGCACCTACTTCGGGTCGCTGGCGCAGAAGGTCACGGCGGTGGACCGCACGCCCACGGCCTTCCAGGCCGGCGTCAACCAGGTGAGCTGGCTGCTGATCCGCTTCATGCTGGTGATGACCCCGATCGTGCTGCTGATCAACGGCCTGACCAAGGGCGACTGGAAGGACGCCTTCCTGTTCGCCATGTCGGTGGCGATCGGGCTCACGCCCGAGATGCTGCCGATGATCGTCACCTCGACGCTGGCCAAGGGCGCGGTGTTCCTGTCGCGCAAGAAGGTGATCGTCAAGCGCCTGGATGCGATCCAGAACTTCGGCGCGATGGACGTGCTGTGCACCGACAAGACCGGCACCCTGACCCAGGACCGCATCTTCCTCTCGCGCCACCTCGATGCCGATGGCGAGGACTCGGACGCGGTGCTCGAGTACGCCTACCTCAACAGCTACCACCAGACCGGGCTCAAGAACCTGCTCGACGTCGCCGTGCTCGAACACGCCGAGATGCGCCACCAGGGCGCGGTGGCGGCGACCTTCCAGAAGGTCGACGAGATCCCGTTCGACTTCACCCGGCGGCGCATGTCGGTGGTGGTGGCGGCGCCGGGCAGCGACGGCGCACCGCCCTGCCACCGCCTGATCTGCAAGGGTGCGGTCGAAGAGATCCTGTCCGTGTGCGCGCGCGTGCAGCGCGGCGCGGCCGTGGAGCCGCTGACCGAAGCCATGCTGGCGCGGGTGCGCGAGGTGACCGGGGACCTCAACGCCGAGGGCCTGCGCGTGGTCGCGGTGGCGGCGCGCGACTCGCCCGCGGCGCAGCTGGTCTACGGCCTGGGCGACGAGCGCGACCTGACGCTGATCGGGTACATCGCCTTCCTCGACCCGCCGAAGGAGTCGACCAAGCCCGCGCTCGAGGCCCTGGCGGGACACGGCATCGCGGTCAAGATCCTGACCGGCGACAACGACCTCGTGACGCGCAAGATCTGCCGCGAGGTGGGAATCGACGCCGACACGGTGATCGTGGGTTCGCAGATCGAGGCCATGGACGAGGCCACGCTGGCCGACGCGGCCGAGCGCCACCGCGTGTTCGCGCGCCTGACCCCCGCGCACAAGGAGCGCATCGTGCGCGCGCTGCGCGCGCGCGGGCATGTCACGGGCTTCATGGGCGACGGCATCAACGACGCGCCGGCGCTGCGCGCCGCCGACATCGGCATCTCGGTCGACAGCGCGGTGGACATCGCCAAGGAGGCGGCCGACATCATCCTGCTGGAGAAGAGCCTGATGGTGCTCGAGGAGGGCGTGATCGAGGGGCGGCGCACGTTCGCCAACATGCTCAAGTACATCAAGATGACGGCCAGCTCGAACTTCGGCAACGTCTTCTCGGTGCTGGTGGCCGGCGCTTTCCTGCCCTTCCTGCCGATGCTGCCGCTGCAGCTGCTGGTGCAGAACCTGCTCTACGACATCTCGCAGATCGCCATCCCGTTCGACAACGTCGACGCCGAGCTGCTGCAGAAGCCCCAGCGCTGGCAGCCGGGGGAGATCGGCCGCTTCATGGTGGTGTTCGGCCCGGTGAGCTCGGTCTTCGACATCTGCACGTTCGCGCTCATGTGGTGGGTCTTCGGGGCCACCACCGACGCGCAGCAGCCGCTGTTCCAGGCCGGCTGGTTCGTCGAGGGCCTGGCCACGCAGACGCTGATCGTGCACATGATCCGCACCGCCAAGATCCCGTTCGTGCAGAGCATCGCCGGCACGCCGCTGCTGGTGATGACGGCCGTGGTCATCGCCACCGGCATGTTCCTGGTCATGGGCGCGCCGGCGCCGCTGTTCAAGTTCGACCCGCTGCCGGCCTCGTACTTCGCCTGGGTGGCGCTGATCATCCTGGGGTACATCGGGCTCACGCAGGTGGTCAAGCGCCTCTACATACGGAGGTACGGCTGGCAGTGAGCCGGCCAGCGCCCGGTCCGGGGCTGGAGGTCCCGCTACACTCGATCGTTTCCGACTGGCGCCGTCGCGCCTTTTTTCATCACCATGGCATCGAACGAATACCTGCGCCGCATACTCAACGCGCGCGTCTACGACGTCGCCGTCGAATCGCCGCTGGAGCCCGCCGCGCGCCTATCGATGCGCCTGGGCAACCGCCTGCTCCTCAAGCGCGAGGACCTGCAGTCGGTCTTCAGCTTCAAGTTGCGCGGGGCCTACAACAAGATGGTGGGCATGGACAAGGCGGCGATCCAGCGCGGCGTGATCGCCGCCTCGGCCGGCAACCACGCCCAGGGCGTGGCGCTGGCCGCGCAGCGCCTGGGCGGGCGGGCCGTGATCGTCATGCCGGTGACCACGCCGCAGGTCAAGATCGACGCGGTGCGGGCACGCGGCGCCGAGGTCGTGCTGGTGGGCGATTCCTACTCGGATGCCTATGCGCATGCGGTCGAACTGCAGAAGAAACGCCGCCTGACTTTCGTGCACCCGTTCGACGACCCCGACGTCATCGCCGGCCAGGGCACGGTGGGCATGGAGATCCTGCGCCAGCACCGCAACCACGAGCACGGCCCGATCCACGCCATCTTCGTGCCCATCGGCGGCGGCGGCCTGATCGCCGGCGTGGCCGCCTACGTCAAGGCGGTGCAGCCCGAGGTCAAGGTGATCGGCGTGCAGACGGTCGATTCCGACGCCATGGCGCGCTCGCTGGCGGCCGGGCGCCGCGTCACGCTGTCGGAGGTCGGGCTGTTCTCCGACGGCACCGCCGTGCGCACGGTCGGGCGCCATACGTTCGCGCTGTGCCGGCGCTACGTGGACGAGGTCATCACCGTCGACACCGACGCGCTGTGCGCCGCCATCAAGGACGTCTACCAGGACACGCGCGCCGTGCTCGAGCCCTCCGGCGCCCTGTCGGTGGCCGGTTGCAAGCGCTATGTCGAGCGCGAGGGCCTGCGCGGACGCAACCTGGTGGCCATCGCCTGCGGCGCCAACATGAACTTCGACCGCCTGCGCTTCGTGGCCGAGCGGGCCGAGGTGGGCGAGCAGCGCGAGGCGCTGTTCGCGGTGACGCTGCCCGAGGAGCGCGGCTCGTTCGCGCGCTTTTGCGCGCTGCTGGGCGAGCGCAACATCACCGAGTTCAACTACCGCATCGCCGACAGCAGCACGGCCCACATCTTCGTCGGCATCCAGACGGCCGGGCGCGAGGACGCGCGCAGCCAGGCACGCGCGCTGGCGCGCGCCGGCTTTGCCGCCACCGACCTGACCGACGACGAGCTGGCCAAGCTGCACCTGCGCCACCTGGTGGGCGGGCGCTCGGCACTGGCGGTGGACGAGCGCGTGTTCCGCTTCGAATTCCCCGAGCGCCCGGGCGCGCTGATGCGCTTCCTGTCGTCGATGTCGCCCAACTGGAACATCTCGCTCTTCCACTACCGCAACCAGGGCGCCGACTACGGCCGCATCCTGGTGGGCCTGCAGGTACCCAAGCGCGACGGCGCGGCGCTCAAGAGATTCCTGGGTGAGCTGGGGTATGTGTATCGCGAGGAGACCGACAACAGCGCCTATCGGCAGTTCTTGCGGTAGCCGCTGGCGGCCTCCCCTCTCCCGCGCGCCGCGCGGGAGAGGGGTCGGGGGTGAGGGTGGCGGCGATGGACATACCTCTTGCGCCCGCCCTCTCCC
>Ga0116231_10002291_pt1 | contig 39976 bp, 36 predicted proteins | sample S1TSphgellanicum_2_FD_89695 | JGI IMG/M metagenome (GOLD analysis project Ga0116231, IMG submission 89695) | Host-associated microbial communities from peat moss isolated from Minnesota, USA - S1T2_Fd - Sphagnum magellanicum MG | ecosystem: Host-associated > Plants > Peat moss > Unclassified...
TTAATTAAGTTGGGGGTTCCATACAATTCTAACATTTTTTTCTTTTGAAAAAAACAAAATTGATTGGCCAAAAAAAAAAAAAAAAAAAAAAAAAAAAAGTTGAAACTATGGAGGCTCCCCAAAATAGAAGATTCTATGGAAAGATGGAGCGCCTCCCCCTTTGGCCCACCTATATAGGTGAGAAGGGGAGGACTTTTGGCAAAGCATATGGGATCAAAGTGAGGTGCTATTGGGAACACCCTTGGGGAACACCCTGGGAACTTGAAGGAAACATGTTGAGAACAAAGAAAAAATGAAAAAAAATCCTCCCCGCCCAAAACTTAGGTAATGATTTGTTTAAAGATAAATTCTAGTGTAGAGTAATGCCTCCAATGTTGGCATTCACCCAAGGCTAATTGGAATTAAACATTCATAGACCATGAGGTGATGAATCATGATGGATGCATAAATCGTAATGAGGAGGACACATTACTACTCACCGATATGTTATAAGGTGCTCTTCTCTCTAATAACACTGAAAAAAACATTTGCATTTTACACTCCTGGAAAATAATAATAATAATAATAATAATAATAATAAATCATATGTGTACCTTTATATTGACACATAATTTAATTTTTAAAAACTAAAATCTGAATTCCCTTGTACTGAGAAATTTTGATTGCAAATTTGTGAATAATTCGAATACGTTCATTACCAACAATCAAGCAATGAATGTAACTTAAGTATTGGCCTTTTGATTGGTTTGGGTGGGTAAGATCAATTTATGTTGTAGGGGAGGTTCTTCTGCTGGGAGGGGGGAAGGGGGTTGGGATTTTCACTTTTTTATTATAAATTCAGAATGAATTTGGAAAAAAAGTTGGAAATTTTCACCAAACTTTCGAAAGCACAAAATTGGTCAAAATTGGATAAATATCGTTTTTATTGCAAATTCAGAAATATATGACAAAATTTTGGAAATTATTACTGTAAATTCAAGCAAATTTGACCCAAAATTGGGGAAAAAATTCCAAAATTTTGAGATCACAACTTTGAAAGAATTAGAGGAAAAAAATTATTGCAAATTTGAAAAACAATTGACAAAAAATTGGATTTTTTTTGCCAAACTCTTGAAACACACCCTTTTTTTTTCTATTGGCTTGACTAAATTCAATAAGTTTTCGGAAAGGTTTGCCAAGTTTTTGATATCACAAAAGGAAAAACAATGGTCCCTAAGATCTCACCTTAAATGAAAAATATTTTTAAAAAAATACAACCTCTTTTTTGAGATTTTTTTTTGGAAGGAATCACCTAGGCTCAGGGTGGTTGCATTAATTGCTACATAATAACCATGTTGAGAAACCATAGCAACATCTCCTTCTTCATCATTAAGGGCATTGTCAAGGGTCTCAACCTCGATAATTTTTTGAGAAAAGCACAATCACCATGATCATCAACATCTCTTGTGTGCAAAAAATTTCATGCCATTGAGTTTGGAAAGGAAACCGCTACATTTGGGGGAGTGCCATCATCTACTTGTTGGCACCATTGCTTGACATTTTATTTCTTTCTAGAACCAACACCCATGGCACTTTTGTTGAGAAGAAAATTTAGAGTTCCATTGTTGCAAACTTTCCATTGTTTTTTCATTTTTGAAAACTTGCACACATAAGGCCACCATCACCAAGACTCAAGGAGCTTTAGCATCACTATGAGCTTATCAATGTGTTTTGTGTTTGTTACTATTATAAAACTAATACAACTATTTTCAGCCATGGGAGCTTTAGCCAAAGCCATTTTGCTATTATGTGCTTGTTGTTGAGTTTGTTCACCTGACAACCAACTTTGTCAATGGCAATTTATAACAACATAGCTAGTGGACAACAGTTAGAATCCTAGGGAACATTGTGTTAGATTGCATTTGCTTATTTTCGCAAGTAGGTTTTGAAGCACCTCAAGATGTTTTGTAAAAGTTGTAGTAAGCTTGGAGGAAGCTTGGAATTTTCGCTCCCTTTGCATATGCATTCTTCACATGGGATTAGTTCATATGCTAAAGTTGATAAATTCATTGAAGGACAAAATGCATTCCTCTTTGTGGCAACTCAACACCACACACAATAGTTTTCTTGGTAAACATAAAAGCTGCATTGGGTGGGGTTAAAAGGTTGGGGTGATTCAATTTTGTAGCTCTTAGATTATAACTTCCTAATAACATATGCACTTGACAAGATTTCATGCTCCAAGGGATCAACAAGACCATAATGTTTAGACTTGATTTTTTTTCCCTCTTGTTATTTTTTTCTTTGCATGTTTTTTCTTTCTTTTAGGGTTTAGTTGATAATCATTGTTATATATGTGACATTCCTATTCATTTTGAATTGGTTTTCTTTTTGTAATTTGTTGGTTTTTAAAGTGAAGATTCAAGCCTACCCTAAGCTTTCTTTTGTTTGTTTTTTGTTTATTGGGGGAAGGAGGTTTTTTCCAAGAACTAGTTTTTTTGTTGGAAAAGCCATGTAAGGGGAGCTTTCTTACAATTCTATCTTTTGTGCCCAATACTAAGGCGTAAATTAACTATCATATATAGTTTTCTTTTCATGGTTTTAATTACACCTTTCGTGATTGCATTAAAATCCTTTCTTCATAGTGAGAATGTCCATCTACAACAAATTTTTAACTATAATCACTACTACAAAAACATGTTTTTTAATTGGATTTTTTAGTCCAAAAAAATCCAAAATGATAGGTGTCAAAAAGATTGCCATGTAAATTTGAAAAAATCAATTTGGATGTACCATTATGACTTGGTGATCTTTTTGACCTACAAGTAAAAAGATCATTTGATTAACCATTTTAACATATTAAATTTTTACCTAAATTTAAATCATTTTTTGGATTATTATTATATTAAAAAATTAAGTAGGTAGATAGCAAATAAATTTAAGTAGGTTGTAAAAAAACAAACATGTAGGTTGGTGGTAAGCCTAACTTAACCTAACCTAGCATGCCTACCCTAATATTTTAAGCATGCACTTAAGTTACAAATATAAGGAATTGAACACCCTCACTTTCAAGATGATAAATTAAATCCTACTAATAGACTACACTTCCAAAAGGTGACAATTTTTATCAAGTTTTTCTATTTCATGTCACTATTTATGTAAGTCAATAAAAACTTAGATAATTAATAAAAAGGTTGGAAGTAAGTTGGTAGTTTAAAAACAATATGATAAGTAGGTAAAAGAGGTAAGTACATAGGAGGTAAGAGGTAAGTAGGTTGGTAGACTTAAATAGGTAGATAAGCTTAGGTTACCTACCTATTTAAGTCTACCTACTTAACCTAAGTAATAAATATGTAGGTAAATCAATACACCTACATTATTTACCAACTAATTTATGTAATAAGTGGGTAGGTAAGTAGGCTTAGGTAGGTAGATGGGCCTTGGGTACCTACCTACTTAAATCTATTTACGCATCCTAGGTAATATTTAAGTAAATAGGTAAGCAAACATAGGTTACCTATTTAACTTAGGTAACATCTAGGTAATTTGGTCTATTGAATAATATAAAAAATCCAATTTAACTAGAAAACCATTAGTCATTTTGGTTGTTCAACTTGATTAAATGTCCCACTTGATTGAAACATGTTGGTCATTTTGACTAAGGCGGTCAATTTTTTGTTCAACTTGATTAAATGTTCAATTTGATAGATAGTCAAATAGTTTGTTATAGTCAAGTTCACTAATTAAAAAATACACATGTCATTTAGGCCATGGGCTTAAAGTCAAAATGTACAAATTCATTAGTCAAGGTGGATAATGCAACCAATTTGGACAATTTTTAAAACCATGAATTGTATAAATGATTATACACATTTTAAGAAATAATGTGAGTGCTTATCAGAGCTTTGCCAAACACATCCTTGCATTGGAGTTGAATATGGACGTTTTTCATTAGCTCTTCAAAACCATGATGGACCAAACCTAAGCTTATTGTCACAACATCAACCAAACAAATACTTGTACCCAATTTTCCAATCCAAAAAAAGGCAAGGAAAATCCTTGATTATGAATAAGTTGTGTTTTTGTTTTTTTTGCATTCTCACTTTTTCCTTACCTATCTTTTCCATCAAACATATATTTAATTATGTCCATTGGGTTTACAAAGGCCCATCACCATAAATGATTGTTTTTTTCTTTGCACATAATGATTTCATGTGTAGTCCCTCATCCAACATGGTTTTGCCTTTGTATGTCAAGGCTATGACTTATTTTGGGCCATATTACTAGCATCATGGCAACATTGCCAAAATAACTTTTAATTTGGCATTTGAAGGCACTTCAAAATTGATTGCCAACTTGTCTTAAAAAGATGTGTGAAAATGAAATACCTTCAAATGCCTCTTCACATCACTATCTTGAGTAGATATGTTCTCCATCAGTTGTTTGATTTTTTTCCCTTCCTTTAGTGCATGGGTGTCTAATCACCTTACTTTGGACCATATTATTAACACCATGACAATGTTGAATGATGTTACCATGATGTAAAGAACATTGTTGAAAATTTGTTGCAACCCATCAATAGGTCACACAAAAAAACATTTCATTTTCAAAAACCTATCATTCTCCATAAAAATGAACTTTATATTCACACTACAAATTTGAACTCTTCTTGTATAAACTAATCAACACTACACTAAACATTACAAAATGAATTTTTGAATATGTTTTGAAAATATTTCATTCTGGAACATTTCCAACTTGTGTGTATTAAGTCTTCCCTTTAACACATGTTGGAGAGATGTGTGAGAATGAAATGCCTTCAAATGCTTGTTCACATCATTTATGTCTACACTTGATTAATTCTAAATTCATTTTGGGATCGTGGAAAGTGCTCACATTAAAAAAAACAACACAAAATGTGATGGTTAAAAACAATGAACTTCAAATTTATGTCATCCTTTTCTTCCTATGGGTAAAACAATTAAAAATTAATGTGATCAGAATAATTATAAAAATATGTCATCAAAACAACTCCAAGATTTTTCAACAATCTAAAATGTCTAATTACATTTTTCATTAGGGGGGTGTTGTGATATAATATGTTCAAAATGACTCCTTCCCATTATATTTAATCAAGAATGCCCTCTCGTTTTAATAGCTCCACATTTACTAATGTGAAAGTTGTGAAAAATGTAAGTCAAATTGTGAATCACCATAAGGTGACATGTGTACATTTTAAAAATTATAACCTATGCGCAAGTTAAAGTTAACCAAAAAGTAGCTACCTTGACATTCATCGATAATAAATTTGTAAGCCATTACAATAATGCAATGGAAACTAATTATTGGAACAAAAGCCAAATCATTGGCTTTCCATTGGGTTGTTGTGATGATGGCCATGTAGAAAGGTTGATGACGTGGCAAAATATAAAAATTTGTCAAAGTATATTTTGTTCATGTTGGAAATATCTGTCAAATTTTTATTTTTTATGTGAACAAATTATATCTAAAATATTCTTTCATGTTCACATTCATTATAACTTATTCACAAAATAACATTCATGAATGACCTTCATGCAGTCCTTAATGTAAAGAATTATGTTTAGGCAATGCAAAGCCATAGTAGATGTTTTGATTATTTAAAAGCACAAATTAAAAGGAGATAAAGCTTCAAGTTGATATTTAAATTTTGGCTTATAACCAAAGGTGGATTAGAAAGGTCAAAGATGAATACAATTGTGAAGCAAATGAGAATGGAGCAAAAAAAGGAATGTGCATTTTCCTTCATAACAAATGGAGTAATCAAATCAAATATTCAAGTTATTTCATGAAGAATAAAATTATGTGGTTTCAACTTACCAACATTCCTTGTGAAAATATAAGATATATATATGTTTGCACACCTAATGATCCTAAGGAAAAATCTATTTTATGGAATGAAAACTTTCACAATCTTCAACAAGATTGCAAGTGGGAATTTTCCAAAGATTTCAACATGGTGAAGGTGCATGTTGGTAAATCCTCTACATGTAGTAGGCCTTCTCCAAATGGGTGCTATGGGAGGAACTCGAAGAAATTGTTTTTCTTGAAGATAATTTTTGGAAAAATAAAGGCTTGACTTTTTCATAAGATATTACAAAAGTTGATTGATAAAATTTATACTTTCAAAAGAAGGTTTACATGGGTGGTTCAAACTTCCAATTGCAAAATAAAAGGAGATAATGCAATATCAATCAAATTACCATTTAATCACTTGTATTATCAAGATTGTGACACACTCCCAACTCCTTGAAAGACTCAAATGTGAGTCCAAGTAGAAGATAGCGAAAGAAAGAGGAGTCGGGGCATGCTCTTTAGCTCATAACACTTTGAAGGATTGAAAGGCATGTTGGAACTCCGGGATGGGACTAGGAAGAGTTGACAAGTTTCACTCACTCACACGGGCCTGCACACAACTCACCAATGTGGTTAGTGCATAATTGGAACACCTTTAGTGCTAAAATGAACCACAAGCAACACGGACACACTAGACTCACCATGGCCCGGACTTGGGGGAAGCCACCACCTTCCCCATTATAGTATATTCTGTGGCTGGCCACGGACCCCACATCCAAATGGCTTTTCTCTCTTGGAACTCTCGAGTGGGAATCCCAAAATCGTGCTAGTTAAGACTCCCGCGACTTTGGAACCCCATAACTTTGCGAGCAGACCTCGAATTGAGATGTGGTTTGAAGAAAAGTTGTAGCTCTTGTCGAGAGCTTTCCAATAATATGTCGCACGCCCTTTACAACCAAGTAAATCGGGTCGATTCTTGACTTTTTCTGGTCGGGAGTCAAATTGGCAGTTTGACTCCCGGCCCTTCTTTTGGCCATAACTTGTGTTATAAATGTCCAAATGAGCAATGTGAGCCCATTTTAGACATTTATGTTCTAAGAGCTTTTCAATGATATAAAAAACTCCACAAGCCATTGAGTTTTGACCCCTGAAATCGCTCTCTAAAGTTTTGGGAGTCCACTGGGACTCCATCTCCCAAAGTGGGAGTTGCCTTGGGAGTGTGAGGGTTCACTCCCTCATACTCCTTCACACTTTCTTACACTCCCAGGAGTATGTGATGTGACTCCTAGGCTTCTTTTTGGCCCGCACCCTTGTGAACTCTTTGCCTTGACTCTCGAGCTTCCTTTTGGCCTGCAACCTTGTAACCCCTTTGCCTTGGTTGCGAGCCCAAAGCTAGGGTTGCGACAATTAGGGTGGCACATAAAAAAGGGCATTTGGAAGAAAAACTGAAGTTATTTAGGGAAGGTGTTTGAAAACATTTATAGGATTTGGGTTGATGTTATAGAGTTAAACATTTTTTTTAAACTTATGAAGGTGGCTTAAATTTATAAAGGGTATTGCAAAAGAAATATGCAATGACAAAAAAAAATGAAAAGAAGTTCAAGTGGAATTTTGAGGAAGCCAATTTTTTTTTTTATTCTAACTTTAGTAATTCAACTTTTTAAAAATAAGTGATTTTCATATGCAATAGATAAATCAAACTCATGAACTTTGAATCTTAAAAGATCAACATGTCCAATCATGAATTTGGTCTTGCAACATAAATTATATGATGTTTAAAAAATCTTTTGCTTATGTCCATGTGAGACAAAAATCTTATGTTATTATTCAACTCAAGAATTATGATGGTTTTTTATCCATAGACGTTAAAGAGTTAAATCAAATATATTCTAATATTTATCATGAATTATGTGACTAAAGGCAACAAAGCATTTAAGAGGAATTTTTTGAATTTTTTATTTTCAAAGTTTTTTGCTCCTACGAATGACAAATAGGTAGCCTTGATCATGAAGGATGAATTGATATGGGTGGTGAAGAAAATGGCATGAAACAAAACATTGAATCCTATTGGGATTGTTGTGGAATTCTTCACAATGTTTTGGGAAGTAATAGGAGATGATTATTTTGACATGATCCAAACATAAAAATAAAAAAAGTCAATTCCCTAGGGCATCACAAAAGGTTTTATTGCCCTCATACATAAGGAATGGAAGGTCAACAATCTATTTAATTAGATACCTATAACCTTGTTTAATGTAGTGTATAAGATATACACAAAAACATTCTACTATTTATTTCAACCAATTTTGATGGAAATCATTCATCCATATCAAACTGTCTTTCTACCTTTTCAACATATCTTGGAGAATGTTTTCCTTCTATATGAATTATTGGATTAGGCCAAGTGAACAAAACAAAGTGTTAGGTTATTCAAATTTGATTTTGCAAAAGCATATGACAAGGCCATTGTTGTTAACACATGGAGGGCCAAGGTCAACTAACTCATTGATACTGCTTGCTTTTGTTGTAATTTTGGGGAATTTCTTAATGCTAATCAAAATGGTATATTGCCCCTTAAAAAAAACTTGAAACCACCCAAGTGTGGGTATTTAAGGTTAGGTTATAAGGCTTATTGAAACAAAAGAACCAATGCTTTTAGTAATTTTGTTCAATGTTTACTTTTTTAGAAAACCTCTAACCTTGGTTTCAAAATTTTTTAATTTGAAAAAAACCCCCAATTTTGGTTCAAGGATTAAATTATCTTTTTATAGAACTTATGGTTTGGATATAGACCCAATTTTTAACATTTCAAAGACTCCATATTCCTAATTTTTCAAAAAACCATTTTTAGGTGAATTTGGTTCTACCTACCATAGCCCAACATTGAAAATTTTCTAGTTATTAACATTGCACCGCCAATAAAAACAAACACTTATGTGGACCCAATAGCCATGTTGATAACTTCCCTCTTTTTGAATGAAGCATCTTAGTGGCCATATTAAGCCCAAAAATTGTTAAAAACTTAAAGACTTAATTTAGTTTAAGCATAAGATATTTATAATATTTAGAAATAATTTAAGTGGATTTTAGGATTTTTATGATGGTACCAACATGGGAGCAAGTTCACTCAAGGTCATTTATATCAAATAATTCCTTAAAATGATATATATTTTTTGCATACTTCATACATGTTCCAAAAGTAACAATTAAGTACATGCCTAATGCCCCCCCCTTAAAATAATATACCACCTTTGAATTTTTTTTCAAACTAGAACAACATGGTTAACTTCAATTTAAATAAATAAATAAATATTATATATATATGAAATGAAGAACCAAAACCTATATAAAAAAAAAATTGAGCTCAATTTCAAGTCCAAGTTTAACTCTAACCAAAGGCTAGCTTTGGGTGCCAAAATTATTTTTTTGTAAAAATAAAATAAAATATAGTGTAAATTTTAAACACTTATTGGGCCAAACTTTACAAAATATTTTCACAAAAACTTTTGACCTGTTGAAAGTTCAATTTTCAAAAGTTACTCTCTTCAAATTCATCTTTTAATTTTTTTCCTTTATTTATTTATTCATTGAATTTTTACCTTAATGAAATTTCTACAAAAATTGCATTTATTATTTATGATTTTTCTTGCTCTGACTATATAAAATAGAAAATACAAATACAAAACATGACAAAAATCTAGCTTCAACTTCAAAGAAAAAATGCACATGTAACGTTTTTAGAATCAAGCATTCAATAACTTCAATGATGGAATGCAACTCCAATATGTATATAAATCCAATGTTTAATAACCTCAAATGAAGGAGATCCTCTAAAAAAACACTTCAATGAAATAATGTAACTCTAATGTGTATCCAAATTAAATGTCCAACAACTTCATATGAGGGAGAACCTCTAAGAAAACAAGTAATATAAAAAGTTCAAATGGCAAACACAAAGTTACATAATTAATATCACATGGACTTTTCAACATTTAGTAGTGCCAAGGTAGAAATGCATCTTGGATCATGTGAAGCAAAACTAAGAGAACATTTCATACCAACAACATACTTGATTGTTATTAGGCAATTTTGTAAGTGATTTAACATAGGGCTAAAAATGGTGTTGATGTTAATTGTTCAAGTGGTGGGCACAAAATATAAATAAAATCTAGTTTATCCTTGTATTTTGGAAGTTAATTGTCAAACAATTGATTCCATAAACTATCATCAACATCAAGAAAACATTTGGTTTGTGGAACATGCAATTTTCTCAAGCTTCAAAAGTAACAACAAAAACCCTTTTAGAAATAAAACCAATATAATTTACCCAAGCACAAACACCATCCACGTCATTAGTAGCAACACTCCCACTAGCAAGAACAACACAATTTAAAATTGCATTAAAATATACATTTTCTCCAAAATGAAAACTTTGCATAGCCATAAATTGTTTAGAAACTAAAAACTAAAAACATTGTTCAACAATATAAACATTACATCAATATTTGTTGTAGTGCCAAAGTAGAAACCATAAATATTACATTAAAACTAGGCATCTAAAATTAATAGAAAAAATTGCTTTTGTTTAATCATCATATGCACTTTTCTAATCATTAAATATTTTTTCAATATGAAAAAATTGAACATCCTTGAGCTTGCCATTAATGATATGTTGCATAGTTTGATCTCTAAGATGTTTATAAAAATGATTGTAGCTATAAACGTGCAAACTAAAACAAAATTAAAACCACCAAAGAAAACTAGAAAAATTACAAACTTGCAAAAACCCAAAAGAAAATGTAAAAAGGAAACAAAAACAAAGCATGAAAACAAACATAAATTAAATCAAAACAAAAAAAACAAAAAATAAATTTATTTGCCATATGAAATGGGATTGTGATGACTAGTTACTTCCATCCCATACTCACAAGGAACAAGCACTTCTTCCATTTGAGTGATTCTGACACTTCATTTGGTTTTTTTAGATAAAATTTTATCCCTCAAATTATGAAAATATGTTGTCAACCTCTTAACAATTAATTATAACTATAGTAAACCATACTTGATTTGATTTTCTCCACTTAGGTTTAACATGCCAAAGAAATGAACATGACCCAAAATTTATTAGTAGGCCAAATTGTAAGATGATAATGAATGAGCCTTCTATAGGTTGTAATTACATTAACAATCAAATAATCAATAGGAGGTCAATGTTAGTCTATTAAATAATAGGTGATATCTACCCCCAATTATTTAAAACCCCTTTATAGAACCTTAGAAAACCAAATTGATAAGTAACGATAACAAAGTGAATTCATGAAAGTCTATTTGTTTGAGCTTATAACAACCCCTTATAAAAAAGTTCAACTTACGAAAATATCCAAACCATAGATTAAAACCATCTAGAAATGTGGGTTGATGAATTGATTTTGCCAACATTTTTTGTTCTTCTTCAATAGATAGTACATTGATTATTTTGATAAACTTGTCAAGACATCTATTTAAGCCTACAAAGCTATTTCATTACCAATAATTTTATTTTGTGATACATTGCGCTAGTGAAAATTGAATGGGATTACATGTGTTTTATTTGTTTCAACCACCTGATGTTCTTGTCTTATCTTATAATTCTTCAATGCCCTTTATCAAAACCTAAATATTGCATCACAGAAAAACATAAACCCCAATTAATGAGACCTTAAAGAAAAAGAGTGAAAATAATAATAATAATAATGAGAAAAGCCACTTATTAAACTACAAACAACATTAAGTTGCAACAAATAACATTCATTTGCATTAAACAACATAAAACATGAGAAATAAAAAATAAATTCAAATCAATACATTGTAAGAAAATATAAAATGTCATCTTTTTTTGTGACTTGTAAAACAAACCACGTTAACTAAGTCCTTTACATTGTTTTCATTTTGAAAAAGATTAGCTATAAACTTTCTTGTCAAAACCCCTAAAAACTTTTAATCATCAAATGTGTTATTCACCCATAGCTTAGCATGCTACTCGGCCTTTGACTTCTTTTATTCACATTATCCATCTCCTTATCATTTATATAAAAAAAAAACAAGACTTTGAACATGGTACCTTACTAGGAAATGCACAATCATGATTCCCCTCAACACCATCACTTCTAGAATTGGTACATACTTCATCAACAAAATTGAAACATGGCCCTTCAATAGAAGTGGCAAATGGTTCACCAACACTACATTTAAAAACAATACTTTCAACAATTTCACGTCTAAATAAAAAAGCATCGTAATTGGGATAATAATTATCATAACCAACATAAATAACACCAAATTGTTCAAGATGTAAAGTGATATGAAGGTTAAACAAGTATGCATATAACTCAATGTGTTTTTTAGAATGCAACATCGATGGTTCAAGGTTGGCACATAGCACATTTTAGAATCATCATCTTACCAAAATAATTCTTCTCCAACATTAGTAGTCAGAAAAGGTGTAAATGGTGTAACATGGGATGAATAAGAAGCGTGCATGCCAAAAAATTGAAAAGAAATGGGCAATTTATTTTTTAGAATTTCAACAACAAGATCTCCAAAACCTTCACTACATAATTTTTTCATAGATTCATGATATATATTCGACATTATAAAAAAGGAAGATAAAAAAAATACATAAAAAAATAAAGAAGAAAATATTAATAACCTAATTTTAGAAAACAACCAAGGACAAATGTAGTTCGCCACAACAACAACACTAAAGCCCACAAAATAAAAAATGAACAAAATGCACATGTAGAGTGGACATGGCATGCATCGATGCAAAATAAAGGACAAGAGGACTTGTAAAGTGATGCAATGTAAACAACACTAAAAGGAAGAAGATGACACAAAAAATGTACAAAACAACCATATAAGGTTGTAAAAGCTACACATAAAAAACAAAAGAGAAAAAAAAGATATGATAAGATGTATACAACACAAACTTAAAAAAGGATCAAACAACAAAACAAAGCATTTAGAAACAAAGAGGTATATATGCAAAAAGAACCCCAAAACAAAAAAAAAAAGCTACAAATGAAACATGACAAAAGAACAAAAGAACATTACTTGCGCACACCTACACATCATCAAGGACAAAATAAAAAGTATGAACTTAAAAAAAAAACCGAATATAATTTAAATGACAACAAAAAATTACAAAAGACATGGACATTAAAAAAAACCTTTGAGAACAAGTTGTTTGGCACAATGTAAACAAATTCACACAATGCAACAACATAGAAATGAAGAAGCATCGCTAGAAGTGAAGTGTTGGAACAAAAACTCCACATAATGCAAATGAAAAAACAAGAAGCACAAAAGATGCAATAAATGTTGAAAAAACCCTCCCCAAGAAACAACAAATATGAGTGTCAATGAAAATGTGAGCTAAAAAGAAACACAATTGCTATGGCCCAAGTACCTACTCATTAGCCCAAGAACCAGAACTAGACAACCCTAGTTAGAACAACTAAAATTGCAACCCATTTTTTAGGCTTGGTTCACAAATTTGTGATCTAATAATTTAGAGGTTTATTTTGCCTCATAAATTAGGTAATTTGCTTTCAATAAATACAGTAATTGTAGGGCTTTTATAGGATGACCCAAAAAAAAAAAAAACCCTCTAAAATAATAATTAATTTAGGGTCTTCGTTGCAGTCATTAAATTATTTGCAGGTAATTTATTTTCAAATAATATAATAATCGTAGCACTTTATATGCACCGTTCAAAATAACACCGAGAGCATGAACGGTCGGGATCGGGCTTTCGGCTCCAGAAACCCTAAATCGAGAGTGTAAAGATCACTTTGGACCGTTCGATTCTAGGGCCGAGAGTGTGAACGGTCAGGATCAGTGCTTGGAGCACCGGAAACCCTAATCGAAGCTCCTCCTCTTCTTTCTCTTTCCTTCTGTCTTTCTCTCTCTCTCGCTGGCGCGGGGGCTGGGAGTCTTAGGCGGCCCTGGTATATCAAGCTAGTCTTTGATGATTTTGGGGAGTTCTTTGCTCGCTCTTTGCGTAAGTTATAGTATTTGACTCCTTGGTTCTGTTTCTTCTCATTCTTTTTTGGGTTTGGTTCGATGGTGCGTCAACCTTTTACTGCACATAGGAAACCAATTTGCCAAAGTTGATGTTGAGGAGCCCACCCATCTTGTCGCTAGTCGTCAGTTCTGGAATCCAGACATCCCCTGCTAGATCTGGAATGGATTCTTATAATGTAGTACACTATTGTGTTGTTTTGGGGGGCTTTGCGTTTCCTCGTTGGGCTCGAGTATTGATGGTTGGAGCATGAAAGTTTGGGATGACCTGCCTTTGACTAGTAAGGTAATGGTTCTGTGGTGCGCCAAAGATGGATCTGTGGTGCTTAAAGCCCATCGCTCTTGTGTATCTTCTAGTCCTGGGTTACGCGCGCCCCTATATGATTATCTTGCCTTGAGTCTGGACTCCGAATGGTGACTTTTGTCGTGCTTTTGTTTTCCGATATCTGTTCTTTGCTCGGTATCAATGCAATGAATGCGTTTTCAGGTGTGGCTGTTTTTTTTTCCCCTTCTTCCGTTCGAGATACTTCATATACATCGATTCTTTGTCCTTAAAGCTCGGTGATGTTTTAGTGCTCGAAGAGCGATGCAAGGTCATAATCCTTTAGTCTATCATGGATTCAAGGTTCGCTTCTTTGCAACAAGTGCTTCTCGCTAGCTTTCTATATTTCGACTTGTTTCCCTGCTGAAACGCTGTTTCTTCTCTGAACTGCTTAGAGGAGGAAAACTCAAAGCGAGGGTTTTGTGACCTATACTTGCACAGTTCTAGATAAGGTCTTGTGTTTTTGAGCATATATACTTTGTTTAATGAAACATCTGAAGGGACAAAGATCCCGGCCCCTGACATTACTGAGGGTTTGCTGCTACGTTCCTTCACAGAAAGAAAACAGTGTTGACATCAGCTGTACTCCTGTTCTTGTGGGATTGTATGCTAAACTTCAACTCTATATTGCAAATTGTTTGCGCTTCCTTTTTCCTCTTTTATGTCAACAATTTGTGCTGAAGCTGTTTATATCGGGCTGATACGTTATGCGTTTCACCTTACCATTCTGAGATTTGAGGATCCATTGTACGTCAAATCATCTTGGGCAGGGCCCTATGCATTATGTGGCACTTCTGCAATCTGAAATTCTTTATTGCAAGGGTCAATGATGCTTCAAAATTGACAAGCATATAACTGAGCAGCTTTGCTGCATTGTGGACTTCACAATTTTCAGGATTGTCTGAGACCTTTTTGCAAGTACCTTGCTATGAATGGTTTAGAGAACCGTTCTAGAAATGTGATAATCGATAGAAAATCACCAAATCCATATGAATGTGAAACGCTTCAAATGCTAAAGCACTTGCACTCATAATTACATACTAACTAAATGATACTACAAAGAGCCAGGGTCAATGTGTTTAGGATGGGAAATGTTACACCAGCCGAAGAAAATGCATGCAGGTAGTGAAAAAAACTGCTGAGAATGATTATTTTTACAAGCAAAATTTATTCAAATCTGGATTTGAAAAGAGGAGAAAGTGCCACTTCTTTCTACAATGGTGAAATATGCAGTTACAATGTCCCCTCTGAGGATAAACCTGCCACTCTCTAATACAGTCACAAACATGCAAATTGTTCCTTCCCCATACCCCTAGATTTTGGAGTTGCCAGTTAGCAACTCTAACTCTCTTTTAAAATAACAACTTCCTTTCTTGGACAAATCCTGTAGGAGAGGAAACACAGAACCAAACTACTTGTATACAACAGTATGAAGAACTCTGATTAAAACAGCCAACATGTCTATTTCCAAGCACAATATATTAGACAGGTACGATCAAAATTCCCTCACGAAAGTTATTTGCTGCTGGCAACTCTCTGCTGTTTCTTCAAGACACGTGCTGCCTCAGCTGCCTCTTGACAGCGGGCATGGGAGCTCAGAGTGTCTGTGAGCAAAGGGGGAGCAAACATGGCATTGCCGTTGTGCTCCTGTGCATCTATGCAGAAGGATAACAGAATAGTGTCAATTGCCATCTCCACTACTGCAAAGAAAATACCAGCCGTGATGTAGCCTATTCCCCAGCAAAACTGCACACTCAGGTCCAATCACCCAACCCGTCAATCTCTGAAATGAGGAGGTACCTTACAATATGACCATAAACACAAATGTGAAGTTGCATTGAAGTATGTGTATCAAGCAGGGAGCTGGGCTTGGTGGTTACTCACCAGGACAGGAAAAAGAGGTGAAGAAACTTGGCGATGGCCATCCTTGTACTTATGTGTGTCAAGCATGAGGAAGGAGAATAGTGCACATGCCAAGCTCACACAGACTTTGCCAAGAAATAATATCAGGTCACCAATAATGTTCACAGCCCCTACTCTCAAGATATTGGTCACTATCAGATCTGTTGCCTTCCCTGCTGCTCTGCAAAATCCCTTTCCTGAGGTGGCAATCTGCATGGAAAATTCATGTGTCAGCTCTAGTCTAAAAATGTGTGAGGCAAGCTAGATGCTCTTATATCTGTCTTGTTTCTTCTGACTCTTTCAGATAGTCTGCTCATAACTTGTAAATCGTTCGCAACACAAACCCAAGCAGGGTGAATAAAGGCTACCACAATGTAAGCATTTCGGTTGATGAATTTGATGGTCCACTCGATGCAACCCAAGCAGCACTGAGCACAGCAAAAGAGAATGGATAGACAGCAACCACCAGGTGCCATTTCCAACAATTTCAGCCTCTTGCGGATAAACTCCATTATGAAATGGACCATTTCAATACTGGCAACCAGCAATGAGCCCAATGCCATTGACCCCAGACTGTAATGCACCACTCTCTTTGCTGATGATAACACAGGTGCCCACCCCAACTCCTGCACCCAATTCCATCCTTCAGCTCCAATCTTGACATCCAAGAACCTTCACCCGTGAAAATTCAATTCAAGCCTTTGAGTGCTATTGGTGCAATACAAAAAAGAATCAGTAGTGTGCATGTTTGGAGATTGCAACATGACTCAGACAGAAAGGAAACATCAGAGATGTGGTACAAAAGCTTACCATAGTTTCACCCCGAGCCCAGTAGTAGGCAGCAATGGCACCAGCAATTGTGGTGAGACAGCATGCATTTATGAACTGAGTGATCCAGAACATACCAAAAATATGGTATACGATAGCCCAAGCAATGTTTTTGCTATGGTGAAGAGAGTAGCCACAACAGTTGTTGTCAGTGATGGCTTGTAATTGGAGATCATATGCAGCACAGCTATTATTGCAAGTATTCTGCACAACTGAACCTGCACTTGCAAGGTACAGCAGTGCAGCCACCCAGTATATAAGAAACACAGCCACTACAATAAATGGAATGATCGGGTAGATGATCAGACTTGGAATTGCTCCAATTGCTTTTCCTGCTACCTGTCCCATTTAGAATATTCCCTTCCACAATAATCAATAGCCACTCCCCCTTCACTTCCACTACCAGGGAATCATAATGGGATTCACTAATAATGATTGGGTGAAGCAGCAACCAATACAGAAATGAGTAAAACAAACAAGAGTGCTTGAATTTAGTGTTGGCAGAGGTTATAGTTAATTCATCATGGATCAATTTTAAGTACTCTGGGAGACATTCCCCCCCCAGCAGATAGGCCTCGACCTCAACCCCAAACTTTCACCACACCAGTAAAAAAAACTAGCTGGGACTATTCCCTCCTACATCAACAGGAGGGAATAGTCCCTCATATCCTGTATGATATAGGAGGGTATCTTGTATGATACCTTGATGACTGCCACAGCAATTACAACACGCTTGAGCATAACAAGTGTGATAAGCACCACCACAACCACCAATATTGTCATGATAACTGCCACAATCTTTAAATGATTTTGTTCCTGTAGTAGACCCAACACCCCAAGAATATTAATCAACCCCTTTCCACACATGATAGTTTGCCTTGCAGCCCCACACTGGATAAAGTGAAGACTTTCCATAGCCAGATAGTATGCATTTGTGACAAAGAAGATGTAAAGTCAATTGAAGGAGATCAACTAATGTTACATAATATGCAAAACTATGCAGCATTTTTACAAATCTGCTTATCACAATGACCATAGATGCAAGAAGAGGGATGATGATATGTATGGGCTGGCCTTGGGAGCTGACTCAAACAGATTGTTCCTATGTTGAGATTGTCTGTACTGGACTAGCACTCACACTTGTAGAAGCTGATAAGGCATTGCTGGCACCAGAACCAACTACAACCAAAACTGCATCCTTGCCTATCCACCCAGCTGCTCATATAACAACACCACACCATCCAATAAGATCTCTATGCTGACAAATCTGAACAGCAGATATCAACCCTACAACTACGGAGTTGGAAATTATGGACTGTGTGTTTACTCAAAACCAAAGGAGTGGAAGGAACTTTTAGCCTTTGTTATACCTTTGATGTAGAAGAAGATGGTGACCAAAAGCATGAAAATGTTGAGTAGGATAACAGTCAGCCAAGTAATGGCGCCCGCAAAGTAGCGGACTACAATGAGCCATGTAACTGACAGCAGAAGGGGAGCTATACCCCCACACACCACTAAAACAGGCCATGCTCTTCCCAAATCTGCCACATACCTCTGAATTCACAGAGTCTTTAGTCAACAACCTACATGTTGGTGCTAGAATAATATATCACAGACATATTTGGAGAACTCATGTGCTCAGGAGCTTCATGATATAGCACAGATGTTTGCTGTAGTAGTGGATTTCTTGTTTAATAAATGTTGCTTCACAGCAGAACATTACTCTTTAAAATGAGAGTCAACTCATCAGAAATGTAAGGATAAATTGGACATGACTGTCCCCATAGTTAAGACACCAGATGCACAACTTAAGAGGAAGAATGGAATGTTTCCTTAATCCTCACAGAGTAACACTGCATTGCTGCCATTCAACCTATGCATTGCTTCATTATACACAACCATGATACTTAACATCAACCTAGTTGTACCATTTCCTTCCCCGTGTTTCTAGCCTAGCCAGAGTTCATTCAAAACCAAAATTTGGAGATGCCAAAGAAGGCCAGGATAAACAGACCTTAACCACTGTTGTGGGCTCAGACAATGCTTTCTGCACCACTTGGACAATCACATTGCCTGAATTGATGCTCACTCCACCAATATCAGTCCAAAGTTTCAGTGTCTCATTTGATGGGGATGCTTCTAGCTGACAGCTCCAAAAGACTGTAAGCCACCCACCAATCAATACAAGCCACAGTCCAATCAGCCCTCAATCCTAAGATAGGCACCTCCTGTAAGCATGTAATAGATCCTTGATAATACATAGATCACATGCTACAAAAACACAAGACGCATGCTTGCAGACAATTAGCCATTATGATGCTCTTTATCATATTTACATAGTATGATCAAACCAAATTGTTGCTGGTAACACTCAAAATACTACTGAAACTCAAAAATGAGCATTTCATAAACAATAAGGAGAACTGAGATGGAGGCAGAGAGACAGCCTTACAGTTTACGCTCTGGAAAAGAACTGGGTAGCAAGGGCCCATCAGATTGGTAGAGGAGTTCTTTTGAGTAGGAGTAAGAAGATCAAAGTAGTCATAGTTGCGGCTGGCCCAATCAGCCATGGTGAGATTGATTGGACCTTGAGGATAGTCGCAGACCCAGGTCAAGTTAGTGGGGTTTGGAATTGGGCAATCCTGAAGACAAATACTGCGAGCATCACCAAGATTGAATGGGTCTGACAGCACACCACTCTTGTACACTTGGTTTGGGTTTTGCCAGTAGCGCACATCAAAGGATTCTAGATTCACCGATGCCTTTTTGTCACCACATGTGTTGCCCAAGTAATCAAGTCCATATATAAGTCTGCCAACCCAATGATTTGCACACCCACTTTTTCAAGAGACAGATTCCCAATTTTGTCTTCCACAAACCCTAAACCCCACAGGATGATGATGCCTGATGAAGGCTCTAGCAAAACTGTAGTTATAAAGGGGAAGATAAATCTTCATCTCCAGCTACTATACATGTGGGGGAGATGGACAAAATGTGAATCATCATGGACTTCTAGCTTTAGATGTCAACCATGTTGTTGAGGTTTTGTTTCAGATTGAGGGAGGAGAAAGAGAAAGTACCTGCGGGGTTCACCCTTGTTGAATCCAAAGCTACTTTCAATCATAAATCCAATCCCAAATGCTATAAACAAAATCAAGAAGACAATGTCTTGGCATTTGCGATTCTGTAATTTGATGTGCGGTTTCTTTGCAGCTGGAGGACCAGCTACAGCTTCTCGATCGATGTGTAGTACAGAAGATGCACATGCAGCAGGAGGAGATCCTGCATACGGAGGTGCTGATGCTTCATATAAGGGAGGTGCTGATGGAAGCTCCCTTGTGGGTGTTGCAGCAGGTGCATCATCTTCTGGGGCTGCAGTTCCAAGATCAGAGGAAAGCTTTGCAGTAGCTGCTGGGCTTCCAGTCACCACGGGACTGCCTATTACTGGGCTTCCGTATACAGGAGTGCCTGAGACAATTGCCCCTGTTGGACCCTCATGCTTCTGCTGCTTCCTCATCTAAGCCAAGAGCTTCCGCGCCAGCCCAAACTTCTGGCTTACGGATTTCTAATGCCGATAGCAGCTATTGATCTGCCCGATGTTTTCCAGATTCGACAGGAACTTCAAGCAGACAAGCGCTCCAGCGCCTCCAGAGCAGCAGCACTGTTCCAACAGTCGTCACCTCAAGCAGAACCTGGCATTCTGCATTCTCGTGTTGCAACCGCTAGAGCAAGCAAAGATAGAAACGCAAGGCGATGAAGCACTTGTCTCTATTGCACATGAGTCTGATATCCGGCAGACTTGCTGCGATCACCAGCTTGCGAAAACAAAAGGAATGGCATATACGAAGATAGAATTACCGTGAGCTGACATGAAGCGCCGCGTCTATCTTTGTTGCTCCAGCAATATTGCAGTACTGCCAAAAACACAAAAAACAAAACGTACACAATCTCTAGCACATAGATGAAAATGCAACCTCGGAACGTCGACAATGTAGTGATGATATTTGTCTAGACATAGCTAGTCATATCAAACAAGAGAACAGACCGAAACTAGTCTATTATGAAGAAGAAGAGCTCTGCGTGTGCCTGTATTTGTTCCAAAAAAATTCAGAAAAACAGGATGCACTGGGGATACGAAGCACGGATTCAAGGGAATGTACTCCCTGTTTGAAACAAGGAAAAATTGGGAGGAAGATTGACAAGAAGGAAGCTGAAGAAACGGAAGAAGATGGAAGAAGTGTCTGTCTGTCTGTCTCTTTCTCCTTTTCAATTTGTTTTAGAAATTTCAAAAAAATCAGGAAGAGCTGGGAAAATGAAGCACCGATTCAGGCGAACGTAAGTAAGCATTCCTGTTTGAAATGAATAAAAAAGAAATTGGGAGGAAGGAAGGAAGGAAGGAAGGTGAGAAAACGGAAGAAGAACACACAGAGAAGAGCGAGTGAAGCACGACAACGCTCAAAGAGCACTTCCTCTCGCGCGCAGCCCAGAAACTACACAACAGAGAAAGGATTAGTCTCGAGGATCATAATTCATCTTCGCTTTTATCCACTGGGTTAAACATTCTCCCGGTCATTGAATAATCCCAAAACAAACAAATTTTCGACGCAATTTCCCAAAAACACAATTTTCCCAAAACCTGGGAAGTTTTTTGGAAAATGTGGTTTTCTAGTGTAAATTGGACTACTTTTGTTAAAATTTTGGCAAAATTCTCGAATTTTTTTATATCACAAAATTGGGGGAAAAAAAAAAAAAAACTCCCCACTGGATTTATGGATAGGAGGTTTTTTTATTTTATTTAAAATAATTTGAGGCTATTTTCAAAAAAACCCCAGTTGTTGAATAGATAGAACTCAGGAGCAGGATTTATTAATTATTATTGTTATTATTATTATTATTATTATTATTTTCCCAATTTCTTTTGATATACCTAGCCAAACTGGCAATCATCCACACGAAGATTTAGCCAAATTTGATTGACCACAGAGTCTAGAGCACCATCTATGCAAATTAGAATTTTTTTTTATTTTAAAGAACTCATTTTATATTTTGGCTACCTGCTGGAACCTGTTGTAAAAAAAAACTGGCCTTTTTTTTAAATTAAAAAAATCGACATTTGGCACTGGATAGGGCCATTTTTTTTTTCCCACAAAAATTCTTTGAATGTATCCAAACCATATTTGCCAGGTCAAAAAAATGCAAAAATTGAGCCAATAAAATTAATTAATTAATTAATTAATTATATATAATTGTTTAAATTTTTTAATAATTTTTATTAAAAAAACTTATGTTTTTGATAAGTTACCTTACCTAAGTGTTGAGAATTATTAAGCTTATTACTTATGATATTATTTTATCACCCACTTGAATGGAACCCACCCACTGGGGGAGGTTTTTCAAATCTGACAACAAATAGGAGGGAAAATTTAATTTGAAGTGAAAAGAAGACCCAAACCCTAACCCTAAAAGAGAACTCTGGAGACGTTTAGATTTCAAACCTCCTGACAACTTATCATTTGAATGGGTCAAAAACAAACTGTAGTCCCCTCCTCCCCACATCAGGCATGCATTACCCACCCCCCCCAAGGTTATTTGTTTATTTATTTTGAATGGATGCTTGTTAGGTTGTCAATATATTAAAAAATTGGGTATTGATCATATTCTCAATTAATTTTTTTTGATAATAATCGTTGGTTGTGCATAGGAGCAAGTTTTCAAATACCCTATAATCATCAATTAACCTATTGATTTTGCACCAATTATTGAGTTATTAAAAAAATTAACATTAAGAAAATATGTTTATTTTTTTGGTTTTTGTCATAAAAATGTTTAGTGTTTTAGAATTGATAACTTACTTGAATAATAACCAAGTCATCCAAGTAGATTTTTTTTTTAAAAAAAACTCAATATCAAGCAATTAGGTTATTAATCAGTTATCAAAAAACATTTATCAAGTTACACTATGAAAAAATCATGTTCGTTGCAACTAATCTTTCTAGTTGTAATCTAGTTTTATTGAACATTTTCTAGTTGCACCAAACAAATTGCAATGGGCATAATTTTCTCGTAGTGTTGTAAACTTTATAACTAGCCAACATTGGTGTGGATTAATGTTGGGTGATTTTTCAAATATTTGGGTAACAACCAGTGGTTTTGATTTCAATTTTATAAGCCTTATTCTAACTTTAACCTTTATTTGAATATTCGAACAAGAACCTTACATTAGGACCCACCCTATTCTAGGATCCAAGTTCAACCCTAAAACCAGATGAATATAATTTCCAAAACCCTCCATAAGACCTTACACTCGTGGGTGTTTTTCCCAACCCTAGGGTTTAAGGTTTTAGTTCCTTTTGCACTTTGCACATTGCCTTCCATCACTCCCCAAAAGGCAAGCTTTATCTTTTGCATTACAACGTTCATTTTCTTTCTTTTCCCAACCCGAAGGTTCCTTTTGTTGCACATCACATTCCATTGTCATCACTTTCATTTGGGGTGGTTGTTAATTTGTTGCATTGTCAAGGTTTATGTTACATCACCATCATTAAGGTTTTTGTTGTAGCTACGAAAACATTTTTCAACTTTCAACTTATGTCAACTTTTTTCCTTGTTTCTTATTGTTAAGGTTTCTATTACTAAGCTTGTTGTTGAGGTTTTTGCTACTAAACTTGTTGTTGAGGTTTTTGTTATCGAATTTATTTTTGCTATTGAACTTGCTGTGGAATGTTGGCATTGACATGTTGATCGTCATGATGGTCATGATTATGCTTAAAGGTAAGTTCTTCTCCTTGGACCCTCACCGAACTTCAAGTTGCAACACCACAAAGTTTTGTGTTGCAATAAATCAATGGGCATCATTGTGGTGATCACTTTAGTGGTGGTCATGTTATACTTTTATTGGTTTGCAATATTACATTAAGCATTAAAGTCATGATCATCATAGTGGTTGTCATGTGCTACCAATTGATTATAGGTAAGTAATTTTTAAAAATATATATTCTTTCATTTGTTTTTTGCAATAGGTTAGGTTTTTAATTTTTAATTTCTATTTTCTACCATTGCAATGGTCGTGTGTTGCAACAAAGCACCTATTGTATTAGTGTTGTTTTTATGGTCATTGCAAAGGTCTTAAATGCAACAACTTGCAACAAAACATCAAAATTGATTATCACAAAAGTCTTATCCGTTGCATCTTGTAGCAAAACATCAAAGCTATTATGGTGTTTTTGTCATGGTCATGATAATGGTGATCATGTGTTGCAACTTGCAGCAAAACATCATAATTGTTGTGGTGTTTTCATCATGGTCATTGTGATTGTGATTATGTGTTGCAACTTGCAACATAACATTCTAGTTGTCATGGTGTTGTCGTTGCATCATCACTATGGTCATTTGCTTGTCATTGTGATAGGTGCTTGTAGGTAAGTTTTTTTATCACTCCATTGCCTTTTTTTTTACATTAGTTGTTTGCATTGGCAAGGTTTCTACCATCATGAAGGGCATTGCATATTATAACATGTAAGTCTTTTTTTCATTCTTTCATTAGTTTATTACTTGTCACATTAGCAAGTTTTGCACTGTGCAACAACTACTTCCATTAACCCTTGGTGATGGATAGAGTGTTATTGAATTTTGTAAGTTCTATGTCTTCCTTTTTTTTGCAAACAACAATTGATAAAACAATCGTAAGGATGTTTACATCAATGGCATCCAAAAGTGCCATGCAACATGTAGCAATTGTTTCAAGTGCCATACAACTTGTAACAATAGTAGTTTCATGTGACGTTCAAAAGATGACATTGATTTTATGTCTCAATCTAAAATTAAATTTAAATCATATAAAGCATCAAATGTTGATTAATATGCAACTTGGGAAACTCTACTTCCAAAATTAGTGGCCAATTGAAGTTTATGGTCTCTTAGTCATCGATCATCAACCTATTGAGTTTTTTTTGTGGTCAATAATGGTGTAGCAATGAACATTTGTAACCCATAGATGATGCGGTGTTATGTTTGTCACCCTACTCAATTGGAACTCATTGATGCGTAGGGAAAGCACAAAGGGCTTGTGAGCCACAACAAAAACCATGGCACAAGTGCTTTTGAAAAAACATGCTTGTTAGAAACATCTAGATTTGTATAAGAAGTAGGGTTTATTTTTATTACAAAAATTTGCATAACCCAAAGTGAAAAACAAAGGATAAAGAAAAAAAATTATCCCCCCTTCTCAAATCACAAACTTTTTTGGTAGCCAACAACCTTACCACAAATTAAATGTTTTATAACAAGCTCTCGAAGGATTTGCTTATATATGTTGCAAAGGGTTGTTAGCCTTTGTCTTGTGTTTAAAATTTGTGGCTATAATGTTTGGTTTTGTGGCAATGTGGGCATTTTTAGTTTCCATCCTGTCATCAAATGGTTACTAAAGTGCTCCTAAATATGGTGGAGAAAACTAGAGAAAATTGCGTCATCCCAACCCTTGCATTTTGTGTTACTTGTACATGTTCATTTGACTTTTGGATGTCTTGTGTGAACTTTGATACCTTTGTTATTGTTGTGAGCTTTATCAACATCTCATGGAAGCCTTATCATGTGACAATTTGAATTTTTGAAATACATAACATTGCAAACATAGCCATGACAAACTAGGAAAAATCTTTGTTGGATTCCTTTGGCTTATTTGACAAAGTAATTGCATACATCAAAGATGTAGGGTTTAATTTAAACACTTGACTTTTGTATTGATTTTTGGTGTTTCTTGTTATGCTGTTTAATTAGCATGCCCACTTGTAGGGTCATGTTTTGGGCATGGCATGTCAAAAATGACCCAATATCCTATTAATGATAATAAAGTTTGTGTTGGATTTTCAAAAGTTAGCTTGAAGAGGTTTAATCTTCATTGCAAAAGATCATTTCTTGGACAAAAAAATATGGTAAGGGGTTGCAGGAGTGGAAAAAGTCTTGTATTGTTGTAGGACCAAAATGTTGAGAAATTCGATGAAAACACAATTTGTTTCTTGAGTCATTTTATTCCAAGAAACATTGGAGTATCAAAATGTTATATCCATTTGCTACGAACAATAACAAGCCACTCATTTATTTTTTAGAATGTTAGTATTTCAAACTTGGGCTATTGTTCAAGCCATTACAAATACATTTGATTCTATTGCGAAACTTTGCACATCTTGAATCAAAATGTTATTGGCTGTTATCAAATGCATTTTATTATGTCTTAACCTTATGCATTGCCATGAAAGTTGATGTGGCTAATATCCAAACTTTAAATCAATTGATGATTCATGGGGATTTTGATTCAAGTTGTAGGAATTCATGTTAAGGATGATGATGCAAGTCATTAGTATTCTATCCCCATTTCTAGCATTTGCTTCAGCTTACAAGCTAAGGCCCATAAAATAAATAAATAAATAAATAAACATGTGCTTTATTCTATTGTAGGAAGGCACGACCAAAATTCACCTACCTTTGACCTCTAGCCAAATGTGGTTCATTCCTCACGTGAATGATCATCAATCGACTTACAAAATTGAGAAAAAAAAAACCTAGCCTTGGAGTGTGAAAAATATTGTTGTAGGGACAGATATTAAACATGGGTGGAATTGCCTTTCATAGTAGACTAGAGTTGTTGCTCTTTGTAACAAGGTAAACCCAATAAAACCCATTCTTGATGTGAGAAATATTAATGAAAGACCACATATTAAGGGCCACTTTAAACAAGGGTCCAAGGATTGAAAGCCCAAGGACCAATTTGAAGCAAATTGAACCTTGAATTGGACCTTTTTCACATTTAAAAAAACGTTTTTTCTTGAGGTATAACGAGTGTGTCTAAAGGCTTGGAGTCCAATTCAAATGTCCAATATTTATAAAAAAAAGTGCGATTGACATGTGAGAATATTAGGTTAACCTTTGATTTTTTCTTTTATTTTTTTCATGATTTTTTTAATTTTTAATTTTCACTTTCATTTTGTGTGCTTGGAAAGACTAAAAATGCATTCATTTTAGCAATCACCTTGTGAAGATGCACAAAACTAGCCATGTCAACTCTAAAATTGGTCGAAAGTGAGGGAACTGGTGTGATCTCAACAATGTCCTCAATTCATAGGATATCTTCCATTCTCACAAAATTTGAGCTACAAAGGTAAAAGAAAACAATGAAAAAATGAGCAACCTTGAACCATGGCTTACACTTTGGTTCTCCAAACCCTGAGCTCTCCTCAAAGCTCTTTTTTTTTTGTTGTTGGTCTGGACCAATTGGTTTCCCTCCAAAATGATGCCATGTATGCTAAATCACAACTTGATTTGTCTTGTTCCTGGACCCTTGTCTAAACTTGGCCTTGGGACCAATTTAAAGCTCTTGACCAATAGACCCTGCTGCTCCTTGGACCCTTGTCTAAAGTGGCCCTCAGCATGGGTGGAGCTGCTCTTCATAGTAGACTGGAGAAGTCGTTGCTCTTTCTAGCAGGGCAAAGCCAACAAAGCCCATTCTTGGATGTGAGAAATATTATTGCAAGGCCACATATTAAGCATGTGTGGAGCTGCTCTTCATAGTAGACTGGAGACTGGAGACGTTGTTGCTCTTTGTAGCAGGGCAGAGCCAATAAAGAAATATATACATTACAAGGAAGTTGCCAGGAAGGAAGGAAAGCTGATTGTTTTCTAGCCGGACCTTCTTATCAGCGTCTCGGTAGTCGCGAGGAAAATGGGAAATATGTGCATCTTCTTCTTCTTCTTTCCCTCAATGGACCCATTCTCTCAAGGAAATGTTGTAACTCTACACTGCACTTGCGTGTTTGCTTTGTAAATCCCACCCCACTTTGTGCATTTTGTGGGTGTTCAGCAGGAAGTTCACTCGGAACTTCTGTGTGTTAGCGAGACTGACGATGTAGCAGCAAGTGGGTGGGTTGGGGATCTTCTAGTATCATCTCGGTCGCACTAGTATTGTATCTTGGATGTGAGAAATACTGTCGCCAGGGTCACAACGAATCATGGGTTGGTCCAATCCTCTCTCAATTTCTTATGAAGGAAGAAGAGCAGAGAGGGTGTTAAGATCGAGCTTCAATGCTTCAGGTTTCTAGTTTAATTGTGACGTCAAGCTGAAGGATCTATCAGCTTTCAGGTATAAAACTTCTGCTATATTCCTCTCAAACTCTTATGAAGAAAAGAAGAGAGTCTTTCAAATTGCAGTTTTCAGATTTTTAGGGTTTGCAGTTTTAGAGGGGGTTTAAGATCAAGGTTTTGAATGGTTGCAGATAGTGTCAAGAAAAAATTGCCTGTTTTTGTTTGTCTTTGTTGTGTTTTTGGTTACAATCATGAAACAATTTTGTGTCATGAAAAAGGGATTGAAGGATTGTTTATGATTTTTTTCAAAAGCTTGGTGTTACTTGTTTACTTGTTCATACTTGTTTTACAGATAGTGTCGAGAAACTTTTTCCTCTTTTTGCTTTTTTCCCTGACATATATATTATTGCTGCGATCATTAAACAATTTTGTGTCATTAAAGGGGATTAAAGGGTTTTTTATGGTTCTTCTTTACTTGGTGTTGTTAGAAACATTGAGAGCTTTGGAATCCTACTGATTCGGGGTTCAGAATCTTTCTATTGGGATTGTGTTTTTTGCAGGTGTTTTATTACTGCTGAAAGCATGAATTATTTTGAGCAAATATCGTGCGCAATTGATCACCAGTTGAATGGGGGGAGAGGAAGTGCAAAGTTCTTCTTGTATGTGGAATTTGCAGTAAATAAATCCATGTAGGACATGTTTGCCGAAATTTTTCTTGGGTCAAATCTGTGACCAGAGAGGGCTGACAAATTGATGAGCAATCTCTTCCATTCAGTGGCTCAGGTATGCCATTTACAACAAAGCCTTTTCCTCACATACAGTTAGAAATTCTGTGTAGAAAAAAATTCTATACAAATCTTATGGAAGCCCAGTGGGTTTGTAAAAAATTGCAGCCAGTTCTACTTCTTTCACTGAAGTTTTTCTAGGTGGTTAAGCTCCCTTCTATGAAGCTATTGTTCATGCAAGTAGCAATCAATGACCTGCAGGTTGCCAAGTTGCAAGAAGCTATTTGATGTCCCCTCTCAGAAAAAAAATGGGTTCTTTTAAAGACTTTTTGGGAGGATTTGAAATCATTGAGTTCTTTGAATTGCTCCAGAACCCTAATGCTGACAAATATCCTTCCACCTTTTGTTGTTGCGTTTGATTGGTTTTCTCAACTCTTTCTACTATAGACAAGATTCAATCTATCAGATTTGAAAAGCTAGAACAAAAGTTCTAGTGAAGAATTTTTTTGATAAGGATGTTTGTTTTGCAAGTCCCATTGTTTCAGTTTTTTTGTCAGTTCAGAAATCAGCCCTCAACTTCATATATGTTTGGTTGATGAATAAGGATGAATCAGGTGTATGGATGGAGAGAGTCCCTCCATAGATTCAGGGCAAGCTAAAAGCTTCAGATTTTCCTTGGCTGGATTTCCCAATAGATAACTTCCCTGGTCAATCAGTGTTTAAGCATTCTGTCAGTATTTTCTGGGTGGGTACCAGTTGTGCAGTCTTTCCTTCCTAATACATTGATTCTGATAGTTTAGAATCTGCAAAATGTGGAGTAGGGAATAGTTGGTTTTATAGCTTCTCAAGGCAAAGGCCTTTTTTCTGTAGCTTAAAAGAGTTCTCCGAAGCTCAAGTAGTCTTCAGAAGAGAAAATTGCTACTTGACAAAGTTTCTATTAGATCAAACCATGGGTTTGCTTAAAAAAGAATCACACCTTTTGAATCTTTACAAATGATTTGTTTCAATAGCTTCTTAATTCGAAGTTGGGTAGTGTTTCTACAACCCCTTAATCCTCAAAAGATCATGCTCTTAAAATTCTCAGTCTTGTTTCTCTCTCTTTTTCTCGTCCTATTTTTTAATTTTTGCTCTCTTCCATTCGTTTATGATTTCTTCTTCTAATCCCTACAATTTTTTGTTCCTGTTTCTTCTTGGTTTCGTTGGTTTTCAAACTACTAAGACACATAATGGAATTGACACCTTTGCAGCTACTCTTCAATTCAAGAAGTGGGTGAATGAAAGAAGCAACAACTGGAGATGCAGAAAATCCAATTTTGAGGTTGATTGCAACTCGAGAAGGAAACTTGGGCATTGAAGGAACTTCTGCTTTCAGAAGTAACATGTTTGGTTTTCTTGGAAGTGGAGGCCAAAAGCAAGCATGTCGTCACTTGCGTGCCATCAGGTACAGGAGTTTGAACCGCGCAGTGGACTGGATGTGGTGGTGGTGTCATTGGTAGGGTTAGGGTGCATCCCATTTGTGGCAGCAAATGTGGTGATGCTTTGCAACTTGAAGTATCAGCCAATCCGACAAAAGAATGTGGACTTGACTGTTGCAAGCTCTGCCGGGGGACTCATCTGGCTAATTGCAACGATTATAATCAATCGGCACTTTGGGCCAATCAAGGTTGGGGGTTCGGCTGTTTGTCTGATCTGGAACTTCTGGTTACAAGGAGCACTCGGATTTGCTCTATGGCTCAATTGTTTGAATGTGCATTTGTATTCATTGCATCGGATTCTAGTGCTGAAGCACAAGAACTTCAAGTACTGGTTGCTCCCCTTGCTAATCATGGAGCTACCAATGCTCGCCTTCTGCATTGCAGGCTCAATTTTCCGTGCAAGCCGGAGGTAGGTTTAAACTTCATCAGCTCCAAATTCTCTTTCTGTGGTTTGCATTGGTTAATGACACACAACATTGTGCTTTGACAAGTTTTGGTCCCATGTAACAAAATATTTGTATCACATTGGACAACAAATAACACAACCCTAAACCCTAAACCTAAACTCTTGGTTTGCTTGATCTTCTCTTGTTTCTGTCCCTGCTAGCAAATATCCAAGGGATTCCATGGTGGTGGCCTTCCATCTCTAGACTTCAATGCAAGTGCAACACATATCTCTAGTAGTCTCTGTCTGATTCCTTTACAAAGATTGCTCTCATGTGTGTGTGTGTGCAGAAATGAGTCCAATACTGATTGCAGCGTGGTGACATGGTGGGCAGTTGTTTATGCATTGCTCCTTCTCCTGTACTTCATTCTCTTTGTGTTCCTGGCTTTTCGACTTCGCAAAGTACGAACTCACTATAATGAGTTTGGGTATGTTCCGCTCTTCTCCCAAAAGAGCTAAGCAGTTATATAGCAGCAGCTTATGTTGAGCTCCCATAGAGATGGCTTTCTCTATTTGGGAAATTTGTTTAGCTTTATAAATTCAAAGGAAGAGAGTAATTGCTGAATTGGGTGGGAGAAGGCAGGTTTAATCCTTAATGGATGATGTCAAAGTAGGCTGCCCAAGTGCCTTCAGTGTTCTTCTTGAGATGGGAGACGACTAAACCTTAAACCCTCTTTTCATAGGACTAAAAGAGGGGTGGATGAGGTTTGCAGGATTATTCGCAAAGGGGGTGTAATTGCTATGTTTCTGTATCTTCTGTCACTCGTCTACCTCGCAACTGATGGCAACAAAAAGGTGGTGGGACGGTGTTTCTTAACATTTTCTGTGGCAACAGCAGTGTTCTACTACTTTTGGGCTCGGAATGCAACTGTTGTGTATGCTGTTTTGTTCAACAAAGCTGATTATTTGGTCCACTGGAGCAAGTATTTCGATTCCAATGAATCCCTCAACGAAGAGTATGTGAAAAACAATTCCCACTTCTAGCTCCCCAGCGTAAAACTTTTTGAAGAAAACCCACATGTCAAGTTGCTCCAAGGAGAAAATGATTGATCCATACTGTGAAATAGTTTTTTGAACTTTGAACTTGCCATAACTGGCAGAGCCATTGCGAACCATGAGCACCTTGTTGAAATTGCATCAAGTAAATGTTTGGCAAGAGGAAGTAAGAAAAACACAAGATGTTTGTTCTCTCCACAAAGAGTTTTATGGACAAAAATATGTTCTTACAATGAGTGGGGATTTTCTTTTCTTTGTGTGTTTTCAAGGCTGGATGAATTGAACACCACAAGAGCTACATTCAAAGAACGTGCAAGGGAGCTAGAAGAGGAGATAGCTGTCCTCAGGAGTCGCACCAATTCCACTCAGCAGGTCAGTTTTTGGACAAATTATCCTTGCTCTTGTGGAAAGGATGTGAACAAGTTTTGTTGACTCTACCCTATTGCACTAAGGGTTCAGGTAGATCATAGTTCAACAATGGTGATAAATCAAAAAGTGGGAATGGGCAATTGGGTGTCCACAAGGAGTGGATGTCAAAGAGGTAGCCAAAGCTTTTGGACAACTAATGGAGAATTTGGTTTTCCTTGCTCTTGTAGGTGGAGAAGCTCCGTACATCATTGTCTTCAAGTGCTAAAGGATTTGCTTCAATGGCGGATACATGAGACGATATGTTTTAACAATTGGAACATCTTGTAAAATGTTTGTAATGATATTTGTTGGCTCTCCTCTCCTCGTCTAACAAGAGAAGACTACACTACTTTGGTGCAAGTGATTGATTATTTTAATTTTGAAATTAAAGTTCTTGGAAACATCAAGGGGGGGGGGAAATTATATGGAAAAGCTTGTTGCCATTGCTATGGCAATGAGTTCTTTTGTTTATTTAGGACATTGGTTATGAGACAATTTGAAGATATCAACTATGGACCAACTATGGACCAATGTGGCCATACCACATGCCATACTTCATTGTAAAGGACCATTAACTTCTTCCATTAATTTGGGGAAAAAGAAACATTTTGATGTCAAGACAATAGGTATTACATATATGGAGACTTTTTAGCATTTGATTTTAGTGGTGAATTGGGAGTATGACTTGTGCTTAAAAAGGGTGTTCACCATTGTCTTTACACAAGTTTTATAAATTATCATCCAAAGGTGTTGAATTTTTTCTTTTACTCAACATTAAAAAAAAAACCCATATGATTTTGACACATAAAAGTATTTTTGAGAATTTCTTTTGCTTAGTTAGAAAAAAAATTATTTAAAAATAATACCACATTTTTACAACAGGTTTGAGTAGGTAGCCAAAACATAAAAGGATTCTTAAATACTTCTACTTTCACATCAAGTCTATAGCCAAATTTGGCTAAATATTTTTGTGGATGATCACCAGTTTAGTTACATCACAAAATTGAAAGAAAAGCAAAAAAACCATGTCTATGATAGTAGTGTTACCAAGAAATTGAAACATTAGGATTTGCATGTTAATTACTTGAATTCCTTGGAACACAAGAAGCATACATCATAACTTAATAAAATCATAGCTAGACTTCTCCTAAGCATACAAGCCAATTAGAAAATTCCAAAAAACTTTGTAACCACAACAATGTCAAAATTGAACCCCCAAAAAAAAAAGAAATAATTAAAGATAAAATGGATGAATCCATAACAATAATAATAATAATAATAATAATGCAGAAGTAAAATAATGTTTAAGGCAAGAGCAAAAATCTCATCCAAGATTTGCTTGTAAAATGTCTGTACAATTAGGTATTTCTAATTGGCTTTAACATCATGTTTGACCAAAAGTATAATAAAATGTACATATGAATATGTTTGTGCTAGGTTCAGCTCTTGTAAACTACTCACTAGCCTCATCAGCAGCAGCATTAGGGTTTTTTTTTAGGGTTTAGGGTTTTAGAACTCACCTGATGAGAAATCTCTCTTTGACAAAACCTTTTTTTTTTTTTAAAAAAAATTTTAGGGCCTGCCCTTTCCTTTCCTTTCCTTTCCCCCTTTGCCAAATAAATGCCCGAAGCAAAGCTTCAGCTTCGGGCTTCAGCTTCGGGCAAGGCTTACGGTTTCCTACATCAAATCAAAACTTTGCTGCTGCAGCACATAAAATATTCACAAAACTCGAGGGAGAAAATGTCCTTTTCATCCTGAAAAAAGGAAAACCCCCCTTCATCCGGATTAAAACCCCCCTTCATCCGGCTTAAAACCCCCTTTCATCCAAACTACTGTGTATGTTAGACCATTATATTGGTGCTGATGGAGATGAAAGAGAGCACCGGAGGAAGATTTTCTGTTGGGTATCATCCATTGATACCCACGCTCGCTCGCTCCCTCGCTCACTACTCACGCTCGGGTGCGTGTGTGTTCGAAGCCGCAGATTTGAGATCCGAGGTCGATTGGATTGGCGATGTGCTAGGCCCGTAGAGCGAGAGGTAAACCCGACGGATTCGGATCGTCAAAACTATGCTTACAATCATACCGAGTCCGCAAACGCATGCCATGATAATGAATGTCACTCTAAAGCAATGGGCTCCCATGCATTCCAACACTTGCACATGATCGTCGACAACATCGACGTTGTAATTGTGTAAATTGTTTAGAAATGCGTCCACGATCCGTGCATCCGGGGCAACAATCTTCTTGGCTTCTTGGTCGTAGAGGTAGCCCGTGATGACACCCGAGAAGAGGAAAGAGCCGAGTGGACTAGCCATTGTGAGGAAGTTGTAAATCACACCAAAGTGTTTCAAACCGAAAAGCTCCGATGCCGTCGGTACCATGGTCGAGAAATGGATGCCATATGAGATGCCCAATATCACCGACCCGACGTATAGTGAGCCGGGAACTGCAAATGCAAAGAGGAGGTGTGCCGAGGCCATCAAGCAATGTGCCATTGCCATCCATACCGATCTCGGAATAGCATCCGACCTGAGAACCCACAAAAAATACAAGCATCCTCCTTTTTTTAATTCAAACCTAAGAAAAATCTTGACTTGCACATCATTCTTAACAAATTGTTTACATTTTCCCTCACACATAGTGCTAATAAAAAATTTGGTATTTGCTTTTTTTACCTCACATAATGCTCGGACAAAGCTCCTCCTCCGAGTCGGCCGAGAAAATTCCAAATACTAATAAGAGAGACGAAAATGGAGACATCCGAGTAGCCTTGTGCTTCGCCCATTTGCGCGAGATTGTTTATAGCGGTCACACCACTTCCCACCCCGCAGAAGAATGAAAAGAAAAGGAGCCAAAAATCAGCTTTCACAATCGCCTGCCCTAATGTGAAATCCTGGCCGCGTCTAGGTCTTTTCTGTCTCCGAACTGCCCCTTCCCCAACCGCTAATAAGGCCTGGGAATCGAATTCGAGCTCATTTTCGGGGGGCACTTGGGTGGCTGGAGGTGGCGAGAGTGCACCATCGTCCAAATTTTCCTTGTCCAAAAGACTGGTGGTTTCCACATCTCGTCCGTAATTTTTTGTAGCATCGTCTAGGTTCTCACTTAACTTTTCCTTGTCCGAAAGGCTAGTTTTCTCCTCTCGTCGTCCGCAATTGCAAGTTGTTGTTGTAGCGGATTCGACGTCTGTAGCTTCATCCGGTTCTTCATCACTGGGCTGCTTGGAAAGGGGGATGTCGAATGCAGTTTTACATTGAACTTCCCGGTCGATCGCAATTTCTGTGGGAGTTAAAAAGCTCCGAGTTTGATCTTCGCTTTGATTTTGATCATGATCGGCGGCGGCGGCAGCAGACTTGAGAAGTGGCTGATGAATTTCGTCCACCACCTTGGAAATGCTTGCAACATATGACTCCTTCTCCAATCTCGTCTCGCCATCTCCTCCGTCACCCCAAGAGCCATCCACGAGGCTCTTCATGGGTACGCCCAAAGGGGCAGTCAAGAAGATGGCCATGATGGCGGTGAAAATCTTGGATGTAAGTGGGTTTACATTCAAGAGATTTTCAATCACTGTAATGGAAAGGAGGTAGAAGGCAAGGGCGATGCAAATGAGATGGATGAACAAGAATTTGCCGTGCTCGTCCTTGTCCTTGATGAGACTAGCTGGTGATACTGGGCGGATGAAAAGCATGGCGACGAGGCAAACAAGCCCCGGCCCGATGGCAAGCAAAAGGAGCAACCACTCGGAATTGTAGGATAAAAGAGATATGAAGATTTGGGTGAAAATGGCAGCACTCAGTCCCATAAACCCCTTCAGAATTCCGGCCACTGTGCCTCGGCTGTGCGGGAAGTTGCGCAAGCATGTAACAAGGACCGCGGTACTGAACCAGGTCGAGCTATTCGCTCCGATACATTGGAGTATACACATCTGCAATCCCGACAAACAAACATGTTTATATTTATGTGATAACATGATTGAAATGAATAGAAAAATGTCAAGTATCTGAACAATAATTCACAAAAAACTACATACAAGTTCATGGTTTGGATTGTTGAAGGTTTTGGGGAGGTTTGTTGTACCTGCCAATAAGGCAAAGGAGCAATTTGTTGACTGACCACCAACCACAACATTCCATAGCCAATGAATCCGGTGGTGGCACCAATGGACAACATAACCCAAGGAGGAAGAGAGTTGCACAAAGCTCCAGCCAGTAAGCCCACATTCTCGCCTATGTCTTTTGCCACTCCCAGATTGTTGAGTTGAAACTGGTGGTAGTGCAGCACATGCTTCAGTTTTGGGGAGTAGAAAGCAAATGTGTAAGCATTCCCTGCTGATGCCTCTACCCACATGCCTGCAACTAACCCAATCCATTTCTTTGCAGCTCCCCCGGCCCCTACCATCTTCATCATCAAAAAAACCTTCAACCCTATTTTTGGTCTTTTGCTTCTTCTGTGGTAAGTATGCTGTTTTCCTTCTCTCTCTCTGTCTCTCTCTTCTTTTTTTGGTTTCTACAAAAACCTCATCACAAAAAGATCAGGTTTGGGTATGGTGATAATGATCGTCTACAAGGGTGATTAAAAAACTGAGTTCTTTCTGTCTCTTAAAGAAAGTCTATACAATTTTTTTGTTATACTAGATTTGCTTCTCACTCAAGGGCCCCTAGGATCATTCTACTAGGAGCTAGAAAAACTGGGTTGTTGACAAGCCAAGGAATCATGGATCAGTGGACTATTAGAACGAATTTTAAGAGCTTCATATTAGTACAGAGAGAGAGAGAGAGGTGCTAGGCCAGGGTTTTGGAAACGAAGAAAAAAAAGCTTCAGGATTGATACTGTGATCTTGGGTGCTCATGCCCAAAAGGGTAACGCTAGTAGTGTCTGGGGAGAGAGAGGGAGAGAGAGAGAAAACTAGAACAAAAGAAATGGGATCCCAAAATTGCTCCTCCAAAAACAGAACAAACTCACCCACCACTCCCTCCCAAACCCAAAAAAAAACTGGGTTTCTTATAAGTTCTTAGTGTCCAAATCGTAGGTCATCTGAAACTCTGATGTGTTTTTGCCTCTATTCTAATTTCTACTTCCAAAGACTGCATCTCTTCCTCTCTATTTTCGTGTGGCCAACCAAGTAGGTTCCAGTAGTGAATGACCAGCTATAGCTATAAGCAGGTCCAAAAACAAGTGTTATCTCTCTGGAGGCTAATTTCTTGCTCTAATCCACCAGCTCTTGGGATCCTCTGCACTCTCGTAGAGAGCACTAGCTAGCTAGCTATCCTCCACTTGCTCTCAAGATTGCAGCAGGATTGTTATCTCCAGATTACTGAACCAGTGTTGGCAGGTTCAGGTCCAGGTTCTAGGTCAGGTTCCGGGGTATCCGGACTTCGTCTGGTTCCTGAATCAAAACAAAACTCACTGCGAGAGAAGAAGCTCTGAAACAAATATATATATAGATTGATTCCAGACTACAAAACTCTGCTGCTTCCTAAAGAATCAGAAAACAAACAAACTGTGAGGTTTGGAACTATGTATACATCTCCAAACTACAAATTTAACTGCTAGTTGCTGCAGAATCAAACAAACCAAACAAAAACTGGGCGTTTCGGAACATATAGATCTCCAGACTACAGAAGTACTGCTGATTCCTGATGAAGATTCAAATCAATCAATCAATCAAACAAACAAACAGACAAACAAAGCTATGAGCTTTGGGTTTTCTAACTGCTTGCAGCAAGTGTAAGAAGTATCAACAATCTCGACCACAGAATTTGGTCCTCAGCAACAAACTCCCGACCTCCAACAAAAAGCACACTCCACACTTTGTTGGTGGCTGAAATCTCTGAGAGTGTTTTAAGTATCAAAGCTCAGTTATGAATTGCAAAAACTTCTGTTCATTTCTCCACCCAAAAAAAATAAATTTGTTTGTTGGTGGGTTCTTGTTGGGAAGTCCTTTGCCACTTGTCCCTCTTGCATGATTCCAAGGACTAGATCTCTTCTTTTCCACACCCAAAGAGTAGAAATTGTAGTGTGAAAAGGTCTGTTGCATTTTCACACACCAAGAGGTAAAAGTTGCAGTGTGAAAAGGTGTTTTTGCATTTTCACACACCAAGAGGTAAAAGTTGCAGTGTGAAAAGATCTTTTTCGCATTTTCACACACCAAGAGGTAACAAAGGTTACCAAAGTGTGGAATGGATGAATAAAATTTTCCACACCAGAGTACCTTCTTTTGCCTTCTTGAGTGAGGTCCCAATGTTACATATGGACTAACCAACCCTTCTTTAGTCTAAGCATGGGATATTTATAATGTTAACAAGTAACCCTAAATATTTTAGGGTTTTAAACCCATGATACCTGTGTAAGTGTTAGTTCCCAATGTTACATATGAACTAACCAACCCTTCTTTAGTCTAAGGATGGGATATTTACAATGCTAACAAGTAACCCTAAACATTTTAGGGTTTTAAACCCATGGTACGAGTGTAAGCGTTCGTTCCCAATGTTACATATGGACTAACCAACCCTTCTTTAGTCTAAGCATGGGATATTTATAATGTCAACAAGTAACCCTAAATATTTTATGGTTTTTAAACCCATGGTACCAGTGTAAGTGTTAGTTCCCAATGTTACATATGGACTAATCAACCCTTCTTTAGTCTAAGGATGGGATATTTATAATGTTAACAAATAACCCTAAATATTTTAGGGTTTTAAACCCATGGTACTTGTGTAAGTGTTAGTTTAGTTCACTCCCAAGTGGTGGACCAGTACTTACACTTGTGAGAACTAATAATAAAAACTCAAAAAATAAAAAAATGGGTTAATTTTAAATATTTTAAATATTCCAATCCTATGTTAAAATTTGGGTCTCTACCATTTATTTCATAATGACCTTCACAAAGATGCAAAGTGTATTTTTAGGGTGTCTTCCCAATGTGCAAATTTCTCACCAGTTTGGAATAGGAGGTTTCCTATAAGGAAATAAGAAAAATTTCTGTAAGTTCATTTGGGCTGTTGTTATATTGTGCAAGGAAAGTTTGTGTAAATGCATCTGAGCTCTCCAAGAGCAAGTATACTCAATAAGAAGCTTAACTCTACAAGGTGAGGGTTTAGGGTTTATGTATGGTGTGTGCCTTGGGTGAACCAGCACTTTTACACTACAAATTTCAGATGTTGAGTCATTGGGTTAGCATCTCAAGAGGGATTTAGCATTAAAAAAATGGTTGGCCTTTTGAAATGCCTAGCCTCCACCTGGGGCTTTACCCTACCCTTTGGGAGTCAGGAATAGTCAAGAAGGTAAAGGTACCACTGTAGGTGCTGATTCACCCTGGTTAAACATGGGTGAGGTGGCTCTAGGAAGTTCTTTTTCTTTATTTATTTATTTATTTATTTATTTTTCCAATTTTAGTTTCATTTTTTTTAAATTTAAAAATTGAAAAAAAAATCTTCTTCTTTTTTGTGAATTTACAAATAGAAAATTTAAAAAGTAGGGTTTAGGGAATTTTCTTTTCTTTTTTTCTCACTGGTTTTTCTATTTTTAGGTTCCAATAGATACCCAACAGTATAGAAGTATTACTAAAGGGAAAAAAAATCCTTATTTATTTTTAGCTACTTACTAGAACCATGCATAGAAATCTTTTGGATTTTTTTATTTTTAAAAAATGGCATTTTTTTCCAAAAGATCGTTGAATTCGTAACAAAACATTTCCAAAAAATCAAAATCAATAGTGTGAAATTTCTCCAAAAAAAAAGTGGTGTACACAGTGGGTACGATTGATGTTTGGCACTAATTAGTTATCAAGAAGACAAGCCCTAAATAAATAAAATTTTAATAAAAACCAAAAAAAAAAAAAAAAAAAATTAAAAATAAAATAAAAAATAAACAAAAAAAAAAAAAAAAAAATAAAATTAAAAACTTTTAAAATAAAAAAAAAATTAAA
>Ga0116231_10002292_pt1 | contig 39972 bp, 28 predicted proteins | sample S1TSphgellanicum_2_FD_89695 | JGI IMG/M metagenome (GOLD analysis project Ga0116231, IMG submission 89695) | Host-associated microbial communities from peat moss isolated from Minnesota, USA - S1T2_Fd - Sphagnum magellanicum MG | ecosystem: Host-associated > Plants > Peat moss > Unclassified...
AAAGTCCAAACTGCGTGCCCAATCCTTTTAGTGAAAAAAAACGGCCCAAAACACCCCCCCCCCCCCCCCCCCAACACTACATCCCAGACCTGGTTGTAATAAAAAGAAAAAAAATACAAATTTTGCCAAAACAACACTACACAACACAACTTATTACACCAAATTCCAATGAGAAACATGAATAAACCAATGCTTAAACAATAATTGAATCTAGTTGCATCATAACACAAAACTAAATAAAACTTTTGGTGATTCAAAAAATTTGTTCACCACCCAAAAACTTGCAAACTAAAACCACACAAACGCATGTGCCAAACTTTGAAACAAAACTTAAGCATATCACAAAGTTGTATCAACGCAAAGCAAGTTTTGGAACTTCAAAATCACCAAAAGTGATTTGAAACCGCACGTACATGGTTTTATACCCAATCCATGAAAAGTCTAGAGCATCATTCACATGAAACTACACGTACATGGTTTTATACCCAATCCATGAAAAGTCTAGAGCATCATTCACATGAAACTGCATGTACATAGTTTTATACCCAATCCATGAAAAGTCTAGAACATCATTCACATGGTTCCATTTTCTTTCAACCCTAATTCTCCCACCTCTTCTCAATATTTTAAAACTCTTATAAGCATCATAACTCCATCATATGCCATGTTATTTAGCAATGATCAAGACCTTAAAAAAGAAAAAAAAACCTCCACATTACATGTTACTCAACACCTTTAATTGCATCAATTTACACCTTTCGACACTTGCAAAACATGACAAAAACATTGGGTAATTATTCAAAATTAGGGCCCATGAAAGGTGAAGTCTAAGTGGGCCCTAATACCAATAATGCCCATGATTGAAGATGTTATGCAACATAAAAATTGATGATTTTTATTCCCATGATATTTAGCAAATATCGATTGGATACTTGTATCTATCACAAGAAAAAAAATGACATGAAGCATTTTGGAAAGTAAAAATTTGTTTTCCAAAATGCCCCATATGTTTTTCCATTCTATAAAAGAACATGCACATATGATAAAATCTAGGTGGAGCTTTTTACTTTATACACATAAGAACCCCCATGATGGCTCTCTATGCTTCTATTTCTCCCTCTCTTGGATTCCTTTTAGGTATTCATGGCCACATGAGATGCATGAATGTATTAAATAAATATTGGTCCCAAGAGTTTTCTTGATTTTTTTCCAACCTCTTGAATCAAAAACACAAGCGTAAACTCAAAAAGTAACTCGTAAGTGAGAAAATGATTATGTGAAATATCACTTTTCTTTTAATAATATGAAAATTATTTTCCTAACCTTAACTTGAAACAAGATGGTTAGTTGCAAACCTTACTCCTTTGTACCTATGTTGTTGGATTCACATTAAAGTTGTAAAAAGGATAAAATAAAATAATAAACTTACTTTAATGTTATTGGGTGAAAACACATTACTATGGCCGAAAAATGTTGTCAATAAATTTTTTTTTGGAAATCGTCCAACTTTCAACTTCCACCAAGCCAATATTAAAAGAGGTTTTCACAAATTATACTCAAAATAAGCTAGTTCAGTTGCCAAATAATGCAATTTTTAAAGGAAACTACATTTTTTATTAATATTAAATGATTAAAAAGTATATTTGTGAGAAAATAGATGTTGTCACAATATATTGTAAAATGCAAATATACTTTTTAAATGACTCAAATAATTGCAATATTTAATGAAATATTTAATCATATAATATGAATTGATTGTACCATTTCAATTATAATTGAAAAGTTTGACTTATGCAATTTCATGAAAAAACATTTGGACAAGTTTTTCATTAAAACAAACATAAGTGTGTTGAAAAAAAACATTTTGTTGAAAAATTACTTTCATTTGAAAGATGACAAAAATTACATTGGAGGCCTTTGTATCAAAATGTATCTATGATTATTAAAATACTATATGAAATCAAAGAAAATTGCCCCCAAAATATACCAAAATATATTGACAAAACAATACATTTTCTTACTTAAAACAACCTCCTTGTAGTGTGCTTTCACCTTATCACATTCACATAAAAGGGGTAAAAATTGATTTGACAAATGACATGGCACTGGCATTAAGAAAGGGATAAATGTTTTGGGATATTTTAACCCCAAGAATAAATATCTTCATTTTTACTACATTTGGGATCAAGTTAGGGTGGAATGAGGAGGTTTGTTTGACCCCTCAATTTCAAAGGGTTAAAAATACCTCCTCATGTTCATAAGAACTTCTAATGTTGTCCTCACCAACATATTCTCTTTCATGTGAGAGAACACTTGGAATGGTGGGTAGCAACCCAAAAGAAATTCAACTTTTACAATTTGCTTAACATTATCAAGCAACATACAAATTTTCAAACTAACAAAAAAAATTCAAGCACAAGGGTTTATCTAGAGTGCCCATAATGTTTGGATTTAAATGTAAACTTTTTTCAACCTTTATAATGTGCCCAAAATGATTGGGCATCATAAAATCCTCAAAATGACCAAACACATTTAGTGTTGGGATTTTTCCAAAGTGCCCAAAATTGTTGAGCAAAAATGGAAAAAACCAACCTTTATAATCTTCCAAGGTAGTTTAAAATTCCAAAGTTACCCCAATTTATTTCAAATATTATGGATAAAATTTCTCTTTAATTTTATAAAAATCAAGATTTTCCAAGTTCCTAAATTTTTGAAAAAAAAAAGAGATTTTTTTTTCAAGCTATATATTTGAAATTATTGGGCAACATAAAATTTCCAAATTTTCAAGAAAAGATTGAGCATCTTTAAAAAAAATAATTTAGGTTTTCTCCACAATGCACAAATTTTAGGGGCAACATGGAAAAAATTACTATGTCTCCCCAAGTTGTTAAAACCTTTACGTAGTTTGTAAAACCCTTCAATGTGAAATAATGACAACATAAGATTAAATTAACCCCATCATATTATGATAATCTATATTTTATGTGAACATAAAAAAGGGTTAGTTTACTCTTTATAGTTTAGTCATTTTTAACTCCCAAATCAAAAGAGGGTTAAATGGAATCAAAAGAGGGTTACTAACCTTTGATATGAATTGAATTTATGGAGAACAAACACATTCTACAACCAACCTTAGGAAACAAAATACATTATGTTTGATTTTCCACCTCTTGGAGGATAACAATGTAAAGATAGTTTTCAACAAAACAACCAACCATGATGTAATGTCAATATGGCCAACATTGTTTTTGAAAGTATTGTATTTGTTATCTATCTATGAAATAAGGTAGTTTGTTTGGTTTTTTTTTGTTTTATCATGTGTTGAGATCTCCCAAACAATGGTGCTTCATGCCACACTTTTGGTATCTTCAAAAATCTCTCTATGAATGTGCATTGACTTGGTTTGAAATTATTTTGAGTTATGGTGTGGACACTATTGGTTATTGAACCATTTTCTGAACGAAAATTAAATAAATTTGAAACTAAAAATTATATTGGAATTTGGAGGTGTTTTTGGTGTTGTTGGAAAACCCTTTGTGTGGCATATTTAATATAGTTTATTTCACAATTTTTAGAACTAAGGTGTGGAAGATTTTGATTTTTGAATTGATTTTGTTGTTGGAAATTCAAACAAATTACAAAAATTAGAAGGAAAACAATTGAGCCCTCAATGTGTTCACACTTGGGCCAACAACACATGGTACACTAGTGGTGTTCCTATATTCACCACTTATCACACATGCTTGAAAAATAATTCTTCAATTGTAAGAGTGCCATCAAATGCACCAAATTAGCAATTTGCAAACTATACACAAAAGTATGGAAACGACAAAGTACTGCAACCATTCAAGCAGATCATGTTGAATAAATGCCAAATGCGGCAATGATGATGATGCTTGTTTGCACAAAAAGGAAGAAACTTTTTTGACAACCCTAATCCACAATTCCATGAATGAAATAATGGTTTACTAACACATTCATCTAATGTTACTTACACTACTTTACCAACTACCTCCATCCATTTGAAGAGGAATGAATGATCCTACTAGAAGTTGACAAGTTGGACGACATTCATTTTTCATCCTACAATGATTATGTGATATTTGGAAAAAAAAAAGTGTCATATTATGCCCAAAATTTCATATTATACCCAACATTTTGTATTTTACCCAAACTTTTCATGTTTTGTTTGAACAATCCATATTTTGCATATTTTTATGTGATGGCATTAATCATTTGCAAGGAATTACAAAATTTTCCTATACACATTCATGGTTTGTCTTTTTCTCTTTGAGGGTTTACATAAGAAATAAATCATAAGATATACCAAACATGTTCATGGTTCTTCTTTTCTTGGGTTACACATTTTGTGTATTGGCTTTTGATTATTTGCCATGAAAAAATGTGCAATTGTGGTGGTGAATGGTAAGCAAAAAATAAAGTGAACATATCAAAAACAATTAAACCCTACACCTTAAACAAAAAAAATTTGGACACATAAGACTTGCATGTACAACCAAAACAAAAAAAAGGTTCAAAGGGTGGGAAAGTGATGCATATGTTGTTCTAGATTGAGCAAATTGGAGTTTTCAACTCTTCATATACTATTTCAAAAAACTTATGAGTTGTAAGCACAATAATTTTGAAGTTTCAAATCCTTTTAGAGTTTTCAACAAATGTAGAAAGTTTCAACCCCCTCCCCCTAATCCATCCCATGATGTTGCAATGACAACATTTTGCTATCAAGGTTTCAATAATCTAAAGTCCACCAATTAAAAAAAAATTGTACAAACTTCCTAAAACATTAAAGGCAATCCTTGTGTTGGCACCATCTTCAAGCTTTCAAATCACAAGAAATGAGTAGTGAACAATAGTGTATGGGACTTGAAAGCAAAAATGGGAATAAGCTATTAATTTGGTGAAGAGGGAGTTCATTAAAGGCATAAACACCTAAGCCCCCAAAAAATTGTTGTCATAAATACAATATATTTGCATTTAGTTTTTTTGGTAACATATGGAGATCACATATTGAATTTTTTTTTGGTTTTAAATATATTTCATTAGCTTGATTTATATTCATTATTTTTTTATTTTTAAAAAAAAACCTCGAAGAACTTGAACATATGGAATATGTATGTTACAAAATAATACATGTCACAAATATGAAAAATTACATATACATTTCAAATTAAGGTTGTGGATGAATTTTTTGTTGAATTTTTTGTGGGGAATGACATTGATATACATTAATTAAATGTAGGACCTTTCACAATTTTAGAGCTTTTAGTTGGAAATCCATTCAAAAAATGTGTTTTTTTACATTTGTATATAACAATAAATGCATAATAATGCATTATTTTTAGGAGAAAACCATCACCATATGAAAGAGGAGGAGATTTTATAGGTGGGCTTTACATTATTTTTTTAATCTTCTTTTATTTGGCAATGTTTCATGAATCACATGGCACAAACATGAAACCTATGGCCGTTAAAAAATTGTAAGTTATTATGTCCATTGATTTTATTCAACCTTTTTCATTTAATCATTTGGTCAAGATTATCTTTGACTCAAAATGAACTTTGAGTTCAAAAATGTTGTCATGTAAATTTTTAAGTTTTTTTGTTGTGTTTAGGATAGCCAAAAGATGTCATCAAAAATTTTGCTTATTGTGTATCATAATACTTGTTGTACATCACTTTCTTTGGTGAAAAGTGGGTCACTTTTAGTGTGTTTTCACCCTTAAATGACCTACCAACTCAGGTGGGAGTTTCTATCTTTGTAACTACAATTTTTGGGGGCCATAGTGTGTTTTCACCCTTTTGAGCAATTGTTTTTCTAAATCTTTCCTTTTGTGTCATTTTCCATCCAATTTTATAATTCATCTTTTGGCTATAAATCATCCAAGAAAAAACCTTGGTGTGGAATGTGGAACCCTTCTTGCCCAAAGCTAATAAATGAATGCCAAGTTAATGAACTTTCTCAAAACCCTCTTGATTATGTATTATTTGTTTGTGAGTAATCACTTAAGTTGATTTTATATATACAAAAATTTCAAACTTGATGGTAATCAATCAATCCAATCTTTTAGGTATTGAAAATTTTCAAATGTGATGGTTTTCAACCAATTGAAATTTTGAATATCAATGAATTTTCAAACTTGGAGGTAATCAATCGCCCAAGTTTCTTCAAGTGTTTGTATTTGTCATAACTTAATGTTCATCAATCAAATCAATTTCTCATGTTATAATCTTCAAATTTGTGAATCATCAATTTCGTTTGTACTTATGACAAATATTATGGTAATTTGACAATACTTTAAGCTTAAGTTTTGGTCATATTTTTTTGAGTTTGTAACAAAGGATATGCAAACTACAATGTAAACACATTATAACTAGGAAAGAATAAGTACATGGATTTTACATCCAATTTTAAGTTAATGGATTATGCTTAGACTTATGATGATAATATTTATTATGACAATTATCATAATAATGGGCAATACTTGTGAATTGTTTTTTTAAAAATATCTTGAGTGTGTACCAAAGTTAATTGAAAATTATATTGGATAAAATGTAGTTATTCATGAGGTTGGTTGATATGGGGGCGAAAACCCCCAATTTGGCCAAAATAGAACTTAAGATCAATTAATGGGGCTAAAAAATTACATATACATTTAATATGGTTGACATTGCCATGGCCACCAAAATTGGTGGTCTTAATAATTTCAACCCAAGTTTTAGATTTCACTATTTTTAATCAATTATTCATAGAATCTTTCAAATCATGTGCAATTAAGACAAAATTTTAATGTTTGAAACCTTGTTTCAATGGAACTTGTTGACTTTGTGGAAACACAACCTGGGGGGGGGGGGAGACAATGGTTTTAGGGTGAAAAATGTTTCAAAGTCATAATTATTCTGTAAACAACTTTAATATGTAAAAACATATATTGGATGTGCAAACTTGCTAGGAGGGCAAACCAATCCTTGGTTGGTGCCACCTAAAAATGTCACAACTTCATTTTACTTAACCCATTGAACTTTTTAAAAATAAATAAATTTCAATAAAAAAATTTGGTGATTTTTTTGAAATTTTGATGATATCAAGAATTTTTTTCATTTTGATGTCTTAATCATTTCATTTAGAAAAAGTTTCACAAATATAACAATGTTTCCTTTCCTTGAACTTTTTGGTTTAAAAAACACAAATTTGAAAAATCTTTTGAGATTGTTTTTTGAAAAATAATTTTTGAAGTTACTTTTGATGGCATTTTATTTATTTTCTTAATTAGGTAATTAATTGAGTAGGTATAATTTAGTTATGAATTTTCAAATTACAAGGGCATGATTCTTGAAGGGGCTATGGTATAATTAGAAATAAAAATTATAACAATTTTCATCTTTTTCATTCCAATAAAAAATTAAGGCCATATACTTTTGCATGTAATGGATAAAAATATTATATATACATATATATAGTTGTGAAAGAATTTTAAGGAAAAGAGACGAGGATATTATTTGGTCAAATTTATTTCCTTAATCATTCCTTGAGGTGGTTCTTAGTGGTAACACCCAAGGATGGGTTTGCCCAATAATCAATATAATTTCTCTTCAAATGTATAATTTATATTTGCAACTTTATTATTGGATATTGGAAGCTTGAATATATTTTGAAAAATGGCCCTGAAATAAGGTTTGAAACATGTTTAAATGTCATAATATGTTTCCTTCATTTCAATCAAAATCACCAAAATTGTGTAACATGAATGGGAAATTTAAATTGAATATTGGTTTTGGTAAAATAAAATAAAAATTGGGCTAAATCTTCAACTATTACTCACATACTGGTTTCAAGTTCAAAGTAAAAAATTTGCCAAAATCCTATAGTGATATGAAGCCCAAAGGGAAGAAATGTAAATAATGGAAAACATGATGTTAGATGCAATGGAAACTTTGAAGGGGAAACATGCATGGACGTATGAAAATATTAATGTTGGGCAGTTATTTGATTTTTTTACAATTCTAGTTCCAAGTTTTTTAAAATTTTCACAACAAATAAGCCTTTGTTTTCAAGTGTTAGTGAAAATTATAAATCAAAGCTACCTCCAATTTCAAGCTTTTGAAAAAATATAGAATTAAATTAACCTTCCATTTTGGGGTTTTCAAAGAATTGATGGGTTTTACAATAAAACCAACAAGGAAACAACAAATTGTTGAACATGGGTATTCAATATAAATGTAATTTATCAAACATGTATTGGCTCTAGTATGTCAACCACATTTACTTGCAATTAGGGGATAACATTATGATTTGTTCCACTTGGCATGAGTAGGGATTGAAAAGGTTGTCTAGCGGCCATAAATTATTTATAGCCCAAGGGATGTATAAAATGTTGTTGGGATCATGCATTACTTCTTTTAGGATGCTTATAGTTGCCTAGTAGTATTATCAAAGGTAATAATTCAATTGAAAAATATTATTATAAATAATTTTCAATATCCCACCAATAAACAAAGCAAATAAACAAATCAAAGCGAACAAGGATAAGGTTACCATTAACCCAAATGATAGTTTCATGTGGCTTCACACAAACTATTTTCTTGAACATTAAAGTGTCACAAGGAAACATTTAAATGGAGCTATGATGGAGGAAATTGATAGCAACAATGTGATGGAGCAATTTTGGAAGTGTTATTGGAAGTGAGGTGTATGCTAATATGTAGTTCAGTAAGGGAAAATTTGAGATTTCATGATTCAACCATTTTGGTTAACATAAAGATGAATGGAAGACTTACATTAAATAAGTAAAGGGGACCACAAGGAAAAGGTAAACAAGTTAGGGAAAGTATGGAGAAGTGTGTGGAGATGTTAAAATTTTGGGAAAAAGGAGAAACTTGTAGATATTGAACTCCTATGTGCATTTTTAGTTTTGTGTGTAGTTTTTCTTGGTTGAAATAAAACATAAGGAAGTAGGTTATGGGCATGTAGCATCAATAGTATGTGTAGAATTTGTGTTTGTTATGCATTTTTGTTGACAATTCATCATGGATTTAAATCCTAGTTATGTGAGATAAAAAGGCAAGGGGGTTTTAGATACTAATGAAAAGTGTCAACAAGGTAAAGTAGACAAAAAAAGGTAGTCCACCCAAAGTCCAATTAAAAAATGGAATAATTTTTTATATGGACTGAAGAAAGTATATTCAAAATATTTTGAAGTAGAAATTATGAACCATAGGGCCCTACATTTGGTCTATGGGAAGTTGGATACAAAGTTTGAACAACGTTGGTATCATAAAAGTAGGTTGAAAGTACATTTGAAACTAACTATATCAAAATATTGTTAAAACCTACTTCATAATAAAAAATTAATGTATTATGATTATAACATGCATAATTTGATAATTCATAAGTATTTTTTAGGGCTCTATTAAGTTGAAATTTTTTTTAAATCAATATTTCATCTACATGTAGCCCATTTTGTAAGATTGGACATTTTGTGCAAGTAGAAATATTTTAACTTTTGGGGTTTTTCAACATTTTGAACATAAAATGAAAGATTATCATCATGTTAAATATTGTACCAAAAAAAATTACTTTCAATACATTAAAACTTTTTCATGGCTACATGTAATTTTTTTTGACAAGGAGTAATGAGCTGTCTACTTTACCTTGTTTGCATCAAAAGTGTTAGAAATTTTGGTTTTCACATTCCAAAATGTGAAGGGAAATAAACATTTAAAAACCTTTGTCTAAACACTTGATGTCCAAATCAAAGGAAAATTTAAGAAGTTGTCAATTGACAAAAAGTAATATTTAACAATAAAAAGAAAGGGAAAGATCAAGATATTAAATACCAAACCTAGGGGGAAATGACAAATTGTTTTAAATAATTAACAAGCAACCAATGATTTATGAATTTTTCATAATAACATAACATATGATGCAATTTAGTTTGATAACAAGTTTTATGCATAAGGAAAGCTTGTTGATAATAAACCACGTGAGAGAGAAAGGCCACCCATTAAGCAAGTGTAACCCCCAATTGTTGAGGATAAGACAAAGATTCAAGGAAAAAAATATGTGAATTTTTAATAAATTTTTTTTCCAAACATCTACACTGAAGATGTTTTTTAAAAATTTTATAAAATCTTATGTCCATGACACCAAGGGTAAAATATCTAGTCAATTTATGTTTAATATGATCGAAGGTAGATTTGACAAATTTTTTATCTAGAAAAAATTGTGGTTATTTATGAAACTAATTTTGGATTTTATGAAAACCATTGATCAAGAATCCATATAGAAAAATAGAAAACCACCCAACATTAGGAAATGATCACTTTGGGATTTGTTTTTTAAAAAATGTTACAATTCTACACTTGTTAAAATAAATTGAACTGAGTATTGTATATTTGGCACTTTCAAAGGTTGAAAATGTGATTTATAAACTTTAAAAACCTTATGTATTTCCCAAATTAGTGATGGTTTTATAACATACTTGGTGCAGAATAGCTACTTCATTTCAAATGAAAACTTTATGGTGATTTAACACAATCCTTTGCTTTAGTCCACAAGGACTTGAAACACATATTCATCCTTTTGGTTCTATTTCTAGTATGTAAATCTTATACTATGTAATATTTTGCTATCAAAGTTTATTATCAGCAAAATGAAACCAACATTGAAAGGAGTCCTTCCAATTGAAGCCTTATTTGCCTTTGGAGTGAATGTGGGTCTAATCTTCAAATCGTGTTTTTAATATATTTGATTGATTTTGCAAAAGTGACAAAAACTTGCTAGAAAAAAAAAATTATGTTGTAAAAGCACATGTATTTCCAAGATTTTCTTTTAAAATATTTTTAAAAAACATATATTTGCCACCAAAAAATCACAATTTCAAAATTTTCATGGTAAGAAAATCAATTAACAATGCTTCGCTTACCTAAAAGGCAATAATCCAATCAAATCATGTAATCCAAATAACACAAGTTCTATGAAAGGCCTTTCCTAAAACATAAATATTTCTATGTGAAATGATATTTGGAAAATGTGTCAACTTAGAAGGGTGAGTAAAGTCAATAGTTAGTATCATACTTCAACCACCTATTAGGAGTTAGGCATTTCATAACTAATAAAATTGGGGTAATATTTGTACATTGTAAACAAAATACTTTTCAAATAATTTATGAACCTTGAGCAAGAAAATGATAAAATAATTAAGTTAAGGTCTTATACCTAGTCCAACAAAACTTGGAACCTTCCCTTTTCTTTATTGGTTATTGTTGAACCAAGTTCACAAATGCCTTAGTTTCAATTTTAGGGGCATTTTTCAAAGGATTTGAACATGTATATTTAATGGTGACTATGTGCATTTGTTGGAAATTAAAAACACATGCCAAAACACTTGCACCAAGAACTATATAAAAGTAAGAAAAGAAAAATAAAATGTTGACTTTGGTGATGGACTAAGAGATGAGCTCTTTAGCCATCTTGCAAATTTCCCTCTAAAATACTTCAAACATTAAATGTCACAGTACAAGACATCATGAGAGGTTAAAATTTGGTGAAATTTTGCCTTCAAAAAATGTCCCTTGTGACTATGAAACTCTCATGGAAAGAGGTTATATTGCATGGGAATTTGTTTCTAATGGTTTAGATTGGTGTGAGTGTAATTCAAAGCTTGGGTCAATGTCTTTCAAACTTGCACATCAAGGATGATGATGCCCTTGATTTTAATGGGCTTCTAGATTCAAAAGACGAAGATCATATGATATGATGAAAAATGATATAGTTGAATCAATGCAAGGCATGTTGGAGGTTGTGTGGACTTGAATTGTAATGTAGTTTTGAGTCAACATTTTTCCCAAATTTTGAACAAACATGCACTCTTTTTTTTAAAATTAAGAGACTTAGGACTTAATTTTGAAAATGTTCTCAAATTTTGGTTAAGTGCTTGTTTTGAATTCATTCTTCCCTTATAGATAGATAGTTCAATGGTTCCACAAATATCAAAGTTCAAAGGGTATGTAACTTTGTTTGAGTTCATCGGATTATCCATATGCTTATGGTTGTTTAAGCAGAGGTGGAAAATGAATTATGAGTGTTACCCATAAATAGAAAAATGACAAGAAGTGGAAAATTCCACCACTACACAATACATCTTCAATTAAGTTATGAAGTTGGAGTCTCATTTTGTTTTTTGTAGCAAAAGTTTGCAAGTTGCAATTTTAAAACACACTAGCAATTTTCTCCATATGCTTTATGAAATCGTAAAGCCTTGCCGGTTTGTTTTTAAGTGTATTTTGAGGTTATGTTATAAAGCAGAATATGACTACAGGGCATTTTGGAAAACAGAACGGCCTCCATACAATGGTACGAAGGGTTTCCTGTTTTTCAAAATGCCCCCCACACCCCAAATTCTCAATGGGTACCCGCCAGATACCCGCCAGGTATCATGGGTTTAGGGTGAGATTGGGAAAAAAGAGGAATGGGATTTAGGGTGAGGTGAGGTTTAGGGTTTAAGGGTGGGCCCATTTGCAATTTAAAATTTTCATTTTTTAATTGTGTCAATTTTCCATTGGGTTTTAAGTGCTAACCCCAAAAGTTTTGTGGTGGGGTTTAGGGTTTAGGGGTGGACCCATTTGCATTCTAAGTGTTCACTTTCAATTGGGCCAATTTTGCATTGGGTGTTGAGGGCTGACAACCAATACCTAGTTTGGAAATTGGTAGCCCTCTCATCCTATCTTCAATTTTGGTCCCATCATGTTGCATTTTGGCTTTACTGGCAGAACATCAAACAAACAACTGGGTTCTTGTGCGTTTCTTGGTTACCTATCCTCACCAAGTAACACTTTAATGCAAGTAACTAAGGAAGTCATGGGCCAAGTGTTCATATGTCCACTCCCCATGCCCACATGATTTGATAATTTTTTGGCATTCATAACAACTTTCTACACTTTTGACCCCCAACAAATGATTGAGTTCCCTGGTTCCTTTCTCTCTGTGATTCTTATGTCAATCCTCTATCCTCTTGTAATACAAAATGCAAACTTATTTGTTTGTCTGAAGTGGATTGGTGTGGCCCATCTTTACTAGGACTTCAATTTTTTCCCCAAGAAAAAATTCTTTTTTTTAATACCTCTATATTTTTAATTGAAATTGACCAAATGAAAATTTTGATAGGTTTCCACTTATGTCAAAACATTGACACACTCATTTGTTTGGTTTCCAATGTGTAACTAATTATGTTTAAGGCAACACATAATGCTGGACTCATCATATTCAAAACAGATGTCACATTCAATTTTCTCCTTTGTTGGACATAGATCTGTATTAATAGTTTGCTATAGCGTAGAGCATCTGCTTCCACACTCCCTATTGGGGCCTCTATTTGTGTTTCACACATCTACTATAGAGTGTTAAATATTCTCCTATCCCCACCCAAAAGCACAAAAAAGGTGAAGAGTGTAAAGTGAGAGACTATTTAAATGTCATCATTTTGGGCCAATCATTATGGCCAGATTTTTCTTTTAAAAATGTCATTTCCATACATTGGGTCTCTTTTAGGTCAACTGTATCATGAGTATATTAACAGGCCCAAACTGAGTTTTCAGACTATTGAATGCAGTTTCCAATTTCATGATGTACCTGAGGTGATAAGCATCCTTAGAGAGGATCTCCAACTGTGCTCAGTATGTGATTCTGCAAAAGTATTTCTCACATCTGAGTTTAGTTATTTGCTTTCTTCCAACCCCACACATAAAATTGAAACTGGGACTGCAAAATGGCAAATGTAGATTGTAGACAACTATCTAATAGCAAACTGTCAGGACCAATCATTATTATTGGCCAATCAGAAACAAGGAATACTAGTCAAATCATATTTATTATACTTTTCTCTAGCAGTTGCTAGGCTTTGGTGTGCCTTCTCCCAGCCTCAGCAAACTGTGCAAAAATTCAGGGCCAAACCTATTTTGATGAGCCAAAGTGCGAGGTTTGGACTTTTCCTCATCCAATTTTAATTTGCGGGGGTCACGTACTTAGCACCATTGGAGTTGCTCTGGTTAAATTTAGCTGCAATGGTGAGAAATTTAGCACCAAAATAAAAGCTTGTTATACTATTGTGGGTGGAGATTGAGGATACTCTACCGTTGTTGATTGTCAAAAATGTAATCTCCTCCTTACCACACTACAATGACCGTATCTATAATATCCACCTTTGCAATGCAATTGGGCCCACTCCCAAGCAAGCAATCTTCATGGTGTCAATTTTGTGATGGATTTGGATTAGCCTAAATTATGAAATAAAAAAATATAGTTGTAAACCTAAGAGACCCTTGCCCATAAAAAAAGAAACAAATGTCATTTCAACAGTTAATTGCCCAATGGCCGATATGCAAATGGGATCTCCTCCTCTATACCAGCAAAAGTTACCCCACACACAAGTCCTTTCTAAGATGTCAATCTTTGTGTATCCAATCCAATCTTCACCTAAAGCTGAATTTTTCATTTCTGAATGCTCCACTTTTTGCATTATTTTATGTTGAAACCAAAGTGCAAGTAGGTGCAATGCATTTCTAGCAAGAGAAGAGCAAAATAAAAATGTGTGATATTTCTATGTGGCCACCCAAAGAACAAAATGACAATGGTGGTTTACTTTTAAAGACGATGTACATAACTTAGTTCAAGTTTGTAATTCATCGTGATATTTGCTAACTTCATATTGGTTCACACAAGCTTTGATGAGTTTGCATTATAACTGTGTAGCAAATTCAATCAATGAATGTCATAATCCCCTTAAGATTGCATTTACATTCCATCCACACTCATCCATTTTTTTGTGGCCATCTCCATATTGTGGCTATAGTTATCAAATTTTTATGATTAATTTGATGTCTTTCTAATAACATGACTTTCTAGTATCACCATGTTTTTGTGTTAGAATAGTTTTGAAATAAATAAGGTAGGATAATTTATTTTTAGCCTTCTTTGGTTTTAAAATTGTGAGCTACAGTTGGAAATGAATAGTGTAAAGCCTATTTTTCATATCATCATTAAATATTTCCTAACATTTTTCAATTTGCTAATAATAGGATAAGGAAAAACACAATACACACCTTAACACTCAATCACACATAGAAATACCCTTCTTACACATATTTATTATATTTGTCCAAACAAATAAAACCCAAAGGTTTCCATTACATAATTAGAGAAATAGTTGAAAACAAACCAAATAAAATCCTTTTTTGTTCAAATAAAAGTTGCAATTGTCAGTTTTTGCATTTTGAATTTTCAACCCATCATTTCTTCATTTTGTCAAATTTCAAAAAATCAATTTTTTGCTTGAAAATCAAACAAAGTAAATAGGTACAATTTTAACATCGTAATTTTTCTTTTTTCTTTATTTTTTTTTTGTTTTTAAATGTAAATTCAACTAATTTTGCTAATTTTTGAAAAAAAATCATACAAGTTTTGATATCACAAAATTGGGAGAAAAACCTTGGTTTATATTGTTTCAAAACTTTTGTGTGTGTGTGTGTGTGTGTGTGTGGTTCTTGAAATTACTATGCCTTTATGTATACAATAATATGAGGGCATTTTAGCACATGTCTACCAAATAATTAAGAATATTACTGAATATTTCATAAGATTCTTCATTTTCCTTCACAAAAAAATTGTAGTTCAAGAAAAAAAAAATTCCAAAAATTAAGGTATTTCTTGAAATAATATAATTAGTGCCGAAGCCACCAAAGTAATACAATATATTAATATTTCAAGGTGAAATGCAAGGTTACTTACTTATTCAACAAATTTTTAAATTAGCCAATTTTTAATCTGTTTGATGATATTATAATATGTGATTTTTGATTTTTGAGAATTAAATAACAACATATATTTTAATATTTTTGTATGCCTAAAGTCTGAAAACTTGATTTAGATTAGATACATGCATACGTACATGTATAGGGCATATGGCATACTCATACATATACATATACATACCCGGGTACCTAGGGATAGTACCCTTTACACACTAGTAAATAACAGGTCCAGGTTCGAGAAATTGGTCAGGTTCGGAAAAAGGTTTGGATCCAGACTCGTATCAGGTCCGGATTTAGGTTCGTTACCGAACGAGAAGTAGGTTCGGAAGGAGAGAACAGGTTTGTTTATAGGCTAGTTCCGGCCCGTAAGTAGGCTCGGAAGGAGAGCGACCAGGTTCAGATGTAGGGATCTGAAGGAGAGCTAGCAGGTCCAAAGGAGGTTCGGATCAGGTTCGGACGTCAGAGTTAGGTTCGTATCAGTGCGGAATTAGGTTCGGTAGATAGCAAGCCCCAGGGGGGGTAGAACCTTCGCTCGCACAGAGACCAGGCGCACAAGCGACAACTGAAGAATCCGCGCGCGCGAGAGAGAGAGGATTGAGAGAGGCGGGAGCTGCACAGAGGAGAGCATTGCATCGATTTCTCTGTACAGGGTTGTGACTTTGTGCAGCAGCGGATTAGAACTGTGTTCTTTGTGTGCCGTATTTTGGGCCGTTTCCGCAAAACTTTGGGTTCTCCAATGTCGCGTATCGAGAAGAGATGGCCGCAGTTCGCGTTGCCGTGGAGATGGACATAGTGCAGTAATAAGGTAACTGTTGTTGTAGCTTCCCCCCCTCCCTCCCTTTCGTCTGTGGAATCTCAATGGCGAGGAATTTTTTTTTTAATGCTTTGCGGGTTTTTGTTCTGGAAATCGGTTGTTGTCGTTGTTTTCTAGGTTAACTGAGGAGTTTTGTTTTGTGGCTGTGTTGATGAGAGAGAGAGAGAGAGAGAGAGAGAGAGAGACACACACACACACACACACACACACACACATTGATGTGTTTGTGTTTGTGTTTTTGTCCTTTCTTTTTGGAGAGTTTTGCGACTGCTTACAAGAGGTATATATATGGCGTCATCTGGTGTGAAGAAGAAGGTGGAGTTTGTGACTGGTTTCGTGGTTTGACGAAGCTTAACCTAAGAGTTTTGTTGCATGTTCTTCCTTCGTTTTCTGTCTGTCTGTCTGACTGTCCGAGATTGTTCTTTTAGTTTCCGGATGCTGTCTGTCCCACGTTTGATCAGCCTCTATTGTTTGTCAAGGTGTTGAAATTTTCATGACTTTAACTGAGGTTTGGATTATTTGATGTTCGATTTCTTCTCTTTTAGTGCTGTGCCATCTGTTCTTTCTGCCTTTGCCCGTGAAAAAACCAGCCTTGTTTTCCCAAGTCTGAAATGATGAGCACCATATGTGTGCTGTATGTGTCCACAGGTATGTCAGCCACCCACAGTGGAACTTGTCGATACAGAGTTTGTTGCTAAGAAGGAAGTTGGAGTTGCAGAGGAAGCTTTGAACAGTGACTGAAGATAGAAACAGTGCAATCCTCCCACGGCTCAGTTTTTTGCACAACATTGGATGTTCTCAGAGTTGTTAATAGTTCGGCATGAGATGGCTGTCAAAACACCTTCCTGCAGACAGTAAGTCAAGAGGCTGAGCGAGGAGGAGCCCAGAGAAACAGCTCAGCACACCAAGTTTGGGCTCCTTGACCAGACGAGAAAAGCTCAAAAGCAGGTCAACAACTGAAGGGAAAGAGTGGCAAGAATGTGTAGCTATGGAATCTGATCTGGGGCATTTTAGGTGATTTCAGACAGGGACTGTTTCCCATTCCTGATGGTGTTTTCTGAAGATAAAAAGCTGACATTGAGGATCAGAATTTGAGATGAGTTGAAGCTGGGCTGGATTGAGTGAGTGGAGCTGCTGTTTTCTTTACTCCATCTGTCATATCAGCTGGAGTACGCTTCTTTGAGGAGACACTGCACTGTTAGGAGTGCAGCCTTGGAGTAGTTTTACAAAGGAAAGGAGTCCACTTGGGTAGAGGCATTGCATATCTTCAGGGTCAATGCAATAAGGATCTCCTGAGGATACAGAAGGCTGTTTCTTCAATACCGATTACATCGTTGCTCCCAGAGTTTACTCAAACGGTAGGCTACTCAAAGGGATTTCTTTATTCCACACTGTGTACTCAACAGGTACTTTGCAAGGTTTCACTGCTACTCTTGTGGATAGGGGGAAGAGCTCAGGGCAGTTTCAGGAGGGAGGTTGTGCTGAGTGTGGGGGACTGTCAAGCATGTCAGGTCAAAAGTCATCATTGATGCCCCTGAAGAGCTTGATTCGGGAGTTTCAGGAGATGAAAGGAGGAATAGGGAGCATTTCCAGGCGAAGTTTTGAAATCAAGCACCACCTCAAGGGACGCTCAAGTTGTGTAGTACTGGATGAAACACAGCTTAGGGCTGAACCTCAAGAACAGCAGCAGCAGAGTTGTTGGGCTAACATGCCACCGGAGCTCCTGAGAGATGTAATTCAGCGCATAGAAGCCAGTGAGAGTGTTTGGCCCATCCGGAAACATGTTGTTGCATGTGCCGCTGTTTGCAGCACCTGGAGAGAGATTACTAAGGAGCTTGTTGACACACCTGAGCGATCTGGAAAACTGACATTCCCTATCTCCTTGAAGCAGGTAAGGATCTATTCTGACTCTTCATCTTTAGCAAATGCAAATGAATTGGCCAATGGCTGTCCTGATGTGCCTGAGTCTTTTTCTTTGGCACTCCTACCTGGGCATAGCTTTTGTTGCATTTTAGCTACATCACTGAACTGTAGTAGATCCACTATTCAAATCTGATGGTTACTACCGAGTGCATTATCATGGATCAGTACTACAGGTGATTGGGACCATCCTGCATCTGCTAGATTGAGTATGAGGCTGTGTGGCTGATAAGATTCTTAAGGTAGATGAGCAGGGGGATGGTACAGCCTGAGGGCAAGGCAATGTAGAACGCTAATGTGAAAGGGTTCTGAGCCTGAGCATTTGTTCATAGTCAGGAGGTACCCAGATTTGTTATTACCTGCTCTCATAACTTTAAGCCATTGTTGATATGGTAAGATTGTAGGTGCTGAGTTGATTATGTGTGAACCAGTAAAGACATATTCTTGATCTGTTTCTGGTTTTTGAACCTTGTTTGCAGCCTGGACCTCGAGATAATACTGTGCAATGTTTCATCAAACGGGACAGGACAACCTCCACATATCAGCTCTTTCTGGGTTTGCCTCCCAGTATGTCTCTTATTCCAGTTTTTACTGTTGGATACACAATTTTATTTGGACTTGACATTTGGGAACTGTAACAGCCCAGGAGGTCAATTCTTGTTTGATATGTTTTTTTTACTCCTCTTTGTTTGTGTTTCTTTCTATAAGCTGTTGCCTATGAGGGTTTACTTGCTGAATCTTGGTACATTTTCTTGTACTCAGTTTTCAGCTTGATGAAATTGAGGTGTTTGGCATCTGTTGTGTGAAAACTTAGAAAGCCAGCTGGCATTGTCAGGACTTGGCTCCTGTTTATATTAATATTTTAAGCTTGGAGTGGGCCTATTGCATGTTTGGCCTCTACTCCAGTTTTTTGGATTGTTGTACCTATTTGTTACCCTTTTTGGGGCAGGTGAGATGGGGAGCTCTCAGTCTTTTCTGATCTGTCCTCTGTGGTCTTACTTTTGCTTGTTTTTGTTACAGTGTTTGGTGGTGGTATACCCTACCCTGGCATATATTTAGATGGTTAATTTTGTTATTCCTGATGGTCTACCAGCTTCTGTATCTGGTGGGTGAATAGAACTTCTGAGGTTGAGGTGGCTCATAAGGATTTTGACCTGTGTCTCCCTGGTTTATAAGTTTCGTTTGTACTTGTACACTTGCTTACAAGCATGGAATGTTGATGAATCACTCACAGATACATGCTGTCCCAATTATGGAGTAGAACACATTCAATGGGGTTTTTGGAATGTTGATGAATCACTCACAGATACATGCTGTCCCAATTATGGAGTAGAACACATTCAATGGGGTTTTTGGGAAATTCTCAATGCTTATATACTGCTGGTCTTTTTTTGAGGGGTACATGTTTTCTGACATTGATTGCCTTTTGTCTTTGCAGCCCTTGTTGAGAATGGTAAGTTCATGTTGGCTGCTCGGAAGTTCCGGCGAACCACCAGCACTGACTACATTATATCACTCAATGCTGAGGATATGTCACGAGGAAGCAACACCTACTTGGGCAAGTTGCGGTAAGACGTTTTCATTGTCTCTTCATGCATGCCACCATTCTGTTGATCAGTTTCAATTATCTGTCCACTTTTGTCCTCAAAAGACCATTCTTGAAGTTCTCCATCCTTTTCCTTCCTTTTCTTGTTTGGTTAGTTTCTTTCTCATTTCCATCTTTTATCCCTTTATCTTCTTGGTTTCCTTTGTCTTCTTCTCCTTCTTTTTTAGGGTTTTAAAAGTTAGCCAGCATTATGGCCGGGTTTTACAGAAACTCAGCAAATGGTAATTATGACATTCACCTCCACCCACTGTCAGGAGCTGATGAAGGCAGTGGGGATGCTATGGGAGGTCTCTGAACATGCGTGTGGCTGTTGCTGTTGTTCAAACCACTCCTGAATTTTTTTTCTGTTTTCTTGTTCTTTAGGGTTGGGTTTCCTACTTGCTTGCTGATATGTGGACAGATCTGGAATTGTTTAGAATTGTCTTATTGGGTCATCTTTCAATTTTATTCACATGAACTTCACTTGTAACTGTCAAGGAGTTCCAGTACTTGTGAAGATATCAGTTGCAATTTTCTTGATCCTACCTGCACTGGAGGACTGTGGTTTGCTCAGTTCTTCAGTGCTTTAGAGATGTGGGTACATGTTTTAGTTGAGGAAACATCCTGTCTAAGCATATTGACATTTCCTTGTCTGCATTGGTTGACTGTGCCATGTTGCAGTTATGACTAAATTTCCTGTCTCATCTGGTCTGACATCAAATTGTATTGTCATGATGAGTGTAATCAAGTCATCTCACATGCATGTATGGTTGCAGGTCCAACTTTCTGGGCACAAAATTTACTATTCATGACAGCCAATCTCCCAACAGTGGGGCATTAGTTTCTGCAAGTCGTTCTAGCCGGCGTATTGGGTCAAAACAAGTAGCTCCTCGAATGCCTGCTGGGAGTTACAATGTTGCACACATAGCCTATGAGCTGAATGTCTTAGGTACGAGAGGTCCCCGCCGCATGCAATGTACACTGCATACTATTCCAGCATCCTGCATGGAGTTGGGAGGCTCAGCTCCAACACCAACAGAGTTCTCTGCAGGCACTCTAGAGGAAATCTCAATCCCACATTCTAGTGTTCTCTCTTCACCAAGATCTAGAGCAGCTGTGGCTGATTGTAGCACCATTGACTGTGAATTTGCAAGTGGTCCATTAACAAAAGATGGGCCCCTTGTGCTGAAGAATAAGGCACCCCGATGGCATGAACAGTTGCAGTGCTGGTGCCTGAACTTTCGAGGGCGGGTTACAGTGGCTTCAGTGAAGAATTTCCAGCTTGTGGCAGCCACTGAGCCTGCCCAACCAGTTGCTCAAAGTGACCATGACAAAGTTTTGCTCCAGTTTGGGAAAATTGGGAAGGACATGTTTACTATGGACTATCGTTACCCACTCTCAGCTTTCCAGGCCTTTGCCATTTGCCTAAGCAGCTTTGACACAAAGTTAGCTTGTGAATAAGAGGTGATCATTGGGCAGCCAGTTGCATGTGTATCTCAGTGATGTCCTGACTGGTGGAATGTACTGATGCACACTTGCAGCTTGTTAAGGTGCCAGTGTTTTTTGTATTGGACAGATTGTATAAATCTGTGCCTGATCACACTTGCAGGAGGGGTTCACTGCAAACCTGTAGAGAATCAATGGTTTTTGGGGCAGGTTGTGATCAACACTTGTGTAATCTCAATAGCAGCAGCTAGAAGTTCCCATTGATTGAGGAATGTAAATATTGGATTCTTGCAGTCACTATGAGAGGTCAGGTTAGATCTGTTAGTTGTAAGGCAGGTTTTGACAGGGTATATATGGTAAGCTAATAGCATAAGCGCAGGTGATATTTAACTTTGTGTTTCCATGGGAGGGGAAAACTTGCCTTTTGAGAAGCTATTAAGATGTGTTACACAGTTTTTTCTGCCAATTGTCGATGTCTACTAATGCTTTTTCTGGATGTTTCAATACTTTTTGGTGGTGGGTCTTTGTGTGCTCCACAAGTAATAATTCTGACTGAGGTAAGCTCATTCATTACTGAACTTAGTGATATGCTTCCCAACAGTTTAGTATATCAGTGCTTAGAAGACAATGGCACCTTTGTAGCAAACGTGTGATTTGATGACTTCGAATATCTGGAGACTGTAGGAACTTTTTCAATGTTGCAGAGTGGATTTGGTGAGCTGATTGCACATGGAGAAGAAATTCGCTTCAGATTTCCAGGTCAAGCTTTTTGCAGCTGATGCCTCTTCAGATGATTTATTATTTGAAAGCTGCAGTTCCTGAGTGCTGGATTGAGCATCTTATGAACGCAGTAACTGTGTTGTGTATGATAGATTGTGGTTGATGTAATATTGTAAGTACACAGTTTGCAACCAAATGCCAAGTTGGTTGCAGAGCACATATGGAAGCACCTGAACAAGGAATGATACACAGTGATGGCATGAATGCATGGATGGCATAAGCAAGCCTCTCTCTGCACAGTTTAGCTGGCGTTTGGTTGAGGAATGCACAGTGAAGATGAAAATGCATGGAGAACTTGTCAAACTTTGGTATGTTGGAGCTTCCAATGTTTTTGCTAAGTGTGTGTGTCTTTGTGATCATTTTCCCTGTTGCACACTGCTTGTTACTTGTTGGAAGAATTACAGGGATGTCTGAACAGATGATTATTAGAGAGGTGAGAGTGGTTGCTGCCTCAGGGCTTGGTGAAGCAGTTCATATGCATGTGAACACTTCCTTGGCTTGGATGCAATTTACACTGCTCCTCCATTGCTGGTCATGTTGTGGTCATCAAAAGCACAATGGACTAGGTTGTTGCAAGCCATCTATCTACCTAATCCAGGTGCTGGGGTGCCAGGACCTAGGTTGTTTCAAGCCATCTATCTACTTAATCCAGGTGCTGGAGTGCCAAGACCTAGGTTGTTGCAAGCCATCTATCTACCTAATCCCAGTGCTGGAGTGCCAAGACCTAGGTCATTGCAAGCCATCTACCTAGTCAAGTGTGGGACTGCTAAGACTAGGTTGACTGACTGCAACAGCCCAGGTGAAAGGTCACAAAGCACCTTACATCCTTTGGTTGCTACCTACCTCTTTTTTAAGCTACCAACCTATCAAAAATTTCAAGTTCTGGCAATATGAAGTCTTTTAAGGTCTTATCATTGGATGTGAATCATTTGTAATATTTTCAAATAAGGTTGGATTGTCACCAATGTTTCCAACATCTGACTTTCACAATTTGTGTTCAAGACTTTTGTTGAACTACCATGTCAAAGGACTGCAAGTAAATGATGATGTTTTGGGCCAACTTGAACTCAAAATTAAATTTATGTTGTTGATCTGTATAGTGAATGGTCCCATGAAAGATTCCCCTTCTGTACCTCTCCTCCTCCTCCTCTCCCCTTCTTCCTTCCACATTTTGAAAGACAGCTTTCCATCCAATAGCAAAGGTTTTTTAAATTGTGAATCAATTAATACTGCAACCCTTGAGTCAAGCCCAAAACATTGGGTTCTCATTTTTTGGGAATTCCATTTTCATGAGCTAGAAAACCCAAGAATTTGGTGTTAAAATAATTGTTATGGAGACAACCCACATCATTATTGTGTTCTTGGGCTTAGGCATGCCCTAGTGTATATTTTGAGCATTTGATCAAATAGGAATGTTCCATTTTCAGTTAACTTTCTGAGGTTTTAGTATAAAGTTGGCCTAACGCCCATCACCAACTTGGATTCCATACCACTTTGTAAGGTTCCTACTTCCCCTTCACACTAACAAGGTCACTACCTGTGTAAGTGAGTAATGTGCCATTCACACGTAATGATATCTCATTCATAAGTCAATGTTGAGGAACAACTTTTTTTTAGCATTCAAATATGTGACGATATTTAACACAAAAAGTAGCATGGCAACCCTAATTGGATGCAATGTTAACACTATTAATTATGCTAAAATATATCTTTAAAAAAACAGATTTTGGGGGGAAAAAACAATGTTACATAATATCAAGCAAATGGAGCATGTAATTCAATGGTAAGTTTTTGTACCTCCTACCTCTATACTTGCACCTTTATCACAAAATGTTTCTTTGAAGGTTTTAAACTAACAAAGCTTCTTTAATTGGAGCTTAAAGAAGTGTGTTCCAAAAATGTTTTGAACAAGATTCTTACACTAGAAAAGGACATTGCAAGCCATTCAAGATAGAGGTTCATCACAACAAAAAGTCACAACCCAAAAGATGACAACAATCGCAATGGACAATGGAGCTTTTCGATAGCACAATTTTTGACTTTGACAAAAAGTATGCACATGAATCATAAGAACAAAAGTCAAAGGAACCTTGAACCATCCTACTCTTTTAATTCACAAATGAATTGAATCTTGAAACCTGCAACATTCAACACGCAAAATGCATTCAAGATTGAAAAGACATATCCATTTTGTTTAGGACAACTTCCCAACTCTGAAGATGCTCAATTCAATAAATTAAAAAATCAACGAGGAGAGGAGAACACATAGTGTGAAGAATTCCTAGACATAGGATTATGTGGAAATTCAATCCAAGAAACCTCATTAGCCCAATTGGGAACACAAGGAGGTTGTTGCATTGATTCAAGTGCAGAAGAAAGAACCACCTCGTTACACTTGATAGAGGGAATCTTCACAACTTATTCCAAACAAATATTGATGTTTTCATGATGAAAAAAAGATCCATTGCATGTTAGGAATGAATAAACTTACAAAGAAAATTGGGGAGCATTAAGTGGCAACTTCAAAAACATTTTCAATTACATGATTAGCATTGGCCATAACAAAAACATATTAATCCATGACTCCTCAAGATAAAACTACATTGCATTTATTGCATCAATTTGGTTGAGGAATGTATGACATGGTGACATAACTTTTAAACAACAAACCAATTTACCAACCTCCTAACATTAGAGACCTCTTGGATGATTTGGATGGAGTTTACAAGCCAACAAGTTTTATAATAAACAATGTAAATGATTTGAAGGCTAACATACTCAAACATTCAAAGAAGAGATGACCAAGCCCTTTATTCATGAATACATGCCACTACAACACCCACAACCCATCCCCCAACACACAATATTCTACTGCATCCAAGTCTAATGATTCCCCTTTCCATGGAAAAAACAAGTCATGCCACAAGGAACACACTTCCATCAACAAATCAAGTCACACTATAAGGAGGTTAGGTATGAGCAGAGAGTTAAAATAATTTATTCCTTGGAACTCAAGGTGATGGCAAATGCATTTAAGAAAGGTAGTCACTTGTTAGTGGACTCTATAGATTAGATGCAAAACTAAATGCATGCAACAACTTTTGTTGTTGAAAAGAAATAATCCAAAATGCAAAAAGACCTACTACAAAAGCAATTCAACTATTTCAACACTTGATACTTAACCACCAACACAACTTAAACAAACTTAGTCAATGTAATTAGCTTTTTGATCAAAATCTTCAACATTGCATTCACAAATAGAGGCAATGCATCCAATGAAGTTCCACTGTAGCAACAAAATGAATGATCAAAGAAAAATATTTGCAAAAAAGGACATAGGAAATACATAGATTTTATAGTCTACATGCATTAATTACTACCATAGATGTTAGATTTTACTATAATAACATGCCTATAATTTTGAAGTTGAACAATTCAAAACAATTGATGCACATGTGCTAAATGACATTGAAAAAATAAAAAGGCTAATTGAGCTCACATGCAATCATGAACATTTTCAACCAAAGTACAAAGTTTTAAATTTTTTTGAATCATTTTTCTAGATTATTCTTAGCCTTCAATGCCATGAAATGTTAGTCCAACATCAAAAAGATGAATATGCTAGTTTTGTTAGATATGTTGATTATCTTCTTGTGACTCACACTCATTAATATACATGAACCTTTGTATGTAAGATTCCCTTTTGGCCTTTTTGGGTCTTGTCAAATGTCACATCCTTCTCAGTCCTTGGATTGAACAATTTGTATATGCCTACAAATTGTAATATGACCTTTTTAGTCCTTGGATTGAACAATATGTTGACTTTGATACGAGTGTCATAATGCACTAACCAACACAATTCAGATTTTGGGTAAATTATTTTCATGGTGGGATCAAGGATCAAAATGTGAGCAACACACCCAATAATCCTCAAGTCTTGCAAGTTCAATTTCTATCCCAAAAACAATTCATCTAATGTTTTGCCTTGATTGGTTTGAGATAGTGATTTGTTCACACCACAATTAACGGTATTCATTCTTTGACCACATATTTTTGAACAACCTACTCTCTAACATTATGCTCCTAACCATTCCAATAATGGTCTATTTTTTTCTTTTAAAAACCCCTCTATGTTGAAGCGCATGAAATTAACTAAATTGTCTTCTAATCTCACTATCTTGATGGTATTTCCTAAAACTTACAATTGATGTATTCCCCACCATTGTCTAATTTAAGGATTTTGATCGATTTTCATGTCTCTTTTTTCATGTTCATTCTTGAAATTTTTGAATGTAGACAATGCATCGAACTTTTTTTTAAATTACACCCAAGTCTTGAACTATTATAATCATTCATACAAAGGTGATGAAATCCATATAATTATGGAGTGGAGAAAGGCTTACAAATGTCCATGCGTATTAACTCCATCACCTCCTTAGCTGTTGATTGTGTCTTATGGTAAATCATCCTCCAAGATTGCTTGTTAGCCATGCATTTTGCATAAACTTTATTTTTTTGGTCAATCTTGGTGTGCATGTTGTCAAATTATTGACATTCAATGTGTAAAGAGATTGATAATGCAAATGTGCCAAACTCCTATGCCAAAACATGGTTTGACAATGGCATGCATCACTAATTCATAGGCCTACCTCTACTATACACACTTCCACAAGCTATGTGGATGACTTGACATAACAAACTTCAAGTTTGCAAAGTCCATTCTTTTGATACCTAACACCTTTTGCCACAATAGTGTCTAGGTTCCCATTGTGTACATGAACAAACATTTTTCAAATAACACAATATTTCCTTGTTTGCAAGCATGTCAACAAATGACAAATTTTGAAAAACTTGGGATAGAGAACACATCAAAAAAAAAAATTTACTTTCCCAAAAACAAAAGCAAGCAACATTTTACTTTTTTCATGCACACCATGGATTTAGCCTCCTACATATTTTACATTTTGGATTTTGACCAAAAACATTTAGACCTTTAAAACTAGGTTTGTTTCAACATATGTTTAATAACAATTAGTCGAGATTCTTAATGTCTAGTGCATTCGTACTACTTTTTGATTCTAAATCTAGCCACTACTCTCTAAAAAAAATTCACTTTCTTTATATGTAATTTCATTCAATTCTTCCTCCATCGCATTTATAGTTTGATCAAGTTCAAATGGCTCCTCCTTTTCTTTGACTAAAGATTTCACCAACTTGTTCTTAAAATTAGAGGTTTTTCTAGTACTCTTAAGTAACTTTTTAAAGTATGGAAAATTATTTTCCCAATGATTTAACTTGTTGCAATTATGGCAAATTTTTAAATGCTTGATATTTTTGCCTTTATTTTTTTTCTTTTTCTTGAATTTTAATAGTAATGCTTCTTCAATCTTGGTGTGATCACCACACAATTCCTTTTGTTGTGCTCTTGCAACAACATGGACAACAACTAACCAAAGTTCATAAAAAAAATTGAATTGATACTCCTTGCATGAAATTCTTGTAAGATTTTGTTAAAATGTTTAATATTATTAGGATCACATCTTCATCTTTGATAACATCTCCTACTCCTAGAATTTGGACCAAAAGGTCCTCGATGATAATAAACAATAAATTTAACATGTTTATATCAAATTGCATGGTCAATTTAAAGAATTTATTTATAATCATGAGTTGTTTTACTATTTATGTAGATTTATAAAAATCTAAACTAATTCAAGATTATTCATATGGATGTTATTGTTAACTTTGTGCAATACAAATGAAACTATTGGTTTAGTGTGCCAAAAAGAAAAAGAAATTGTACATTTTAGACCTCATGGGGACTTTCAAAATGAGAAATATGAAGAACAATTTCGTCTTTCACTTCTAGATTGATGACCACCAACACCCTCATTCACCATTGTGAAACAATTGTTGAGGGTAAAAGTATGGTGCATTAGACAAAAATGGATGTTCCAATCATTATTTACTACAAGTGATGAAATGCAACCAAAGGCTAAAAGATAATTGTATTAATAATTTTGTGATTTGGACTCGAATATGTGTATTAGCTTTTACTTGCAATATAATGCATAAAACATTTTTGCACTTAGAAATGATTACATTGTATCTTTGGACTTTTAAATTTGTAAATTTATTTTGTTACAAATTACAAATATGAATGTGGAATTTGTTTCTCATGGAAAAGGCAAGTTTTTAAATTTCAATCACATGAGTTAATCAAACATATTATAGATGACATGATTTTTTTTAATGAAAAAATTGCATACACATTCTAAAGCAAAATATTTTAGAAAGTCCATCATGGACATAAAAACGAAGATTACAAAAAATGTAGGAACAATATGTTTGTAAATTATCAACGTTAAAAATAGTGTGAAATTAATGATTTCATTCAATAAGGCCTAAGGTGTAATGAATATTTAACAAAATTTCCATTTAAACATAACTATGATCGGAAAAATAAATAAATAAACGAAGTGAAATAAAATTCCACATTGATATTAACCATTTTAGTATATATATAAGTTAATCCCAAGCTAGGGCTTGGAATTGTGAAAGGGCTAACAAAGGGGTTGTAAAATTTGTGTGGATTTTTCATTTGCCAAAATTGGTGTATCACATTATAGTTTCACCCTTGAGTCCTCAACAATTACTCTTATAAGGTGTACTAAAACTAAATAATACCACATCTTATGCATCAAAATGTTCTTCATTTTGGATTTGCAAGCTCCAAAATCAGCAACCTTTGACAACTTGTATTGGTACCATGATGTCACTTCTTAAGCTTCACATTTTAACAATTTGAATGGCCAAGTTTTTTTGGTCAGATGTTGTAGAACTACACTCCTTCACCATCTACTTATGTTTTGAATCTACTAATTGAGGGTTGTGTTCTAAATTTGTTGATAGAAGATTGTGTGGTCCAATGTTTATTTCCAATGATTTAAACATCATTATGGACAACTCTAGGAATGACTTCTACATCTCACTAATGAAACAAATGAAACTTTAAAATAATGTATCACTTATGGGCAAGATAATTTTGATACCATCCAAGTTTTCTACTACTTGAAAGGAACCATATTTCCCAAAGTGTTAACTATAAATATTTAGTAGAATAAATTTAAGATGTTAGTTGGTGGGTCATTGCTCCTACCTTAAATCATTGTTATTAATAAAGAGACATATTGTTAGTAACTTAGAGTTCTATTGTTTGTGATTCACAATCACCACTTCAAGTGACTACAAGTCAATTTACTTTGAATAGTGGCAAGTCATGAAACTACACAACAAATAGTCATAACTACTTTACTATATGGGGCGTGTAGATAATATTTCACATAGATCAACTAAACTTGGTTATGGAATCCAAACAAATCCCACGTTTGGCTCTTGAATCCAAATATTAAAACTAGTACTAATTCTAGACATTATCTTCATAACACCCAAAACTTTACCCTTTGATTTTCACATGCATGTGTGGAAAATTGGACAACACTAGTGATAACATTTTCATCCAAGTTTTAGTGGTCGATGGATAAAAATAACTTGCATGTTTTTCCATTAGATAGTTAAAAGCAAATATACTCACAAAATTAGTAGGCAATGACATCCTATAATCTACCCCAACCTATGACATAATTTGTTTTAAAAAATTGGTTATGAAAATAAGACTTTCATCTTAGGTCATTACTAATGAAACTACAATGGGCAAAGTCCATTCATCATCATCCAATTTTCATTAAGAAGTATAGGTAGGAAAATGCTCAAGAGGTTCTTTGACTATGGTTCATGTGTAAACTTCACTAAGCTACATCCCCAAACATTTTTTTTTTCAACATTAGTGTTTGGTATGACTTTATGTTTTAATCTTGTGCTTTTATTGTGTTTCCAACCTTTCCATGTTTCAGATGAAATTTTCTTTGGGTGTTTTTCTTGCATGTTATGTGACCTTGTAAATTATATTTTTAACGTGTGGTTGGACTTAGGTTGAAAGTTAATTTTGTTATAATTTGTCAAAGTTCTCTTACATGTTAGAATTTCCTTGGTTGTGGCAATTTTCATGTTTGTGATAAAGGTTAGTTCAATTGAATGCATTATCCAAGGTAATATACATTAATAATATAATGAACATGAATAGTGCAATAATGTAATTTTAAAATTATAGATATGAATAGTGAGGAAATTCCATTTCTTAGCAAATAAATTCATGATGAATGAAAAAAAAATGACTTCAAATTTCCCTCTAGTGTGTGAATATTTATGTCCATTTCTTTCAATTTAGTGCAAATGATGATGAACATTGAATTATTTGCAAATATATCTGTTAAATTATGGGAAAACATCAAACAACCTACCAAAAATATTAAAACATGACCTTTGACTTTATGAAAATAACCATTTACCTATGATAGGGTCCAAAGACATCATAAATATACAACAATAACATTCTACATTGAATAAAATTTTAATTATGTAAGCATTGTCAATATATGCATCATAAATATGTAGTAATATTAAAGACTTAGAAGATGCACCATAGTTTGGACTTTGAAGGAAGCACTAACGTTCTCCTTATAGTATACTTTGTAACTTTTCATGGGGGTTACATTGGAATGGTCATTTTTTGTAAGTCTTCCATTGAAATATCAAGTTATGAATCTTACAACTTTGGGGATTCACAACTTTTTTATTTCACATAATTTTGTTTAAAATTAAACAAAAGAATTAATAACCTTTTTAAATAACTTTTCAATCAAATATCAAGTTTTTTAATCAAAGGTCATTTGACTTTCAAATAATCATTTGAGGTGTAGGGAGTTATTTTAGTAGTTTGACTTTTAACCTTTCAAATGAACATTTAATATTGTTATATATGTCTTTGTTTTGAGCATGTGACCCCATATTATTGTAATTATCACCAAGAGTTTTTCAACAATAGGTCCAAATGAGATTTAACGAACCAATATATTTAGTTGGGATTAAGGTCAATTGTTCTTTTGAAGTCTTTTTACCAAAAAACACCTTTTTCATAGAAAGGAATTTTCAAATGAAATCTTTTGCAGCTTGCTATTATCATATTAAAATTTTCCCCAACATGTCACATGTTTTGTGTTAATCACTTTTGAATGAATATGAATTTTTTAAATCCACAAAATTTTGCTAGACTTTGAATTTTGTTTTAAAACATGATCACAATTTCAAATCACACCCACACATTTTGACATTTTAAGGTTTATTTTCTTGTATTATAAGCTATAATTTTATTTTAAACACCATATACATCACACCACATTTGCATGTTGTAAAGGATTCATGAACTTTAAATGGACCCTGATTTTCATAAAACAAATTTATTTATTTATTTATAATTGAGTGTTTTTAGATGTGTCTAATAGTCCCCCATTACTACATTTTTAAAAAAAATTAAGGGGCCTTGAATAAAAAATTTAAAGGCCTTTAGTTAAGGTCATTTTAACAAAAAAAAATTTGCATATGTTCTTTTTTTTGTAATGTAATATATATTGTGTCTAAACAAAACCCAATAAAAACCATATGCAAAAATGCACACATATAAAGCACAAATTGAAAACCAATCCATGTTTTTCAATTTCAAAAGTTTGTTACTATATATTTGGTCTATATATGTTACAATTTTTTTATACATATGTTTAAAAATTCAAGTACAATCTAAATCCAATCACAAGCAAAATCATTAAACAATCATTTTTTTACATGTTTACATTGTGACACAAAAAAGGAATCATCTTGCAACGACCAAACACATTCCGACATAAAATGGGAGGTGTGTGGGAATCAAAGGGAAAAACTTTCAAGACCCCAAATTGCCTTTCCAACTTAAGGAGTTGGGTATAAGAATAATAAAATAGACCAAAAAATCTTCTTGTCAAGGTTGAATGCAATGTGAATTTTTTTTGTATTGTGGACTTTTATAATATAAGTGTTATTTATATGTTTTAAGAAATAGGAAGTATAATTAAATTTTTATGGTGTGTTCATGAATAAAATGACTTTAATATCCTAACCTAATATTAACATATTTCATTAAGTGTTTTGTGTTGAAGTTTTTGAAACATAAATTTACATCTATTTTTGGGGAATTTTTATTTATAAAACTCATATGTTTCTATTTTTCTGGAAATAGATTATTATAACTTTAACAAAGGGGATGGATATCATACTTATATCCATTTTGACATTGCCTTGTTGTTCTCATGTGCATAATAGAAAATTTTAAAAATTAGTTTACTTTACCATGTTTCCACATTATTGGGACTCACGAAGAGTCTTGATTATTTAAAGTGAAATTCAAATAGTCAAATCATGTTTGAATGAAATGATGTTTAGATGATCATTAAAACAATTCAATACAAACTATAACATATATTGGGTTTTTTCCCAAATAAATGTTGTTTTATAGAAGTTATGAATGTTTGAAAGTTTAGATGAAAATTGAAAAATTGTTTATCAACCATTAAAGGGATGATTTTGGAAAAAAATTTACATTTGATTAAATAGTTGGATTAATCAAATTAAAGTGGACTCTATTTGGAGTCACCATGGTATTGTTTAAAGTGGGGTGTGGATGAGCTCAAATGAACCAAAATTGATGTCAAAACGTCAACTTTTATGCAATTCTTGTTACATTTGTCTATGTGGTGCCACTTTAATGGCATGTGAATCATGGAAAGTTGTGTTTATTGAATAATATGGATATTGAAAAATCTAAAATGAATAAACAAAATTCCAATATCAAAGTTTTGTTTGAATAAAGGATATTTAACAACTTCATTCAATGACACTACTTTCGTAAAGGGCCCCTTAATTTTCATAATATAATTTATTTCATCCCCAATTTTTTTATAGCAATAGGATTTTATTAAACACATCTAAAAAACATTAAAATTTTCAAATGTTTTCAATTTTGTGTTTATCAAAAATTAAGGTTTAAAAAAAATTTCATGAATCCTTTTTGAGATGTCAATGTGATGCAATGTATATGTTGTTTAGAAAAAACTTGTAGTTTATAATATAAAAAATTGAAAGTGTTAACATGTTTTGGTATGATTTGAAATTATGACAAATTTTCAAGATGAAGCAAAAATTCTAGCAAAATTTGTGCACTTTCAAAAATTTGTATTTCTCCAAATTTGATTGTAAAAAAACATATGACATATTGGGGCAACTATCAATACAATATATAAAAAGTTTCAAAACATTTTATTTGAAAATTTCTCTTTGGGAAAACATGTTTTTTGGGAAAAAGGACCCCAAAAAGGACAATAGTCCTAGATGCAAAATAAACACATTGGTTCGTTATATGTCGTTTGGACCTAGTGGTGTGTTTACAATAATTACGTTTTATTGTATGTGTTCAGAACATTTGTCAATATTAACTCACTTTTATCTTATAGATTTGAATATGTACATAAATCAATTTATTGTTATGAAAAATGATTGAAATTACAAAAGTTAAAAACTTTTGAAATTGAAATTATGAGATGTCTAGTAGGTAGAATGTAAGTTATTGGACTTTGATTAGGGCTATGGTTGGATTTTAAACTTATTAATTCACTTGGTTTTGATTAGAAAACCATTCATGGTTTTTAAGAGGTTCAAATTGATTAACTTATCATTTTGACTAATGGACATGTACATTTTGACTAAAGGTGTCACAACCTTAACCTTGGGCTTGCGACTAAAGCAAGGGCTTGCAAGACTATCAAACAAGAGGGAAGCTTAAAAGGCACATCTTATATTCCCGGGAGTGCAAGAGAGTGTGAAAGAATGAGCCCTCACACTCCTAAATGAGCTCCCACTTGGGGAATTGAATTCTCGATAGACTCCCAATGGATTCCCAAAGGAGCGATTTCAGGGGTCAAAACCCATTGTATTAAAAAGTTATTTATATCATTGGAAAACTATTGAAACGTAGATGTCTAAAATGGGCTCTCTAACCCATTTGGACATCTAAAACACAAGTTATGGCCAAAAGAAAGTTTGGGAATCAAATTGGCAATTTGACTCCCAACCATTAAAAGTCAAGAATCAACCCGATTTCTTTGCGTGCAGGTGACGTGCGACATACCATTGAAAATCTTTTGATGAGGGCTACAACTTTGCTTTAAACCTCATTTCAATCGGAGGTTTGCACATAAAGTTATGGGGCCCCAAAGTCGTGGGAGTCCCAACTTTGGGAATTTCGGGACTCCCATTTGGGAGTCTCGGGACAAAATGCCATTTGGATGTGAGCCTTGTGAAAAGGCACAGAGTATACTATAAGGGGGAAGGTGATGACTTCCCCCAAGTCCGAACCATGGTGAGTCTTGTGAGTTCGAGTTTGCCCGTGGCTCGTCCTAGCACCAAAAGTGCTCCAACTATGCATTAACCAACTTGTTGTTTGGTTTTGTGCACGTCCATGTGAATGATTAGTTGCTTATCATTCTTCTCAGTCCCATCCCGGAGCTCTAGCATGCCCCTTTACCCTCAAAGTGCCACAAACTAGAGAACATGCCCCAACTCCTTGCTCTTTCGTTGTTTTCACTTCAGACTCACCTTTGAGTCTATCAAGGAAATTGGGGGTGCGTAAAAAAACCAAGGGCTTGAATGACACATGTATTTGTTGATTGATCAGTTTGACTATAGTGGTTCATTTGACTAAATATTCATAGTCAAGTTATATAACTTTAGTCAAAATGGCCAATGATCTTTAGTAAAAATGACCAATGGCCTTTAATAAAATTAAACATTTAATCAACATGGTCAATGATCTTTAGTCAAATATGACATGGTCTATTACCCTTTGAATTTACTTCCTATTTACTTAATTAGCTACTTACTTACTTATTACCCACCCACCCACCTACCTTTTATTTACCTATTTACTTATACCTTCTCACTTACCTACCTACATATACTTATTTTTTCACTTTTGTACAACCTAACTACTTATGTACCCACTTACTACCATATTATTTACTTCCCTATCCACCCACTTACCTACTTAATTTTAGCCACTAGGTGTAACCATTATGTTTAACCACTATATTTAACCATTAAGTTTTACCCAAATTTTAGCCAAATTTTAGTCATTAAGTGTAACCATTATGTTTAACCACTAGATTTAGCCATTGAGTTTATTCAAAATTTAGCCATTAAGTTTACTTTGAATTTAACCATTAAGTTTAGTCATTATGTTTAACCACTAAATTTGGCACTAGGTTTAGCTTAAATTGAACCATTAAATTTTGCTAATAGGTATAGCCTAAATTTAGCCATTAAGTATAGTTTAGGTTTAATCACTAAAGTTACCCATTATGTGTCGCAACCCTAACTTTGGGCTCGCGACCAAGGCAAGGGTTTGTAAAGGTGGGGGCCAAGATTGAGCCCGGGAGTCACATTTCATGCTCATGGGAATGCAAAAGAGTGTGAAGGAGTGAACCCTCACACTCCCAAGTGAACTCCCATTTTGGAAGTTGGAGTCCCAATGGACTTCCGAATTTTTAGAGGGCGATTATAGGGGCCAAAACTCATTGGATTGAAAAGTTCTTTATATCATTGGAATGTAGATGTCTGAAATGGGCTCTCATGACCCATTTGGACATCTAAAACACAAGTTATGGGCAAAAGAAAGTTTGAAAGTCAAATTGCCAATTTGACTCCTGACCACTAAAAGTCATGAATTGACTTGATTTCCTTGCCTGCAGGTGGCGTGCGACATACCGTTGAAAATCTCTCGATGAGGGCTACAACTTTGCTTTAGACTTCATCTCAATTGGAGGTCTGCAAACAAAGTTATGGGCCTCCAAATCGTGAGAGTCCCAATTTTAAGAATTTTAGGACTTCCATTTAGGAATCTTAAGACAAAATGTCATTTGGATGTTGGTCCCATGGCTAGCCATAGAATATACTATAAGGGGGAAGGTGGTGGCTTCCCCCAAGTCTGGGTTGTGGTGAGTCTTATGAGTCCAAGTTTGCCCATGACTCGTCCTAGCACCAAAAGTGTTATAGCTATGCACTAACAAACTTGTTATTTGGTTTGTGCAAATCCATGTGAGTAATTGATCACTTGTCATTCTTCCTAGTCCCATCTTAGAGCTCTAGCACGCCCCTTTACCCCCAAAGTGCTGTGAGCCAGGAAGCATGCCCCAACTCCTTTTCCTTCTGCTATCTTCATCTTTGGACTTGTAGTTGAGTGCATCTAGGAGCTTGGAGGTGCATCACATGGTATTAGAGCCTTGATAGAGCTCGATCCATTTATTGGAAAATTTTGATGGCACCATCGATGATTTAACTCAAGTTTAACCATTATGTTTAACCACTAGGTTTAGCCTAAGTTTAGACACTATGTTTAACCAAGGTTTAGTCGTTATGTTTAACCATTAAATTTTGCCACAAGGTTAAACTTAGGTTTAACCATGCAACATGTTTAACCATTAGGTTTATCAACTAAGTTTAGCCATTATGCTTAGCCGTGAAATTTAACCATTAGGTTTATCAACTAGGTTTTGCCACTATGGATAGCCATTAGTTTTAATCATTAAATTTAATCAAAGTTTAACCATTATGTTTAAGTCAATGAATTTAGCCATTAGGTTTAGGCATTAATTTAAGTTTATGAATTTAACCATTAAAATTAACCATCAGTTTAAATTAGTGAATTTAGCCATTAATTTAAGTTATTGAGTTTAGCCATTAGGATTAACCATTAGTTTAAGTCGTTGAATTTAGCCACTAGGATTAGCCATTAGTTTAAGTTACTAAGTTTAACCACTAAATTTAGCCTTTAGTTTATATCACTGAGTTTAGCCACTAAGATTAACCATTAGTTTAAGTTACTAAGTTTAGCCATTAGGATTAGCCATTAGTTTAAATTGTTGGATTTAGTCATTAGTTTAAATCATTGGGTTTAGCCACTAGGTTTTGCCATTATTTTAAATCATTGAATTTAGCCACTAGTTATCACCTAGGTTTAGCCATTATGTATAATGATGTGAAATAAATATGTGAAATAAAAAACTTGATAAAAGTTGAACACCTTTGATGGTATAGTCCATTGGTAAACATTTGATTTATCATTGTGAAGGTTTGGGATTCAATTCCTTATACTTACAACCAATATGCATGCTTAAAAGGTTAGGGTAGGTAGGTTAGACTAAAGTAGCTAGGTTAAGTAGGATAGACTAGGCTAGCACCTACTTATCTAAGTGTTTTTTTTCAACCTACCTAAACCTATTTACCTACCTACCTACTTATTAATTTTAAAAATAATGATCCAAAAAATAATTTTAATTTAGGTATAAAATTGATTTAATCAAATGGTCCATTATCTACCAGTTGAATAGTTAGTCATTTCATTATTCACTTTGCCAATCAAAATGACAGGGTCCAATTTGATTAGTCAAAATGACTTGTTTAGATTAACAAGGTGATTTTTTTTACACCTATCATTTTTGGGTTTTTTTTTACTAGAAAACCTAGTCAAAAAAACCATGAATTGTAATAGCGAAATATATTGAAATTTTTATATTATAAATTTTTGCATCATATCATATGAAATTATTAAGCCATGGACTTTTATTTAGGGTAAAAAAACTTGTTTTTTCAAAATTTCATAACATATTGAAATTATGGTTATTCATCTTGGAATTTCCCACACATGCCTTACTATATGACCTTTACATGTGTTAATTTTCCAATGGAATCATAACCTTAAAACTAGTACCCCTATGCTTGCATCATAACATGACACAATGTAAAAACAAATCTTTGAAATGCTCTTAAAGGATGGTTTTTTTTTATTGTTTTTAGTCCATCTTAATTCACATATACGTAGTTTGATCTAACATTAGAAGTTGCTTTCAATAGTTACAAGAGAACGTATTATCTTGTTTGTCATGCTCGTACATGGCCTCATACATGATGGCTAGTTACGGGCATGCCCATGTGTGCTTTTAGGGTTAATGTATGGTATTAGGTGACTGTACGTTATTAGGTACTTAGGGTTTCAGTTTGTTGGCAGTAGTATAAAAGGCCAAGCCCTTCCTTTCTTTTTTTAGTTTTTCTAGAATTCCTTTGTTAGGAGAGTTTCTTCCATAATTAGATAGGATTTCTAAATGTTGATGGCGGCCATTGCACGGCCACCGTCTACATACATTACATCTTCTTCTTTCTTTGCACTTCAACTCTTTCATTTATTCAATTCTAGAAAAACTCTACTATTTATTATTTAATGTTAAAAGCGGCAAATTTTTTTAATCTTTGAATTCTTGAGTTTTTGTTCCTAGTGTTTATACTATTGGTGTTGCTGCTACTGGAGGGAACTTGCATTGTTAGCGGACGGAGCTTATGTTGTTACACTCCTACCAACTAACAAAGTCAAGATCCTTGATAGGTTTCAAAGCTCTCCCTCTTTTTCTCTTTCTTTCTCTCTTTCTTTCACGCATAGAAACGTGCCTTCTTGTGGCGGCTAACAAGTAAAAACAAAACAAAAATTTAAGTGGCGACAACGCCCGCCATTGCTACAAAATAACGTAACACCGCCTGCTGCAAAGCAACGTCGCTACAATGACACGAACTTACAACGCTCCTGTAATGTGAGTTGTAGTGCCACAACATTCTGAGCTGCAACGCTGCAACGTTGTGAGATGCAGTGCCGTAACATTCTAAGCTGCAGCGCCATAACATCACAACGTTGCGAGCTGTAGCATCATCACTACAACATTACGAACTATTAGCATCACAACGCCATCATTGCAACAGTGCGTGCCATCATGCGTTCCTGCCCACTGCCTTCCTATCATCCTGAGGTCCTGCGTTTTGTCGTCCTACGTCTTACTGTTCTACCATCTTGCCTTTTCATTCGATGTTTGTTTGACTTCCGTCTAACCTTCGTTCGACATTTGTTGGACGTTCGTTTGACCTTCGTGCGACATTTGTTAAACGTTCGTTTGACCTTCGTGCGACATCTGTCTATCACTGGTCATTCCTAACAACGCACTATATTCTTCAAACCGTATGTTATGTTAGAATTTTGTAACTATTGTTGTATATTATCACAAAATTTTAGGGCATGGGACAACACCATATCCTCAGATGACGATAACACTATCGCTCAGCCAGAGCCCAGGTATCAGCGACGAAGTAACACACAATCCTTTGAATTGATTTCTTTAAGCTCACGATCTTCACGACGATACCATCAAACATCTACAGCACCACCGTCATTTAGTACAACTCCTACCAAGAATTCAGGTTCAGGTGACACTACATCAATGATACATCAAAGTCCATTTGGAGGGGTTAATAAGTGGGGTACACTTGCTGTTGCACCTACTTTCACACCATCACCATATATTTCGTTGCAAGTTGTGACCTCAACACCCATATACACCATGGAAGTTAACAGTTCCTTTGGGAAAATCGAAACGAGATTGGGATCACAAATTGACCGCTGCCTTGTGGGCATATAGAACCACTTATAAGGTTTCCACCCGCACCACCCCATTTTCGTTGGTGTTTGGAGTAGAAGCCATCTTGCCGATGGAGTTTGAAGTTCCATCCCTGAGGATTGCCATAG